>Ga0169931_10013261_pt1 | contig 11277 bp, 10 predicted proteins | sample Kivu_15m_20L_FD_129675 | JGI IMG/M metagenome (GOLD analysis project Ga0169931, IMG submission 129675) | Freshwater microbial communities from Lake Kivu, Western Province, Rwanda to study Microbial Dark Matter (Phase II) - Kivu_15m_20L... | ecosystem: Environmental > Aquatic > Freshwater > Lake... | reverse complement strand
GGCTATCGTCTTGGCAGTCGCTCATCATCGGAAGATGCCGAAGTACTGGCGCGCGCCAGATCGGTAAGCAGTCAGCCAACGCACGCCTGCACCACATAACTTGTATTTCGGCACCCCGATTCTATGAACCGCGGGCCATCTGCCGCCTAACCCGAACAGGCTAGGCGCCAGAGAAGTCCCATCGGAGGGCCCTTCGGCTCCGGTCGCGCTGCCGACCAAGGGCTCGCTGTCCGCGTCACGGGCCATCGATCACGGCCCGATTCAGAAGTGGTTGGCCCCCAGTGCCCGCCGCGCGCCTTGAGCCACCCGCGTGTGGAGCGTGAGGAAGGCCCTTGAAGACCTGGTCTTCGCTCTCCGACCCGGAGCGCCGGCAGGCGTGATGCGAGCAACGACCGCCGCGCGTGTCTCACCCGACAAAGGCGCGTACGCGGCGCGGAAAGGCCGTCAACCGCCGCACATCGCCCGCAGACAGGCGAAAGACCTCAATGCGCCCCGACAGACCTTGATGCCACGGATCAGATCACCGGAACGCCCCCACCCGACTCACTCCACCGTCACGCTCTTGGCCAGATTCCGCGGCTTGTCCACGTCCGTCCCCCGCGCCAGCGCCGCGTGGTAGGCCAGCAACTGCAGCGCCACCACGTGCAGGATCGGCGACAGCAGCCCGTAGGGCTCGGGCAGGCGGATCGCGTGGATCCGGTCGCCGGTGGGCACCACCGCGCCACGGTCGGCCAGCACGTACAGCTCGCCGCCTCGGGCCCGTACCTCCTCCATGTTCGAGGCGAGCTTCTCGAGCAGCGCGTCGTCGGGCGCGACCGTGACCACCGGCATGGCCTCGGTCACCAGCGCCAGCGGCCCGTGCTTGAGCTCGCCGGCCGGGTAGGCCTCGGCGTGGATGTACGAGATCTCCTTGAGCTTGAGCGCACCTTCGAGCGCCACCGGATCGTGCAGCCCGCGGCCGAGGAACAGCGCGTGCTCCTTGGAGGCGAAGCGCTCGGCCCAGGCGATCAGCTGCGGCTCGAGCGCCAGCACCGACTGCACCGCGGCCGGCAGGTGGCGCATCGCGCGCAGGTGCTCGGCGGCCTGCGCCTCGTCGACGCGGCCCCGCCCCTCGGCCAGCACCACCGCCAGCAGGTAGAGCGCGGCCAGCTGCGTGGTCAGCGCCTTGGTGGACGCCACCCCGATCTCGGCCCCGGCCCGCGTCACGTACGCGAGCGCACACTCCCGCACCATCGCGCTGGTGGCCACGTTGCAGATCGTCATCGTGCGGGTCATCCCTTGCGCCCGCGCATGGCGCAGCGCGGCCAGCGTATCGGCGGTCTCGCCCGACTGGGAGATGGCCAGCACCAGCGCGCGCGGGTTGGGCACGCTGCGCCGGTAGCGGTACTCGCTGGCGATCTCCACGGTCACCGGCAGTCCGGCCAGCTCCTCGATCCAGTGGCGCGCCACCAGCCCGGCGTAGTGGCTGGAGCCGCAGGCCAGGATCAGCACCGCATCCACGTCCTTCAGCAGCCGGTACGCGCCGTCGCCGAACAGCTCGGGCATCACCGCGGTCACGCCCTCCATCGTGTCGGCCAGCGCACGCGGCTGCTCGAAGATCTCCTTCTGCATGAAGTGGCGGTACGGGCCCAGGTCGGCGGCCACCGCGTGGGCGCGCACCACCTGCACCGGACGTTCGGCCGGCCGGCCGCCGGCGTCCACCACCCACCAGCGGCCGAGCTGGATGTCGGCCACGTCACCGTCCTGCAGGTGCACGAACCGCTCGGTCACGCCGGCCAGCGCCATCGCGTCGGAGGCGAGGAAGTGCTCGTGCTCGCCCACGCCGAGCACCAGCGGCGAGCCGTAGCGGGCGCCCACCACCCGGTGCGGCTCGTCGGCGCGGATCACCGCGATCGCGTAGGCGCCGCGCAACCGGGCCACCGCGCCGCGCACCGCCTCGAGCAGGTCGCCGTCGTAAAGGTGATCGACCAAGTGGGCGATCACTTCGGTGTCGGTCTGGCTGACGAAGCGGTAGCCGCGCGCGGTCAACTCGGTGCGCAGCGCCTCGTGGTTCTCCACGTTGCCGTTGTGCACCAGGGCGATCCGCGGCCGCTCGCCATCGGGCGACACGTGCGGGTGGGCGTTGTCGGTGAGGGGTGCGCCGTGAGTGGCCCAACGGGTGTGGGCGATGCCGGTGAAGCCGACCAGCCGCTCGTCCTGTGCCTGCCCGGCCAGGTCGGCCACGCGGGCAGTGCTGCGGGCGCGGCGCAGCGCGCCGTTCACGTTCAGCGCGATGCCGCAGGAGTCGTAGCCGCGGTACTCCAGGCGGCGCAGGCCCTCGATGAGGGTCGGGACGATGTCTCGGGTGGAGACGGCGGCGACGATGCCACACATGGCGGGCTCCGTTGGGTGGGGGAGAGACCGGATCCTAGGCGGGAAGGTCTGGAGTAATTGCTCGTTCTAGAGCTTCGAACGACTGAAGCCGTCATCCCCGACCCTTGCCGCAATATTCCTTCATTGATCGCCGATCTCTGATCAACATGACCCCGCCAGTCATTCGTGAGCAGTCCCTGACAATGGAGCTGGACGACCTCGACCGCCGGATCCTCGCGGTGCTCCAGGAAGACGCGTCGCTCAGCAACGTCGCGCTGGCGCAGCGGGTGCATGCCTCCGCCCCCACCTGCCTGCGCCGGGTCAAGCGGCTGGTGGAGACCGGGGTCATCGTCGAGCGGCAGGTGGCGATCGTCGCGCCGCGCGCGCTCGGGGCGAGCCTGACCGCGATCGTCGAGGTCACGCTCGACCGCCAGGCGAGCGAGCTGCTCGACGCCTTCCAGGCGCGCGCGGTGGCCGAGCCGGCGGTGCAGCAGTGCTACCGGGTGTCGCCGGGGCCCGACTTCGTGCTCGTGCTCCAGGTGCGCGACATGGACGCCTACCACGCGTTCTCGCACCGGCTGCTGGCCAGCGAGTCGAACGTGCGCAACGTGCGGGCGTACTTCTCGGTGCTGCGCGCGAAGTTCGACACGCGGGTGGCGGTGTGAAGGATCCGACGGCTCGTTCGCAGCGGCGGGCTTGAACGCCGAACCTGATCAGAGGAGACTTGGTCAGATACTCGGCCCGACCGGAACGGCGTTCGATGGAAACCGTGAACATCGACGAAGCCAAGACACGCCTGTCGCAGCTGGTCGAGAAGGCCGCCTCCGGGGAGGATGTCGTCGTCAGCCGCAACGGCCGGCCCGTTGCCCGCATCACCCGGCTCGAGCCGCAGCAGACCCCGATCCGATTCGGCCTGCTCGAAGGCCAGGTGAAGATCCCGGCAGACTTCGATGCACCGCTGAGCGACAGTGAACTGGCGGAGTTCGAGGGGCGCTGATGCGCATCCTGCTCGACACCCATGTCTTTCTCTGGGCGGTGGCGGGTTCGTCGCTGCTGAAGCCACCGGTGCGTCGCCTGATCGAGGCCGCCGAGTCCGTCCATGTCTCGGCGGCCTCGATCTGGGAGATCGCCATCAAGGCCCGACTTGGAAAACGAGAAGCCGACCCGAATGCCCTCGCGGCCGCAGTCGAGCCGAGTGGCTTCAGGGAGTTGCCGGTCCGTGCTTCCCATGCCGCGGGCGTCCTCGCCCTGGCCCCTCATCACAACGACCCGTTCGACCGGCTGCTGATCGCGCAGGCGCTGGCCGAGCCCTTGCGTCTGGTGACCGCCGACGCGACGCTGGCGCGATACAGTGACATCGTCCTCGTCGTCTGAACCGGAGGGCGGGCGCGCCGCCCCCCTCACCGTCGAGGGCACGCCGGTGCACCTCGAGGGCAACGGCCCCGACACCCTGCTGATGATCCACGGCTGGCCCGACAGCCTCGTGCTCTGGGACGCGCTGGTGGCGCAGCTCGCACCGCGCCGGCGCTGCGCGCGCTTCACGCTGCCGTGCTACGACCCCGCCGACGATCGCCCCGCCCCCTCGCTCGCGCAGATGACCGCGCACATCGCCGCGATCGCGGACGCGGTGAGCCCGGACGCCCCGGTCACGCTCGTGCTGCACGACTGGGGCGCGTTCTACGGCTACCAGTACGCCACCCAGCATCCCCACCGGGTGGCGCGGATCGTCGGCGTGGACATCGTCGACACCGTGTCGGGCGAGTACCGGCGCTCGCTGCCGATGCGCGCGAAGGCGATGATCGTCGGCTACCAGTCGGTGCTGGCGCTCGCCTACCGGATGCCCACGTCGCTGGGCGACGCGATCACCCGCCGGATGGCGCGCTGGCTGCGGGCGCCATCGGCCCCGGACACCATCGGCGCGCGGATGAACTACCCGTACGCGGCGATGCTGGGTGGCGGCTTTCGCGGTGCGCGGCCGCTGCGCTTCGCCGGTCCGATGCTGTTCGTCTACGGCACGCGCAAGCCGTTCCTGTTCCACGCGCCGGCCTGGGCCGAGCGCCTCGCCGCCGCGCCGGGCAGTGTCGTGCACGGGCTGCCCACCGGGCACTGGGTCATGACCCACCGGCCCGAGGCGTTCAACCGGATCGTCGAGGACTGGCTGGACGGCAGCGGCTGAGCGGGCACGACCCGGCCGGCGGCGTCGACGGCGGTCGGGCGAGCATCCTGAAATGCCACGACGGACCCGCGATACCCTCTCTCCCATGCGCCTGCTCCGCTACAAGGACCTGAACCTGCGCCGCGTCCGCCCCGCCTTCGAGAAGGTCAAGGCGGCCATCGAGGCCGGCGACTTCCGGTCGGCCGACGTGAAGAAGCTGCATCACGGCCCCTACTACCGGGCAAAGCTCGACCACACCAACCGGCTGCTGCTCCAGTTCACCCGGGTCCAGCGGGAGTCGGGCCCCGAAACCGTCTGCCTGGCGCTGGAGGTCATCGAGAACCACGCGTACGACCGCTCGCGCTTCCTGCGGGGCGCCGTGGTCGACGAGTCGCGCATCGAACGCGAGCCGCCGGCCGAGGCGGGCGCGCCCGCGCTGGCCGCCGACTCCGCCCCGCTGCGCTGGCTGGGCCCCGGACGCAGCCATTTCGAGCTCCTGGACAAGCCCATCGTGTTCGACGACGCCCAGGAGCAGGCCTACCGCCATCCGGCGCCGCTGGTGGTGATCGGCTCGGCCGGCTCGGGCAAGACCGCGGTCACGCTCGCGCGACTGCGCGAGACCCAGGGGCGGGTGCTGTACGTCACGCTGTCGGCCTATCTCGCGCAGAGCGCCCGTGCGCTGTATGCCGCACACGGCTTCGAGAACCCCGGCCACGAGGTCGACTTCCTCAGCTTCGGCGAACTGCTGCAGACCCTGCGCGTGCCGCCCGGCCGCGAGGTCACGCTGCCTGCGTTCGCCGCCTGGTGCGAGCGTCACCGCCAGTCGGTGCGATTGCTGGGCGACCTCGATGCACCGGCGCTGTTCGAGGAGTTCCGGGGCGTGATCGGCGCCCGTCCCGACGGGCCCCTGTCGCTGGCCGACTATCGGGCGCTGGGCACCCGGCAGAGCCTGCTGGACGACGCGCAGCGCGAGCGCGCGCATGGCCTGTTCGAACGCTACCGTACCTGGCTGAGCGAAGCGGGCCTGTACGACACCAACCTGGTGGCGCACGCCTGGCACCGGGAGATCGCAGCCACGCGGGAGCCGGTCTACGACTTCGTCGTCATCGACGAGGTGCAGGACCTCACTCCGGTCCAGCTCGCCCTGGTGCTGGCGCTGCTCAAGCATCCCGGGCAGTTCATCCTGTGCGGCGACAGTCACCAGATCGTGCATCCGAACTTCTTCAGCTGGGCGGCGCTGAAGACGCTGTTCTGGCGCGGGTTGGCAGGGGCCGCCGCCGAGCGCTCGATCGGCCAGCCGCTGCACCTGCTGCGCGCCAACTTCCGCAACACGCAGGCGGTCACGGCACTCGCCAACCGGCTGCTGAAGATCAAGCAGGCGCGCTTCGGATCGGTGGACCGCGAGAGCAGCTTCCTCGTGCACGGCACCTCGGGCGAGGCCGGCGAGGTGCGGCTGCTCGATGCGAAAGCCCACACCCTCGCGCAGCTGGATGCCCTGACCCGGCAGTCGGCGCGTCACGCGGTGATCGTGCTGCGCGACGAGGACAAGCCGGCCGCGCGGCAGGTCTTCCACACGCCGCTGGTGTTCTCGGTGCACGAGGCCAAGGGCCTGGAGTACCCGCACGTGCTGCTGTTCGACCTGGTGTCGGGCCAGCGTGCGGCCTATGCGGCCGTCTGCGACGGCGTGGACGGTGCCGGGCTCCTCACCGACACGCTGGAGTACCGCCGCGCGGCCGACAAGTCCGACAAGTCGCTGGAGCTGTACAAGTTCCACGTCAACGCCCTGTATGTCGCGATGACGCGTGCCGTGGAGACGCTGGTCATCGTCGAGCGCGACACGGGTCACCCGCTGCTCGCATTGCTCGGGCTGCAGCCCGGCGAACCGTTGCAGCAGGCCGCGGCGCGCTCCAGCCAGGACGAGTGGGCGCAGGAGGCCCGCCGTCTCGAACTGCAGGGCAAGGCCGAGCAGGCACAGGCGATCCGCGACACGATCCTGCGGCACACGCCGGTCCCGTGGACCCCATGGAGCCGCAGCCTGATCGAGACGCTCGCGCCGAAGTCGCTCGACCCGAAGGACCCCAGCAGCCGGACCCGGCAGACCGTGTTCGACTATGCGCTCTGGCATCGACAGCACGAGTGGGTGGCGGCACTGGGGGCGGCGGGCTTCGCCGCCGCGCGCGGCCTGATGGAGCAGGGCGATCTGGTGGGCGCTGGCACGCTGCTGCCCGACCGATACGCGGGCGGCCACGACGACCCCACCGGCAAGCGGACGCTGATGCGCCGCACGGTGGCCGCCGCCCGCCAGCGCCACCTGCAGCCGTACCTGGCGAAGAACGTGAAGGACCTGCTGCGGCAGGCCGACCTGTATGGTCCCGACCATGCCACGCCGGTGGGTGCCACCCCGCTGATGCTGGCGGCCCTGGCGGGCAATGCGCCCCTGGTGGACGCCCTGCTGGCCAAGGGCGCCGACCCGCTGCGACGCGACGAGTTCGGCCACAGCGCCTGGGACCATGCGGTCGGTCGCGCGATGGAGGAGGCCGAGTTCGCCCGCAGCGGGCTGCCCGCGGTCTTCACGCAGCTGGCGCCGCCGGCGCTCGACGTCCAGAACGACGATCGCCTGATGCGGCTGGAGCGGCATCAGGGTGAATACTGGGTGCTCACGCTGATGCTCGCGGGCCTGAAGACCCAGTGGTCGCGCTGCGTCACGCGCCGCCTGGAACCCTACCGGTACCTGTCCGGCTTCTTCGCCGATCAGCTGCACGACGTGCTGCAGGAGCTGCCGCCCTGGCTCTGGGCCGACCGGCGCCGCAAGCGCACCTACGTGAACCAGGTGCTCGCGCGGGCCGAGTTCGGGGCCAGCTACCAGCCCGCGCGTCGGCTGTGGGTCCGCACGCGCAACGGGCACTACTTTCCCAATCCGCTCATGCGGCTGCGCTCGGGCGACGACTGGCAGCCGGTGTACGAGCAGCGGGCGCTGGACTGGATCGACCGCGGCTGCGGCCGCGAGATCGACCACCGGCCGCGGCCCGCCGAGTCGATCCAGTGGGTCCGCGAGACCGTCGGGCCTGACGACATCCCTTCGTGACCGCCTCGGGCGATGTCAGAACGGCGCCAGCCCCAGCGCCTGCCGGAAGCGGTTCTTCAGGAACGCGCCGTCGCGCGGCGGCAGCGCCCGCGGCACCTCCTCGCCGCGGATGAAGACCTGCGCGAACACCGGCCCCTCGCGCGCGGCCACCTGCCGCGCCAGCGCATCCGCCTCCTCGAGCGAGCGCACCTCGCTCGCGCGCGCGATGCCGCAGCCGCGCGCCACCTCGGCCAGCCGCGTGCCCAGGCCGGTGTGGCTGCGCTGCATGCCGGTCTCGCCGAAGTGGCCGTTGTCGAGCACCGCGATCGTGAGGTTCGCAGGCTGCTGCGCGGCCGGCCCAGCAGTCGCTGGTGGCGAGGAAGCTCGCCGATCTGCCCATCGTGGCGGCGGCGCACCAGGGCTACCTCGCTCGCGCCGGCACGCCGCGCCGGCTCGACGAACTGGCGCAGCACCGCCTGATCGGCTACGACCGCGACGACGCGATCGAGCGGGGCTTCGCCGCGCTCGGCGTGCCGGTGCCGCGCGAGCGGTTCGTGCTGCGCACCGACGACCACCTGGCCTACGGTCGCCTGGTGGCGGCCGGGGCCGGCATCGGCTTCGTCGCCGCCTACAACCTGCGGTACTGGCCCGGTGTGGTGCCGGTGCTGCCGATGCTGAAGATCCCGCCGCTGCCCTGCTGGCTGGCGGTGCACCGCGAGATCCGCGGCAACGCGCTGATGCGGCGGGTCATGGACTTCCTCGCCCGTGCCATTCCCGAGGAGCTGGGGCTGGCGGTGGCCTGAACACCGACACCCACGGCGAGCGCCGCGATGGCCGCGGGCCGTTGCCTGGCGGCCTGCTCGTCATCGGCGTCATCGGAAACCGACCCGCCGGCTCGACGCCGCGCACGTGTCGCTCGCCCGGCCCGGCACACCCGGGGCCACCGGGCCCGTTCCGCGACCCGGTGGTGGAGTCGGCCCGACACCACCGTATGCTGGCGGCATCGGCACATCCGACCCAAGTTCACGATGAGCAACGCACCGCACGTCAACATCGACCCCGCCGCCTTCCGGCGCGACCCGTATCCGACGCTGGCGGCGATGCGGCGCGAGCACCCCATCGCCTACGTCCCGCAGCTGGGCGCCACGCTGTTCACGCGCCGCGCCCACGTGGTGGCGCTGGAGAAGCTCACCGAGGTGTTCAGCTCGCACCAGCCGCAGGGGCTGATGAACCGGCTGATGGGCCTGAACATGATGCGCAAGGACGGCACCGCGCACCTCGCCGAGCGCAAGCCGATGCTGGCCGCGCTGGGCCCGCAGCCGGTGCAGGCACACTGGGAGCCGATCTTCCGCGAGGACACGCGGCGGGTGCTCGACGCGCTGGCACCCCGGGGCCGGGCCGAACTGGTGGCCGAGTGCGCGATGCCGGTGTCGGCCCATGCGCTGCGGGCGCTCACCGGGCTGCCGAACATGCGCTGGCAGGACATGGACGCCTGGTCGCAGGCGATGATCGACGGCATCGCCAACTACGCGGGCGATCCGGCCATCGAGGCGCGCTGCCACGCCGCCACCGCCGGCATCGACGCCTGCATCACCGAGCGCATCCCCGAGCTGCTGCGCGCGCCCGACCGGAGCCTGCTGTCGGTGATGCTGCGCGCCGGCCTGCCCGAGGACAGCGTGCGGGCCAACGTGAAGCTCGCCATCAGCGGCGGACAGAACGAGCCGCGCGACGCGATCGCCGGCGCGGTGTGGGCTTTGCTGTCGCACCCCGCGCAGCGGGCGCGGGTGCTGCGCGGCGAGGTGCCCTGGCGGCGCGTGTTCGACGAGTACGTGCGCTGGATCTCGCCGATCGGCATGAGCCCGCGCCGCGTGGCCCAGCCCTTCACGGTGGACGGCGTGACGCTGGAGCCCGAGGACCGGGTGTTCTTCATGTTCGGCTCGGCCAACCGCGACGAGGCCTTCTTCGAGGACCCCGACCGCTTCGACCTCGACCGCGCCGACAGCGGCGCGCACATCGCCTTCGGCGCCGGCCCGCACTACTGCGCCGGGGCGGCGGCGTCGAAGTCGCTGATCGCCGAGGTGGCGCTGCCGGCGATCTTCGAGCGCCTGCCCGGGCTGCGGCTGGCGCCCGGCGCGGCGGTGCGCTTCGAGGGCTGGGCGTTCCGCGGGCCGCTGGCGGTGCCGGTGTGCTGGGGATGAGGCCGCACACCGGCCCGGTACGACCGGATGCACGGCGCGGCCGCCGCGCAGGCAACGCCGGGGCCGGCGATCAGCCCTGCAGCGCGAGCCGGTAGGCGATCCGGGCGCGCACCAGCCGGCGGTGGATCAGCACATAGCTGGCGGCGAACCCGAGGAACACCAGGATCGAGGATGCGGTGTCGTCGTGGCAGATCACGCCGGCCGCCACCACCGCCGCGTGCAGCAGCCACAGGATCGGGCTGCACGCGCCGTTGGGCGCGTTCACCGGCAGCGGCTTCGCCGGCTGTTCGGACGGCGACCAGCCCTCGCTCCAGACCCCGGCGCGCCGCAGCGCGCGGTGCTTGAGCGACCAGTGCATGCGGACCCGCACCAGCTGGTGCAGGTGGCACTGGTCGGCCTCCATGGTCGCGCGGCGGGCATTGCGGCGGCGCCAGATGCTGTAGAGGGTCTCCCAGACCGGCAGCGCGGCCGCGGTGAGGCCGAACCAGGGGCTCACCTGGGGGTTGCGCTGCACCAGCACCACCAGGAGCACCGCACAGATGAAGCCCAGCGTGTAGGCGCCGCCGTCGCCGGCGAACAGCCGCGCGCCGGGCCAGTTGAAGGGCAGCCAGGCGAGCGTGGCCACCGCGGCGAGCACGGCGATGCCGAACACCGGGGCGTCGTCCACCCGGTGGGCCACCCAGGCGATGGCCGCCAGGGTGATCAGCGCGACCCCTCCCAGCAGCCCGTTCAGGCCGTCGACGATGTTGAACGCATTGGTGGCGCCGGTGATGGCCACCACGGTGAAAACCAGCGCGAACGGGCTGGCCGCCAGCAGCGCGTCAAACGCGTCCACACCCACCTGGCCGATCCAGACGGTCTTCGTCGCAACCAGCAGCAGCGCACCCGTGCCGATCCAGAACAGCCGCTGCAGCGCACTCACGCGCCGGGTCAGGTCCTCGGCCAGCCCGCTGGCCGCCACCGGCACGAGCGCCGCGAGCAGCAGTCCGGCGAAGCGGGGATCGGGCGCGAACCGGGCATCGGACAGCCACACCCAGTCGACGAAACCCACCACGAAACCGGCCAGCAGCGCGACCCCGCCGGTGCGGCAGGTGACCACCCGGTGGATCTTGTGCACCGCGCCGTTCAGCGGATCGCCGGTGACCGGCAGGTGCAGCCGGCGGGTGAGGACCAGGAGCAGCCCCGTCAGGGCCGCCATCGCAGCTGCGACGCCACCGCTGCGGCAGAGTTCCTGGAGGAGGACGGGGTCGATCGAGACGGGCATCGAGGCTCGGCGGCGGGAGACTGGCGGCAGGCGGACCGAGCACGCAGTGTACGAACCACCGCGGCCGGCCTGCGCCACCGCCGAACGCTCGGTCGACCGGTCCGGACGAACGGGTCGCCGCTGTCTGTTGCCGCCTGCGCCGCCCTCGCGGCGGGCCCTCCGGTCAATGCATCGGCGCGCCCGGAGGCGCGTTCACCCGATCAGCAGGCCGCGGGAGGGGTGGGGGGCGGCGGGGGCGGGGGGG
>Ga0169931_10013260_pt1 | contig 11277 bp, 8 predicted proteins | sample Kivu_15m_20L_FD_129675 | JGI IMG/M metagenome (GOLD analysis project Ga0169931, IMG submission 129675) | Freshwater microbial communities from Lake Kivu, Western Province, Rwanda to study Microbial Dark Matter (Phase II) - Kivu_15m_20L... | ecosystem: Environmental > Aquatic > Freshwater > Lake ... | reverse complement strand
TGAGCAGCACATCTCCCTCGGAAGCGGTGACGCGAACGCCAAACCCACGTAGCTCACCGCGCTGCTGAGCTTCGGTGAGCGATCGCACGACGCTGGCGCGAATCTCCCCGTCGCTTGATCCCTGAGCCGCTTCGCTGCCTCCCACAGGGCGAACTGCGGAATCCTTTGCGGGACTCTTCGCGTAATCCGCGGGGGGAGTCGCCAAAGCGTTGTCCATCGAAAATTCCTCAGGACTGGTGGTCTTCACGACCGAGCCATCCTCTTCGATCTTCACCGGAGCCGGTTTGGCGACGGGGACGATGGATATTTCATCAACCACCGAAGAGACCCCTTCGGTGTCGTTGGCAACAGCCAGAACGGCATCCCGCTGGGATTCCGTGCTCACCTGCCCCTTGAGAACCACTTGGCCCTCATTGACTCCCAGATCCAGGGTAAATCCCTGGAGAACTCCGGAAGCTTGCTGTTCCTTCAATTTCAAGAAAATTTGTTCGGCGATCTCACGATCTCCGCCCCACGCGGCCAGCGGCGTGACAGCGGCGAGCGTATAGAGCGCCACGCCGACAAAAAAGCGTCGCATGGTAACCCTCCTACGGTCTTCTGCGTCGGTCCTCCCGGATCTGCCCGCCGCACTTGTGCGGGAACAGCGGACAGGCCGGGGATACCGCCCCGGTCGTTTCCCCCTCAAAAAATCCCGGACGTCAAACCTGGAAAACCTTTGCTTGTTTCCCTGTGTTTCCCAATTAATTGGCATTCACAACGGTTCGACGCCCCAGGCCGGGCGCGGTGCCCTGGCACGGGGCCGGTTGTCACTTCTAAATTCGGCCATTGTTCGACATGAACGGAGGGTTTTTTTCGATTTTGTCGTTGATCGGGGTTCCCACGATTGGAACTCTTGGCCCGAAGGACAGGGGGAGTCCGGTATATCCGGAAGATATTTCCTGGATTCCCCAGATTCCGCGAATTCGGCCAGGGCTTGTTCAGGGCACTCTCGCCGGGTCAGCTGCGGAGGAATTGCCGGGCCAGTCGAATGACCCATACCAGTGAAAGAGCTCCCAAGAGAGCAGGAATCATCAGCGGGAGGATCCGAGGCTGGACCGCGACCGCTCCGATCCCCACAAGAATGATCATCGAGGTGCCGGCGGGGAGCCACGTCAGTGGTTTCTGAAAGCTGGGCCAGGCAAGCCACAAGCAAGTCAGCACGATCGCCAGTCGCAGCAAGGAATTGGTGGCAAAACGGCCGACATCCTGAAAACCGAACGATCCAGATGGAGAGAAAGTGAGTATCGCGCAGGCGAGCCAAGCGGCGATTGCGAAACCGAGTACCAGACGTTGCCGGCCGCTTTTTCCGGCAGCGTCGGCCGATGAGCTGCGGAGTGGATGTCTCGACTGGGCCATCGAAGTCTTGGTGCGGGATGACGGTTCAGGGGCTGCAACACCGTAGCGAATACTACTCTAGAGCGGGTTCCGGGTGGGTCCAGAGGTGAGATTTCCCTGAAGATGGAGGCTCACCGCGGGGGGGTGCGGGTTCACTTTCCTCATCGAGTGGACGAGCAACGTGCGGAGAAACAAGTAGGCACCGAAGCCGAGGAGCATTCCCGTGGCATCGGCGACGAAGTCTTGCAGGTCGGGGTTTCTTCGCGGGACAAAGCCTTGGGTCCATTCGTCGATGATGGCGTACGACAGAATCATGACCGCGGCCACAAGCATTCCTGGGATCTTTTTCCCAATCTGCCGCGGAAGCGCCCAGGAAACGAGAAACGCCAACCCCGCGAACGCGACCAGATGCAGTATCTTGTCGTTGATCCCCAAGGAGGGTGTGGTGGCACCTGGGATGTGAGTCCCGGTAAAGAGCGCGATCCAATAGGCAACCAAGAGAATCGGAGCCAAGCGGATTCCGAAGATCGTGGCTCGAATAATTTTTTCCATTATTTGCCCGGGTGTTACTCCGCGTCGCTGCATGGAAATGGCACAATACATTTTGCCGAATCCGAATTGCTGGGCCGGTGATCGCCCGGTCCTGCGCAATTATTGGTCGTCGCGGAGGTTCGTAAAATGAAGTGCAAGCTGATTCTTGGTTATTTTCCCCGGAAAAAATGGGGAACAAAGGTTTTCTCAGCCGTTCGGGGCTTTTCCTTTCTGGTTCTGCCGCTGCTTGTCACTGCCGAGATACCTTGCACTGGAGCGGAAAAAGGGTGGCCTGAGAGAGAGCTTGTTGTCGGTTGTGGCGACGAGCAAGCAGTGGCCAGCAGTACCGGCAGCCAGTGGCAGAACGTTCCCACTGGGGACCGAAAGCTGTGGGAGGTGAGCCAATTCGGGGGCGAGGGGGAAGTGGAATTTTCTGCGGAATCGATCGTGATGGAGGCTGGCGATCCCCTCACCGGAGTCCGCTGCTTGGTTGATATGCCGCGCGAGAACTTTGAAATTGAACTCCAGTCGCGTCGATTGACCAATTTTGATTTCTTTTGTGGACTCACTTTTCCGGTTGGCGAGGGAAAGTGCAGTTTAATCCTTGGGGGGTGGGCCGGATCGGTCGTGGGACTCTCGAGCATTGATGGGGTGGATGCAGCGAGAAATCAGACGAAGAAACTGATGCATTTCGATAATGAACGCTGGTATCGTGTCCGAGTGCAGGTGACTCCGGCAATGGTTACGTGCTGGGTCGATGACGAGAAGGTTGTCGAGCAAGCGCGTGGGGATCACAAGTTTGACATTCGAGTGGAGATGGATGCGAGTTCCCCTTTGGGAGTTGCCGCTTTTCAGTGTCGGTCCGAAATTCGACAGTTTCGTTGGCGAAAGTTACCCGCTGTCGAGCAGGAAAAAGGGGATGATGGCGAGTGATTTGGAGGGGCTGGACGAGAACTGGATGCGTCGCGCTTTGGAACTTGCGGTGCAGGGGGAAGAGGCTGACGAAGTTCCTGTGGGTGCGGTGATTGTCCGGCAGGGACGAATCATTGCCGCAGCCCATAACCAACGGGAGACGCTTCGCGATCCGACGGCACATGCGGAGATGATTGCGATCACGCAAGCGGCCGAAGCGATGGGTGATTGGCGGCTCGAGGAATGTACGCTTTACGTCACCTTGGAACCCTGTCCGATGTGTGCCGGTGGGATTGTCCTTGCGCGGCTCCCGCGTGTTGTCTACGCAGCCACGGATCCAAAAGGGGGCGGAGTCCGGTCGCTCTATCGAATTCTTGAGGATCCGCGACTGAATCATCGCGTGGAGGTTCGAGGCGGGGTCTTGGAAGCGGAAGCTGGAGGGCTGCTGACAGCCTTTTTTCGTCGCCAGCGGGCTTTAGGAAAAAAGTAAAGTTGCCCTGGGCTTTGTCATCTGCGGCGAATTGGTCTTGACTTGGAAAAAAGTTTTGCGGGTTTTGACCTGGAACAGACCAAACAGGCTGAATAATCAGACCAGTGGGCGCCGATACTTCCGGCATAACCGGCTCATCCGCGCCCTCTCTGGGATCCGATGAGCATGGGGGCGCAACGATTACTGTGGCCGGCGGGGGGGCGTTTTTCCCGCGTCACGAATACGAAAAACGGTGGACCAAGTCATGTCGGTACGGAAGCTGACGTTCCTGCTCCTGGCCGCTGCCGCGTTGTTCTGCGGCCAGCGAAAACTTGAGGCCCAAGAGTATCTGCCTGTCACGGACCCATTCCGCTTTGATCCAGATTTTCGCTGGTTCGAGCCGGTTTACGACGCGGATCTCGCAGATATGAAGCCATCCAAGCGTGCGAGCACGGGTTGGTATGGAACCTTCGACCGGATGCATCTCTACTTCAGTCGCCCCGACACGGATGTGCTCCGCGAAGGGTTAGAAAGCGATCACAACGACGGCTTCGATTCAGGATGGGGCAACCGCATCCGCGTCGGCTATATGCTCGAGTCGGGACATGGCTGGTCGAGTACTTGGTTCAACATCTCTGGACCGAACGCTTTTGAAACTTTGTTCGTCGAGCGGATCAACCGTATCAATGAAGACGAACTCGCGGGGCCTCCTGATGATGGCGATGGGGGCGATGGAGGCGATGGAGGCGATGGGGGGAACTTCGATTTTTACGGCCAATATCTTCCTTCGGCGGACCGAAACCTGCCGGGGTTTGATGAGCGGCTCTATGAGTTGAAAGACAGCATCAATGTCGTCGAAGCAAGCTCTTTTGAACTGAATAAGACGTGGCGGATGGAACCTTACCATTACGGAGGGATTCTCGAGCCACTGGCTGGTTTCCGATACTTTGGAATCAAGGACCGCTGGCAAGAGCAGACTTATTCGCGGTTCGCCGCGGTCAATCTTGCCGGAGATGATGTCTTCCGCGAAACTCTGCTCTCCGAAGGCTCGTTGACTCGGAACCATGCCTTCGGTGGTCAGCTGGGGGCGCGCTACGTCAAATTCTTCAACCGCATTACCTACTCGGCTGAGTTCCGTGCCTTCGCAATGCACAACTGGCAGAATCATCGATTTGCGATCGATCGCATCGATACAGACTACACGGACCTTGGTCTTGGTGAGCAGCCGCTTGAAGAGATTCGTTCGCGACCGTTCGTCGCCTACCGCGACAACAGTGAATTCTTGCTCGGCTACGACATTCGTGCCGAAGTCGCTTACCAGCTCACTCGAATGTTCCAAATTCGCGGTGGTTTCCAGATGATTGATCTAAGCCGAGGGATTTGGCGAGGTGAGATCGATGATGACACCGACCAGCGTCTGATGATGCTCGGAGCGACTTTCGGAGCGGCGCTCAACTTCTAGATGGCGTATTGTTGGGGGGATGAATAAGGGGGTTGGTAACACCAACCCCCTTTTCTTTTTTTGTGCCCGGAAGTGAAGCCCCTGCACAGCTCGCGCGGCCCCTGCACAACTCGAGTGGCCCTCGTACTACGTGCGGGCTATGCCCCCAGCGCATTGCGGCCGAGGGATGCCTGGGGAATACGGTGCAGAAAAGTGCCGGGGACAATGATTCCCAGCTCGGTGCCATGTTTGGCGAGCAATGAAATCGTTTGCTCGATCTGCTCAGACGTGTGTTCGGAGGTAATGAAAAATCGCAGTCTCGCGGCTGCTTCTTCGACCGCCGGATAGAGGATCGGCTGGACGTTGACCCCTTCCAAGAACAGCCGATGCGAAAGACGGAGAGCGAGGAGGGAGTTCCCGGTGATGATGGGGATCACCGGAGTGCCGCCGCTGGCCCCGGTGTCAAATCCAAGCGATTTCGCACGTCGCAGAAATTGGGAGCTCCGCTGACGAAGGCGAGCCACGCGTTCCGGTTCACTCCGCAGCAATCGGAGCGAGGCTAGCGCCGCGCCGGCTGCGGCGGGTGGCATGCCGACGCTGAAGACAAACCCTGGGGCGGTGTACTTCAGCAGTTCGACCAGCGCATGCGAGCCAGCGATGTATCCACCGCAGCTGGCCAGGGCTTTGCTGAGCGTACCCATCCAAATGTCAACGCGGTGAGGATCGATGCCAAAAAATTCACCGATTCCGCGACCGGTTTCTCCCAGCGTTCCGAGGCTGTGGGCTTCATCGACCATCAAGAAGCACTTGTGCCGTTCTTTGACACGAACAAATTCGGTCAATTCGGGATAGTCCCCGTCCATGCTGTAGGTGCCCTCGACGATGATCAAGACCCGTCGGTATTGGCCACGAACTTCTTCCAGTAGGCGATTGAGCTCATGGAAATCGTTATGGGGGAAAGCACGACGCCGAGCGCCTGAGAGAATGGCTCCCTGCACGATACTGTTGTGAGACAGACTGTCGTGAACGATGAAGTCGCCGGGACCAACCAGATGCCCGATAACGGTCTCATTGGTACTGTGGCCGCCGACAAAGGTGACGGCGGATTGAACCCCAAGAAAGTCCGCGATTTCGCGCTCCAGTTCCCCATGGATCGGTTTCTCTCCCGAGACCAGACGGCTTGCTGAGACGCTTGTTCCGTACTGCTGAATCGCTTCCTGTGCGGCGCGATTGACAGCCGGGTGACCTGAGAGGCCAAGGTAGTTGTAGCTTGAAAAACTGAGCAGCGTTCGGCCATTGATCTTCGTCGTGTCGCGGACAGTTCCTTCGTGGACCGAAAAGTAAGGATTGGGGATACCCGTCAATTGCACTTGAGCCATCGTCTGCTTGAGCCGGAGGTATTCCGGGAGCAGCTCAAAGCGGAAATCTTCCTCTGGGATCACCCGATTACGAAGGCTGACTTCGTCCTCCGCACGGACGATTTCTAGACTCTCGCTCGGCCGCCCCGCATCCATGGTCGCGCGGAGGCGAATGGCACGATTGATCGCTGCCACCCCCATATTTTCTTCGATCGCAAGGGCGACCTGGTCGATCGTCTCCATTTCCTGAAGCGTCTCTTCGGGGAACCTGCCACCGAAGGCTTGCTCGAGATTATGGGCGATCTCGAGCCGCTCGAGGCTGTCGAGTCCGAGATCGAGAACGATATCGGTCGATCCGGTGAGTACCCCAGCGCGTTCCTTGGCAACCCCGCGAACGTGCGCTTTGACGAGGTCGACAATCTCCTTTCGCGGCTGGCTCCCGCGTGCCAATTTGCCGGGACTTGATCCTCCGCCTGCGGCTTGCATCACAGGCATCGGAACGGTGGCCCCTTCCGGAGAGTGAATGGAAAGGGTTTCGCCACGCGTCCAGCAGGCGACAATCTTGAGCTCGTTAGCAAGGATCGCTTCATGGCATGCATGCCGCTGAATCTTGCCGCTGCTCGTTTTCGGAACAGAGCTACTGCGAACGAGGAAAATACCATCGGGGGGAAGTTCGTGTTCGGCAGTCACGGCACGGCGAATCGCTGCGATCTCCGCGTCCCAGTGAAGATCGCGATGTCGGACGGTTTCGGCGACAATCATCAAATGCTCGCGACCATCCCGTTGCACCGCAACTGCCGCCACCGCACCCGTCTGCACGGCAGACGACGCTCGCTCGACGGTCTGTTCGATATCCTGGGGATACCTATTGACACCTCTAACGATGATCATGTCTTTGATCCGTCCGGTCACGAACAATTGCCCTTGGTAGAGAAAACCAAGGTCCCCTGTTCGCAGGAATGGACCCTGTCCTTGGGCCGTCGAGGCGATAAAGGTTTCGGCCGTCGCTGCGGTGTTGCGATAATATCCTTTGCCGACACAGGGGCTCTGTACCCATATTTCCCCAATCTCGTCGGCCGCACATCTCTGCTTTGTCTCCGGATCGACAATGACAACCGTTTCGTCCGCCAAGACAGCACCACAACCGACAAGAATCCTCGATTCCTGATCTCCCTCGGTTGATGGACGCACACTCCCTTGGTCGAGCCCATTCTTATCAAAGCTGACCAGGACCGGTCGCCCCTCACTGGGACCCCCAGTAACAATCAAGGTTGTCTCGGCCATGCCGTAACAGGGAAGGAAGGCGGATGGATCGAATCCGTACTTGCCAAACCGATCTGAAAACGCGCGGATGGTACTTTCCCGAATCGGTTCAGCGCCGTTGAACGCCGTCTTCCATGAGCTCAGGTCCAGACCTCGGAGCTCTTCGTCAGTCACTTTATCAACGCACAACTGGTAGGCGAAATTTGGGCCGCCACTGACCACCACTTGATATTTCGAAATTGCCTGCAACCACCGCGCTGGCTTCTGCAGAAAAGTCATCGGACTCATCAGGATGTTCGTCTCGCCGACAAACAACGGGTTGAGAATCCCGCCGACCAGTCCCATGTCGTGATAGGTGGGCAGCCAGACCAGACCGCGATGATCCGGCTTGATCTCAAAGGCTTCCACAATCAGTTCACAATTCCGCATGAGATTGCCATGGCTGAGCACCACTCCTTTGGGAGAGCCTGTCGAGCCCGAGGTGTATTGCAGGACCGCCACATCCTCGGGGTCAATCTCCAAGTACCGGTACAGGTCGGCTCGCTGGGTGGCCGGATCGTCGGACGCCACCAAGGTCATCTCGCGAAAGTCATTCGCGCCGTTGCTTTGGACCTGATCAATAATGCTGGCCAAGGAAAGGCCAAAGCGAGCCTGTGCATCCTGGGCGATCGAGCGGATTCGAGTGGCACGCCGGTTCTTCCGCGGAGGATAAGCGGGGACGGCAATCGCTCCCGCGGCGTGACACGCATAGAACCCGACGACAAAATCGAGCCCCGGCGGATAGAAGAGCAAAATCCGCTCCCCTTGGGCGCCCAGGTCCTGCAAATAACCAGCCAATCCTTCGACCCGCGCAAGCAACTGGGCGTAGGTCAGGTCCTGCAGATTATTCTCTCCATCGGTAAAGCGATACGCATATTTCGCTGGCGTGTTCGTCGCTCGGTACCGGAGCACATCCACAAAGTTCGATCGGGGTGGGTGGTCCACGTCGAGACTTCGTTCAATATTCACTTGTGTTCGTTCCACTGCGCGATTACTCAACATTTGCCGGTCTGTTTCCAGTCAATGCCACACCGTCGCGTAAAGAATCGACTCCTCGATTCCCTCCTCCTCAGTCCATCGAGAGCCGACCAAGTTAATCCCGATTTGCGATGTGCGCGCTTTGATCTGGTTGACGTGTTTCTTACGGTCGCCGTCTCCGCTGGCTCATCTGCTCCGTTATAATTCCGGTCCTATTCTCATCCCCAGCGGAGTCTCATGCCATGGCAGTTTACCTAAGTTCCCAAGATCCTAGTCCCCCGGGTCAATATATTGAACGGGTCATCAATCTTATGGATCCAAAGAAGAATGTACTTTTGGATACCTCGCAGGAGGAGGCCGAGGAGGCGCTGCGGAGTGGTAGTCCGAGCCGAATACGGGGAATTCGGGGACAATTCGCGTTCATTGTTCAGGACGGCAAGACGATTCGCATGGCGCGTTCGATTGGACGCCCGATGCGATATTTTCTTGCCAAGCAAGTCCACGGTCCCTGTTTAATCGTCGCGGAGCGGATTGACGAGATTTATCGCCAATTGGTGCGCGATGGGTTGGCCGATCAATTTCACCCTTCCTACACGCGGATGGTTCCGGCACACCACCTGATCGAACTCCAGCTGGTCGGTTGTCCCGATCCTAACCCCGTTCACCAGCGATTTTTTGCCCCCCAGCCCAATCGTTTGCCAGCGGACATCGAGAGTCTTGGGACCGCATACATCACGGCGATCGCCGCCGAGTGCGATGCCTGGTTGGATCGGATCGAGGCAGACGCTCCGATCGGTGTGCTTTTCAGTGGCGGGATCGACAGTGGTGCACTGGTGATCTTGCTGAATCATTTGCTGCTGCGGCGCGGGGACACTCCGCAGCGGCTGAAAGCATTTTCATTGGCGGCGGACCCTTGTGGCGCCGATGCGCTTCAGGCTCGTGATTTTCTCCATGCGACAAATCTTGGGATGCTGCTTGAGGTGCTGGAGGTCTCGCCAGCGGCAGTCGACTGGACCACTGCCGTCCGCATTGTCGAAGACTACAAGCCGCTCGATATCCAGGCAGCCGCGACGGCGATCGCTGCCCTCGCTGAATTGCGTCGTCGCTATCCTGATTGGCGGTATGTCGTGGATGGGGATGGGGGAGACGAAAACTTGAAGGACTACCCCATTGAAGAAAACCCAGAACTGACCATTCGAAGCGTGCTCAACAATCGAATGCTCTACCAGGAGGGCTGGGGAGTTGACGCGATCAAGCATTCGTTAGTCTACAGTGGTGGGCAAAGTCGTGGGCACGTGCGGACCTACGCGCCGGCGAGCGTTTTTGGTTTTGAAGGCTTCAGTCCCTATGCGTTACCGAATGTGATTGAAATCGCCGAGGGTATTCCCTTTATTGAGCTGACCCACTGGGATCATCAGCGTCTCTATGCGCTCAAGGGTGAGATTGTTGGTGCCGGGATTCGCCAAGTGACTGGTGTCGAGATGCCGATTTATCCCAAACGGCGCTTCCAGCATGGTGCCTTCGAGCACGACCGCCAGGAGTCGTTCTTTCCGCAACATGCCGCGGCCTATCGTCAGGCGTTTTCGCAGATTTTCTCCGACCATCGATCTCTGCTGTCGGATCCTCGCGAGTACGCGGTGACAGCGTCCGCTTTATCGTCAACCGCTTCTGGGTCGGGTGATGGTTGACGTATCGCTTGGGGAGGTGGTTACCGGGCTCCGCGGGAAGAAGAACCGAGTGGAACCCTTTCGCGCCGTCTCCTGGCTTGAGGAACGGGAAAACGATGGCACTGGCGCAACCGCCGAGGTCCTGACCTGCTTTCTTGCCGCCGCTCAGTGCCCATGGCGTTGCACGATGTGTGACCTTTGGAAGAACACGCTCGATGGGCCGACGCCGCGGGGAGCGATCCCGCGTCAAATCGCCAGCGTGATCGGCGAAAGTCGCTTTCAAGGCGACTGGATCAAGCTCTACAACAGTGGCAGTTTTTTTGACCGCAAGAGCATCCCGCCGGGGGATCTGGTCGAGATCGCGCGGTTGTGCGAGCCGTACAAACGGGTAATTGTCGAGAATCATCCACGTCTGTGTGGACCGGCAGTGATCGAATTCCAGCAACAATTGTCGGGGCAATTGGAGGTTGCTCTGGGCGTCGAAACGGTCCAGCCAGGTATGCTTCGCCGATTAAACAAGGGGATGGACCGGACGCACGTCGATCGGGCAATCGATTTTCTCGTCCGCCATGCAGTCGATGTTCGCGCCTTTGTCCTCGTCGGCCTACCTTGGAATCTTCCCCGCGAAACCATTCCTTGGACGATCCTGACAGTCAAGCACTTGCAGCGGTTGGGGGTCCGGCACATCAGCCTGATTCCCCTGCGACTCGGGAATGGATGGATGGAGATGCTTGCCGAACAAGGTCAGTTTCATCCACCCTCATTTCACATGGTCGAAGAATTATTCGGGCGTCTCTTCGAGCAACGGCAGAGTTCGGTAATCACGCTGGATCTTTGGGACTTGCCTCGCACTGCCGAGGATTGTCCATGTCTTGCGAGGCGTCACGATCGACTGGCGACGATGAATCTCCAGCAACGATTCTCGAGTGAAATCGTTTCATGCCAGTCGTGCCAGCGTGAAGACCAAATCGACAGCGGCAATCCCTAGGGGGATTTCTCTGCGGCCATCCTGCGGAAATACGCCTCAATCGCTTCGCGGTAGTGCGTTGGCAAATCACGACCAATCTGCTGCAAGGCTTCTTGTCGTTCTGCCGGCGGCAGGTTTCCCCAGCCGCTCTGGTCGCCGAGGTCTTTTTTGTCGACATCCCCCTTACCGCTGGCACCCGCAATTTGGCTGTCATTCATCGGCTGGGCGTCGCCGCTGGGCGCGTTGCCACCTGACTGCTGCTGTTGCTGCTGCTGCTG
>Ga0169931_10013259_pt1 | contig 11278 bp, 10 predicted proteins | sample Kivu_15m_20L_FD_129675 | JGI IMG/M metagenome (GOLD analysis project Ga0169931, IMG submission 129675) | Freshwater microbial communities from Lake Kivu, Western Province, Rwanda to study Microbial Dark Matter (Phase II) - Kivu_15m_20L... | ecosystem: Environmental > Aquatic > Freshwater > Lake... | reverse complement strand
TTCACACGGACGAAGTCACAGGTTCAAATCCTGTATCGCCCACTCAGCCTAAGTCTGGACGAAGCAATAACTTGCGTTTACCTCCGGGTGGTCCGGGGTGCTGTCTGAAACCGAGGCGATTTCCGTAGTCTACGGAAATGCGCCTCTTTTCATGCGCACCCATGCCAACTCCATCCACCCCGAAGCTCTGTCGGCACAGCGGTCAAAACCAGGGCTACGTCACCCTGAACGGCCGCGAATACTACCTCGGCCACTGGCCCGCCAGCCGGGGCAAGAAGCCGCCACCCTCCGTTCAAGCTGCCTACGACGACCTCATCGCCAAGTGGCTCACGAACAACCGGCAACTCCCCGACGAGCGCCCGCCGCTCTCCGTCAACGAGGTGCTGCTCGCCTACCTGAAGTGGGCCGAGCAACACTGTGTCCCGAGGCGCAAGAAGGACGACCAGAACGGCTTCATCCGCTACGCTATGACGGTCGTGCGCGAACTGTTCGGGCGAACTCCTGCCGCAGAGCCAAGCGGCGCGGAAGCCGAAGGCCAACCCGAAGCGGCCGAAGCGCGAGCGGTATGATGAGACCAGCTACCGCAACGCGATCTACCGCGCGTGCGATCTGGCGTTTCCGCCGCAGGGCGAATTGGCCCGGCGACCAAAAGAGTCGGTGGCGAAGTGGCTCGCGCGACTGACGGACGAACAGCGCGCGGCGCTGACCAAGTGGCGCAGCGAACACAGATGGCACCCGAACAGGTTGCGGCACACCGCGGCGACGGTGATCTGCTGACGGCGAGCGCTTGGTAGAGCGCGAAGTACATCTCGCGCCCGCGTTCCGCGGTGCCCTGAATGCGGTGCCCCGCGTGGCCGAACGGCGCGAAGTCTTTCTCCATCGGGTCGGACACGAGTTTGTCGCGGTCCGCGAGGAACAGCACCCGCGGCTTGCGCGTGCGGTCGCCGGTGGCGTTCCACCCCGCGAACCACAGCTTCCAGCAGATTTGGAACGCAACGGTGGTCTTCCCGGTGCCGGTGGCGAGTGTCAGCAGGCACCGCTTCTTCTGCTCGCCAAGTCTGGCGAGAAGTGCCGAATCGATGGCGATGCGCTCTCACGCCGGAGCGCGGGCGCGACGGTCTCGCGCCCGCTGGCACGAATAGGCTTACCCGCGCCAGAAGCGGACAGGAATGTGCGCCAGAAGTCCCGAAATGGCGCGAACTGACTTGAATCGCACTTCGTATTTGCGCAGTATTACTTAGTTATTCAGCAGTTGCGCGGGTGCGATGTGCGAAGTGTACCACCAGACACGCGGCTCCCGGTCACGGTTCTGTCCGGGTTCCTCGGCGCGGGCAAGACCACGCTGTTGAACCACGTTCTGGCGAACCGCGACGGGCTGAAGGTCGCGGTGATCGTAAACGACATGAGCGCCGTGAACATCGACGCGGCGCTCGTGAAGGGCGGCGCGGCGCTCTCCCGCACCGAAGAGGCGCTCGTCGAAATGCAGAACGGGTGCATCTGCTGCACGCTCCGCGAAGACCTGCTGCGCGAGGTGGCGCGCCTCGCCGCCGAGGGCCGCTTCGATTACCTGCTGATCGAATCCACCGGGATCGGCGAACCGCCGCCGGTGGCCGAAACGTTCACGTTCCGCGACGGCACCGGCGCATCGCTTTCGGACGCGGCGCGCCTCGACACGCTCGTCACGGTGGTCGACGGCGCGAACTTCCTAGCCGACTACCGGTCCGCGCAATCGCTCGCGGAACGCGAGTTGACGGCCGACGCCACCGACGAGCGCGACGTGGTGAACCTGCTCGTCGATCAGGTCGAATTCGCCGACGTGCTCGTGCTGAACAAGACCGACCTGTTGAGCGCGGGCGCGGTGAGCGAACTGGAGGGGGTACTCCGTGCCCTGAACCCGTCGGCGCGGATCGTGCAGACCGAGCGCGGGCGGGTGCCACTGCACGAGGTGCTGAACACCAAGCGGTTCGACTTCGACCGCGCCGCCGCGGCCCCGGGTTGGCTCGCGGCGCTGCGCGGCGACCGGAAGCCCGAAACCGACGAGTACGGCATTTCCAGTTTCGTGTTCCGCGCGCGCCGCCCGTTCCACCCGCAGCGCCTCTACGACTTCGTGACCGACGAAGTCCTGACTGCGGGGCTGTTGCGCTCGAAGGGGTTCTGCTGGCTGGTCACGCGCCCGCGGTGGGCGGCGCTGTGGTCGCAGGCCGGGAGCGTGATGGACCTGACCCCGCAGGGAACGTGGTGGGCCGATGCGCCGCGCGACGAGTGGCCGGCCGACCCCGCCGAGCGCGCCGAGATCGAAGCGCAGTTCGTCGGCGAGTACGGCGACCGGCGGCAAGAGTTGGTGTTCATCGGGCGCAAGATGAACGCGCCCGCGATGCGCGCGGCGCTCGAAGCCGCGCTGCTGACGGACGCGGAACTGACCGGCGGGCCGGCGGTGTGGGACGCCATCGCCGACCCGTTCCCGGAGTGGAACGAAGGCGGTGCCGAATGAGCGCGCCCGCCGAACCGCGCCGCGGGTGGCTCCGCGCGCTCGCCACGTACGACGCGTTCCCCGCGTTCAGCGCGAAGGCGCGCCGCGCGCTGTACAACCCGCTCGGCGTGCTGGTGCTCGCGGCGCTCGCGGCGCTCGTGTGCGGGCTGTTCCTGCACGTTCAGGGGTTGGCGCTGTTCGGCGGCGTAGTGGCGGTGGTCGCGCTCGGTGTGGTGTGGCCGTGGGTCACGGCGCGCGCGGTCGAAGGCGAACTGAGTTTCGACCGCCCGCGGGTCACCGAAGGCGAAGCGGTGGGAGTGCGGCTGACGATCCGCAACCGGTTGCCGTTCGCGGCGTGGGGGCTCGCGGTGCGCGGTGGGTTCGGCGCGCCGCCGGACGACGTGGTTGTGGGCGTGGCGTCGGCACCGGCGCGGCGCGAGGTCCGTTGCGCGTGGGCGTTCGAGCCGCCGGCGCGGGGCGCGTATCCGGCGAACGCGCCGCGGCTCACCACCGGGTTCCCGTTCGGGCTGTGGAACGCCGGGCGCGCGCTCGCGGTGCCCGCGCCCTTGCTGGTGTGGCCGCGCACGCTCCCGGTGGGGCCGATTCCGCCCGTGAGCGGCGACGACCAAGTGGAAGGTACCGTGTCGCGCAACCGCGTCGGCAGCGTGGGCGACGTGGTGGGCGTGCGGCCGTACCGGCGCGGGGATTCGCCCCGGCGCATCCACTGGGGGCAATCGGCGAAGCACGACCGGCTCATCGTGTGCGAACTGCAATCGAACGCGCGCCCGGTGATCCAGATCGTGCTGGACGCGGACCCGGCCGTTCACCGCGGCACCGGGGCGAACGGCTCGCGCGAGTGGGCGATTCGCGTCGCGGCCAGTTTCGCCAAAGGGTGGCTCGAGGCCGGCGCGCGGGTGGGCCTCGCGTGGGCCGGCGGCGCGGTCCCGCCGGCGAGCGGCGCGGCGCAAGTGGCCAAGGTGCTCGACGCGCTCGCGGCGCTGCCCGACGACACCGCGGTGCCGCTGCCGGCGGTGCTGGCCGCGCCCGCGTGCGCGGCGTTCCGCGACGGGCTTCAGGTGATCGTGACCACGAACCACGGGCACGCGCACCCCGAGTGCGCCGCGTGCGCCGCCGCGCACCAGCGGTGGGTGGTGCTCACCGCCGGCGGGTTCGCCGACACCGTGGACGTGGCCGCGGCGTGCGGCGCGTGCGCCGAACCGTGGCTCGTGATCGAATCGGCCGACGGCGCGCCGGAGAAGCTGCGCGGCGGCTGGCGGGAGGCGCGCCATGGCTCCTGACGTGCCGGGCGCGGTGCGCCGCGTCGCGTTCGTGATGCTCGCGCTGTGCGCGGTCGCGGTGGAAATTGCCGCGGTCGACGTGCGCCCGGTGTGGGAGAGCGTCGGCCTCGCGTTCATCTGGATCGGCGCGGCGGCGCTGGTCGCGTGGCGCGTCCCGATTCCCGCGAACCCGCGCGCGAAGCCGCCGGTGTGGGTGTCGCTGGTGCTGCTGCCGCTCGCGGCCGGCCCGTTCGCGATTCCCACCTACCCGCTCGAACTGCAAATGGTGCTCGGCCTGCGCAACGTCGGCCTCGGCCTCGCCGCGTGCGCCGGGTGGGTGCTGTGCCTGCGGCTCGCGTGCGTCAGCAGCCTGTTCCTGATCCTGTTCGCCGCCGCGATGACCGATCACCCCGCGGTACTCGTGCTACTGGGCCTGTACACCGCCGCCGGCGGGCTGTGGCTCACGCTCGCGTACTGGACCGGGCTGCGGGCGGTACTCGCCACGAGCGAGCGCGAAGTGCAAGTGGAAGTGCGCGGCGGCCGGGTGCGGCCGCCGTGGGTCGCGGTGCTCGCGGTCCTCGTAGTCGTCGGTTGCACACTCGGCGTCGTCGCGCTGGGGCCAAAGTGGGTCGTCGGCACGTTGGGCGAACTGATGCCGACGAGCGGCGGCACCGGGAACACCGACCCGTTCGCGCGGTACGGCGTCGGCGACGGCCCGGAGGAAGTGCGCGGCGACAACGCGAAGGCCGCGGGCATGGTCGAGACCGACAAGATGATCGAGGACAACAAGAACTCGCTCATCGACGCCGTGAACGACATGTACGGCCCGCCGCACAAGCCGCCGAAGGAGCAGGAGCGGATGGTGGCCGCGGGCAAGGCCGATGTGATTCAGAACCACGGTAAGCTGCCCGAAAATCGCAGCGCGAGCCGCGACTTCGACACCGGCCGCAAGGGGCCGAAGAACCCGAAGACGCCCGGCAGCGGCCTCGCGCGGGGGCTGTTCGAGATCGAAGGGCGCACCCCGCTGCACGTGCGGCGCGTCGCCTACGAGACTTACGACGCGACCGCGCACCGGTGGCGCGAAGGGCGCAAACCGCAGTCGCGGTACCTCGAAGCCGACGGCGGCGACTGGATGCGCCTCAGTAACCTGCGCGAGCCGGGGCCGTCGTGGTACGCGAACGACGACGCGCACAAACTGAAGGCCGCCACGCTCCGCACGAACCTGCTGCCCGCGCCGCCAATGCTCACGCGGGTGCGAATCAATAAGGTCGATAAGCCGGATTACTACGACTGGGACTTCGAAGGCGTGCTGGTGCTCGCGGGGCGGCGCACGACGCCGCCCGGCGTGATCGTACACACCGAGAGCCGCACCGTGCGCCCGGAGCGCTTGAGCGCAGACGCCTTCGCGCCCGCCCTTTCCGCGCCGCTGCTCGCGGACGTGCCCGCGGCGCTGCGCGAGCCGCTGGCTCGAACCGCCAACGAGTGGGCCGGGCACCTGCCCCGCGGCCCGGAGCAGGTGTTCGCGGTGGTGAACCGCCTGCGCGCCGAATACGCGCTCGACGCCGGTTCCGTCGCGCCGCTCGATCACCCGCACCCGGTGTTGTGGTTCCTGCTCGAGTCGCGCCGCGGCCCGGATTACCTGTTCGCCACGTCCGCGGCGCTCTTGCTGCGCGCGCTCGACTATCCCACGCGTACTTGCTTGGGCTACTACGCCGCGCCGAGCGCGTACGACCCCGAAAACGGGCACACGCCGGTGAAGGAGCGCGACCTCCACGTCTGGCCCGAAGTGCAACTGCGCGACGGGCACTGGCTCGTGCTCGAACCGACGCCCGGCTACGACGTGCTTCCGCCCAAACTGCCGCTCTGGGAGCGCGTACGCGCGGCGCTCGCGGCGGCATGGGACCGAGTGCGCCGCAACCCGGTGCCGTGGGCGCTGGCGCTCGCGGTATTGGCGTGCGCGGTCGCGCTCCGGCGCACGTTGCGCGACGCTTTGGCGGTCGCGCGGTGGCGCTGGCTCCCGGCCGCGGCGTGGCAAGAACAAGTTCGCCGCGCGGCGCGCATCGTCGAGCGCCGCGCGGGGCGCGCCGGCGCGCCGCGGCCCGCGGGCCGCACCGTGGCCGCGTGGGCGCGAAGCGCGCTGCCGGCGTGCGATGCGCGCGAGCGCTTCGCGCGGCTGGCCGAGCGCGCCGCGTATTCGCCCGCGAGCGCCGAACCGGACGACGCCCGCGCGGTGTGCCTCGAAGCCCTCCGCGCATTTTCCGTTCGCGCCCTCTCGAGCGCCCCGAAGGAGCCGACGTGACCGCACCCGCGCCGCCATCGACCGAGTTGCACCTTCAGGCCCTTCGCGCCGCGCTGAACGGCGCGCTGCGCGGCAAGGCGGAGGTGGTGGAACTGGTACTCGCGTGCCTGCTCGCGCGCGGGCACCTGCTGCTCGAAGACCTGCCGGGCCTCGGCAAGACCACACTCGCGAAGGCGCTCGCCGGCGCGGCCGGCGGCACGTTCGCGCGCGTGCAGTGTACGCCGGACCTGCTGCCCGGCGACGTGACCGGGTTCAGCGTGTTCAACCAGAAGACGCGCGAGTTCGAGTTCGTCCGCGGCCCGGTGTTCGCCGACGTGTTGCTCGCCGACGAGATCAATCGCACCACGCCGCGCACGCAGAGCGCGCTGCTCGAAGCGATGGCCGAGCGCCAAGTGACGGTGGACAACGTGCGGCACCCGCTCGCGCCGCGGTTCTTCGTGATCGCCACACAGAACCCGGTGGAGCACCACGGCACCTACCCGCTGCCGGAGGCGCAGTTGGACCGGTTCGCCATGAAGCTGAGCGTGGGCTACCCGGAGCGCGCCGACGAACTCGAACTGCTCGCGACGGCCGTGGGAGAAGTCAACGAAGAGCGCCACACCGCGCCCGCCCTCGCGCCGGGCGACCTCGACGCGCTGCAGGCGCGCGCGGCGCGCGTCGCGGTGCAGCCGAACGTGCGGGCGTACCTCGTGGACGCGGGCCGCGCGACACGCGCGCACCCGAAAGTTCAGCTCGGTCTCAGCCCGCGCGGCCTCCTGATCTGGCAGCGCGTGGCGCAGGCGCGGGCGCTGCTCGCGGGCCGCGATTTCGCAACACCGGACGACGTGCAAGCGGTCGCGCTGCCGGTACTCGGCGTGCGCCTCGGTCTCGCCCCGGACGCCGCGGCGCGCGTGGTGCGCGAACTGCTCGACCGCGTCCCGGTGCCCGTATAACCCTTCGGACCGTCACCGATGCTCGACCTCACCGCGATCGTGGCCGGCGTACTCGTGCGCACCGGGCAGGCGCTGATCGAAGCGACGCCCACCGTGCTGTGTGGCATCGTGGTCGCGGGCGTCTTGCGCCGCATGGTGGGCGCGCCGGGCGTGCGCCGCGCGTTCGGCGCGGCCGGGTTGAAGGGCGTGCTCCGCGGGTGGGCGTTCGGCATGCTCCTACCGGTGTGCTCGCTCGGCGTCATCCCGGTCGCGCGCGAGTTGCGCCGCTGCGGCGTCTCGGACGGCACCGTGCTCGCGTTCGTGTTGGCCGCGCCGCTGTTGAACCCGATCTCGTTCTTGTACGGCCTCACGCTGTCCGAACCGGTGGTGATCCTCGTGTTCGCCCTCGGTTCGCTCGCGCTCGCGCTGCTCTTGGGCGAACTGTGGAACTACCGCCACCCGCCGGAGCCGGTGCCCGAGGGCGCGCCGCAACCGGGCGACGAACCGCTGCCCGCCTACGGCGTGAAGCGCCTCATCGCGGTCGCGGAAACCACCGCGCGCGAGGCCACCGGCCCGATCCTCTTCTACTCCCTGCTCGGCGTGATCGGATCGGGCCTGATGGCCGCGGTTCTGCCGTTCGGGTCCCTTCAGCACGGCATGAAGTACGCGGATCAGACCGCCCCGCTTCAGATGGCCGGCATCGCGCTGCCCGCGTTCAACTCGCCGCTGAACGGCATGATGAAGCTGGGGCTGATGTTCGACCACGGCAACTCGGTGGGTGCCGCGTTCGTGCTCTTCGTGCTGGGGCTGGGTGTGAACGTGGGCCTGATCGCGTGGGTGTGCGGCACGTTCGGCGCGCGGCGCGGGGTGTCGTGGTTCGCGACGTGCGTACTGGCGGTGGTGCTCGTGGGCTACGCCGCGCAACTGGTCCTGCCCGCGCCCGCGCGGCTCGAAGACCACACGCACGCGTTCGACGACTACAGTAACCCGTTCACCGGCGGCTCCGACGTGACCGCGGGCGTGGTGTGGGACAAGATTAAGCAGAAGGCCGAAGTGCTGGAACTCGCGTCGATCCCTCTGTTGGGCGCGTTCGTGCTGCTGGGTTCCGGCTTCCGTTGGCTGCGCGCGAAGTACGATCTCGAAGCGTGGCTCACGCGGCAACCGACCGGCGAGCGGAAGGTGGGCAAGTACGACCTGATCGTGCCCGGTCCGGTGCTCGCGGTGGTAGCGCTGGCGGGTCTCGTGGTGTTCAGCGCTGCGGGCGCGTACATCTATTACCCCGACCCGGCGGAGGCACTGAAGCAGATTCACGCCCTGCGCGCGGACGTGAACTCCGCGGTGGCCGGCGCGCGGACCGCGAGCGGGGACCGCGCCCGCAAGCGCGCCGAAGCGGTCCGCGAGTTGGAGCAACTCGACTTGGCCGTGCGCAAACTGATGGTCGGCACCTACATTCGCAAGTTCGCGCTGACCGCCGATCAGAAGGACGCGGCTGACGAACTGCGCGAGGCGATCGAAGAGGTGCGCGACGAACTCCTGACCGGCGACGCGGAAAAGGCGTATGAACTGATGCGCGCCGAACTGAGTAAATCGTCCGCTGCTCTCCGCGAAGCCTTCTCGAACGGTAGCGAGCCATGACGAACGGTGTGGACTGTTCTTCACATACCGTTCGTGACGTTCACCTGCTTCTTGGCGATGTTCACCTGAAGGACCGGCACCGCGAGCTTGCGCACCAGCGCGAGCGTTTTCACCGCCGCGAGGAACCGCCGGTTGGTCGCGCCCATTCGGCGCTGTTGGAAGTCGATATTGTCCCATCCCATTCTGTTACACCTCCGCGTGCCCCGCTTCGTACACCTTACCCGCCGCGCAGGGAACCAGCGCTCGCCTGCAGCGCGAGCATCGCCCGTTTGATAGGGTCTGTTAGGGTTAGCCACGCCGCGATCAGATGGTGTAAATCGGGGTCGTTAAGAACTGCACCGGATTCTGCACCAACGGGAAATGCTGATGCGCGTAACGTGTTGGTGAATGGCTATATGCGGCGAGTGGTTCGCACCCTGTATCGCCCACTCTGGTTGAACGTCGGAAGTGCAATCGAGTCAAGCCTTTCGTGCTTACCTTCCGCCGGTGCGGGAGCGAGGTCTCGGAGCCTGATCTGCGGTCATCTACCGCACAAGGGTTTTCGCATGTCTCGCTCCCTTTCCGTTCCTGCCTACCGGCACCACAAACCTTCGGGCCTATCGGTCGTGATCGTGCATACCCCGACCGGGGTGCGTCGCGACGTCTCTCTCGGCACGCACAACTCTCCCGAATGCCGAGCCGAGTGCGCGCGTCCGCGTGTGTCCTCGTGGGATCGGCCGTTACGCTGATCCTGAACCGTCTTGTAGTTCTTGAGAATTCTCGTGACGCAGGTGCGCAACCCGCAGTATCGCCCGTAACCGACGCGCTACGATTCGGTGCCCCGGCCACCCAGTGGTGCGCTGCAGCTCAGTTGTGGCGTTCCGCCCTCGCTAACGCGTCGGGCTACACCAGAGTAGCCCGACGCGTTAGCGAGGGCGCTTCGCAACTCGAATCGCGCCGCGCTACAACTGAGCTGCAACGCTCTACAGGGCCATTCCTTGTTTCACGTTGGGTCGGCAGTTCACCCGGCCGGCTCACGCCGGCGGTTCGACGCCGCCAGCGTTTGTTCGGTCGAACCGCCGGCGTGAGCCGGCCGGGTTGCTCTCACTCACCGGACGCAGTGTGAAACAAGGAATGGCCCTGCCCGGCCACCGACTGACGACGGAATTGTGCACAACTGACATGGAGGGAAGTAACACTTTGGCGCATTGATGTCGGATGGAGGTGATCTCGATGACGAACGACTCCGAATGGCCCGACCGGGACGAAGAAGCGCGCCTTCTTGAAAGGCTGCTCGCCGGTTGCCGAACTGCCCACGAAGAACTTGCGGTGTGCTACCTGCACCGACTCTGTCAGTTCCTCGGCGCTGCGCACCCAAAAGCGCGCGAGGAACTCTGTCATCAGGCTGCCGATGAAGCCCTCCTCAACTTTCTCGCCAAACCGTCGAGCTACGACGCCACGAAAAAGGGGCTCTTGGCATACCTGCGCATGAGTGCCGAGTGCGACCTGTTGAATCTGTTGGCGCGCGAGGCGCGCCATCGGCCGGTGTCACTCGATTCTGTCGCAGAACCGGTCGATCGCCGGAACCGGACGAGCGGCTGCGAATCGCCACTCGACGATCCGCGCGTTGCCGCCGAGTACGCCGCGCTTGCTCCGAACGAGCGCGGCGTACTGGAACTGATGTGCGAAGGCGTACGCGACACCGACGAGTACGCCGAAGTCCTCGGGTTGCTCCACTTGAGTGCCGAGCGCCGGCGCGCCGCAGTGAAGCGCACAAAGGACCGCATTCAGAAGCGCTTTGCCCGTGCGCTGGGAGACACGCGATGAACGACCAAATGTTCGAATCCGCGGCAGACCCACACATGGAACGGTTCGCGCACCGCGCGTCCGCCAACCCGGCTTTTCTCGGCTGGCAATTGGCCGCCTTCGCCCGCGCTCGCGGGTTCGACGACGCGGCGCTCGCCGGGTATCTGGAATGCGCGCCGGCGGTTCTCGCACACGTCCGCGTCTGCGGTCCGATTCGCGCCGACCACCGGCGCGCGGACGTGACCGAAGTCGCTTCCAAGTTCGGGCTGAACCCGGTGCGGCTCGCCGAGGCGGCCAAACCGGTGCCAGCGGAACCGAGCGCCGGCGACACCGAACCGGACCCGGCACCGGCCGGTGCGTTCCTCGCGGCCCGCGACCGGACGGACGCCTCGTGACGCGCCCGCCGGTGTGGGTGTGCGAACTCGTGGCGCGCTTCTGGGCAGTCGCCGGCGCAGTTCCGCCGTTCCCGCGCGACCTGCGCGCCGCGCTCGCGTGGGTCGACGGAGTGCGCGTGATTGAAGTGCCGAACCTCACGCTGTCGCGCGCCGCGGACGCGCTCGCGCGGTTCGGGGTTCCGTTCGATCGCGCGCAACCGGATCGCGCGCTGGCCGGGTGCTTCTGCGGGCACAGCGGGCTCGGCCTCCTCTTGTACGACCCACTTCTCTCGCCCGACGAAGTGCGGTTCACGGTCGCGCACGAAACCGCGCACTGGCTGCGCGACTACGACGACCCGCGGCGCAAGGCGGTGAAGCGCCTCGGCGCGAGTGTGCTGGAGGTGCTAGACGGTCGGCGCCCGCCCACCAGCGACGAGCGGTTCGCGGGGGTGTTGCGCGAAGTGCCAATCGGCCCGTTCCTTCACACCCTTGACCGCGACCGCTTCGGCCGCGTGTGTTCCGAAGGC
>Ga0169931_10013258_pt1 | contig 11278 bp, 11 predicted proteins | sample Kivu_15m_20L_FD_129675 | JGI IMG/M metagenome (GOLD analysis project Ga0169931, IMG submission 129675) | Freshwater microbial communities from Lake Kivu, Western Province, Rwanda to study Microbial Dark Matter (Phase II) - Kivu_15m_20L... | ecosystem: Environmental > Aquatic > Freshwater > Lake... | reverse complement strand
GGCGTGCTCGTCGAGGAGATCGTCTGCCCCGTCAAGGCGACGCAGGAGGCCCCTGACTTCGAGTGCCCGGGCGAATACCTGTGGATGCGCCTGGTCAACGGCGCGACGTACTCCTTCACCGTCGCGGCCAAGAACAAGTTCGGATGGGGGCCGACCTCGAACTACCCGGCCTTCGCGACGCCCGAGGGCCCACCACCACCGCCGCTCGTCGACAGCGTGGCCATCACGTCGCCCACGAGCCTTGTCGTGACCTGGCTTCCCTCGGTGACAGCGGGAGGCCCTGACGTCGGCAATGTCGTCTACACCGTGACCCTCGATGGATCTCCAGTGTGCCGCGATATCGCGACGACGTCCTGCACGATCGTGGGGCTGACCCCGAGCCAGGACTACGAGGTCAAGGTCATGGCTGTCAACGAGGTCTTCGGCGGCGACGAGTTCTCGACATCGCAAATCATCGTGAACACCAACCCGATCCAGGGTGGTACGCCGTCATGATGATCCGCCGGTGGGTCTGTCTGGCGGCTGTGGCGAGCCTGCTGCTGGGGGGCGGTGTCGCTGCGGCGGCCGCGCGCCCCACCCCCACGCCGGAGGAGCAGGCCAAGGTCTTTGCCCGCATGCTCACCCGCGCGGACATCCCGAAGTCGCTCATGGTCTCTCCGGGGATCGAGTACACGACGAAGGCGCACGCCGGCCAGCACCAGTCGCTGTGCGACAAGAACGGCCGTGACATCCAGGGGCGCGAGACGGATCTGCTCTACCAGGTCGAGCTCGGCGAGACCAATGTCGAGACGGACCCAATCGCCATCGAGCAGAAGGTGTGGCCGTACGCCTCCACCCAGCAGGCCCTGCGCGAGTGGCAGTACATCGAGCAGCAGGCCAAGTTGTGCACCGGTCGCACCGCATGGCGCGGGGAGTCCGGCGGCGGCAACATCCAATACCTGCAGAACGGCCGCACCAGCCTCACCGTCGACGGTCGCACGGGCATCTGGATCTGGATCGACAGTCGCAAGCGCGCAACCAATAGCGACAACGAGGACGGCGGCTACTACGTCCTCTACCTCGTCAAGGACACGATCCAGAGCGTGGAGTATGACTATCCCGACGCCAAGGGGCTGCCCTTCGCTGCGCGAGCCCAGGTCGACCAGCTCGCCTGGCGCCTGGCCGAGCGCTGGATCGACACCTACTGAGGGACGTGTCTGAGGCGCACACGTAGGCTTGCCCGCCGTGGCCATCCCCGACATCGCCGACACGCTCGCGAGCCTGGAGCAGACGCTCGCCGGCATCGAGCAGGTCCTGGACGTGCCCGCGATGAAGGCCAGGGCTGTCGACTTGGAGGCCGAGGCATCGGCACCTGACCTGTGGGATGACCAGGCCAATGCCCAGCGAGTCACCTCCCAGCTCTCGCTCGTCCAAGGAGACATCCGCCGGATCGAGGGCCTGCGCCGTCGACTCGACGACCTCGTCGTGCTCGTTGAGTTGGCCGAGGATGAGGACGACGCGGACTCCTGGTCGGAGGCGGAGCGAGAACTCGACGGATTGGGGCGCGACATCTCCGAGATGGAGGTGCGCACCCTGCTCTCCGGGGAGTACGACGCGCGCGAGGCACTGATCACGATCCGCTCCGAGGCCGGAGGCGTCGATGCCGCCGACTGGGCCGAAATGCTGCTGCGCCTCTACACGCGATACTGCGAGCGGCACGGCTGGCCCTTCGAGGTCTACGACACGTCGTACGCTGAGGAGGCGGGCATCAAGTCCGCGACCTTCGCGGTGAAGGCCCCCTATGCCTACGGCACCCTCTCCATCGAGCAGGGCACGCACCGGCTCGTGCGTATCTCGCCGTTCGACAACCAGGGTCGCCGACAGACGTCCTTCGCCGCGGTTGAGGTGACACCGGTCATCGAGCAGACCGACCACGTCGAGATCCCCGACGACGACATCCGCGTCGACGTCTACCGCTCGAGCGGCCCGGGGGGCCAGGGCGTCAACACCACGGATTCGGCGGTGCGCATCACACACCTGCCGACCGGCATTGTCGTCTCCTGCCAGAACGAGCGCTCCCAGCTCCAGAATCGCGCGACCGCCATGGCTGTGCTCCAGTCCAAGTTGCTGCAGAAGCAGCGCGAGGAGGACAAGGCCAAGATGGATGCGCTCAAGGGCGATTCGGCGGGCTCCTGGGGCACGCAGATGCGTTCCTACGTGCTGCATCCCTACCAGATGGTCAAGGACCTGCGCACCGAGCATGAGACCGGCAACACCGCCGCGGTGCTCGACGGCGAGATCGACGACTTCATCGAGTCTGGCATCCGCTGGCGTCGCCAGCGCGAGATGGCCTCCTGAGATAGCCTGCGGGCATGTCCTACTCAGTCGAGCCGGAGTCCCGCTCCTGGACGACCACCAAGGTCGTCTCTGTGATCGTTGCCATCCTCACCGCGGGCTACATGCTCCCGTGGTGCATCGCAGCGGTCCGTGACGTGCCGCACTGGCTCGTCTTCTGGATCAACCTGCTCCTCGGCTGGACCATCATCGGCTGGATCGTGGCCCTGGTCATGGCGCTGCGCTCCCAGCGTGTGCGGGTCGTCCCGAACTAACCGGCCTCGGGTCCCGGCCCCACTGAGTTGCTCCCACCTCCCCCACTTCCCCCGCGAGTGTCGAGTAGCGGGGCGGAATTCGGCCGAAATCGCCCCGCTACTCGACACTCGACGCGGGGGTGATCCATGTCGTAGGTGGGATCCGGAGGCTCCCCGAGAACGATGTTCGGTTTTCTCGCAGATTCCCGCCTCCGGTGGATGCACGGCATGGAGTCCAGCCCATCGCACTGCTTGACTCGTGAGCAGTCACCGCCAGCTCGGCGGACTTCGCGAGTGAGGAGCAGAACATGCCGCGACGAATGACGACGAAGCGCAGGATCTGTGTCTCCCTGGTGGCAGGGTGCCTGGTCGCCGGGCTGAAAGCGACCTAATTGTCTGCGCCCGCTGCTTTGCCCATCGCTGACGTGATGCACGCTGCGGGAGAATCTCCCGCAGCAGGAAGGTCTGCAGCAATGATGTGCCCGCCTTCGCATGGTTCCTCGCACGCCCGTGGACTCAAGGCGGCACCTGGCCCGCGGCGCCGACGGTGACCTCGCCGAGCAGCGTTGCGGCCAACGCGCAGCTCACCGCCAGCGGGTGCCCAGCGTCGGGCTGCACGTGGGCCGTCACCTCTGGAGGGGTTCCGGGGCTCACGCTGTCGTCGAGCGGATTCCTCAGTGACACGGGGCCCGCCAGCACGCAGAGCGTCGTCATCACGGTGGCCGCCATGAACACGTACCAGGTCTCGGCCGAGATATCGATTACGGTCAAGCTCGGGTGAAGCCGTGGCCCCCTCCATTGGAGTGGAGGGGGCCACGGCGACGCGCGTCCCCTTGGGCGTGCCGGGCGTTTCCCCACGTCCCCTCGGGAAACCGCCCGGGTGCCGGCGCAGGGTGGTCAGCATTTCGGCGAGGTAGACGTAAACTCCTGGGGTGATCTTGTTTGAGCGCGTGACCAAGCTCTACCCCACGCAGACCCGCCCTGCCCTCGAGGATGTCTCCCTCGAGGTCGAGAAGGGCGAGTTCGTCTTCCTCGTGGGAGCTTCTGGTTCGGGCAAGTCGACCTTCCTGCGACTCGTCCTCAAGGAAGAGGCGCCGACCGAGGGACGGGTGTGGGTAGCGGGCAAGGACCTCGGCCGCCTCTCCAACTGGAAGGTCCCGCAGTTGCGTCGTCGTATCGGGACGGTCTTCCAGGACTTCCGGCTGCTGCCCAACAAGACGGTCTTCGACAACGTTGCCTTTGCTCTCGAGGTCATCGGCAAGTCCCGCAGCCAGGTGCAGCGCATCGTCCCCGAGGTCCTCGACCTGGTCGGACTGGAGGGCAAGGAGCAGCGCATGCCCGATGAGCTCTCCGGTGGCGAGCAGCAGCGCGTGGCCATCGCCCGCGCCTTCGTCAACAAACCGGCGATCCTCATCGCCGACGAGCCCACGGGCAACCTCGATCCGGCCACCTCCGAGGGCATCATGAAGCTGCTCGAGAGGATCAATCGCACCGGCACGACTGTGGTCATGGCCACGCACGACGCCGCCATCGTCGATCAGATGCGCAAGCGCGTCATCGAACTCGAGCAGGGCCACCTCGTCCGCGATCAGTCGCGCGGCGTCTACGGATACTCGAGGTAGCGATGCGGGCTCGATTCGTGCTCAGCGAGGTCGGTAATGGCCTACGCCGCAACCTCACCATGACCATTGCGGTCATCATCACGGTGGGAGTTTCCCTCGCGCTCTTCGGCGTAGCCCTCCTCGTTCGCGCGCAGGTCGACACCATGAAGGACTTCTGGTTCGACAAGGTCGAGGTGTCGATCTTCCTCTGCAATGACAACTCCGAGACGGCGTCCTGCGCCGGTGGCAAGGTCACGCAGGCGCAGAAGGACCAGATCGAAGCGGATCTCGAGTCGCTCAAGCCCCTGGTCCAGGAGGTCTACTTCGAGACGCAGCAAGAGGCCTACGACCGCTTCATCGTGCAGTACCGCAACTCACCGATTGTTGACAGCGTCACGGTCGATGCGCTCCCCGAGTCTTTCCGAGTCAAGCTCTCCGATCCCACGAAGTACGACATCGTGGCCTCTGCCTTCGAAGGCCGGCCCGGGGTCGAGCAGGTCAACGATCAGCGGCAGTTCCTGGAGCGCTTCTTCCAATTGCTCGGAGGCCTGCAGGCCATCGCGCTCGTTATCGCCATCGCGATGCTCATCGTCACCGTGCTCCTCATCGTCAACACGATGCGCATCGCCGCCTTCAGCCGCCGTCGCGAGACCGGCATCATGCGGCTGGTCGGTGCTTCAAACTTCTACATCCAATTGCCCTTCCTGCTGGAAGCGGCGATCGCAGCTGCCATTGGAGCCACACTCGCGACCGGCGGCCTCATTCTCGTCAAGGCTTTCGTGGTTGATCGTGTGCTCGCGCCGGCATTCCAGTTCACCGCCTTCGTGGGCTGGGATGCGGTTGTCTCCATCGCCCCGATCCTCTATCTCACGGGCATCGCGCTGGCCTGCCTGGCGGCATTCCTCACACTGCGCAAGTACCTGCGCGTCTAGTCATGGCCAGGGAGCAGGGCCGCAAGCTCATCGCGCAAAACCGCAAGGCGCGTCACGACTACCACGTGGAGTCGACGGTTGAGGCGGGCATCGTGCTCACCGGCACCGAGGTGAAGTCGCTGCGCGCTGGCCGGGCGACCCTCACTGATGGCTACGCCACCATCGACGGTGGCGAGGTCTGGTTGAGGGGCGTGCACATCCCCGAATACGACCTGGGCACCTGGACGAATCACGAGCCTCGCCGCGCGCGCAAACTGCTCCTGCACCGCGAGGAGATCCGCAAGATGCAGGCGAAGGTCCAGGCGAAGGGCTTCACCCTCGTCCCCCTGGCCCTGTACTTCAAGGATGGCAATGCCAAGGTGGAGTTGGCCCTGGCCACGGGGCGCAAGGGGCAGGACAAGCGTCAGGCCATCGCCGAGCGCGAGGCCAAGCGTGAGACCGAGCGCGCACTCGGGCGTCGATCGAAGGGGATGGACTGATGGCTGACGAGCGGTCCGATCTCGAGCGGATGCTCGATGACCTCTTCCCCTACCGCCGCTTCATGCAGACGCAGCGGGTCATCCCCGACGAGGGGGTGGATCGCGACGCTGTCCTCACCGACATCGCCAGCATGGCCAAGACCGAGGATGCCGTCGGGGACTCCGGTCGAGTCTCCGGCAGTCTCTACAGCGGCGACCACGCGCACTATCACTTCCTCGCGCAGGTCTTCGAGCACTTCGCGCATGCCAATGTGCTGCAGCGCGACATGTATCCCTCGGCCACGAAGTTCGAGGGCGAGATTATCGCCATGGCGGCCGACCTCTTCCGCGATCCGCAGCCCATTGGCGTCGTGACTTCTGGCGGCAGCGACAGTCTCGTCCACGCGCTCTACTCCTATCGGGAGGAAGCGCGCGAGGTCCGCGGCGTGCGGATGCCCAACGTCGTGCTCCCCGTGACCGCTCACGTGGCGCTGCGCAAGGGGGCGCACTGGCTCGGCATCGAGGTGCGTGATGCGCCAATCACCGCCGACTTCGTCGCGGACGTCGACGCCATGGCCGATCTGATCGACGACGACACGATCTGTCTCGTCGGCAGCGCGGGGGATTACGCCCACGGCCTCATCGACCCCATCGACCGCATCGGTGTCCTCGCCCAGGAGCGTGGCATCGGCCTGCATGTCGATGGCTGCTTGGGCGGCTTCCTGCTGCCCTGGGCCGAGGAGCTGGGCTACGACGTGCCTTCCTGGGACTTCCGGGTTCCAGGTGTCACGACCCTGTCGGCCGATACCCATAAGTACGGCTACGCGCTCAAGGGCACGTCGGTCCTGCTCTATCGCGATGCCGCTCTGCGTGCGCGGCAGTACTTCGCCTCGACCGAGTGGCCCGGCGGCCTCTATCTCTCCCCGGGGCTCGCGGGCTCGCGCAGCGGGGGTCTCATCGCCTCGACGTGGGCCGCCATGGTCACCATGGGACGAGAGGGCTACCTCGAGCGTGCTCGCGCCATCCTGGCCACGAATGACTCCATCAAGTCGGGCATCCGCGAGTCGATGCCGGAGCTCAGGGTCATCGGTGACCCGCTCTTCATGACTTCGTTTATGTCTGCGCCGGAGGCGGACATCGACGTCTATCTCGTCAATGATGCGCTCAAGGAGCGTGGCTGGCGGATGAACTCACTCCAGTTGCCGCCCGCCCTGCACTTCTGCGTCACGGGTCCCAATACCCAGTCGGGTGTCGCCGAGGACTTCCTCACCGACCTCAGGACAGCTGTCGACTACGCCGTGGCACACCGCGGGCAGCCAGCCAAGAGCGGCGCGATGTACGGCTTCGGAGCCATGCCCGATGGTGACCAGACCCTGCGCATGGTCATGGGTGGAGTGCTCGATGCCATGCACTCCACGGCACCCGAGGCCTGACATGTCGTGGGTCCTCGCCATCGACCTGGGCAACGGTGGACCCAAGGTGGCGGCCGTCTACCCCGACGGCACCCTGGGTCCCGCATCCCAGCGCGCTGTCGCTGTCGACATCGGGGTCGATGGCCGGGCGACGCAAGACGCAGCGCAGTGGTGGCAGACGCTCGGTGATGCCATCCGCGAAGTTTCTGCGCAGATGACGGGGCAGCCGCCGTCGGCTATCGCCATCACCGGGCAGTGGGGTTCGACGGTGCCGGTGGACGAGCGTGGTGAGCCGGTCGGTCCAGTGCTGCTCTGGGCCGATACCCGCGCTCGTCGCTACATGAAGGAGGTCATCGGCGGCCCGATCAGCGTGCAGGGCTTTGCCCCGCAGAAGGCTCTGCCGTGGATCCGCGTCACCGGTGGCGCACCGACGCCGAGCGGTGCTGATCCGACGGGCCATTCGCTGCTCTTGCAGCGAGAGTTCGCCGATGTCTATGCGCGGACGCACTGGCTGATGGAGCCGATCGACTATCTCGGGATGAGATTCACCGGTCGCGCCGCCGCGACCGCTGCGTCAATGATCCTGTCGTGGTTGACAGACAATCGCATCGGCGCACGCACCGGCTACGTGCCAGACCTCGTCCGCAAGGCCCAGCGTGATCCACGGCGCCTGCCCCCGCTGCTACCCACCGGCAGTGTTCTCGGCCCCCTGCTCCGTGAGGTCGCGGATGCACTGGGCCTAGAGCCCGGCGTACCCGTGGTCTGCGGCCTGCCCGATCTCCACGCAGCCGTCCTCGGCAGCGGGTCCATCGAGCCGTTTGCCACGCACGTGACCGTGTCGACAACCGCCTGGATCAGTGCGCGCGTGCCTTTCAAGAAGACCGACATCCTGCACTCCATCGCGTCGGTCCCTGGCTTCGACAGCCGCCTGCCTATGGTGGGCAACAACCAGGAGGTTGGCGGTGGAGCACTGAGGTGGCTGCGCGAGCAGATCATCGATGCGGACTACGACGCACTCACGGCCGAGGCGGCGTCCGCACCCGCCGGCTGCGAGGGCATGCTCTTTGCCCCGTGGCTCAACGGCGAGCGCAGCCCGGTGGAGGACAAGGATCTGCGCGGTGCCTTCGTCGGCCTCTCCCTGCGCACTGATCGCGCCATGATGATCCGGTCCGTCATGGAGGGCGTGGCCCTCAACGCGCGCTGGCTCTTCGACGCCTATGAGAAGTTCTGCAAGAGGCGCATCGACTCCGTGCGCATCCTCGGTGGTGGCGCGCAGTCTGATCTGTGGTGTGCGATGTACGCCGGGACCCTTGATCGGCCCGTCGAGAAGGTGGCGAACCCCCGCGATGCTCAACTTGTGGGCGCCGCCCTGTGGGCACGAGTCAGTCTGGGCGAGACGACCCTGCCGGAGGCGGCGGCTCGGGTGCGGGTCGAGCGGGTCTTCGATCCCGCGGATTGCGACCGCGAGGTCTACCAGGGCGCCTACGACGAGTATCGCGGGCTCTACAAGCGGCTGAAGGGCCTCGACGCGCGACGGCCTGTGCCCCGGGTAACAATCGGGGGGTGAGGAAAATCGGCAGCCTGGGCCCCCGCCTCCTCGTGGTGGCGGTGCTCGCGATCGGCCTGGTGGGCATGCACCACCTCGTCGTGGCGGCCTGTCACCACGCTGCCGGGCACTCAGGGCATGGCACTGCGCTTGCGGTGACCGCGTCCCATGATCACGGTGGTCATGTCTCCGTGCCGTCCGTTCCCCTCCAGGCACCCCAGGATGCACCCGAAGCACCAGGCGGGCTGGTCGGCGCAGCGGCCACCTGCCTCGCCGTGTTGCTCATGATCGTCCTGCTCGTGTTGCCGCATGTGCTCGCACGTGTGCGACGGTGGTGGCAGATGAGCGCGCGGCAACCACTCACCCGTGTGGCGTCCGCGATCATCAAGCCTCCTGACCTCACGTTGCTCTCCGTGTCGCGGACGTGATCGATCGGTCGTGAACCGATTGATCACTTACCCCTGCACGGAAGGACACAGATGATGATTCGACGTACACGATTGACCGTGATTGCTGTGGCCGCACTGGGCTTACTGTTGGCCGGCTGCGGTGGCTCACACGACATGGACGACATGGGCATGGCAAGCCCCTCAGGCACCTCGGGAGCCTCGGCCGCCGATGTGATGTTCGCGCAGATGATGATCCCGCACCATCAGCAGGCCGTGGAGATGTCCACGCTGGCCGAGACCCGGGCATCCAGCCCGGAGATCAAGGCGCTCGCGGCCGAGATTAAGGGCGCTCAGCAGCCTGAGATCGACCAGATGACGGCATGGCTGGAGGAGTGGGGGATGCCGGTGATGTCCGGCATGGACGCCATGGGCGAGCACGGCGGCCACGGCATGTCCGGCATGCTCACCGACGAGCAGATGCAGGAGTTGGCCGCTGCTCAGGGCCCGGAGTTCGACCGGCTCTTCGCGGAGTTCATGATCCTGCACCACGAGGGCGCCATCGATATGGCGGAAGACGTGGTGGACTCCAAGGACCCACGCGTGGCGGCTCTGGCGCAGGCCATTTTGACCACGCAGGCCGAGGAGATAGCGCAGATGCGGGCCTTCCTAGACGGCCCGGCCAACGCGGCGGAGGGGGATGCTTCGGCATCCCCCTTCGTCGTTGAGCTGTCGACTCCACTCGACCATGTTCACGCGGCGGGCTACGTCGACGGGCGCTTGCTTCTGGGCACCCACACAGGCGTGGTCGCCATCGACCCGACGTCGGGCACCGTGACACCCGTAGGCGAGTCGCGCGACGACTTCATGGGTCTTGCGGGGACGGCGGAACTGCTGGTCGCCAGCGGCCATCCGGGCGAGGGGTCGGCCCTACCCGATCCCGTCGGCCTCATTCGCAGCCTGGATGGAGGCGTGACCTGGGAGCCCGTGTCGCTGACGGGGGAGATCGACTTCCATGCCCTGGCGATCAATGGTGATCGCGTGGCTGGCTCCGCCACAGCGGGAGAGTTGCTTTACTCGGAGGACGCGGGCGCTTCATGGGCGGCCATCACCCAGGGGGAATTCACCTCACTCGCCTGGTTCGGTGGTCGCCTGTGGATGACTGACGGCTCAGCCCTGTCGACCTGGATGCCCGGCGACGGAGCCCCCCGGGTCGATCCTGAGATGGCCGGACTTGTCTTGGCGGCAGCCACCGACGGCAGCCTGCTGTGGCTCCTGCAGCCCGACGGTGCGCTGCTGGTGTCCGAGGATGGCACCAACTGGTCAGCCGTGGGTTCGCTTCCGGAAGCGGCGTACCTCGCAGCCTCACCCGATGCTCTCTACGCCGTGACGACTGAGCGCGTCTACGTCGTCCCCTCCCCCTGATCCTGGGAAGTTCCCCGTCACCGCGCATCCCGCGAGGTCGCGTCCTAGGTTGCTGGCATGCGCATCGCCGCCAGCGTAGTCATCGCCTTGTTCCTGGTCGCCGGTACGACGCCGAGTGCGGCGACGACGACGCCGCGTGCCTCGCTGACCATCCAGCCGGCGTCGGTTGGCGCCAACGCCGAGACCGTGGTGCGCATCACCGGCGTCGGGTTCAAGGCCACCGACAAGGTGAGCATCAGCGGGTGTCCCGATACCAACCCCGGTGCTGCCTACCCCGTTCCCTTCCCCAGTCCGGGTCCGGGGCAGTCAGCGGGCAAGGTGGAGGTGATCGATTCCACCACCCTTCTCCTCACGACCCCGACGGTCATTCCTCCGGGCACCTGCGACGTGTCCGTCGGCGATTCCGTCGCGAGGGACGCACTGACGTTTGTGGCGGCACCCGAGCGGCTCGAGGTCGAGATCGTCAATGCATCCGGACGACCCGACACCGACGTCTGGATCAGCGCCGGCTATAACTGCCCGCGGAGCATTCCGAGTCCGCCGTACCCTCCCGGCACCGGCGGTTGTGACACCGACGGGCTCTCCAACCCGGACTACTCGTGGCCGCCGGGTGCGAAGTCAGTAAACCCCAACCGCTACTGGTACGAGGTGTACGCCGACGACGTGCCGCTTCCGGCCTTCACCGGAGCGCGACTCTCCGACCTGCCCGGTGTCCCGGGCAAGCGCAGGATCTCAGTCGCCAACATCGACTCGGGCGTGGTCTATGTCTCGTACGGCGCGCCCGTGCAGACCGGCCCCGGCAAGAATGGCCGCGCCCCGTCGTACATCGCGTCGAAGACCCGATTCGACGTCTTCGAGCTCACCTTCCATGGCAGCGGTGCGAGTGCAGGCAATGCTGGGGCTGGCAGTTGGACCAACCAGGTCTACGCCAACATCACCGCCGTGGCAGGG
>Ga0169931_10013257_pt1 | contig 11279 bp, 3 predicted proteins | sample Kivu_15m_20L_FD_129675 | JGI IMG/M metagenome (GOLD analysis project Ga0169931, IMG submission 129675) | Freshwater microbial communities from Lake Kivu, Western Province, Rwanda to study Microbial Dark Matter (Phase II) - Kivu_15m_20L... | ecosystem: Environmental > Aquatic > Freshwater > Lake ... | reverse complement strand
TTTTTCGGAGAAGATGAAATCGCTCATTATAGGCAAATGAAAACTAACGAGCCACTTAACATCATTACATAAGGCTAATAGATATGTTCGGGAAACAGTTTTGTTGACACAACGACCAAAATCCGTACAAAAAAAGCATTAAGCAAAAAGAAAATAGTCAGAAGCGTTTCTTTGCAAAACAAAATGTAAACAGGCACTAACACTTTTTCTAAGTAATTTCATCATTAAGTCTTATTTTTCGGCACAGATCTATTCGATCAAGCACCTATACGCACTCGTCAACAAAATTTTACACAAAAGTTCAGAGTTTGTGAAAAACCAACTGAAACTAGACTGAAGAAATCAAAAAAGACGTAGAAAAACGATAAGTTTTACAGAGTAAGATAACCTGTATAGTACGACGCTTTGTAGAAAAAATGGGGTCAAATGTGGCAAAAATAAAAAGAAAACACAAACTAAACATAAAAACGAGTAAATCTACTTAAATACAAAAAGCAACAGATCGCCTACGGAAAGCTAGCTCAGTAATAGAAACACATCTAAGCTATAATTCCAGCCACAAATATATAATAATAGTCTTAAGTATAGGTCCCAATTTAAATCAACAAAAGAACTTCAGTTTGTACTTAATAGTAGTTCAAACAGTAACACGGTATCAATTTACTTAAAAAAATTATATTGAAACATGCACAAAAATTACAAATAAAACGTTCTGAGACGCTTTCTGTTCTCAAAATGACACGAACTACCCTTGGAGGCATTGTGAGTTGCTCAGGTCCATAGTAAAGTGTATAGTACTTGCTTGATAGATTGAAAAGAGAAAGATAAAACAAAGGTATAGCTATTCGTAGAGGTGATGAAGAGGGGGAGTAGGCGAGGGGGAAAAACAATTTTTCGAATGTTTTTTTGACAAAAAATACAGTATAGATTCCGAATCTATTTTTGTCTTATATAACGTACAAGGGACAGAGTCATTTGAAGCTTAAAAGTCAGAAAAAAGTGGATTTCGGGTAAAGCTCAAATTTTATACAATTCAACAGACTTTCTTCTTGCGACTATTCTTGATATTTTCAACTATTCTTATAATTATGTATATCTATTCAAAAAAAATAAAGACTTTATGCTCCATAACTCATTCATATATTCTTTTGTTTGTGATGACTACTTACATCAAAGTAGTTCATCCTGATAGCATTTTTACTTAAATCTACTCATAAGTCCTAATATTGATCTTTTCAAACGATCACAGATCATAATGCGCTTCATCTTTTCTCAATTGCTTATTAAACTCATCAGCTTATTCTCTCTTTAGCAACTCTTCAATACCGATTCTTCTGAAAACATCAATTCCTGAGAAAAACAATCCACCTCCCAAAAGTTGAGGGAAAAGTGTGAGTGGGGCTGTATTTATATAAAATTACATGAGGTCATAGGCCATCTGAGGATACGCATGGTGGCTAATCTGACTGCAAAGGCGAAGGAAACTCCCATCCAGAACGAATCGTACATATTAAATTATTAATAATAATCACATGGGCTAAGGCGAATCAGGTCGGTACTTTTCAAATCAAAATATGGTTAATTTCATCGCAGGGTTGATGGGTGGGTTCATTTCGGTTACTCTATGCAATCCTTTGGATATTGCAAGATCGAGGCTTAATGTATTGGTATGAGATTAGAAAAATAGAGTGGCCCTGGACAGAGGCATAATGATGGAAAATATATGGGTTTTATGCATGCGATCAAGACGATATGGAAGTAAGAAGGATTCAGAGGATTGTATTCAGGATACAGGACTAACGTTATAGCTATACCGATCTTCCATTCACTATTTTTTCCTATCTTTGAAGCAATCAAAAGATGGGGCCACAATCGAGGAGATAGCGATGTCGGAGCAAGATTTAAAGCCACAGTTGCAGCTGGAGTGATATGTAACACAATAACCAACCCGATATGGGTTGTAAGAACGAGATTAATGGTTCAATATTTACATCACGAATCAAACCAGTACAAAAATTAGGCTCCTTTTAAAGTCATTCAGTAGATGGTGCATCAATAAGGCATTCGATCACTTTTCAAAGGATTAGTACCATCGATTTTGTCAGTATTAAACGCAGTAGTGTATTTTCAACTATACGAAAAAATCAAATAATCAGTACCTGGTCATCGATAAGCAAGCGTTCCTTTGATATTCTTTTCGTCAACTGTAGCTAAATGTATTTTTGTTTATATTTAGTTGTGGCTACTGCTCTGACCTACCCTATTGTTGTGGTACGAACGGTTTTGTTTGATGATCGTGGGGGTAGAAGACAGAATCATATTTGGGAGATTTGCTAGCATATTTGGAGATAAAAAGGGATAAAAGGGTACTATTCGGGTCTGAGGGCAGATTTGGTTAGACTTATACCGTCGAATGCTATTCTTTTTATTGTGTATGAGAAAGCAAAAAAGAATCTTTGAAGATTGTTTACTAATTTATATTCATTCAAACTTTAATAGATACCATTTTTAGCAGGCTTTTTGTTATTTTTTTCAATTGTATTTGTAAATTTCTCGATTTTTTGCATAGTTCGTAATATTTTTGTCTCATATTCATACTGAGTTATGATCGATATCTATAGAATAAATGTATAAAAGATGATATCAAAAGTATTATTTTTATACCAGCGCTGATAAATATTGTCGTATCTTGTAGTATCTTCAAAAAAATCATTAAAAAAACCGTTTTCATGCCTTAGCCTATTGTTTTAACAATCTCTTACTTGGAGACCTACTCTTCGATTTTGATTTAAAAAGCCTCTGACTATGCTCTAGACTTCCCGTCATTTTTTACATCGGCCTTTATACTTTTTTCATGACCTGAGTCCCCAAAAATAAAGCTTTTCTCGTTATTTTACTTTACTATGCGTTTTTCTTCTTGCCAAGATACGCATCGATGATTTGTAGATCATTTTTGATCTATGAAAGCTACATGTGTATTTAGCCGATATCGGTTTCTAGCAGTTGATTTTACTAATCTATTTGTGAGAGGTCTCTAAGAAGACTTTTGATAACTTTTTGATACTTAATACTTAATAATTTTTGTTGATTTTGTGCCTGGGTGATTTTTTATTGCACCATGCTAAGCTGACTTTGATGAGAATCTAGGGTCTAGGTGAGAAACGAGTTGTTGGGTCGAGTAGTTGAGTATTATTTTGTGGAAGATATGACATTTTTGAGGTTAGAAAGTTGTGACTATGTGGGTGATTATCCGAGGGCTGACATGATGTTAATCTATATTAAAAATATACTGTTTTTAGATTCTATTTCACAAGTTATACAGAAAATGAGCTTTATAATTATATTTAAAATTTTATGCTTTTAAGTGTGTATGGAGGATATATATGCTTGCGTATCAAAACAGAAGTTCTGTATCGACGATCCTATAAATGGTTTCTTTTCCATTCCAAAGTGGACTAAGCACGACCTCTATGGGAGAATTGATCGCATCGGTCTCCTCCAAAAGACGATTGGTCCACTCGTTATATCTCTCAGACGAATCGAGAGTGTTTCTTCCGTAGATGGTCGAAGGATGAAGATCAGTCATGAACTCGATTCCCCTGTTGTCGAATGTGTAGATGTATGCGTTGATCACCTCACCTTTGAGGGTTGAGTCGGAAAGGAGAAGGTGGATGCTGAAGATGTAATCACCAGTTTAAGAAGTATATGATTTTTCGGTGTTATTTTCAGAATCGTATTTTTTCAAAGCAGATTCAAAACTTGTTCTGATGTCCATAACTTAGACAAGCACTCGAACATCTTCGCTGTGCTATTCTAAATCAACATAAAAATACCTTTATCGAAAAGTTGTTGAAGAGTTGAAGTCTTCTTGGTAGCTCCCTTGAGAACTCTGCTTTCAGGTTTGGCTCTTCTGGCTTTGGATTTGTTGGCATCGGCAGTAGGTAGCAATCTATCCCACTCTTTAGAACTGTACGAAAGCATCCATTAAGAAATTCCAAGGAAATATGTATAGTCGTTTCCAGCTAGAGTGCAGGTGTGATTTTCCCATCTGGACTCGGCAACGCTTCGGATCTTGTAGACTCCGTTCTAGATAGATCTTGGGTAGCTCAGTTGGAATTGTTCCTTACCATCGGTGAGTCTCAATCTGTAATGATCTCCGACTTATTCCGAAGCCTAAACTCTGAGAATGATATCGAAGTCAGATGAGGTGACTTTCTTTTATCCTTTCTTGTCTTTTCCATCATTTTTGAACAAAACTGGCACTCTATTGCGAGAGAAGTAATCCCTGCTGAACTTCCTCAAAGAATTGATCAAAGAAAGAATTTCTCCTTTCTAATCATCAAGTCCTACCTGACGATCAACTGGACTATAATTGGTGTTTTCAGGGTTTCCACTAAAAATTCTGAAGAAGCTGTCTTCGATTTTGAATGCTTTTTTGGCTTGAAGGCTGTCCTTGTAGAGTTATACTTTGAAGTTGTGAAGGAGCAGGATGTCACCGATTCTGAGATTGAGCGAGAAGTCTTATCTGCGACTGCTGTAGAGGTAGACATTGAGGGTTTATCCTCCTGAGGCATCGATGATTTTGAGTTTTTGGGTGAAGTCTCGGTTGTTTTCATAGCGGTAGACGTTGGAGGAATCGGTGATGATGCCGATAGAGCTGAGCAGCTGTTCTTGGATGTTTTTGCTCTTTTCTGCTTCTTTGCGGAGCTGAGCAATGCTGAGTAGGGGTCCTTTGGGCATGACTAAGAATCTAATGATAATTTGAGGCGGGCAAGTGTAATTAAATGGGCTCACGTTGTTTGAATTCAGAATCGATGATGATAACCGTATATGACTATAGATTAATAATGATTGGCTAAGACATATAAGAAAAGCAAGGATGGTCAAGAAAATCAAAAATAATCAAAAATGCAGAGAAAAGTTGTTTTTAAGACCGATATTTATTTTTCTGAGTTTGTATAGTCTTTGTGATGCCACAATTATGGTATTTCATTCAAGAAACAGTTTAATATTTATAAATAAATAGCTTTAAAATTATTGTATGTCACACATCCGCGACCTCCAGCGTCTCAAAGGCTCCAAACCCCTACACCGACCACCTTTCTAAATGCCCCTGAATCCTTAGTTCCATAACTACCTCTTCGATCCTCCGACAACTCGCAAAAACCACAAGGAAAGAATAACCCCGCTCAAACCTACTCATAAGCGTGGTATCAGTCACGGAACTCCTTAACTCGAAAGGAGAACTTTTAACTTAATACAAAATCCTAGGCTTTCGATGTAATTTTATGTATATTTAGATACAATTTTTCGTTAAAGTTGAACCTCGATGAACGCAGAAACTAACCAATAAATCATTAGCTTTAGCTAAGAGATACTGTAGTATGCTAACCTAAGAAAATTAGTCTTTTTTCGCACAGATAGCTTAAAAGTTAGCTAAAAAATACCCATCAAATAAATCAATTAAACAAATCTGCTTTCAATCTGATGTTAGCTGTCGGAAAAGGTGGGTTCGGTAAAGTATGGAAAGTGCAGCATAGAAAATCAGGTAAAATATCAGCCATGAAATAAATGTCAAAAGCCAAGATCATAAGCAAAAAATCAGTCCAATCTGTTATGAGCTAACGAACTTTTCTAGCGAAATTACAGCATCCTTTTTTGGTCAACATGTCATCGGCATTCCAAGATAGATAGACTTTATATCTGATCATGGATTACCTAGACGGAGGAGATCTTAGATACCATATCGGAAATAAACAATTTTTCAGTTAAAGATAGACCAAATTTTTTGTTTCTAACATCGTTTTGGGTCTAGAGTACCTTCACAGAAACAATATAATCCATCGCGATTTGAAGCCTTAGAATTTAGTGTTCGATTGCCAGGGGTATATGCGTGTAACTGATCTCGGAGTTTCTCGATAATTGAGAGACGATAACTATCAAGACACGAGTGGAACTCCTGGTTACATGGCACCTTAGGTGATGAACAGAATGAACCATTCTTTCGGAGTTGATTACTTTGCATTAGGTGTTATTGCTTATGAACTTATGTTGGGAAAAAGACCTTACATGGGGGCGAATAGAAAGGAAATTAAGTAGCAGATGATGTCAAGACAGGCTGGGGTAAGGGTTGATCAACTTCCTTTTAGATGGTCGCCGCATTCTATAGATTTTATAAATAGGGTAAAATATTCTTTATTTAGTTGTTGTTGCGTAACCCTGCTCAAAGATTGGGAAGTAACGGCATATAATAAATCAAAGACCATCCCTGGCTGAACGATATCTAGTGGGATAAGCTTCTCCATAAAAAACTTAAAGCTCCTTTCAAGCCAATCGTACATTTTATATCAATATAGAGCATAGAATAAGATTACGATAACTACAAGGAACAGATATCTGAGGATACTGTGTAGGAGAATACATAGGAAGTTGCTTTGTTGCTTAGAAAGGGGGAGACGAAATAACTTTTTTCGGGGTATTATTTTGAAAGGAGCTAGGGAGGTGATAGGAAGTTTAGTTTTTCTACGAGGGCTACTGAAGAAGGTAGGCATTGATCTGTTCATAATAACTGTAATATTTTACTTTATTTTTCAAAAATATCACATTTTTAGATCGAAGAGCTTATTTGATGTAAAAATCAAGTTTAAATAGTAATCTATAGCTTCCGACAGTATTATAATCATGTCAAAACGTTCCTAATCTTCATATTCTCAGCCCAAAGCCAAGATAAAAGTGGTCTTTTTAGGCGAGCTCGCAACCGGCAAGACTTCGATTCTTAACCGTTTTATTCACGATAAATTCGACTAGACCGTAAACGTATTCATCCTTACATTCAGCCGACAGTTGGAATAGATTTCATGGCAAAAAACGTGCATTTTGGTGGCACAGTGCTCAGAATGCAACTGTGGGACACTGCTGGTCAGTAAAGATTCAGATCGTTGATCCCAAGCTACCTCAAAGACGCAGCTATAGCCTTCATTGTGTTCGATCTGACGAGTACTTTTGCCAAAAATAGACACAAAATCATTCGAAAGTATAAAGCAATGGATCGAGCTGTGCCATAATAACGGACAATAAAACACTACGATTGTTCTTTTGGGAAATAAATCAGATATGAACGAAGACCGTTAAGTCAGTGTGTAGGATATCTAAGCAATAGTACGACAGACTAGTTTGCCGTACTTTTAGGTAAGTGCTAAAAAAGGAACAAATATCATAGAAAGCTTCAATTTTGCAAGCAACTAATATTACAATACTCATCGTACTGATGGAGATATGACTTTTAGTTCAGGCATCGCTTCGAGAATCTAGGCGTCAAAACGAAAAGAAGTTTAGCCTCCGAATCTAAACAAAAGTGTTTCTGGCGTAAAAGACACCACGATTCGTTAGAAAAGAGTAAAGAATATGAACGATAGTACAATTTTAAAGTAAAAAACAGTTCCAAAAAGCTAAGGGATAAGTTTGAGCGATAGACCGAAAGGAACTAAAGCGAATTGCTGTATATGATTTATATCTGCACTAATATGTCTTAAATACTATTTAAAATATATAAAAAATTCTGAAATAAAATTATAGATTATATTGTTACTTTTGCAAAAGAAAAATGCTTTTCTATAAAACAAAATGTTATTTTTGACTAATATATCTGCTCTAGTATATATCATTACTATATAATTATATATAATATGGAAAGGCTTATCGAATCAGCACCGGTTTCCAAAGAAATCATCATAAAAGTGGCAGACCAACTCATCAAAAAGTACTAAATGAGACAAGTCCCAGGACCAACCTTTGCTAGCGATGCAGGCTATGCGCTATAACAAATGCAGCTGTATCAGACAAGTAATATTTTCAATACTCAGCGTTCTATCAGTTCATTTTTTAGCAAAACAATCACCAACAAATGCTAAAAGTAATAGAAACACAACTGTTCAGAATACTAAAATTTATGATAAACTTCGTAGAACAAATAACCTCACATTTCATGTCAGTCCCCCAACTACCACCAAAAAACGATGTCACATGTTCGATGTGTGGTTAAATGTTATAGTCAAAGACGATCAAGCAAGTTCAAAGGGAACTTTGTATGTATAATTAGTGGTGCAGTGTGATAACAAACTAGTTTTAAGACAAATAACAAAAAGAAAAAGTATTTTAAGAAGTGCCGTAGGAACTAGCTTAGCATGATTTTATGGGAAAAATTGCAAGATTTCAGAGAAGTCTCAATTAAAGACAAATCGCTATAATGAGAAGTGTGTAGTAACTTGAATAACTCAAACAAGCGATGGTCAATTCATGCACAGGTAAAGGGAAAAAGTCAGAATTGCCTATGTTCAATCATAGGGGGTTTACGGTAGAGCTGGGACATCATTTTTACAAATAAATTTCAAGAATTTAGTAAAAAATAGGCAAAATGAGGGTAACTGTTCCAAGATGCTTTGATCGAGGGGTACAGGTCAAGTTCACATAAGCTGAATAGGCTAAAAATGCAGTTATTTAGTAGCTGTAGAAATAGCTGGCAAAATAGAAAGAAAAGAATTAAAAATTGACTCAGCATAACAAACATTGGAGGTAGGAATTGTAAGAAATGAGGACAAGAATGGAGATAGGGCAGAAACAATACAAATAGCTTCAAGATTAGATATATAGAGAAAGGCTACTGATGTCCAAGATGAAAAATTCAATCGTTTCAATCTAATAATAAAAATCTCAGAAATCCAGGCATAGTCTTTTAGATTCTCTAGCACATATCAATTTTTAAGACTAAGATCCTAGATTTTCAGTAGTTTCCAATCATTTTATATAAAATCTTGTAAACTTGACCTCACCGAGCGAACCTTTAGCATAGTGCTACCCATTCTTAAAAAATGTATTGAGTTGTACTCTTTCTTATATTTTTTAATAAAACTAAGATTTTGCCAATATGATGTGTGATTTGATGAGTTAGCAGTTCGCTAGAAGACGTTAGGGAAGTTTCAAGAGAAAAGTAAGCCTGTAGCGACTTGGGCAAAAAAAAAGAGATGGGTTCATCAACAAAGATTAAAAGATTTTGAATTAAAATTAGAATTATTAAAGCAAAAAGTACAAAATAGGTTCGAAGAAAGATTTGCTCGGAAAAAAGGCAAGTAGCAAGAAAATTTAGCTTAGATAGAGGCAAAATTCTAAAAAAATTAGTAGATTTATAAACCAAGCTTTAAGTCTTAACCGAAAATTAGGTCTTTTTAATCAGTTCAATATGTTTGTCAATCCATGTAAGGGTAAGAGACTGACTATAAACTAAATATAACGAGGCAAAGAAAATAACCTTATCGATCTAAAACCTTTTTCAAAGCAAAAGCAAGGAAGAAAAGCTATGAAAACCTAATAAGACTAAAAATATAAAAATAATCTAAAATCTGACTAATCTGGTCCATTTAATCGAGGAACTAAGCTATCTCCTTTTGCTTCTACTAACGCAATACCCAAACGAGGTCACAAGGCAAGTCTAAGCATGTTGTAATAGGTACACTGGACGAGTCATGCCAAAAGATTGAGCAAAATAGTAAACCCTCGTAACAAAAGTCAGTAATATGTATAGGAAGAGACGAATTAATTGAATAGAGCTTAGAATAGAGTAGCGACTATGCAAGTCAAAAAACTATAGCATAAAGTGATAGATCAAAATATTCTGTAACAATTTTTTTTCATGAAAGACGGTATAGGTCTTAATGGAGAGTCTGGTTCTTAATCAAGAAACAATTCGATGTGGAGTTACGGTAAAAACAAAGGAGATTAATAGCGAGTAATCCTAAGAAAATAGTAGATACCTTTTGTGACTAAATTTTTTGCAATGCTGGCTAAAGCTCATCTTACCAATCTGCCACTGTACCAACAAATGAGAAATTGCTTTATGGGGATGCTAGGAAACAAAGGCTTGTAATAAAAATAGCAGATTCTTTTTCAAAAAATGTTAGGGAAAATAGTAGTCAAGCATAGATAATGCGGAAATAAGCATATTTGTGGGCATTTGCAAGCATTTTTAAGTAGTTTTTAAAGTAGTCTTGGATGTCAGGGATAGTAATGAATAAAAAATAAATATTTTGATTATATGTTTTATTTTAGTTATATATAAGTCTAGCCTATGAATCAATAAATCGTAGTAGAGATATTTTTGCATTTTTTTGCTCTTAAATGAGTTTGGGAATATCATCTCTTCTGATTCTTTTGTTTGATGAGTTGCTAATTTGAAGTTAGTCCCTGTCCATATTATTAGTATAATACTCTACTAAATTTGGCTACTCAAATCAGTTATATCACTTTGAACACTCATAACAACTATACAAAAATATTAATGTATTTGTAAAAAAAATTTATCGTATTAGGAGGACTTGAATAGATTCTAAACATTTACTTTTAACACTATATAGCGAATCGCAAAAGACATAGATTAAATTATTGGCTATTTATCTTGAGTCTGATTAGTATTACTATCATTCATTTCTTCTCTTTCTTTTCCTATTTGATCTTGACTTCAAAAGTCTATTTGCTCGGTGCTCTTTTTTCCTTTCTAACTGCACTTCGTCCCTCTATCTCATTCTTTTTCATCACCAAATCCGAAGCCGGATAGTATCTTTTCGAGTACTAGTATATCTTTTCCTAGCTAGGATAACCTAGCAGGCACTTTTTTCTTGGAAAATCAAGCTAAGGAGTAATCTTGAACCTGAATTTTTACTATAAAAGCTTTTCTTAGGGTATTTTCGTTTTGTTTAAAAATTATTTATCAGAGCAAATGAAGAAATCTACGATGGCTTACTCTGTGAAAGGGATTTTTCCTTTGATCATCATCTATGTTCGAGGTCTGATATTGCTCATCAGTTTATAAGTCAAAAAAGAAAGATTTTGAGGGGTTATTTTAATTTTAAGTCTGTCTCGAGTGATCAACAACTTGTTTTATAGACTTCTAACTGAGCTGTATCAACTTAGATGTACCATATGAGGGCTGCGGGGTATTGACAGACAAGCATTTATCCCATTTATTTAGTGAATTGGAATTGTCGGAACATCTTTGCTTTGAAGTAGAAGATCTAATTGGGGTGATTAAGCAATAATAAGGGATGCTAGAGCAGGGCGGTCCATAGTTTTTATCTGTTTATTCCCCAGCTTTTGAACCATGTCACTAATCTGTTGAGCTAATTGCCTCCCATAAGAAAAACTTCACCCAATTTTCTCAACAAATCTATGATTTTTTACTTAGTTAATACGTCGTTGCGTGCGTTTAGAAAGAACAAAACTGAAGTCCT
>Ga0169931_10013256_pt1 | contig 11280 bp, 7 predicted proteins | sample Kivu_15m_20L_FD_129675 | JGI IMG/M metagenome (GOLD analysis project Ga0169931, IMG submission 129675) | Freshwater microbial communities from Lake Kivu, Western Province, Rwanda to study Microbial Dark Matter (Phase II) - Kivu_15m_20L... | ecosystem: Environmental > Aquatic > Freshwater > Lake ... | reverse complement strand
GTGGTGTACCTGAGACAGTTGGATGAGTCCATGTCCATTCTGCATCATCAACCATGCAATCCTGTATGCTAAGAACATGAATAGAGTTGAAACTCTTGATGTCGTTATTTCCCCCGAAAATCACCAACATACATGATGTACCTCTATCCTTTTCATTACATTGTGTATTGGGTATTAATGTACTTGTGTGATAAGAGCGTGGAGATGGAGGGTTTCCGATTACTTTAGGTAAGTTCCATCGCCATACTTTTGTATCTAGTACAGCAAGAGAATTCGTCCATTTCGCTCCCTTCACTCCACCAAAAATGACAATATTATTCCGTGATCCGGAAGAAAGCAAGTTAGCCGAATGACCGCTTCTTCCCGAGGGGATAGAACCAGAAACACTGGGCGGGTACCAAAGCATAATTTCAGTATCTAAGACCATAATATCATCACACGGAACCATTTTCATAGTCTTTTCATGATATTTTTCTCCTCCATAAACAACAAGTAAATCAACACCAGGTAAGAAGGTGGATGTGTGCCAAGTGCGTCCCGTAGTTAAGCAATCAGAGTGGACTTTCCACTTTTGGGTTTGTACATCGAACATATGAACATCAGCTAAGGTTTGAATCGAACCATCATTCTTTTGAATAGTCTGTCCACCGTACAGCAACAAACGATTATTTGTCAACGGAGTTAGAGTATGTCCCCATCTAGGTGCGGGTGAGGAGCTATCGCATGAAGGTGATGACAAGATCGTTGGCTGAAATGATACGGATGTAGTAGATGTCTGGGAACATACTAGAATAGAATCAGAGTTCGTATGAGAGGGTTCACTGAAGGTCACAACAGTTTCCGAATTCGACTGCATAGAATTGTCCAAATCTACCCAAGTTTCAATTGACATGTCTGTGATGGGCGTATCTCTTGGAGCCACGGCCAAAAGATCAGTCACAGCCCCATCGGTAGCTGATACCGTGGTGGTCTCTACCTCCCCCTCGTTAGAATGGGTCTTTTTACACGCCACAGGCACACTCAACGGCTCAGCAAGTCGTTTCTTGGTTGATAGGAAGGCTTCATTGCCCAACGATAAAGTTGATACCACCTTTGTATCAGCTACCGATATGGCTCTGACTGATTTTTCCGCACTCGTAGTAGACTTGCCTGTTGAAACTCTTCTCGGTGCAAATGTAAATTGTAGTTGTTGCTGTGTTGAATTTTTTATCCCTTGCTTTTCTATACACACACCGGATTTTGGCTTCGGTTGTTTAGAAGCGGTGGATGTAGATGGTTGGTCTTGACTCGGCGATGCTGCGTCATCCTCCACAAGGCCAGTCGTTGTTGATGATATTGAAGGCGCGACAGTAGGCAACAGAGTAGGGCGAAGATAGATTGCTCCTGAAAAGGTTTTCAGCTGAATGGATGAAAAGATACCATTCGAATCTGTACAAAGCGATAGTGCTCCTTTCTCAGTAGATGTTGCATCAGGGACGAGCAGAACCTCAACGCCATGAAAAGTCAATGAAACAGTGTTTTTAGCTTTCGTTTCAACTCGTTCCTTTGAAGTTGTAATACAAGGCGAGTTCTGGTCACTGATCATGGTTTTATCAGGGTATATTGATTCCAACAATTTCTGATGAAAGCTTTGCCTCGGTCTTAAAATAAACTAGAGTAATTATCGAGGGATGTATAATCACATGTATAATACCGGTAGTACTTATCAAATCTCAAAATTTTACCTATGTACATCTGTAATCTGTACAGCTCATGCACGTGAATGTAGAGATAGCGTTCCTACGATAGGTTTATAATTCTGGCGCGACATCACTGCGGTACCTACAGTATGTCCTATGTAAGATGTAAGTTCCTTTCAAGTCTTTTGTAACCCCATCGCTCGATTGGATACAGTTGCTTTTGTGCCTCACAGTCAATGTCTAATAATAGTTTCCATCAGTGATGCAAAGATTTGCTGAATAGGACTGTATATTGAATCATTTTGAACTATACATGGGAATATTTATAACATTTTGAAAAAATTGGGCGATGGTGCTTATTTTTATTGTCTTCCGTCATGACAAGAAAAACTACGTCAATATTTCTACTTCAGTGAATGAAGTAATTCAATATGCTTTTTTTCGACAAGGTCCAGTAAGGCCAGTTGTCGTTTGGTAGTGAGCTGCCCTTGTAGAAGTAGTTCTTGTAAACTGTCAGCGATAGGTATAGAATCAAGTAATATCAGAGAAACGATTTCAATTCAGTACTACCGTCGTCTTGCATGAGTATTGAACTTACCTTTCATGAATAGCATCACTCAATTTCTTTGGAAACACAGGGTCACAGAAATCTAAAATAGTTAAATATTCATGCGAGTACAAAATAAATTCGCCTAGCTCTTGTGGTTGGAGAAAAGTATCTACGGACGAAGATTCCGCACCGTGATTGGATCCACCTTTTGCCCTATCTTTATAATGACTCGCAAGGTGCAGGCATCGGCCCATCTTGCTCAGCAACTCGGACATGGCTAAATGAGCAGCACGGGGACCTGTAATATCTCGCGCTCGAAGACGATAAAGGGATGCAAAGAAGAATCGAGTACCATAATAGCTTATCAGCACCGCTGGGATAGAAGCAAGTAGCTGAACATTCAGCCGATTCGAATCCATGAGGTCATCAATGGACCCCATGGCTTGAAGAAGCCCAGCTTTGAGTTGTTGCACTTGAATCAAGAGGAGTCGAACCATTTGCCCTCTCATAAGATTCAAAATAGCGCCTTGCGCTAGTTGTTGCTCGTACATCCGAGAGGCTGCAGCAATAGTTTCCGCCCTAGTTTCACCCTTGACCCCTAAATCTCTAAGCATATTGTCAAGACTCCTTTGTTCATTATCAAGAGCGAAGGGATCTAAAAGTTTTGGACGTCGATTCAATAAATCAAGGACAATATCCCTAATAGGAATGTAAAATCGGAATTCAATAATCCCCCATATAATTTCAGCAAGTTTCTTTTGGGTTTCAATTATAGTAGGCCAATGTGGTTTCACATTTGTGTGTAAAGCATGGGCGCAACCAATAGTAGCCAGTGAAGAAGGGATACCCCAAAAATCCAAGCGTTTCTTCCAATACTTAAAATCCATAATCGTGGGTAGATACTTCTTCTCTTGTACTAATCGAGCTTTCGAAATATCATCTACTAGGGTCAATACCGTCAGCCAACTTTCTTCGTCACTCTTTTCATAGGATGTCCATTTAGAAACCAGGTTCATATCATATGCCACAGTTGTATGCCTGCCTTCATCTTCATCAAAGGATGACGATGGATCTAATGGAGCCATGGTTTCAAACAGAATATCACGTATGAAATGACGGGCTTTTTGTGTCCATTGTTCAGCGACATCAGCCCAAAGGTGATGACCTGACGCTGTTTCAAGGGTTGCGATCCAGTTGGTGTGATGAGATGGATGTGGCGCGGAAATGGTCTCGGTGATATTACACTTCGGGTTCGCTGCAGTTGAGAGTGCTAAACGAGCACCTGCGCCATAAATCATACTCTTTCGTTTTTGATTCGAGATGGGAACTTTCCGATGAGTGAAAGAAAAAATGAGTCGTTGGAATTTTTCCACCCAAGGCTGAATCTTTGGTGAGGAAAGAATCTTCGATATGGATTGATTGATTTGAGTAATAAAATGAGTAAAGACTGTGTTTGGTTGTTGTGGCATAATATCATTATTACCAGAAACGGGAACGTTGCTCGTCTTAACCTCTTGGGACTTTTCAAGATGAGACTTTGATGGAAAAGTTGAGGAAGGTACAGAGGAAGCCATGAGTAAATAGGAATCTGTCAGTTCTCGTGGCCGAGATAACAAGAGACGTTGAACTTGTCCTAATCGTTCTAATTCTCGTTTCAGTGCAGCTGTAGTCAAATGCAAAATATGACGATCGTCCTCCAACGTTGTTCGTAACAGTGTTTTACGAAACCAGATTCGCCAACCCCGTCCGATTCCTGATTGATACCATCGTAGTCTCCATTGGCAATGCTTTTCAATACGCATGATCCGATCAGCCGATATAAGTAATCGATCTCTTAGAATGCGTAGTAATGCATCGAGTACACGTATTTCAGCCGTCTTTGTCGCACCCCAAAGAATGTCTGCAGTCTTTGGATCAATAATAGTTTTGGAATCATTCTTGGAGGACGCATCTGAATCTGAACCAGAGGAGAACATTGCATTACGGCTACCGGTGTGAGATTGTTTAATATTCTTTTCCCTCTCCTTGTCATTACATGCATATTGACTCATGGCTTGAATAAAACGACTACGTGGGCTATTCGTTTCACCACAAGGCTGCGAATCACATGGATATATTTCATCAATCATACCTAGAAATGGAATCATTCTTTCTACAAAGAATTCTCGGGATGATCTTGGAGATGCTCGTACAAGTAATGCTGATTTTGCTGCGGATGCATAATCCGTAATAGATAATAAAATGGACGAGGAGGAAGAATCACTCCGCTGTAGGTAAATATTTTGAGAAGGTGTATCAAGATGATACATTTGTGTATCCTCTTGAATAATATCCTCTAACGCTGCCACGTATAATTCCGCTCGTACAGCCTCTACGCCACCAAATAAATCATATACTTTATCCATAGAGTCTAAATCCAGACTTCGTTTAACTCGACGTCTTCGATATCTTTTGGTCGTAAGACGTTGTTGAGCATCCTCCTCGGCTTGTTCCAAAAGTAGTGTTGAAACAATTTGCTTGTGGCGAGAAAGTAGAACTTTTAAGGAGATATAGAGTGCAGTGATTCCCACGGGAGGTTTATACATAACCACTGTACGAATTGCAGTGGGTAAGGTATGTTGAGCAAAGTCTAGGATAGGCTTTGGTATGAACGTTTGTAGTATACCCTCAATCACTTTAATCCATGTAGGAGAAAAAAATGCTGCTTGGAGGGTATTCTTACCCCGATATAGAATTTTATGTAAGCCATGGTTGGTTTCATGCTGACCAATGTTGACAGCAGGACTTTGTGATGGTGACGATGGATTTGTCGAATCCCAAGTTGCTTCAGTTGAATAAAGTGGAATAAGACATAGAAGCAACGTGATAGACCATGGTCGAAGAAGTATTGACAAATTCAAGCCCATTTTACAGAGAGATAGCATTCAAGATCCTGATGATTGATTAACAGCACAAAAGTGTTGGTTCATGTCCACAAAAACCGGCATGAATCGACCACCGATCAAACAGGAAACAGGATCTGTCTCTTGTACTGTAGGACCTATTTATGTAAAGCAGTAGGTACATGATGTATTAGTACTGTCCATCCACTCTAGCCTACAACATGCACGTACGCGTGACGATTTTCGCGTTGGGCTCTAATTGCGTACTGTATGGTCGGACCAGATATATTCGCTGCCACTGTCATTGATGCACAACACAAACATTTCAATAAGCTTGAGCGGCTGCTATTAATGATCATAATTATCATCCATCAGGCAAAGACTTTCGATTCTGATCAAAAAACTCTACCAAGGAACTGACTCGTGCACGACTTGTACAATTCAATTCATAGATTTACAGTACCTGTACAGTAATAGTCTGGCTTGAAGAAGTGTAAGGATGGGTCTTTGGTCATTGGAACGTAAACATTAATGATCAATGGCACGTTTATGGACCAGTCTATGAGCGAAAATCTCTTCTTAAATTTAGAAACCATAAGTCTTCCATAGAGTCACAATTCTAATCTCATTTCTTACTCCAATTGTAATAAAGTTCAAAAGTCTTTTGTAAAAATGATCCAAAGTCCATATTATTGACCCATCTATCTTCCAATGGAGGGATTTTTATTCCACGACCTGTAATACTTCGCTGGAGTACACTATCTGGACTTGTATGTTCTGGAGTAGATAAAGAGAATGTCGGTGCGACGTCCACAAAACATGGACAACTAATACGAGCGATTCGTGTAGAGGGTATGTTATGACTACTACCACTACTACTTGTTATACCTCGGACACAATGAGGAGTTGCAACCACACATCCACCCGTTACAATTTGCATACACTCACCAATTTGTATTGCCATACAATCTGGGGGTATCGATACTTGGACCACAGTACCTTTCCGATTCATCACATACAATCCCGCCTTGGGATCGACTTGTTCTTTAGGTAATTGTATTCCCGTGTCATGATCTATGTACATATCTCCAGCCAAGGCTGTTAGGAAACCAGAATCATTATGCCACCCAATCCAAGAATCCTGTAATTCTTTCCCCTCCTCATCGTGATTGATGCTAGAAGTAGAAGAAGTAGTCGAATCAAGTGGAAAATAATACAGTAATCGTCCTTTCACTTTTATACTCTCTTGTATATGACTACCCATATTGATAGTACAACCTAATCGACATGTCGTATAAGAATCAATATGTAGTGCAAGTAAGGTAACAACATCTTTCATCAAACGACCTAAAAACATGGCATTGTCACGAAACTGTGGTATATATTCTTCTTTAGGCCATTTATTACATGGATATGCAAAGGGATATTTTCTTCGATCTTCATTAGTACCCGGTATATCCATCAAAGGATTAAAATAAAAACTTCCTTTGGAAATATCGGGTAAATCACCCAACTTTTCTTTCCCATGAGACCATCCAGCATTATACAGAGATGTCCCATCCGTAAGATCTTGTTCTAAATAATCTTTGGATAGAGATATGAGTGTATGTGCTTGTGGAAGAAAGTTCATTTTCGCCTCATAGAATTGAGGTACATTTTTGATAGCAATGAGACCTAATGGAGGAGGAGAAGCAGCAGTCGCATGGCTATCATCATCCTTGGATTGGTAATCAATACTACCAAAGGCTTGATCAAACAAGGGATGAATCAAGTCTTGTGCAGTCTTATCTTGAGGATTTAACAGAAGTAAACTGTAGTCGATGACAATGGCATCTTGGGACATGATGTGATGTGTACACTGTAATTCTTTCTCGTATTGTACATATGCTGAATTAATTAATTAATTATCCTTACTGTACTGTACAGTACCGGTAGAAAATAGAAAATGCCGGAAATGCTTTTTGCAAGTCGTGGGTTAAGAAAGACCGATAGGTATAATACATGTACGTAGATACATACATAGTACGCCAGTACATAGTATCCGTTCATGCACTTCGCAGAGTGTTGAAACGATCATTCCTCACGGACGTCGTCTTTGATCTGTATGCAACCACACACACAACTCTGCAGCATCATCAAGATTCTAAAACAGAAGATTATAGAATGGTCACACCTCAGGGGAAATGAAAATCGTTCACAGTATTCGTCTGTTTTTATTGACAACCATGATGTTCGTGTCGGGACAAGAGACTTCATCAGACTCTGATTCAAAGATTGCGAAAGACAATGAAAAGGAAGCGGAATCTGAATCTTCCAAGACATTCTTGCGTCAAACTGTGCAAGATTCCATGTCCTCCGTTTCCCAGGTAGGGAATGGCCAACGTGAGATGCTCTTTGCGAACTGTATTGATGTAGACGGATATCCGATTCCCTGTGGTTCTCCCATGACATCACCGAATATACCTTCGGCAAAACCCAAGGTCAAACCAACGCCGAAACCAACGGCAAAACCAACAGCTCAATGTTTTGCCGATCCTTGCAAAAGTAATGTTAATAACCTTCAATTTAAGTTAGGTAGAGACATTGAATGTACATACGAAAATGGCTTGAAGGCCTGTTTAAAAGAAATCTTGGATGTAATTACCATTTGTGATATTCTTTCGGCGGATGAAAAATGTGCTTGTATGGGTACATTCCAAAACCTTTCAATTTCTATAAAGAAAAGCCTGTTTGGATGTTTTGTAAACTGTAGTGGTGGTGTTTTTGGATCATGCAAAGACCCAGACACGGCGGTTTGTGCAAATGTTCCTTGTGCTGCTCAATATGATGACACTACTGTAGAGATAGATTGCAAAGATAAACTTGGTGAACTTAAAAAGCAAGAAGAAATGGTTGCGAAGGCGCTAAAAAGTAGAGCCGACGTGATTTGTGATCCACTTGGAACCATAGGTTCTTGTGAATGCAATTTTGGACCTGCCCGGCTCCCTCATATTTGGAATAATAATTTCTTTGAGAAGAATGGTAAATGTTACGTTACATTCAGTGCATCTGCGACTGGAAAATGTGCCCCACTAAAACAAAATGCAAACAATATCGTTCCACAACCAATCCCATTATTGGATTGAGTGTTACTTATCATTCGTTCATTTCATACCTTTTCCTTGAGTTCATACCATGCATACTTCATATCTTTATTGTTATAATCTAATGTAGTTTAATTTTTACCAACTATGAACCTCTAGAATCCTGTTCATGGATGGCGCTTCATGTTTCTCTAGAAACGTATCATTAGATCATTATAGGCTTGTTGTAACGTCGTAAAAAAGGCATTCGTACGGTTCAGTTGGACCTACAGGACTGCCTGTGCAAGTTGTCTACATATAGTAGGAGATGATCTTACGGAGAACAACGATACAGGGAGTAGTTTTTTGTGGTTCCAAAAGGATCTCTTTGTAATCACAATTTTTAAATTGTGGTACGTTCTTACAACTGCAACGCATCCAAATATTTCATGCACACACAAAATGTCGTATGTGCAAGATGAAACACGAAGAATCAAGGTCCCCATTGATACACTTCCAGTCGAATTACGAATCAAAGTATATGAATTCGCGAATATTGACTCGTTGATGGAATTAGATTATTCACATACACCATGGTCGCGTATTATTTACCTCGCTAGTGTATTTAATGATTGGGACGGTATAGAAATCGCATCCGTTCAAGGAGAAGATACTCGTAGTAGCCTTGACGGGGAATCTACTTTTCTTACAATGGATACGACTTATAGACAATAATAACAACAATTACCATCTCCTCGCTTATCAAAGGTGTTTACACACATCTTCAAACTCTGTCCTACTTCCATATCTACCTTTACCATGGAATGAAAAGACATGTCGTAATGCTTCCAGGGGAGGATATTTAACACTCTTACAATGGTTACGTAGAAACCATTGTCCGTGGGATCAATGGTCTTGTATTGCAGCAGCGAAGGGTGGGCATTTACATGTACTCCAATGGTTACAGACACAGAATTGTCCTTGGAGTGAACGTGCATGTTATGAAGCCGCGGGAGGGGGGCATTTAGAAGTCTTGAAATGGGCCAAGGAACAATCCTTCCCTTCGTGGGTGAAATTAACATGTGCCTATGCCGCTGATGGTGGTCATTTATCTGTCTTACAATGGTTACATACTCAAGGGTATCCATTAAATGTAATGACTTTTGCATTTGCTGTCAATGGAGGGGATATGGATGTACTCCAATGGTTATATGATCAAAAATGTCCATGGAATACGGAAACATGTGCAACTGCAGCATGTAATGGAAAGTTAGAAATACTCCAATGGTTGTATGGTAGACATTGTCCATGGGATGAAGAAACCTGTTCTGCAGCAGCTGAGGGAAGACATATCGAGGTACTCCAATGGCTTTATGAACATAAGTGCCCATGGGATGAAGCGTGTTGTGATGCAGCGGCGAAGAATGGAGATTTAACCTTACTAATATGGCTTCGTAAACATAATTGTCCATGGCATGAAACAACGACATACAATGCTTGGACAAATAGACATGTACATGTGTTTGAATGGGCGATGCGAAATAATTGTCCATGTTATGACGATATTTTTGTTGAGTCTAATTGGGTTGAGAGAATCAGGAGACTTGATAGTGATGAGGAGATTTGAAGTGAATTCCATCAGTATCAGTTTGTAACGATGGTGTCTATGGTAGAGAGAGTCATTGTAATTCGTATGACTTAAGTTTAATCATGTTGTGGTTAATTACGCCAGAATATTATTCAATTATGTTTACTATAAAGTGAGTCAACACTCAGTGCCCAACTCTTTCTTGTTTTCATTTGGCTCAATGCAAATAACCAAAAGCTTTCAACTTGGCTTCATTCTTCCTCCAATCTTTATCCACTTTAACTATCAAGTCTAAATGAACCTTTTCTCGGAAGAATTCTTCTAATTTAATTCTTGCATCCATACCCACTGCCTTGACTTTTTCTCCTCCTTTACCAATCACAATACTTTTCTGTGAATCTCGTTCCACATGAATAGTCGCCTTGATTCGTATCATTCGTTTCGTGTTGATGGGGTCCTTGATACTCGTCGAGGAGGTGATTATTGTAGGAACCACTGGTGGTGGTGGTTCTTTAAATTCATCAATCCGAACTTCACAGCAGTAGGGTAATTCTTCACCTAATTTACAAAAAAGAGATGCTCGTATTATTTCCGATGCAAAAAATCTTTGTAGAAAAGAGAGAGAGAGAGACGAAACATACACATTAAGTTGTACGAGTATCTATGCCAGTAACAAAGACAACCATTAAAAAAAAGGGGATAGAGAAAAATTTCGCCTTACCGACTATTCCGATCTGTTAATGTATCTTGACTATACAAGGGAGGACTTATAGGTATAATTTGTTTGGCATATTCTTCTGTAGGACTGGTTGTATTTATAAACATTCCCGGTATAGGTTCATCTCCTACTAGATTTTGAAAAGCTTGCATCATATTGGGTCCACCCATAAGCAACGTTCGTAATGCTACAACACCCATATCCTTTCCACCCTTGGAAGCACTCATGGGAAGGATAGCAATAGCATCCGGTAGTAATTGTCTCCAATACATAATAGCATCAGGTAACGTTACAGGTATCTTCATTTCACTATTCGTATCTTGTGGATGATTATTCGTTGTTTCTTTTTCTTGTCCTTGTTTCTTCTTCGTCTTATTGATATCTTTATGTAATAAATCTACTTTATTAATAGCTACAATCACTTTCTTTTGTTGTGTCTTGGATAAATGAACAACCCGTTGAAACAATACATCATTGGGTATAGGTGTTGAAAAAATATCCGTTACAAGTAATAATACATCTGCATCTTGTACAGCTCCCTGTACAGCTTCCATCATACCCTCTTGTAATTTGTAGGCTGGTTGTTGAAGTATACCCGGTGTATCGATAAAACAAAGTTGACATTGGAGTGTCGATGGTGCATTCAGTATAGCTAAAATAGCATGTCTCGTCGTTTGTGGACGATGAGTTGTAATACATAATTCCTCCTCGAGTAATGCGTTGACTAATGATGATTTCCCCATATTCGGTGCACCGACTAATGCTATAAATCCACATCGAAAATGTAATGTGTTGTTGTTG
>Ga0169931_10013255_pt1 | contig 11280 bp, 8 predicted proteins | sample Kivu_15m_20L_FD_129675 | JGI IMG/M metagenome (GOLD analysis project Ga0169931, IMG submission 129675) | Freshwater microbial communities from Lake Kivu, Western Province, Rwanda to study Microbial Dark Matter (Phase II) - Kivu_15m_20L... | ecosystem: Environmental > Aquatic > Freshwater > Lake ... | reverse complement strand
TCCTCGCTGAGGCGGCTCAGATGCACCAGCACCAACGAGGCCGCGGCCATGAACTCGACGGCAAAATCTCTGTCGCTGACCGCATCGAGGCTGTTGGCGTAGATCTGCTCGAAGCCCAGCTCGGCCGCCGTCATGCGCCGATCGATCGGCACCGGGGTACCCGCCAGGGCCGCCGCCCCAAGGGGGCAACAGTTGACGCGGCGGCGCACGTCAGCCAAGCGCTGGCGGTCGCGCTCGGCCATTTCGATGTAGGCCAGCAGATGGTGGGCCAGGCACAGGGGCTGGGCCCGCTGCAGGTGGGTGTACCCGGGGATCAGGGTGTCGGCGTGGCGTTCAGCCTGGTCCAGCAGGGCCCGCTCGAACCGCAGCAGATCGCCATCGATGGCATCGATCTGCAGGCGCAACCAGAGGCGCACATCGGTGCCCACCTGGTCGTTGCGCGAGCGACCGGTGTGCAGCTTCTTCCCGACTGGCCCGATCAACGCGATCAGGCGCCGTTCGACGGCGAAATGCACATCCTCGTCCTCAAGGCCAGGCTGGAACGCCCCCGCCGCCGCCTCGGCGCGGATCGCTTCGAGCCCATCGACGATCGCCGACGCCTCGGCCTCGCTGATCACGCCGCAGCGACCCAGCATGCGGGCATGGGCCACCGAACCGTCAAGGTCCTGCTGCAACAACGCGATGTCAAAGCCGATCGACGCGTTGAACCGCTCGATCGCCGGGTGCAGACCCTGCTCGAAACGCTGGCTCCAGGTGGAGGCGGTGGAATCGACTGCCATGGGCTCAGCTTGCCATCGGACCTGACGCCAGAGTCGGCAGCCGCACCGCCTCATCGACCTTGAGCACCACCAGAGAGGCGTCGTCCTCAAGGGTGCGGTCCGTGCCGACAAATCGGTCCAGCCGGGCAAACAGCTGTTCGAGAATCTGCTGGGCCGACGCGCCGCTGCGGCAGCTGATCTGCAAGGCATCGACCAGACGCTTCTCCTCAAACCGCTCACCGCTGAAGCCGGTGGCCTCGGTCACGCCATCGGTGTAATAGAGAAGAACATCACCCGGTTCGAGCACCAGCTGCTGACTGCTGAACGCGGCATCGGCCTGCAGACCGATCAGCAACCCAGCCGCGTCGAGCCGTTCGATGTGACCCCCCTGCCGGCGCCAGATCAACGGGGGGTTGTGGGCGGCATTGGCGTAGCGCAGCTGGCGTGTGCGGGGGTCGTAATCGGAATAAAACAGCGTGACGAAGCGGTGCGAATGGGCCAGGTCCTCCTGGGCCATGGCATTGAGGTCATGCAGGATCCGCCCGGGTTCATGGCCGCTGAGCACCTCGGCGCGCAGCATGCCGCGCAACAGGGTCATCAAGAGGCCGGCCGGAATGCCCTTGCCCATCACATCACCCATGACCAGGGCCCAGCGCCCCTGTTCCCGCCGCCGCCCGCTGAGCTGGGGGCGGGTGGGAATGAAGTCGTAGTAATCGCCCCCCACCTCAAAGGCCGGACGGCAGCGCGCCGCCAGCTCAACCCCGGCGATCACCGGACAGTGGTCGGGCAACAGCTGGGCCTGAATCTCGGCCCCGGTGCTGAGCTGGCGATCGAGCCGTTCATGGCGTCGCTGCTGCTGAAGCAGGCCATCGTTCTCGAGCGCGACGGCCGTCAGATCGGCCACCAGCTGCACATGGCGCCGATGGACCTCACTCCAACTGAACCCGACCCGCGAACTGAACACATAGAGACGCCCCCCCTGCCAACCGCGACAGGCCACCGACGTGGCAAACACATGCGCCTGGCCCAGGCTGCGGGCCACCCGCTGGTCCAGAAACCGCACCAACGCCTCCTCGCCACTGAGGCTCTGGAGTTCGCTGTCGTTGAGCGCAGCCAGCTGGCGCAACACCTCAGCGCAGCGTTCGCACTGGGTCGCCTGCAACTGCTCACGCCAGAGGCGACCGTCGTCATGGAACACGACCAGCAGGGCGCCCTCGGCTTCCACCAGGCGCATCGCCATCAGGGGAACCAGCTCGAGAAAACGCGCGAGATTGGTGAAACTGCGCAAAGCAAAGCCCAGGGAGGTCAGCAGCTCCTGGTTGCGGCGCTGCTCCCTGCTGAGGCTGTCGAGAAGCTGACGCAACGATTCTGAGGCCGTCCACACGGCGCTCAGCCGCAAGGACCCGCACAGTAGCGATGGTTGCCCGGTTCAGCCGGCCAGCAGCGCTTCGACGAACTCGAAACTGTTGAACGGTCGCAGGTCACGGATGCCCTCACCCGCACCGATGAACCGGATCGGCAGACCGGCTTCAGAGGCCACCGCCAACGCCACCCCACCGCGGGCACTGCCATCGAGCTTGGTCAGCACCACACCGGTGAGGCCGGCGGCACTGGCAAAGGCCATCGCCTGGCGCAGCCCGTTCTGACCCTGGCTGGCATCGAGGACCAGCAGCGACTCAACAACGGCATCAGGAGCCAGTTTGTCGACGATGCGGCGCACCTTGGCCAGCTCCTCCATCAGGTTGTGCTTGGTCTGCAGGCGACCCGCCGTATCGACCAGCACCAGTTCGGTGCCCTTGGCCTGGGCTGCGCCGATGGCGTCGTACACCACAGCGGCGGGGTCGGCATTGGCACTGGGGTTGGCAATCACCGGCACCCCACTGCGTTCGCCCCAGACCTGCACCTGTTGGACGGCGGCGGCCCGAAACGTATCGGCCGCCGCAATCAGGGCGCTGTAGCCACTGCGCACCGCCAGGTTGGCCAACTTGCCCAGTGTCGTGGTCTTGCCGACGCCATTGACGCCCACCAGCAACCAGACATTGAGACGACCGCGCTGGGGAGCCAGCAGCGGATGGTCACAACGACGGATCGGGGTTTCGAGCAGGTCTCTGAGCTGTTCCTTGAGAAAACGGATCCCTTCGGCCGGATCGACCACTTCGGTATTGAGGCGACGGCGCAGGGCCTCAAGCACCTGATCGGTGGCCTGCACCCCCACATCGGCACGCAGCAGGGTGGTTTCCAGATCGTCGAGAACCGCTGGGGTGAGGGGGTCGTCGCCGAGGTTCTCCAACAGCTGGGTAACGAAGCCCTGACGGGTCTTCTCAAGCCCGCGACGCAGACGCGTCAGCCAGTCGATCTCCTCGAGGGAAATCTGATCGACCCGCTTGCCCTGGGCCGCCAGGACCTCGGCTGACCAGGTGAAGGTGTCGTCAAACGCCCCCAGCTGCGGTTCGGCGCTGGCAGGCTCCACAACAGCCGGTTCAGGGGCGACCGGTTCCGCAGCAGCGGGTTCAGCGACGGCGGTAAGCGCTTCAAGACGCTCGGCACGCTGGGCGGCCGCCAACTCGAGCAACGAGAGGGTCGGCGCGGGCGCAGTGACCGCTTCTGGCTCGGCTGTCGGGGCCATCGGCTCAGCCGGTTCAACAGCAGCCGGAACCGGCAGAGCCTGAGGTTCGGCGACCTCGACCGACTCCCGGGCCGTCTCCTGCTGGGCCTTGAGCCGGGCATAGGCCTCACGGGCCCAGGCCAGCGCATCATCCTGTCCAGACACCTCGCTGGCGTCCTCGGACCTGGACGGGGATTCGGGTTCCGGCTCGGCTGCCGCCGCTTCGGGGGCCGCACTGCGGTTGAACCAGTCGTAAACCATGGGGTCAGCAGATCCGATCAGGACGCAGATGCGGCGCTGGTGAGCCGCCGCAGCACGCCATGGATCATGCGGCGACCCTGATCATCGCTGTAGCGATGCGCCAGTTCGATCGCCTCGTTGCAAGCGACGGCGGCCGGCGTGCCAAAGACCTCCAGATCAGCCGCAGCGAGCCGCAGGATGTCGCGATCGATACGGGGCAAACGGGTCAGTCGCCAGCCCTCCATCACCTGATCCAGGCTGCTGTCGATCTGTTCGCGGTTCTTGAGCACGGCCCGGGTCCGGGCGATCGCGTCACTGCGCACCTCCTGCTGGTCGGCGAGCAACAGCACCCGGGGCAGCTCCAACACCGCCGAAATGCGATTGAGGGCCATCTCCGCCTGCGCCAGTCCGTCCTTGAGGTGCTGACGCACCCGCGGCAGTTGCGCCGCCTGCTGCGCATCAGCCCCTTCCTGGAGCTCACTGTCGAGCAGCTGCTGCTCAGCGCTCTGAAGGTTTTCTGCCGAACGGTCCAGCGCCTCACGGGCGTGTTGATGCAGACCGGCGAGGGCCTGGTGCAGCAAGGGAGTGAGGGTGGCATCGGAGAGATCGCTGGACCCGGCAGCGGCCGCTCCGCGGCCGCCACGATCGCTGGTCTGACCCAGCATCAGCAAGGCCAGTTCCCTGGCAATGGTTCGACTCTGCATCAGGAGAGCTGGGGTGCACGCAATTGGGCCAGAAGGCTGGAAAAACTGCGGTTGGAGGCGGGTTCACGATCATCGGGGCTGACGATGCCGGCCGAGATGATCGTGCGAAAAGCATCCTCCACGGACAGGTCAAGATCCCGCACAGAGCGCTCCGGCACCAACGCATACCAACCGGTGGTCGGGTTGGGTGCGGTCGGGATGAACACACTCAGCATCGGCTCATCAAAGCCGGCCTGCAGAGAACCGCCGATCACCCCGGTCACAAAACCAAGGGCATACAGACCCTCGCGGGGGTATTCGACCAGAACCACCCGGCGGAAGCGGCTGGAGCTGCCCTGAAGAAAAGTCTCGAGCAGTTGCTTGAGGGTCTTGTAGACCGATCCAGCGAGCGGAATCCGCAGCAGGGTCCCCTCGCCGAACTCAAGCAGCCAGCGGCCCACGATGTTGCGGGCCATCAGCCCGATCAGCAGGATTCCCAGGAGGGGAACCAACAGACCGACCCCGAGGTTGATCAGCTCCTGCAACACCGGATTGAGGGTGTTGAACGGATTGAACTGCTTGGGAATCGACGTCAGGAACGCCAGCACAAACCGGCTGACGGTGGTGGCCAGCCAGATGGTGGTCGCCAATGGAATCACCACCAGCAGACCGGCGATCAGATCGTTCTTCAGGTCCTGCTGAAGGCGATCGCCCAACGGTTCGTCGGGTTTTGGACTGGATGGAACCACTTCAGCTCCCGGCAGCGGCTTGAGGCACCAATCCGCAACTTAGCCAGCCGGGGGGAAGCCCGGTCAGAGCAGGGCGACCAGGGCAATCAGCACAAAGGCGATCAACAGCACGATGGCACTGACCGTGCCGCCGATTCGCCGCTGGTTGACATTGAGATCGCGCGCTTTGCGCTGCTGGTTGAGCTGGTCCTCAGCCCGTTTGATCTGAGAGCCCATGAGCTGTTTGACCAGCTGGCGCTTCTGCGTGGCACTGGCCTGGGCCGGCAGTTGACCGGCCTGATCAGCCTGCTGGACCAACTGATCCAACGCTTCAGGCGTGGCGGCCGCCAGCTGGGAACGCATCATCTCGACCTGACCCTTGCCGGCCTGCAACTGCTGGTCGGTCTGCTCGGCCAGCGAGCGGTCGCCACTGATCGACACCGGCACGGTGACCACCATGGCCACCGCCAGCACAATGCTGAGCACGCCGGTGGTGACGCGCAGGGGGCTGCGGCCTGCAGGCGCATCAAGCCGGGCACCCACCAGCATCAGCACCAGGCCGACCAGAGCCATGGGCGCCTGACTGACCAGCACCTGCACGAACAGCTGGCGGAAGTTGTCCTCAGCCCAGTTCCAGCCGCTGACCAACACCAGCAACTGCAGACCCAGCAGCACGACCAGGGTCAGGCCGATCCAACGCAACACCGGTGCCAGCCGGCCTGAGGTTTCTGGTCCCACGGTCAATTCGCTGCAAACTTGAAGTGTGGGCGCACTGTACGGGTGATCAGCGGTTCTGCCAGGAGCACGGGCGGCGCCAACGTCGAACTGGCGGCCGCGCTCAAGCAGCAGGCCCGTCTGCTCGGCTTTGAACCGGTGGGCCTGGCTGCGGTGTCCCCCAGCCCACGGCTGCGGCTGCGCACCGCCGCGCTCGAACGCTGGCTGGCGGCTGGTCATCAGGCGTCAATGAGCTGGATGGGCGATGGCCGCCGGCAACAGCTGCAGCGGTTGCTGCCCGAAGTGCGCAGCGTGCTCGCCGTCGGGCTCAATTACTACGTCGAAGCCACGCGGGCGCCGGGATCCCTGGCGGTTGCGCGTTATGGCTGGGGCCGCGATTACCACCGGGTCATCGATCAACGGCTGCGGACGCTGGGCCGTTGGCTCGAGCAGCGCAGTACCGGATTGCACTGGCGGGCCTGTGTCGACAGCGCCCCCCTGCTCGACAAGGTCTGGGCCGAGGAGGCAGGCCTGGGCTGGATCGGCAAGAACAGCAATCTGATCAACCGACGCCAGGGATCCTGGTTGCTGCTGGGCCATCTGCTGCTGAGCGTCGAGCTGCCTGCTGACGAACCCGCTGACAGCCTGTGCGGCAGTTGCACGGCCTGCCTGGACGCCTGTCCCACCCAGGCGATCGTCGAGCCATTCGTGGTCGACAGCCGCCGCTGCATCGCCTTCCACACGATCGAAAACCGGGACCCGGACCTGCCCCAGGAGATCAGCAGCGCGATGGCTCCCTGGGTGGCGGGCTGCGACATCTGCCAGGAGGTCTGCCCCTGGAACCGCCAGCCCGAGAGCAGCCTTGACCCCGAGCTGCAGCCCAGGCCCTGGCTGCTGAACCTGCAGCCCGACCAGGCTCTGACCTGGAGCGATCAGACCTGGGATGAACAGCTGCGGGCGTCGGCCCTGCGGCGCATCAAGCCCGAGCAATGGCGCCGCAACATCCGCTCCCTAGGCTGAGTTGACCTGTCTGGTTTCCATGGGCCTGCGCGCTCGGCGCTCACGGATCACCGCTGCGCTGTCCAAGGCCGTGTTGCCGGTGCTGAGCGGGTCTGCCATCGCGGCGCTGACGCTGATCAGCACCCCCGGGGCAGCTCAGGCTCTGGTGCCCTATGTCTACGTGCCGCGGCCCCAGGAGCTCGAAGGCGCAGGGCTGGGCATCGCCCAGGCAGCCAGTCGCCTGCTGCGTCTGGGCCAGGCCGCCGATGCCGCCCGGCTGGCAGCACTGACTGTGCAACTGCTGCCGCAAGATCCCCGTGGCTGGTTGCTGCTGGCGGAAGCCCAACTGCGCAGCAACCAGCTCAAGCCGGCGGCCGTGTCTCTGGCACGGGCCAAACAACTGGATCCCCGCAATGCCGGAATCTGGTTTGCCGAAGGCTCACTGGCCCTGCGCAACAGCAACCCGCAGCAAGCCGTCAGCCTGCTGCAGGAAGGTCTCAAGCTCGACAACCGCAACGCCGGGGCTTTCTTTGATCTGGGCAATGCCCATCTGCTGCTGGGGAACCCCCGGGCTGCGCTGGGCGACTTTGAACGGGCGGCCAGCCTGCGTCAGGGTTTCTGGGAGGCGATCAACAACCAGGCCCTGGTGCTGTTCGAACAGGGGGATCGCAACGCTGCGATCAACCGCTGGCGTGCGGTACTGAAAATCAAACCCGACGCGGCCGAACCCACCCTGGCCCTGGCTGCTGGGCTGTACGCCCAAGGTCCGCAACAACGCCAGGAGGCCCTGCAACTGGCCAGCCGCGCCCTCGACGCTGATCCGAACTATGTGCTCGAGAGCTACCAGAAAGAACAGCTCTGGGGGGCTCAGCTGCGCACCGTGACCCAGAAGCTGCTCAGCCTTCAGGAGCTCAAGGCAACGGTCGAGCGCGCCCACGCCAACGCCTCTCCTGAAGGAAGCCCCGAAGAAGATCTGTAGGCTGAGCGCCACCATCAGCCCTCACACCGCAGCACCGGATGGCCGAGGAGCGACCCGAAGACCCGCGCATCCAGCCGATCGCCCTGCATCAGGAGATGCAGCGTTCGTACCTCGAGTACGCCATGAGCGTGATCGTCGGGCGGGCGCTTCCCGACGTGCGCGATGGGCTCAAACCGGTGCAGCGGCGCATCCTCTATGCGATGCACGAGCTGGGTCTGACCCCTGATCGGCCCTACCGCAAGTGCGCGCGTGTGGTGGGCGACGTGCTGGGCAAATACCACCCCCACGGCGACCAGGCGGTCTATGACGCCCTGGTGCGCCTGGTGCAGACCTTTGCCAGCCGCAACCCGCTGCTAGACGGCCACGGCAACTTCGGATCGGTCGACGACGACCCGCCGGCCGCGATGCGGTACACCGAAACCCGCCTGGCGCCGATCGCCAACGAAGCGCTGCTCGATGAGATCGGCGACGACACCGTTGACTTCGCCCCCAACTTTGATGGCTCCCAGCAGGAGCCGACCGTGCTGCCGGCCCAGTTGCCGTTTCTGCTGCTCAATGGCTGCACGGGCATCGCCGTGGGCATGGCCACCAACATCCCCCCCCACAACCTGGGGGAGGTGGTCGACGCCCTGATCGCCCTGGTGCGCAAACCGGATCTGAGCGACGAGAAGCTGCTGGAGCTGGTGCCCGGTCCGGACTTTCCGACCGGCGGCGAGGTGCTGATCGGCAGCGGCGTGCGCGACACCTACCTGAGCGGTCGCGGCAGCATCCCGATGCGCGGTGTGGCCCACATCGAAGAGGTGCAACCCGGCAAGGGGCGCCATCGCCGCAGCGCTGTGGTGATCACGGAACTGCCGTACCAACTCAGCAAAGCCGGCTGGATCGAGAAACTGGCTGAACAGGTCAACGACGGCAAGATCGGCGGCATTGCCGACATTCGCGACGAGAGCGACCGCGACGGCATGCGGGTGGTGGTCGAGCTGCGTCGCGATGCCAACGCTGAGACGGTGCTCACCGATCTGCAGCGCCGCACGGCCCTGCAAAGCAACTTTGGCGCCATCCTGCTGGCACTGGTTCACGGCCAGCCGGTGCAGCTGACCCTGCGCCAGCTGCTGCAGGAGTTCCTCGAGTACCGGGAACTGACCCTGATCCGCCGGACCCGCCACGCACTCAAGAAATGCGAAGACCGGCTCGAGGTGGTCGAAGGCCTGATCAAGGCCCTCGATGCCCTGCAGCAGGTGATCGCCATGATTCAGGAGGCGAGGGACGCCGCCAGCGCCCGCGCCAGCCTGCAGGTGCATCTGGACCTGACCGAGCGCCAGGCCGATGCGGTGCTCGCCATGCCGCTGCGACGACTGACCGGGCTCGAGCAGGAGGGGCTGCGCCAAGAAGCGGACGCCCTGCGCCTGGAGCGGACACGCCTGCGGCACCTGCTGGATGACCGCGCGTCGCTGCTGGATGCCCTGATCAGCGAACTCAAGGGTCTCAAGAAGCGTTATGCGACCCCCCGCCGGACCCGGCTGGTGGAAGGGGGAGATAAACTCGTGGCCCAGCGTGCCGCCGCAGTCAGGCCCAACGCTGAGCTGCAACGGCAGCAGGCCTTCGCTGCCCTCAACAACGACAGCCGGTTGCTGATCCAGGCCGACGGAGCCGTGCGCATCGTCACGGCCCAGACCCTGGGACGGCTGCATCTGGACGAGGCCGCCACCGCCGCAGACCAGCCGGCACCAGCACGGTTGATCCTGCCGATCAGCGGACAACCAGCCCTGCTGGCCTTTACATCGAGCGGCCGCGTGGCCCTGCTGCGCTGGGAATTCGCTGGCCAGCAACCCGGCCTGCTGGAACGGTTCCTGCCGGATGGCATCAGCGGTGATCCAGTCGTGCAGGTGCTGCCCCTGCCCAGCGAGCCCGGCGTGAGCCTCGGGCTGCTGAGCAGCGACGGACGCTTCAAACGGCTGCCGCTCGAGGACGTTCAGGACCTCTCGGGCCGGGCGACAACAGTGCTCAAGTTGAAAGAAGGCGTGAACCTGCAGCGGGTCGTGATCTGCCGGGAAGGGGGCGAGGTGGTGATCGCCAGCTCAACGGCCCGGCTGCTACGGCTGGCTGTCAACGACAGCAACCTGCCGTTGATGGGTCGCACCGCTCAGGGTCCGATGCTGATGCGTCTGCTCCCTGGTGAAGCGATCGTCGGTGCAGCCGATGTCGGCCCGAGCGCCGCCGTGGTGATGGCCAGCCGCCTGGGACAGATCAAACGGCTCGATGTCAACCAGCTGCGCACCTGCCTGCGTGGTGATCTGGGACAGATCGGCCTGCAGTTTCTGCAACGCAGCGACGCTCTCGTCGATCTGCAACCCGAACCCGGAACCATTCTCGGGGTGCGGCTTGCGCCCGGCGACAGCAGCCTGCGCCTGGCTGCCGATGAGCTGCAGGCCGAGGGGCCGTCATCAGCAGGGCTGCAGCTGAAACTGCCTGCCGGCCAGAGTGTGCGCGAACTGGTGCCCCTGATCAGCGCTGTGTGACGGTGGCCGCCAGCCCGGCAGGCTCGAGCATCAGCTTGCTGGCGCGTACCGCATCGTCCATCGCAATCGGATAGGCGCCGTCAAAGCAGGCGGTGCAGAACTGGGACGCAGGAGCCTGGGCCGCCTCCACCATGCCGCGCTTGCTCAGATAGGCCAACGAATCAACACCCAGATGGGCAGTGATCTCGGCCAGGGTGAAGCGGGCTGCAATCAACTGATCCTGGGTATCGGTGTCGATCCCATAGAAACAGGGGTGGGTGACGGCCGGCGAGCTGATGCGCATGTGGACTTCGGTGGCCCCGGCATCACGCAAGGCCGCCACCAGCTTGCGGCTGGTGGTCCCACGGACGATCGAATCGTCGATCACCACCACCCGCTTGCCGGCCAGCACATCGGGCAGGGGGTTGAGTTTGACGCGAATGCCGGCTTCGCGCATGGCCTGAGTCGGCTGAATGAAGGTGCGACCGACATAGCGGTTCTTGATCAGACCATCGGCAAAGGGAATGCCGGTGAACTGCGAGTAGCCGATGGCTGCAGGGATGCCGGAATCAGGGACGCCGATGACCAGATCGGCTTCCACCGGCATTTCACGGGCCAGGGCCTCGCCGATGCGAACCCGATAGCTGTACAGCGACTCGCCGAAGAAACGGCTGTCGGGGCGCGCGAAATAGATCATTTCGAACACGCACAGCTTGGCCGGCTCCTGACACCAGCGGCTGCGTTCTGGGCTGGCCGCTCCGGGTCTGAAATGAATCAGTTCACCAGGTTGGACGTCGTCGTCGAAGCTGGCGCCGATGATGTCGAGCCCACAGGTTTCACTGCTGACGACCCACTGGGCCTGGGAAGGCTCGCCCAGATGGCCGAACACCAGCGGGCGAATGCCATGGCCATCGCGCAGGGCAAACAGCCCTTCTGGGGTTCCGATCACCAGACTGAAGGCCCCACGACAGCGATCAGCCGCTGCCCGAATCGCCGTATCCCAGTCCTGGCCGCGATTGACCTGCTGCTGGATTGCGAAGGCGATCAGCTCTGAATCGGTGGTTGAGTTGAAATGG
>Ga0169931_10013254_pt1 | contig 11280 bp, 2 predicted proteins | sample Kivu_15m_20L_FD_129675 | JGI IMG/M metagenome (GOLD analysis project Ga0169931, IMG submission 129675) | Freshwater microbial communities from Lake Kivu, Western Province, Rwanda to study Microbial Dark Matter (Phase II) - Kivu_15m_20L... | ecosystem: Environmental > Aquatic > Freshwater > Lake ... | reverse complement strand
TAAATATTTTTTAAGAATCGCAGGCTTACCGAACAAAACAAGACAATAAGACAATAGACTATGCAGTATCATGCCCTTCAATATAATAAGACTTCAATAAGTTCATAAAAAATTATAAACTATGTATGCGAAATATTCAAATTAGCTTTCATTCATATAAGTTCAGGATTAATATCACTAAATCTTTGGTAAATTACGTAGCAATATTTATAATTTTCTGATAGTAAACTTGTAAATCCTGGCCTGAAAATAAAAAAGCAGCATGATTTTTTGATCTCTTGCTCGAATATTCACCATTAAAATTACATGATCAAAAACTATTTAATGCTCTGCGGATTTTAGCCGTTTAAAAATTAATCAAACTAATAAAAAGTTATCCCTTTGAACAAGATTTCAATATAATCTAGAAATAGTTCAAAATCTAATGTGAGATACAGTGGTATAATGGCCAGCAAAAAATAGTAATCTGGAATAAACTACATGTATACTTCTGAAGTTATTGTATACTTTTAGCTTCTTCAAATGTGCAATTGCGCCAACAATAAACACGCAGTAGCTGGCTACTATACAACCCTTTAGAAACTAAAAGAAGTTTTACCGTGCCTTACAGACTACTATGGATAAGGACTCATGCTTAGCTAAGATATACTAGAGTAAATCGTATAAAGGGCGCAAGATTGGGGTCAAGAAAATCATAGAAAGTTAAACATTTTTAAGTGTTTGCAGTTGGTTCTTTAAAAAATAATTTCTTTCAAGCAAAATGCAGTATCTACCTACAATTGTGTGCTGAAAAACACAAGTTAATATGTCAGTCAATAATTTCTAAGCAGTTTTTTGTCAATGACAGACTGCAACGCTTCTTAACGTATTACATATATATAGATTTTAAAACAGTGCTACCCAAAATAATTGACTTTCATAGATCTTGCTTCTTTTGCTATAATCTAAGGAGTAAAGCTCAATCTAAATATGTTTGTAGGAATAGATAGTAAATACAAGTTTGCAATTCTAAAGCGATTAATGATATCTCGGCCAGATTCCAAGGGTATGCTGAGCACTTTGATGGATATAATTTTGTCGAAATCTGCAAAGAAACAGCAAATGCTAGCGTATTTGAGTCTCATGTGGTAAGAACAATGTTAAGATGTAGCTAAGACAATCATGGGATCAGAAATGGATTGTTTGTACTCATTATCACTTCCAGGGTAAACAGTTTGTAGAACTTCAAAAGGCTTTCATAAAAATGTAATATAATGGATAGGTAATAGACAATCTAAATGATTTCTATATATTTTTTTATTTTTTTGACTTTATAAATAAAAATCTGTGAAGATGTATTTTATTAAAATTGTAGTGTTTAAGACTAAGTTTTTATATTCTATTTCTAAAATGAGATTAAAAAGACAGCTAACTCGCACTTAAACAGCTCTGGACTCTATACCATATGGTACAATATAAGAAATCAGTTATCAGTTCACTACTCTTACCCTTTCATAGATGGACAATCGATTTATTGATCTGAATTTTGAGATCGTCCCTATGTTTCAGCTAGCTTTTTAAATAAAAACCACTATTCTGGCTCACTAAGGCTAGCTAAAGACTCTACGATAGTATATTATGAGACTTAATAAGCTTATAAGTCTGATTTTTATTCATTTTGGAATCGAAGGACATCATTATCAAAGGCTCATCAATAGTGTCTAGTATTGCGCTAATTAATGGAAGATAGAGCTTCAGACATATCAAAACGATATCAGTTCTAATGCATTAGCATCTTCAAGATTTTTATTTAAAACTGAAAGGAATATTTACTTGATTTCTTTGCTTTAAACAGCTAACACACTTTTTTCTAAAAATTCGGTAGTGTTCAACAATTTGAGCTAAGCTGGAAAAAAATATTTATAGAAAAAAGGAATTCATAAATACTGTCAAAATGTTTTTAGCAAAATCAAAGAATTGAATCAATAAAAAGAATAAGAAACTCCTTTAAAAATTAAAATGTACTACTAAATCGCAAAATATCTAATATTTTATCTAAAAATTTGCAATTCTTTTCATTCTCCTTAAATTTTTAACTATTTTTTATAAAATGTCAAAAATAGCTGTAGAATTTTGAGAAAATTTACTGCAGAGGTCTCTGCTGAGCTGCTTTAAAACATAAAAAGTGTTACGCTTTAAGGGCTTCTACTATATGCTTCTATGATTGAAACTAATAATTTTATCTTTGCTCAAAAAATAAAAAATATTTCTTAGATGTTTAGTTCGTCTCGAATTACTAATCAGTTTTGCTAAGCATATAATCAAGATAGTTTTTCTATTAAATTAATCAAAAAAATATTATTAAATTGGAAAAATCTTCACTAAAAAGCTATAAAAAATAGAAAAAACTCATAGCAGTAAATATTTAAAAACATATAAAATAAAAATTAGTCTTAAAAATATCATGAAAAACAAGATTCAAATACTAGAAGATCTGATCTAAAAACATACTTTACTAGACTCAGAAAAGTTCATTCGACTTATTTACCAAAAAAATAATCTTAATAAGATTTAGTTTGTGATAATAATTAGTTGCATCCAGTAAAAATCAGAAAAATACTAGAAAATGAGTTTGGCAAACTAAATTAAAGACCGAAATAAAACATCAAATTTTTCGAATACCCTAATTTGAAAAGAAGTAATTCATAATTCAAAGCAAAGAAGCTACAACCTGATAGATAGCTGATAATCGAAGAATATTTAGTGAAAGTGAACAGACCTATGAAAGTCATACCGAACTTGAATAAAATAAAAGTTTTCAAAGCAGAAAAGATGGCTGGATACTGCAAAAGAAAGCAAGGAAGACTAAGGATTTCGATTATTTGAAACATTAATTAATCTACTTTTATTTTTGTATATTTTAATGCTATACTGATAGCTATATTGATAGGCTAATAACAATATAATTTATTAAGAGTATAAAGAGATGGATTTTCCAAAATAAAGCATTTGGAGAAACAGAGGAAATATCGCAAACCAATAAGCTCAACGCCCCAAGACCCCACTACGTGTTTAGCGACCAGTTTTCAAAGGTCTGGTTCGAATTGATGGCTATGAGTACGATTAAGAAAATGTGCTCGGTCAAGGCTACTCAAGCAAAGTTTATCTTGGGCGAGGAGTTTAATAGCATTATCGACAGTTCGCTATCAAAGTGGTCGACAAACGAAGACTGTCAGAAAGCATTCATCATCTTCTGAAGCAAGAAATAGAAGTTCATCGACAGTTAAACCATCCGAACATCGTAAAGTGCCACGATGTCATCGAAAGAGGCAATTTTTACTATTTTGTTCTAGAATACTGCCCTCATGGAACTCTAGAGACCTTTATCAAAAAACACAATCGTTTGGCATAGAGTACAGCCGTTAGCGTGATGTAGCAAATACTTGCGGCTTATAAATACTTGATCTAGAAAAAAGTGTTGCATAGAGACCTTAAACCTCCAAATATTTTGAGAGCTGGAAACACCTGGAAAATAGGCGATTTCGGATTTTCTTTGATAGGCAAGAAAATTTTTACAGGTGATGTCAATGTAGGTACACCAGCATATATGGCTCCTTAATGTCTGGAGCGTACTTTCTATTCTCATAAGACTGACATATTTTCTTTGGGAATCATTTGCTATGAAATGTTGTTTGGAGTGACTCCTTGGCAACATAAAAACTAAAAAATATTGCTCAAGTTGATGCAACAGCAACCGATTCCTGAGGATCAGATGGCTTCTTTAAAAAATTAGAATATTGCTACCTTTATTGTGAAGAGTTGCAACCCCTTTGAGAAAAAAAGAATGACACCTGAATAAATCGAAAGTTTTAGTTTTAGAAGCGAAAATTAACTTCCAAAACAGGATCTTTTATCTAAAATTCTCAAAAAAAGTTCAATATTATTAGGCGATAAGAGTTAGCTGTCCACTTGCTGCCCTTCTTAGACTAGCATCAGATCTATAGGAAAAGCAGATAGTCGATAGGCCACTTTTAAAGGAAACTGTATGGTAATCTAAAGATAGATATATTTCGTGAGACTTTTGCTATCTATTCTTTAACATTCAAGTTAATTGCTGATTTCTGACCCAGATCAAAAAGAACTTTTGTTTACAGTTCTGTCCAAGCACGCTCACTATCTCATAAGAAGAATCAAGCATTCTCGTGTTAATTATTTAGGACTTAAAAAATATGAATAATTTGTTGCAGGTGAACAGTTTATCGGGTATTCGGATGAGGCTACAAATCTCGCTAAAAAGATAGATTTACTCGTGGTCAAAACAATACCTAAACGAACAATAAACATGATAAGACAAATAAACAAATCATTCTAGGATTTAGCTTGGGACAAAAATTTAACTCAAAAATGCGTAAATAACTTGAAATAATATATCAAAGAACTTTTGAATTCGTGTTTTCAAGAATATTGTTAAAGATAGGGGCCTAAAGTAAGCTTGATTCGACGAAGAATCATCTAAAGTTTAATTTCATATTTTCAGTATATAAAAGACCTGACGATAAGTTCTTAATAAAGCCGAACTATCGCGGTAAAAAAAGATTACATGTCTTTCGGAACCTTACTTTAGGAACAAAAGCCTCGAACTTTGTCTAAATTAGCAGAACAGATTCAAGTCCTATCTTCTTGATTCGCATTGAAATAAAAATGATAAAATACCGTTATGTATAGTCATTTTATATATATAATATAATTCGTTAAATAGTCGTTATGGAACCAGCCTACGAAAGCACTGATAGCAAACAAACACATCGCATAGAAATGATCATGCTAGCTATCTTGGTAAACTCTTTATTACTAAGCATCTATCAGCTTGGGCTTGTTTAATCAAATCTGACTATAACTTCGTCTTTATCATCTTTTCCTACTTCTATATTGTCAGTCGCAGAGATCACACCTCCATCACTATTGTAAATCTGAACTCATATAGATATTCTACGTAGTGATTCTTCTGTTAGTTATGGATGCTATTTTCTATCTATTTGTGACTCCGAGCTGGATGACTCTTCAGGAGAATAACACAGTATGGAACGGCCTGAAAGGCGCACATGGGTTCGCGATCTTCTTGTCTGTTATAATAACGATTCTCAAAATACCTCTGCTTTACTTTTTGTTCACACTACGCAAGTCGCTCTAGACATTAAAATGATATTCTTTACACAATTAATTACGATCTATTATTTATGCATATTTATAATCAAATGATTAAATACTTTGCCAGAGGCTTTTTTCAATGTAAAATCAATAAAAACTTCAAAGCAATACACCTGAAAAAAGTAAACAAATCAAATTATTTTTATTTTTCCTAAGAAAATCAGCTAAAAACAAATACGAGCAGTTAAAATCATACTCAAAAAATAATTGCTAAAACTTTTAATGAAAATAGTTTAAAAACATAAAAGAGAGATGCTCAATCGATAACAAAAAAGCAATCAAATATAAGTTAATCATAAAATAATTAAGGATTTAGAATATAATTTGCAATTTTTAACAACATTCATCTTCCGAAATTTCTATCTCAGTATATTTACAAACTTTCCCCAATACAAAATGTCATATCTTTTAATCAATTTCTTACTCATGGCGGATAAAAATTTTAGTAATTTCCACTAGTAAAGCTGCTAAATATCGCTCTAAGATATGTGCACGAAGGAAACTAAAATAAATAAACATGGAGAAAATTGTAGTTTTACATCAGAGGAAGAATGCATCGATCTAGTATTGAATAAAATTTAAAATTGCTGTTTGTAATGCTGAAAATATTTCATAAATATAAATTTAACTATGATTTTATTTTGAGCACTTGCTTAGCCCTTAAAAAGTAAATCAAAATAATGAATTACGAGCAGTTGCAGAGTCTTTTTTTCGTAATGAATACAAATAATAATTAAAAATTTCGATACTAGAATCCAATATTGCTCAAAATGCAAACTCTTTTATTGTTCCGCTTGATATAAAAATCATAAACCAAACTTCATTAATCAAAGTAAAAACAATCTAAGATTCACTTACCTATCGAACATTTTTACAGATGGATAGCTATAGCGATGACATCTAGCTTACGAAACAACTACATATAGCTAGCTTTTTAGCAAAAAGTCATAAGATTGATACACTAATTTAACCGAAGATGGGAAGAAATCGTCAGAAAATAACAAAAAGTAAAACTGCCTTCCAAAGCAGACTTACAGTTAGCTATTTAAGTGTTGTATATTTTTAATCCTCTTATCAAATATTTTTCAAAAAATTAGTAAGAAGATTCGACTAAATATAAAATACTTACCAAAAACGGCAGTATTCATTAGAAAACAGTTTCACTTAATTTTATTCAATAATTCGAAAATTTTAAGGCAAATGTTTTAATACATTCAAGCAAAAATTTATCAAAAATCATAGACGATCGCTCCTCATCATAATTTTTAAAGATAATACGAACTTTAGTATGTCTAGATTAATACAATCTTCTTTTAAATTTAATTTCTTAGATAGATGAAAGCACTATCGAACAAAGTTAGTCTAAAGATCAAAATGTTGATAAAATTTAAAAATTGTTAGAAATGGTCATGAAAATATAAGAAAATTAATAAGTAATACTATAAAAACTTACTGTGCTTTCCCATTTATTAAATAAAAACTAAATTGATGCTGAAACTGTCAAAAGACACTATTTAAACATAGATCTGAGCACAGTTTTAATAAAAAATTAATAGATTGTATATAGGTTAATACAAATATAACTTTTTCTTTATTTGACTGAACCAAAATTCAATTCATCTTAAAAATCTGTTGATTTCATATTGTAATTTTTGTAAGATTTTGATTCTTCGTATCGCGGTTTAGATTGGCTATCTTTTCATTTCATAAATCTTTTGTTAAAAACGATATCAACAGAAAACGCAGCTTTTAAATTAGCAGATAAGGGTTTGATTGATCCCAATATTAAAGAAGATTAATATTATAACTTAAACGAAATAAAACGTTTGACAAAAATCTTAAAAAAAATTACAAATTAAATTTCTTTCTACAAAACAAACAAATTAGTTTAACAGGATATCTTACTTCTCAAAAAAAAACGAGAAATAACCTAAGCGTCTAAATTTTTCATATAAATTCAGATAAACGAAATGAAACCTTACTAAGTGATTCTCGAACCTTTTAATCGTATAGTCCATTTCGGAAACAAAGAGAAAAAGATTGCAGTGAATGTTTACAATTAAAAATAACTTAAATATCTCTAAGTTTTACTGTAAAAAAAATTGATGAACCTTTTAGGATGGCGAATCGTTAATTTAAATAGCAATATCTTTAGACAAATGTCGTTAAATTAGCGAATAAATCTTATTGCATCATAAGTAAGCTAATAGTAGAACTTAATTTAAAATATTTAGAGCAAACTTTTTCTTTTACCAGATGGCTAAATTTGAATGAAACTTGATAATATGTAAAAATACTTTTGATTATTATAGTAGTTAAATTAATTATAATACATATTAACGAGTTGTAACAATCATGAGCATATAGAAATATGTTACCTACCTTATGGAAACACTATAAGCTACAGCCATAAATGCAGGCTATCCACAAAGTATTGATAACTAGCAGGCACTTATCGACTATAATGTTTACTTCGATATCTGTCAGCTCATCTTTCCAGAGCTGTGTATCGATCTGATTAAGATAAGAGAAGAAAACAATTTCAAGGATGGAGAAAAAATGCAATATTTGATTTAATTGCTCTCAGAAGTACTCAATGTCGACTTTTCATCTATCCAGGGGTAGGAAATCGTTAATTCTAATATCGATGATATTCTAGCCTTGGTTCAGGTTCTTCATTAGTACAGTATAATATTCGCTGAAACTAAAAAAAAAGTAGGCGTTGCGAAGAGTTAAATAGACAGAAAAAACATCTAAAAAATCGAAGATTAAGTAGTGAAACCGTAAGTGAGAGGCCGTCATAGTAGTCACCAGCCTAACAGATCTAAATAAAATTTTGACAAATAGTAAAAAATTGTTCCTAAATAGGGTAAACCTGTTGCTAAAAATCATGATTAATAATATTTGATTCCATAACAAAAAAAGTAAAACAAAAGGTCAACCTACAGTTCCAAGTCAAGATAGGCAAAAAATAATCAAATAGTTCGTAAAAATATTCATGAAGACGTAGTTAAAATAATTTTATAATAAAAGGGCAGATGGATGAAAGCTTCCAAAAGAGAAAACAGAAAAAATAAGCTTGGAGATATAGAGCTATTCAAGAATGGCTATAGGATTTATCTTCAAAGATATTCAAAAGAAAATCGAGCCAACTAAAATAGAAATGAAATTTTGAATCAGATTTCTTAGAATAGCAAATCTTAAAACAAAGACAGAGCTTAGAAAAAAGATTTAGAAAACATCGATAAAAATTTCAAGTCTTTCGCTTATAGACTCAGGGATGCTAAAGCTGTTTACTTGCGAAAAATGTATGATTTGTAGTAATATTAGGCGAGAACTTATCAGAAGACAAGAAATGGATCGAAACTGCTATAAAAATCGTATTTAGAGAGAAAATAAACAATAAATTGAGGATCAATTACGCAAAGATATTGAAAAAGAAATCCATTAAAAACGCGTAAAAGTCTAGCTGCTCAAATAAACTTAAAATAACCTGATTAAATCAGTGAATTAAAGCAAAAAATAGCAGAGATTAAGGGTTATTTAATAAAAGAGATAGCTTCGAGAATCAAAGAAAAAATAGCTATAGAAAATATAAAATCTTCTTAAAGAAGATAATGAAAAAGTACTAATGTGCCTGTAGGCTGGAGGAAATTTGTAAAAGACTATCATGCAGATGTACAAGTACTTCTGATAACATGTTCTCTTTGGGAACTTCATCAAATATTTCATAATTAATATATCAGATTATATTTTGATGTATAAAATCAAATCATCAAATAAATTCTTTCTTTACAAGTTTTTTACATTTTTTAAGCTATTTTTCTTTATACACATTATAATTCTGATTCGTTAGGAGATATGCAATAGAAGAATCTTAATTCCCCTACTTTTACGATCACTAAAGCTCAAAGTATTAGCTGTTATCTTTGTGGAAGATAGTAAAATTTCAATCTATTCAGATTTGGAACAAAAGGATTTTCTTTTCATTATAAGTAATGCGCCATCAAGTATTAAAACGAGCAAAAATTAAGATCATCCAAAGATATTTCCAAAAGTATTTTTTTTGATTTACATAGAGCCTTAGCCTCCTTCAGGTTTATAACAAATTTTAAAAGGCTAGTTCACCAAAATCTTTCTATAAAAGTATTCGATCAAATATTCAGTTTTAACAAGGAATCTCAATATATATTTAAATACAAAGTTTTATCTGCATGCAAATATTGTAATAGAACTTTCAATTACTAAAGTCTTATAATTCATATGAAAGGTTGTGATATGAAGGCAAATTATAAAGAAACAAATTAAAATGTTTAGTCGAATCAACAAAAATATAAAAATCCAAAGTCTCTTGTATGTAAAATATGTAGAAAATATAGGTTGCGTATGTGGTCAAAGATTCGGCACTTTGAGTCTTAGAATTCATTATCCATAGTGTATCAAAAAGTTCAAGTTTGACTAGTTTCGTAAACATAAAAAGTAGTCTGATCGAAGAAATCCACCCATTTTTAGCTGTGAAGATTAACAACTGATCAACAGCAAAACATAGTGGACTGAGTAATAGATGGAATAATTTAATCAAAGATCAACTAATAACTATCGAGAAAATGGAATGGTATAGTGTAAAAATTGTAAAAGAAAATTCTTTGATTAGCAGCTAAGCAAGCATTAAAAAAACTGTGTTTTGATAAATGGAATCTTAAATAAAGTAGAAACTGTAAATAAAAAATCAGTTTAAGCGCGTAAACCCAAGGTAGTAATGTGCTTTATTTGTGGACGATAGTATGGTCTTAGCAGTATATCAATTCATATTCCTAATTGCAAATAGCTTTTTGTAAAACAGCAAGAATTAAAACCTAAAAATTAACGGAAAAAATTACCATAATTATCGTTAGATATTATCACGGCTTATAAAATATAAAATATTGAGTCATGGTCTTCTTAAAAATTAGGTGATTACAATAAAATTGTTAGTCAAGTGTATAATTAAAAAAGTTTAACTAAATGTTACATATGCAATCGAACTTTTTTCGAGTAATCTTTACAAAAACATCTTAAAAATTGTGAAAGCAATCTTAAAGATGTAAAAAAATTAGATAAATTTAAGAAACATGTACAATCAAATCCTAACTTATTTGGTCAAAATTTCATCTAAAATGTCATCTAGATCAACAAACAAGCTAATAAAAATCACTAAATTCACGTCAATAAAAAGTGTAATTTATTGATGTGCTATTTGTGTGGAAGATAATTCGGCACTAAAAGCATCTCGATTCACATGGTTCAATGTCATAAAAAGAATTAAGGAAGGATAAATACCATTCAAAAAGGAAAAATATTATAGCAGAAATACGATTACTTGCATGCTGATAAGTGGTCTAGCGAGCAAGTTTAAATAATTAACAAATAAGCATATGAAATCTATAAAAATTAATCTCTTTTTTAGTGTAAATTCTGTCATCGTACATTCTTTTAGTAGAGTCTAAAAAAACATGTGAAATTTTGCTAAAAATAGGCAAACAACACAAAAAAGCAAAAAGGATTGCGTCGAGCTCAAACTATGAAAGATACTTTAAAAATTTTAAACTAATATGAAGAAAATATGGCCGATATTGAAGTGATTTAGCTTTAAAATGTTTCAAAAAGACATTCTGAAAAAATAATCGAAGAAGATGAAGAATAATGTTATTCTTCTCAAGAAAAAGCGAATAAAAATTCGTTATAAGATGAAGAATAAATGTAAATTGAGCAAATTTAAATTTAACCGATGTAAATATAATAAATATGATTGCTAATACTAATTAATAATATTAAATTTGTCTGCTATAATCTTATGGTATGCTAAACAATCACTAATCTTACAAAAAATCTTGCTAAAGCTTGACATTTTCTTCGATATTGCTGTTGACACTATCTCCGTCATCTAAAATCTGCCTTTTCAGTCCAGTTACTATCAAATTCATTTCCTAATTTTATCTTTATCTTCTCATCAACAGTTGTTCCATCTGTCGAATGTAGACATCTTTGTCTTATTCCTTGTTGAATTTCTTTCTAAATATATTCAAATTTACTTAAATTAAAACTTTCGCAAAC
>Ga0169931_10013253_pt1 | contig 11282 bp, 7 predicted proteins | sample Kivu_15m_20L_FD_129675 | JGI IMG/M metagenome (GOLD analysis project Ga0169931, IMG submission 129675) | Freshwater microbial communities from Lake Kivu, Western Province, Rwanda to study Microbial Dark Matter (Phase II) - Kivu_15m_20L... | ecosystem: Environmental > Aquatic > Freshwater > Lake ... | reverse complement strand
CGTGTTGTGGAGAGTAGTTATTTGGCGTATTTGTTTTATTTTCTTATGTCGTTCTTTCGTCATCGGGGCAACTCTTTGACTATAAAAGGCGACTTTAAAGCCTTTTGGCAGTGGTTGTTCTTATGTTCTTTATTTCAATAACCATTAATCTATGAGAATTATTATTAATATTGCAAGGCTTATTTTAACATGTACAACGCACGACCACTGTGTCAGACGTGCATTACAGTATAACAGTATACAGTACCCAGTACATACAGTATCCTACTGTACAAGTTTATCCGAGCATCCGAACATCCGAACAATCGACGACCGACGAGTGGCCGAGCAACGCTGTTTTGGCCGACCGTAATACAAAATATGCTGTCACTCCATGCAAACCAGTGTCATGATAGTCAAACGTATCATTACTGCCGTGTTAATCAGTCTTAAATCTGATGCTTATCAATCGAGCTCGTGTTATTCTCAAGCATATACCAAGAAACTTAACAAGTTTCTATGGTTGACATCAAGGCATGATATCCCATCCCGCAGCACATATTTCATGTCGAATGTCTACACCGATGATATTATTGATACTTCGCAGACTCATCGTCCGGCCGTTGTCATCGTAGCTGGGGCAACAGGATATATTGGTAAAGCAGTTGTAGAACAATCCATTCACAGACACTTTACAACGATAGGTTTGGTTCGTGATAAAGAACTATTAAACACACCTGAAAAGAAACGACTGTATGGAAAGACATTTTATCAGGCACATTTATTACAAGCATCAGTGAGCAATACCACAGAATTGCAAGAGTCGATTTCTACATTTCTAACATGTCATGCAATACATTCCTCGACACATAATCTATATTTTGTTTCATGCTTGGCTTCACCAGTGGGCACACGTAGAGAAGCTTATGCCATTGATTATCAAGCGACATTGAATTTTTTACATGTTGCACAATCGATCCATGCATACCATTTCTGTCTATTATCGGCATTTTGTGTCCGACGTCCATTATTGCAATTACAACAAGCAAAATTAAAAATGGAAGCTGAAATACAAAATCAAACACAACTCAATGACAGGAATAATATACCATCATGGAGTATTATTCGTCCAACGGCGTTTTTAAAAAGTATCAGTGGACAATTAGAATCAATACAAAGAGGTAATTCATATGTTGTTTTTGGTGATGGGGCCGTCACTAAATGCAATCCTATTTCTCAACAAGATTTAGCAGAATTTATGTTTATGATTATGATGGATCCCAAGAAACATAATCAAATATATAATATTGGGGGTCCCGATAATCCATTAACACCTAAAATGTTGGGAGAGGTAAGAGATATGTGTACAAAGATTTATGAATAATGACAATGGATAGGTTTATATAGATATTATATATTGTTTCTTTCAAACCATTCTTTCTTGTAAAAAAAATTAAAAATAGAAAATGTTTTCCTCATTAGGTCTTACACCAAAATTCACATATGCACCAACATTTGTTTTTGATCTTGTTATTTCTTTATTTCAAACCTTGGCCAATTGGACTCACTTGGAGTCCTTGGAAGATTCAGCTGAATATGCTCGGATTGGAAAGTATTATGCTGTCGAGGATATGTTAACAACACGTCCCGAGGAAAAATATGGAACCATTACGGTTCAAGATCATTACAATACTATTGCAACTCAAGGACAAGATCCTTTTACTCCCATGTACGCGTTTGTTGTATAATCTTTTATATTTTTGTCATGGATTTTTTTTTTAAATCTCAACGCAAGTGTATTTTTTCTTGTCTCTGAGTAGTCGAGCCACATCAGTGATTTCACGTGTATCGGAGTTGACGCCTCTGATTCTCGTCGTGGCCGTTACCATCATCGCATACCCCATGCCTCATGGATAGCAAAGACTTTTACATTTCCTTGAATATTTCGGGTCTCGACAAGTCGATGATTACTGAGTCCTTGTGCGAATCGCACCATATTTCTTAGATTATAGGTCAATATGGTATACTAATAGGCAATTAAAATCTCTGTTTACATCAAAGTAGAAAAGCATTTCTTAAAAATGACACCTAATCATCTATATCTACAATTCATATTTTTCGTTTCCACCACTTAAGCAGATGACATAAATTCTTCCGAGACGCTCAAGCCGTTCTATAGTACCTAAGCCATCAGGACCAGTACCTTGAAAGCTCCCTCCTGCCTTATTGACTAAGATACGCCTACATTCCTCAGTTTCAAGAAGAACATTCTCTGATAAAAACTTTCGGAGAGTTTGAAGTAAAAACAGCAGCTCATTGACGTGCCGATCAGCATGATGACCAGACATGCGCGGGAAACGAGAACGTAACTCCTTGCAAAATCCCAGGACAAGGCTATCCGATGCTGTGTATAACGTGACATGCTGATAGGACTCATTGTCAGCTTTGCGAATCATATTCGGTGACAATTCTTTCTCTACCATAGCACGATAGCGCACTATAGCTAGTAAAGATGACGATAAATACGAAGGAAAAGTCCCTTCCTTCCTCATATAATCTTGGCTCATCTCATCATCGTCGAATGAGGACACATCCAAGGGACCCAGTTTCGTATAGTATGCAAGACTCTGGCGAATGTTATCCAGAAATCCATCAAACAGTTCAGCTTCGCATTGAGAGATTTTTTCAGTTATAGTCTTCTCCAAAGAAACGGCTTTATCATATGCACCAGCGGAATCACTTGTTAGCAGAAGGACTACTTCTCGATTGATGCCGATGATCTTATCAGAGAGCATAGAAGCGCAAGAATTAATAGCTCGTAAAAGAGCGACGTCGTCTCGATTACTTCCAGCAACATAATCCAGAAGACCGAAACAACATTGGTCAATTATATCTATCACACCCTCAATTATTTCATTGCAGCATTCCACAGGGACAGTGAGATCCTGCAAAAGTTTAGAAAGGCAGGATATAATCACATTACCATCAATCAGACCGTTCCCAGAGGCCTTAATCTTAATATTGCGTGCGCATGTGTCGAATGTGTGTTTACAATGTCGTCGTTCCATTTCAATAAGAGAAGAACGAGACTTTTCAATGCAATCTTTCATAAGTGCGGATTCCATTACGAAACCATCAGAATTTTCGGTCACACCCACCAACTGGAAAATACGACCAGAAGGTTTTACAGATGAGGACCATGTTGACGTAAGTATTTCGAACAACGATGCTAGTTCTAATGCACATTTACTTGATTTGAGCGGAGGTAGAGGGTTGCGAAGAACTCCAGGTAAGCGCCCGTCACGTCCTAGCCCTATACTGTCCTTCCCATCTTTACTGCCAACAGCCATAAAAGTTATCTGATCAACCATCATGCTGATACATGGAGCAATATGGGTGTAGTAAATTTCAAGCGCTGTTAGAGTAGATGAGGGCGTTTGATCATCCATTCGTTTTCTCCTTGTCGTAAGAGCATATTGACGCTTTTCGAACTCGCGTACACCCTCCGCAAGGTCAGCTAGACGCGGAAGCCAAAGTCGTAAAATAGAAACAGCTCGATTCGTCGCCAAGACCCTTAGTTCAACAATAGCATCCTTCAAACGATTACGAACCTTCTCATCGTCGTTGGTAGATTTGGCCTTGGGGGATTCATCACTAGGGGTCGAGTCGTAATAATCACTGGGTAAAGCCATCCCTGTAACTGCAGAAAAGGATTCGCCATGAAAAACGCGAACGATGTCATCCTCAATTTGCGTCACTGCATTCTGGGCTAAGCTTGCAAACAAAGTAGCCTGAAGAAGGTAGCATGATATTGAAGGGGAATGTGAGCGGATATCCACGGTTATCAAATCCAACATAAACTTTCCAGGAGAGAGATATTTGAATCCAGATTTTTCCAGCGGTACGAGCTTTATTCCCGCGTCTTTTTCAATAGGTAATGAGACTTCAACGAGCTCCGACAAATCACGGATTGCTTCAAGTAGGGCAGGAACGGTTGTATTAGGATCTGCGATCCTACTCTCAAGTTGCTGCCTCACATTCTGTGCAATACTAGTAGCCTTGGTTTTTATAAGTCGCAGTAAATCCATTTTCTCATTGTCATTTATGGCTAGTGTTTGTCGGTAGGATTTGATTGCAGATGAAAATCTTCCGTTTTCAATGTCATGTTTCATAGAAGTGGGTACCTGAAGTAGAGGTCCAATACGTTGTAGAACTGCGAGAGTAGCTTGAACTTTCTGTACTTGCTTTGTATTGTCTAGCAGAGTGTAAAAACTTCGGAGTGAAATATCTGAACAAGTAGCGGCGAGTATATCACAGGAATCTATGCGTTCTCGTATGGCTACGGGACTTTTATTGTTGATTGGGTTCGTCAAATCTTCCGTGTAAATATTAATACCCTTGGCACACTGTACGAAAAGATCAATCTTATCCTTGATGATACTTTGGGACTTCCTTGCTTGCTCAGCCTTTTTCTCTACAAAAATTAAAACAATTAGAACGTAGCAGTCGTGATGGTAAAAATAAATAAATACGATATATATATATACATATATATTCATACCATTGAGACGATATAGACCATCACGTAACTGTTCTGGAGTCACATCAGCGTGAATAAGTGTTAAGAAAAGTAGAGGATCAAAGTTGGGATCTGTTGCGAGAATAGAGGATTCCTGAATTTTATTTTTCGATTCGTCCCTGCTCATATCTGAGTCACTATTGTTGTTTCTTTCAGTATTTTTCTTGTTAGATGCATTTTTTCCATCTCCTTGGTATAGTTTCATCAAATGTTCTAGTTCCTTCTCTAAAACAAGTAATTGCTCCTCAATCGTCGAGGCGAATTCAATCTCTTCATGCTTAATATGATGATCATACTGATCTTCTATTTCTTTCTTCTCTTGTTCTAGATCACGAATAATATCCTCGAGAATCGTCTTTTTCGTTTCATTTACCTGATTGATATTGAAAGCTTTAGGTCGTATACCCAAGGGATCGTCATCTAATTCGCGTAGTTTTCTTGATATCATTCTTTGACCTGAAGTATCCATATTCGAATCAAATCGAGAATAATGAAAACGATTTACTGTTAAATCTGTGGCAGTTGATGGATGAGCCAAATCGGATTCAGCCCAAGTAGTAGGTCCTTCGGTATATTTTTCGTTATCCCATAATTTTTCTTCTGATTGCATCCGTCGATTTTTAGACTTATTGCTACGATGGGAACTAGAATCAGGAAAAGTATCCTCTTTCTCCTTGTTTTCATCGTCGTCTTCATCCTCCTGATCATCTTCGTCGTCATCAAAAGGATTTAAAACAACCTTTTTTTGTTGAGGTTTTGCTTTCGTTGGGCTTTTATTAGTTTTGTCTGACGAGGAGTTGGATGAGGCATTATTATTCACCGGGGTATACAACATACTCATAATTTGATCTTTGACTTCTGAAGAAGTATTCTGTTTCAGCCAGGCTTCAAAGCCTTTCATGGCAGCTTCAGAGGGTAGAAGATCACTAGCAAGAATCGGTTGTCGGACAGTTCCATCTGTATTCATATGTCGAGTCAATAAGAGTACTAGTAGATGACAAGCTTCTTCCTTGGCACCGTTACGCTTATTCCCCTCTGTTGAATTATACTGTGAGCTCTTCACATGTACATCTAATTTCAAAGCCTTCAATTGCTCGACAGTCAAGACACAAAATCGTTGAGCGAATTGATTCAAGTCATCTATATCATTCTCATCCTTGGGCTTCTTGACAGGAGTTGGTTTTCCATTACTCATTTCGACAAAGTCACATACGAGATACTTCAGAAGTATCATGGCATTTCTGGCTGATCTCTTCAAACCATCTGTATAGTCTGTTGAAGGAGTACCACAGGCTGCTAGTAATCCGTAGTAATCTCCATCCAAATATGAATCCTCCTCCTCCTCATCTTCATCAATTTCACTTTTCACACCCAGATAAAGAAAGGTAATATCGTCATCGTAGAAGGGAGGTGTCGAGCCCTTCCCCCGTTTATTGGATGCACCTGAAACATACTGTTTGAATCGATCCATAGCTTTCACACGACTGTTATGTCCGCCGTCATCGTTCGGATTAAGCTTAATAAGCAAATGCTTTATTTCGCGTGTTGACTTGTCTGCCGAATCTCCCATTATATCAACCTGTTCAAGAATAGATACAACAACGTAATTAAATCATTACATCAAGTCCCAACCTTCACAAGCAAATGTGGTACGTAGAATAGAAACTGTGCATAGGCCGGAAGAGCACGATCAAGATGAATTTACTTTACAATATACTGCCTTATTCTATTATTGATTATTGCGGGTATGATTGTCAAAGGTTCGACATTCGATGCATTACGAAAGATTCCGATGGATTTTTTAAAGGTACATCACACATTTTTTCTTTAAATTCATTATTTACATCTAACATTATCCAATATGCGAAAAAACTAGGGAAAATATAAGAAAACCAAATAGAATTACATCTCTTCGTCATGGTTTACATAAAGAGGATGATTTTTTATGTCATTCTCATCGTACAAGGCATTAGCTGTAAACACCCCTGGATGATGATATTTCGATTCCTCTGTTAAACGTCTAGCGGTACAAGTAATATTCTTCGCTACACAAAAAGAAGGGGCGAAAGGACATACTGCAGAACAAGCTATAGGCTTGAATTCTGACCAAGCCCAAATCGCCTCATCAGGAACTTTGCTCGGTAACAAATATGGCGCAACATAAGAAGAGTTTGCCCATGCTGTCGGAAGGTGTTGCTGTGGACCACCAATGACACATGCGCCATCCAAGCCAGCCAGGGTCGGCTGAGGCGGAGCTCCTGGTCCATTCAACGGGGGGCAAGTTAGAAGCATGTTATTACGAGCATTCATCATAGTGTAAGGACAGCGCTCACGATTTTGAAAGGCTTTCTTAATGGCTGTTGTGTTGGGAAAAATAATAGCCGAAACGTCTTGAATGATAGAACCTATCGCAAAGCTCTTGTAATCCTCATGAGGCAACGCTGTCAATGTGGCGTAAGCGCCATCGACTGTGTCACCCTGCGGGGTGGCACAAGGCAAAGCTTCATAGTAATCCATAACAAACGTCTTCGAGGTGCGAACCCATTGTTCAAATCCTCCTCCAGGTAAGTCATAGTTTCCTCCTTGCCCAGTGGCTGGAGTATCAATAATGACATCGTACTTGGTCCAAACAGGATCATTCAGAAATTTCTTTCCAATCTCAACCATGCATTTCTTTAAGTATCTGTAACTTTTGACCGGGATGTTTGTTTTTGCAAATGTCTTCCATTTAGAGTTCAGTTGGGAGAATTCAAACTGCTGAAGTCGGGCCCACGCTCCGTTAGCAGCCAATACTCCTATGGTTGGATTAGCACAGCTCCAATATGGTGTCGACTTGTTAAAAGACCACAACTTCTTTGCCTCTGTCATATTCAAAACATCAACCGTGACACCTGCAGCTGATAGACGCGCTTGCATCTTGGCTACACGCTCAGGCCAGTGCCATGCCGTTTTCCCGTATGACTGGAGTTTTCCGTTATCCCAGACATAGGCACCCTGAGAGTTCTGGATATATTTTCCTTCTCCCCCAACAATCAACACGCGGAGTTTAGTCACATCAACCTTTGCTGGATTGACATATGGAATATCTAGTGTGTCGCCATCGAGAGGATCCTTCCCAGTTCGAAAGTAATTCAGAATGACCCCGAAATCAGACATGTATCGGGAGTGAAATCCAAGGTGATCTTGCTCATGGGTAAGAAGAGCTGCTCCACCTCTTGAAGCAACACCATAGGAAGTGATGTGACCACTTATGAGACTAGCAGAAGATGGAGCTGCTACGGAACCTCCAGTCTCCTCTGAAACCGCAAAAGGAAATGCTCCATAAGCTGCACCAGACCCACTGCCACATGAACTTCCTGATCCTGGTCCGTTAAGGTAAGGGCTCATGCACATACCCCAACCATTTGCAGAGCCAAAAGCAAATGTCCCAAGTTGAGTTTTCGCTATTGGTATAGCACCGTGCTGCATCAATTTCGCAGCAAGCGTAGATTTTGTACTTTGAACATTGTACGAGAAAATAACGTGACCGTACATAGTGGGTTCGTCATCAAATATCTGATGATGATCCTTAATACCAAACGGGATGCACATGAGCGGCCCGAGATCAGTGCCATTGTTCAGTTTCACCTGCCATGGCCAAAGCACGATCATAGAGTGGGGTAGCTACTATACCGAGATAAGGATCGATATCAGCAAGACGGTCAATAAAAGCCTGCACTAATGTGACACATGAAACACTTTTAGCTCTGAGTAAGGCTGCAAGCTCCAGAATACTTTTGTAGTACAGATCAGAAGGCTGTGTGTAGGCAGGAGGAGGAGGGAGATCAAAGGTCACATCACTAGGCTGATTCCCGACTACAGGAAATTTGAAAATAGGACCCTGTAAAGAAAAAAAGATAGGATGAAAGATTGAATTCGGATATCAAACCTTGCACCTTTGTACGAACCTGCATATCACGGACGAGCGTATCGTCACCAGCGTTGGGTAGAAAAAATTGTGGCTCTGGGTTGTAGTTATCGTATGTTAGACCACCTGCAATCTCATAGAGCTTCGCCGACTGAAGGTTGGACAATCGATTGATTGTTTTGTACGACGCAGGTGTTACACTATCAAATAGATCGAAGGCATACTCTGATACCAGCTGCGAGTATATGGAGCTATTGACCTGAGTTCCAGTGAAGGAGGATTTCAGCTGATTCTGACATGTCGTAACATTACTTGATAAAACAGTGATGTTCAATTTAAGAGCATCTATAGTAGCAGCAGAAGCAGTGACATTAGCTTCGAGGCTAGAAATGGCTAAATTCGATGCGGAGACAGTATCCTGAAGAGCCGATATTTGAGATGTCGCAGCCGCAAGCTTGCTTTCGAGGTCAGCAATAATATCCACCTTACGAATACGAGGTCTGCGTGTTTTTTGCTTCAAGTTCCGACGATGTTCCACATCCTCCTGAGCTCTTGCACCAAGAGTGAGTGATATTCCGAGAAGGGATAAAGTGTAAAACTTCATTTTTTTATGATAGAAAGATGTTCGATTCGTAATGGTGGTGATACCTGGTCATATGTACAGAACACTTCGACTGCACATCAGCCATGACAGCAGCATCGAGGACAAATTCCGAAAATCATCAAGTACTTATGAGACCTCTGCAACGAAGCCTATGCTACTGTATGTTGCGGAAAATGTTGAAAGTTCCTAATTTTCATTGGCAACGAACTTCTTTTACGAAATGCAGGATGCTGAGACGTTCAAACCGGAACTTTCGTGTCCCGTGTCCGTCCCGCAGACAAGATTCCTCCACACGTCTTTACATGCTACGTACCAGGATTATGTCCCACAAGTACAAACCGCGAGCAACGATGAGAAAGTACAAGAAGACACAAGTAAGAGATGATATACCCAAGATCCAGATACAATATTGACATTTCAGGCGGTGCAGGATCAATACGATCTAGGATGGAAAACTTTTATTTTAGGCAGAAACGATAAAAATGGGAGGCAATGCACAGTCGCTATTAGGATAGCTACCCCAAAAACATCGGGAAACGCATAAGAAGTGGGCCACTCAAGCCGTCGTTACATCGCTAATATTCATGCCATTTCTGTGGAAAGAAAGAAGTAAACACAGACATCTACAAGCGAATGGTGAACCAAGCCTTCTATCAAGCTCATTCGCGACATAAAAAAATTCCATGTCGGTCTTTTCAACAAATGTCATCATTTTAGAGACGAACTGTCAGTGTCCAGAAATATCGGTAGTGGAAAAATGATATTTAACATTTTGGAGGACGACGACAATGTTAAGTTTAGAAACAACAAAATGAAGAACGCCAGATTGAAAGGGACATATATCAAAACAAATTATCAACTAGTTGTCAGGAATCGGAGAATCTTGATGATGTATTAAGAGATAATCATGACGATCAAAAGGCTGATGCTATTTTACACAATGAGACCGATTCGAGTACTGTACCGTCTCTTACTTCTAAGCATACCCTAACTAAATCTCATACATACCCATATTCTTACTTCTAGCAGAAGCATTTCATCTTTATATTCGACTAACCACTTACTAGTTGATCCGCCATTCTTTAATATTGGGTGTATTCAACAGTACGCGGATATCTCATCTTCGTCGTATCTTCCATTATCACATAGTCATGGCATATCTCTGAGTGTGATTGGAAAGTTTTGTTGCGTTTCGTTCATATGTGTTCAAATCTTGTGACCATGCAATGACTTCCTAGATACGACTTATGAGTAGAGATTTGACGCTTTTTCTCATTTTAGCGCCGTATATACATGCCTTCCCAATGGATTTATCGGTCGCCTATGTATTGGTGATACTATGATTGTACGTAAGAGAGGTTTATTAAGTACAGTACGTTGAAAAACGTCACCCTGTTGTTGAATATTTACAATTCATGAATAATCCCATCCTTTTGCCATACTTGGAAATATATTCTTGTATTTTATGGCTGTTCTTGGAGTAGCCATCATATCTGCCACAGTATCACGCCAAACTTTATAATGATCCGTTTCCTTATGAGCTGCGGGTGCATGCATAGAATCTTTATATACTTCTACCAAAACAAACTTTGTAGGATCATCGATTTGTTGAATAACATCAAATCGAGCTATACCCTTTTCTAAAGAAGACGCTGTTGCATTTTTTAAGGATGCTATTTTAAATGCCTCTTCTGTCCCAGGTTTGCATGTTACGAACACATGAACTAAAAATAATTCCATAACAGTTTCCTACAGCATAAGTACCTATGTTTTTCATTTCATGTAGAGAAGAATGCTGATATTCACCTACCACAAAGATATTCTACCGTATTTGATAAAGAAGACGAAGAAGAAAATGGATGGGGTTGAACCTGATTCAGAGTAAAACGGAATTTGTTCGTTAGTACATTCAAACACAATAATCGAACACAACAACACAAAATTTTATTCTCCAAAATCTATACTTACAAGACCATGATTCCAAATCGAAGCTTTTGGCCTATATGAAACGTATTTGGTGGTTGAAGAGATCGATCTAATCATGATTTCAGAGATCATAATTATGTACCATGAAATTGCTTTCTTTCGATCATATCCATCATGAGTACGTAGGTCACCATGGTGACCGGTACGCGCGCACCGGTCACTACAGTGACCGAAGGTATTTTTTTGCCATCATGTGACACCCTTCTGTCAATATAGTTGACTCATCT
>Ga0169931_10013252_pt1 | contig 11282 bp, 11 predicted proteins | sample Kivu_15m_20L_FD_129675 | JGI IMG/M metagenome (GOLD analysis project Ga0169931, IMG submission 129675) | Freshwater microbial communities from Lake Kivu, Western Province, Rwanda to study Microbial Dark Matter (Phase II) - Kivu_15m_20L... | ecosystem: Environmental > Aquatic > Freshwater > Lake... | reverse complement strand
CGTCAACTCGCTGATCTCTACAGTGGCATTTAATGACGCCACTTGCATCATCCCTTTGAACCATGCCAACAACCGATCAACTTTTAAGAGCCACCTGAAAGATGACAAAGTCTTATCCACCTGTTATGACCACAAGACAACAGCCAACAAAACAGTAGGCCTCCTTAAGGTCCGCCTTCCCAGTGATGTCTCCTTTACGAAATGGAAACGAAAACAACCTTCCCTGATGAATCACCTCAAAGAACAGAAAATATATTGGGCCTCAACCATCCTAGACTCATACGACACCCGGTTCCCTCTATTCCTCTATGGCGTCCCAGTAACTGGTATTGATATGACAGATCTACAAAAGATGCTTACCGTCCAATGCACCCTCAACTGCCCTATTGCACTTCGCATTACCGAAATTACCGAACATGACATTAAAGCCCTATGTATACTCATTGAATGTGATAGTGCGAATGTCCAACATGTCACTACTCAGGTATTTATGGGTCTACTTAGCCCGCTCATGAACAAACAGTGGCTTTCCCATCCAATATCCCGAGCAAAACCCATGACATAATCGTCTGGCACCCCATACTATCCCACCTGTACAAAGGAATGTCGAGCAAAAGCTCTAACCTTACAACGAATTCTCATAGCACAACAAATAAGGTTTGCTTTTATTAATGTTGGGACCCTTGATGTGCCTTTTGTGTTTAATAATGAATCCCTGACACTGCGCTCCATATTATATGACAGACTTACCATTAAGGGAGAAAAGATGATCCATGGAGTCGTAACAACTTCGCCGGGTCGAATCCTAGTATCTATGAACAAGACAAATACAACTGAGACACTACAGAAACTTGAAAAGCTATTTACCCAGTTTGGAATGATGGATCCCAAGGTCCTGGAAAATATAACCGGATACCAAGACCGCCCAAGACGCCCCGGTGATCCAACATTGGTAAACCCCCAGGCACAAGCATATATCCATACACTGAAGAATCCGACAGGTGCTTTAGCTCACCAAGCCGCGACGAAGATGGACAGTAACGTATGGGCCCGCCCACCTTTAGCTATATACCAAGCACCCGCACCAGATCAATCCTTGCCCAGAACATTACAATCACAAGATACAACTAGTCACGATGATCCACTGAGAGCACATGAAGACATGGAAGTTAAAACACTTAATGTATATGACGACATGGAGGACAAAACCGTTAATGCGGAAACCACAGTGGAGATAGTCTATGATGAGAATGATGATGACCAGATAGTAGCAACTACCCCTCAGGCGGAAACTCCATCATCCTTGGCCCTTGTTCATTCTATGAATTTACTGTTGAAACGTCTAGAGACGAAAGCGTATGAATTGGAGTTTGAAGTCGCGCAGAACACGGATACTATGACGCATGCAGTTGGGCATGTCTATGATGTGGAGAAGGTGGTACAACAAAGGGTGACTGATGTAGGCCATAACCTGCACCAATTATTCATTGAAAACCAGGAAGCAGCACTGAAAGTCCAACTCGGAACCGGTGATCTATCAACAAAGCAAGACATGTATAAGACGGAAGGTACCCAGTGATGGACAGACACTATGAAAACCCTTGATGAAGTTAGAGCCGATATTATCGAGGATAGAGCAGCCACTAACGACAGTCTTCATAAAATGGATCAACGCATTACCCAGCTAGCCCTTAACCAAATGGAACTGACCCAGACCCAGAAAGAAATTCGTCAAACCTTAAAGAATTTGGAGATGATGTTCGAGAGATTCTTACAGACAGTTTTCCAGGGTAATGTACCGCAAATAGTAGAGATTAACCCGGAGATAGCTAATTCTATTAATGCCCTCACCACAACTGTAACTGAGGATCATAACCAAGTGACACTAATGCTTACCTCAATAGCTAAAAACAAAGAATAGCACCTCACATCCCTACGATGGCAACAAGAAGGACTCATGACGGCAGTAACAGCAATAGGGAATAGTATGCTTACAGTTACACAAACAATGGCAGCTAATACCCAAGACTTGGTCAACCAAATGCTGGCGGCAACTACTCATCTTGCATCCAAAACACATGAATCGGTATATACCTTAACTGAAGCCGTGAAAGCAGACCATATTCATACGAGGGAAATGCTTACAAAATTGAGCGAAAGCTTTCAAGAAGTAGGAGTTACATCCTGCCTAGCACTACAGCCTAGCCCACCAACAACAAGTCCTGACCGATCAAAACCCCCTCATGTGGTGACTACACCAAATCGAAGGAAGAAAACCCTATATATGAAGGCCTACCGACAGCGAACTTGGACACAACAAACCCACGTCCTCTCGATCCCTCAAGGAACACCCTTAGCATTGAACTCTACACCAAACACTATCCAAACAGCTCTTGCACTCCCCCCGCCTTCGACATTGACTTATCCTTCACACCTATCCCAGCCTGAGGCGAGCCTTGTCCATCAAGAACCAATAATGGGGACATTCGGGACCGCACATGAACACCTTATCCCCATCTCAACCATTACTGACTATATATCATTAGCAGCAGGGATGTCGGCTGAAGAATTGTGACGGTGTGCGGATATGGAGGACCCACATGACCACCCTGACCTAGTGGGCCCTTCACCGCCCCAAGATAATGATGATGACATATTACCAATACTACCAATTCATACACAGATGGCAACAGATACCCTACCACTGTGCGACTACCCCAATGATCATCAGGACCTAATGGACCTTACACCAATTCATACATCATCCATAACATCGGAACAAGTATCAATACCTATGCCTATGGAACAATGTGATCCTAATCACTCGTGGGGTACGACATTCATTAACCAACCCCCGAATGATACGATAACTATTATGTATCAAAACATTCGTCGCTACCCCGAGGACCCTTACGTATCCCTCACAATGATACAACGAGATTATCAGCCTGATGTATTGTGCCTATGTGAACTATCTATAAATCTTACTAAACGAACTATGGACCAAATGCATAAAGATTTTAGATCTCACTGGGACCATGCTTCAATATCAGCTGCCCATACCAAGGATAACTTCCTGAACCACAAATCGAAACCTGGCGGGGTGGCAGTAATAGCATTGGGCAAGACTACATCAAAAGTAACAGATAAAGGACGTGACAACCTTGGACGATGGTCATGGATCTCCATAACGTGCGGTAGGTTTACTATCATCACCATTGTTACATTTTACCGACCATGTCAAACGTCCATAACTATGGCGGGGTCGACTACGTATTACATGCAGCTTTATCGACAACATATACTCCAAGGTGCAGCACCCACAATTAATCCTCGACAACAAAGTATCTATGACTTTGCAGACTTCCTCTCAAAATTCACTGATCATGAACTCATAGTTACCATGGATGCGAATGAGGGACCGATGAACCGGGATAGCACTAGCATATTCGATTCCTTGGAAGAGCTCGGCCTTGTCTCTGCTTACACACTTGTGACTACTGAATTATCTACCTTACCACCAACATACAACAGGGGCTCACAATGTATCGATCACATTTATATAACACGGCCCCTATTTCAATCCATAAAGAGTATCACTATTCACCCATTTGGATGTGGCTTCAACTCTGACCATCGCCCCATAACAATCCAACTAACGACAGGCAATCTCTTCCATGACCTTACCCGTTTTCCTCATCGAACGATACAGACTAAATACATTAAGAAAGCTGAGGCGTTTCGTGAATACCATTGCAGCCGCATGCGACATCATAAGGTAGATGAACGAATCGATGAAGTTGCTAGTATGATGGAGAATGAGGCAACATTGGACCTTATAAGCATCAACTGAACCTCCTAGATAAGGAGAAAGGACGTTAGATTCAAGCTGCCGTGAACAAGTATCATAAAGGGATACATGATGACCCATGGTCCCTACCTTTGGCTAGAAGTAAAGCAGTTGTTCGGTATTGGGTAGAGCGCCTCAAAGCGACCATCCATAGCTATGCCTTACCTGCCAAGTGGAGGATATTGCAGGACGACCTTCAGATAGCCCAAACTGGAAATGAAATAGAGGATGACCTGATACAACATAAATGTATGGCCCTAAAAGAGTATCGGAATAACAAGAATGATGCTATCCCATTAAGAGATAAATGGCTCGATGACCTTGCTGAAGCATATGCCCAAGGCGATGACAAAAAGAAAGCCAAGCGCATCAAAGCCCTACGTCGGAAAGAAAAATAAAGAAGGATGTATCAGTATATCACCTTGACCATGGAGGGCCTCCGCATACCATTGTCATTACTCCTCATCCCATCTGAGGGCCAGTATAAACTTACATCAGACCCTAAAGTTATGCACCCAGCTCTATGTCAGGTAAATAAGAAGAGTTTACAAGCATCGGTGACATCGTCTTTTGTTACAGGACCTCTATCTATCATAGGTAAAGATGGCTTCAATGAGTCATCTGCAGACATACTCAATGGAAGATATAGCTTTACCTTGAACGATGACGTCCTACAAACCTTGATATACCATCTTCAACGCACATGTCCACCTCTCAAGATGAATTTCAAGGACACGAAAGAAAACATAAAGAGGTTTACAGAAGCTATCATTGCAACACCTGAAAAGACGTCATCGTCTCCATCAGGAATTCATTATGGCATTTACCAAACCATCTTGAAAGATGAGTACCTCACAACAGTGTTGGCCAAATTAGCGTCCATTCCATTCCAGTATGGTTTTGTTCTACAACGATGGACACAAGTCACCCAGGTCATGATCAAGAAAAAGCCTGAACCATACATTGATAAGTTACGGATCATAGAGCTGTTCGAGGGCGACTATGTCGCAATAGTTAAGAGCATTATGCGAGCACTGATGTCACACTTATGGGAGAATGGGGAGAGAAGACTGGGAACGTATGCGACCGAAACAGGAGGATCGACTCACCTCGCCATAATCTCACGAGTATGGGCATATAACCTTGCACGAATTAAGAGATGTCCAATAGCAACCCTCGACAATGATAGCATCGGGTGTTATGATCGGATGGCCCCGCCCCTGCTATCCCTTCTACTTCGGAGAGGAGGTATGCCCGATGAACTAACGCGAACATTTATCCATCAACTATTATTTCGCCAACGCAGAGTACACACAGCATATGGATTGTCGGAGATGATGGCAGTTGATGATGACGAGTATATAGGAGGAATAGGTCAAGGGAAACCTGGTGGCCCAACTTGTTACCACCTGCAACTACTTCCCCTACTGCTGGTGATGAGAGATATGACCCCAGGCTTTACTGCCCTTGATCCAACCCGCACAATCAGCTACCAGCAACATGTAGCGAGCTATGTTGATGATTGCAATTCCTTAATCGGATTGCTTCCCCAAGAACAAAGGTTGAGTATACCACAACAGACCATGGTGATGACCGATCGTGCCCAGTTGACCTTATCCACATGGGTCCGCCTTATTAGGATTACCAGCGGTGATATTAAACCCTCCAACCGTTTTTGGACATTTTGTTCCCAGTGGGAGGAAAGATATGGACGGCTAATTCCACGAACACCCACGCAGGCACCTGAAATACTGATTGACGAGATACCTTATCCCATGAAACCACCGGAGACGTGTGAAAGGTATTTAGGAGTGAGAGTGGGGATCTCTGGTTCTATGGACGAGGAGTTTAAACATCGACATGCCCTAAGCAAGTTGTTTGCAGCGGCGGGTTACACATTAACGTATAGGGAAGAAGCTGCGATAGCCTACCAGGCATACTACCTGGCCAAGTTTGGATACCCATTACCGGTAACGACATTCAACCTCACTCATGTTAAACGAATTGAGTCACCGTCAATACAAGCAATCCTCATCAAGCTAGGGTACATTCAACACTTTCCCCGATGTGTGGTGTTTGGCCCAATTGAATGGGGTGGGCTGGGATTACAGTCACTGCAGTTTATTCAAGGGTACCAACAGACAAAACTTATGTTACGGGTCTTAAACTATTACGATATTCTGCAATGGAATCAGGCACGCCTATACTATTTTATACCAACTACAAGAAGGTCAAACGTATCCTATCCTACATCACATCGACATGGGTTACATCAATACTCCTTTTCCTCTCCCAACACTCTATAGATACTAACATGGCCCAAGGAGCATTTGCACTCCCACTACAAAGGGAGAAGGATGAATACCTTATGGACTTATTCCTTAGCCGTATACCAAACTATAGCGTCAGGGACCTGCGGTCATTGAATAGGGTCCGCTTACATCTGCAAGTGTATTCAAGAGCATGCTTATCACACAGTACAATGTCAACACTATACCAACGACTGATGCATAAGAGAACAGCAGGAGTGATTCGAAAAAAGTGTTCTTGATTGGCCGAGTGCCTCCCCCAAACAGAGTGATTGGACCATATGGCATAAAGCAGTAAAGGAAGTACTACTACCCCCTATGGACGACGTCAGTACCGAGAATGGCATGGTATCTAGCCGATGTTGCACCGAGAGTTTATTACTAGATTTGTTGAGACATGGACCAGCCCAAATCTGTATCCTGAATTATCAAAGCAAGTCATAATCATGGACGACCTTAGTTTTGGGGTAGGGGTCCTACTTCAAGAATACCATCCATTTCATCTTCTTCAATCATGAATCAACGTATTCGGCCATATATTATCATTCTATTTAGTACATCGAAAGTGGGTGTTTTTTTATGGTACATCAACTGGAAATACTGAAAGTGTTGCCTAAACGATTGCGGATGAACTTGGATCGGACGACATGGACGCTCAAGGACCGTTTGTTGTGCATGATATTCTTGGATCTGTTTCTACGAAATTTCAGGAATATGATGTTTTGATTGTAGGTACGCCAAATTGGAATACGGGTGCTGATAAAGAACGTAGTGGTACTAGTTGGGATAAAATCGGTATGGTGACAAGCAAAGAAACAACATAAATAACAAATGAATATGATTTTCGATATATTATGGTATACTTAGATTTGAGTCCATAATATAATTGTAGCTACAGTTTTATTAAAATAATTTGTATTTCATGTATCACTCATGTCTTTATTTTGTAAATAATCATAAAATTTACCAACCTCATGGTAATTTTTGGCAACGAGATGACTATCCTCAGTACCAGTCCAGTATTATGTTTTCTACCACTCAACCCTCAAGCATAATTAGAGGAGGGAATCTGTCATCTGTTAACAAGAAATAACTGAAAATGACGGTGCTAGACGATGTGAACAAACATTTTGGAGCCGACCGCTTCTGTGCGGATGTAAATGGCGATTATTTATGAGCCCATGGTCGTAAGAAACCCGGAAAAAGAGGCTCGGACGTTTCGTCTATGCATGGAGGACCTATCTTTGATGGTCAGGTGCAATATGTTTCATGGAAAGGATAGATCTCATAATAATGGTCGAATGAGACAACAGGAGTGTTTTTTTTTGTTCTTTGTTTGTATGGAGAAATATCGCGTGGAAGGAGTGACGGACAGGACATATTTTGAACCTACTTTTTAGCACCATGATGATAAGAATCAATATCTCAACTGCTATTCGGACGATTTTAATAAAATAAAGTTGCACATATACTCTTAACATATTACAGAATCATGCTGGATAGTCAGCTGGGCGTCAATCCTCAAGGAAAAATTCTAATTCACTCGCATAATGAGTCGTGGTTTCCGACTTTTGACGACCTCTTACTTCTATGCAGTGTATCATCTCTGAAAAAGCTCATTTCCAGTGACTAGCTCACAGTGTGGTTCTTCACTATGTTTTAAAGCACTGGAAAAAAATTTTGGTGCAGTTTGGATGGTTTCTCATGACGGTCAGGTCATTCTCCTAAAATGGTAAAATTTACCACCAGCGTGGTAATGCGCGAAAACAATTAGGGGATAAATGACGTATGTACAGTACTGTAGGCTAGTCCAAAGAAACAACGCTTACGGTTAGAAACAGAGAAAGCAAACTTAGCTGAATCTTAGGGCTTATTTTAGCTCACTCTACATGGGGATGCCTTCGTACAGCCTACAGTCCCTTTCCAACGGTACATCGCTAACACACGATCATCCCCGGTACTGTACGGCAGTATCGATGTTGGAACAAAAACAACAACATCCATAGTGTATATAGTTCCTGAACATAAATAGAATACTGTACTCAAACAACAAAAGCGTACATAATGACGGAATCCAGAATGTGTGATGAAAGTCTCGTCGCATTGGTGAAGAAAAATTTAAAGGCTAGTGGGGGACTTGACTTATGGATGGCCAATTTAAGTCAACGACTCAACTTAATCTCCAACAATCCTGATACAGTTATACGCAACGTACTCGTTGAAAATTGGGCAGATGAAGTGATTCGTTTTATTATACTGAAAAATGTATTGGAAGATTTCACAGAGCCATGTCAATTATCTCCTGGCTATGCAATTAGTGTGGGATGGTCAGCACTTGTACTCTTACCTAATGTCTATGAAATGGCATGTCAGACGATTGGCAGTGAAGGAAAGTTTGAACATAATTTTTCAACCACTGGGGAAACAAAACGTGATCCCTTGAAAAGAAAATTATTAACACAACGTCATAATGCTACACTACGAGAATATGAAAAATACTTTGATTCCAAGCCGCCCATGTTGTATTGGAGTTTAGATCCTGCTCAACCCAAGACTGCACAATCCCAAGATGATATTACATCCATCTTTGAGATGTTTTGTTGTGGTAATTTGGAGTCTACTCCTTCTTTTGAACAGCCTAAAGTGTCTTTATTTTCATCATGAAGTTTCACAACTCATTGATTCAAATATTATATAGAATGTATCTTGTGGGTTCCTCTTTCTCAGAATGTGTAATAAAAAAAGATTTCTTAAATTCCTAGGACATACATTTATTAAAAAGTAACCCAGTCATTATTGTACAAGTCATCCATCTCTTGAGAAGACAAAGAACTTGAGAGACTGGTAATTCAATGAAGACAACAAGTGAGAAACTAGAGCACATTTCTGATCAACATGGAACCCAAACTGCAAAAAAAACTTTCACACTAAACTCCTTCGTTGTAATTCCCTTAATTATTTGCATCACCCGATACGGACCAGGATCCATTGACATACGAAACATTGGCTTTACGATCACCTTCACGTACGAATTTATATACTTCTACTAACCCAATGTCGAATTCTTGTGTATTTTCCCCTGCCAAGGGATCATTATCGAAACTAACGGCTTTCGAGCTATGTCCCTTGGATAAATCTGAATTTAAATGTAAGCCATATCCTCCTTGATCATTCCCACCCATGGCAATATATTCATGTTTGGCTACCATATATTGTGTTGACAGCGCTTGCATTTTGGATGACGTTGTACTACTAGTACTACTGGGGAGTGGTTTCCATTTAAAACAAGCAGGATTCGGTGAGGCACGAAATAAAAAGCATGTTCCATCTCCAAAAGGTCGTGGTTGGATACTCCATGTATGAGAAGCATACATTCCAATAACACGAGATGTTTGATGTAGCACTTCAATTAAAATCAATGATTGTGATATATTCTTTACACAAGTCAACAAAGTATCTAAAGATCGTCCGTGTATCGATGTTGTGAAGATTAATTGGATATTATAAGCTTGCATCGATAGGGGTAACCATTGCGTTAAGTGAAACCGAAAGGATGATGTCATGGCTAATATAGAGGGTATCGGTTGGCGTGTATCTGGATCCAGTAAATGTATGGAGGGTAAAATTTGTATTGGTTCTACATCTTGTAATATATGTGCTAATTCTTCTCCTCCCTCCATGGATGCTAATCGTTTCGAGGCCCAATCCCGATTATATCCCTTTTCTACACTTGTAAATGAATACAGGGACGCCGTGGATAGAAATCGATCCATCCGACTCACGAGGTTTGTCCATACTTTAGATAATGTCACATCCTTATCATACAATCCCTTGATCGAGGCTAGTATAAACCAATTATCATGAAAACTGTATGCCTTTTGTAAAAAGTCATCTAAAGAAAAATCACAACCTCTTGTATAGGAACGTATCGCTTGCCACAAATACGTTGCGGATGCAAAGGGTGATGATGTGGGTATATCCTCTAAACGTAATCCATATTCTAGAATACACGTAGAAAGTAGTGTCACACCGACACGAAAGACTAGTTTCATATTATCCACCAAAAATAAGTTTAGTAATTCTAATAAATGTTCATGTCGAAATATAGTCACAAAGAATCGATGGAAGATGGGTGATAATGCTACAGAGGATAGAAGTGAATATTGGTCCAAGGTTGTGTAGACAGAAGGATATAACGTTTTTAGACATCGAATAAAATCTTTTTGAATTTGAATTTGATCGTCCTTGGAGGTGGTAAAATAGTTTTGATTCGGTGTGCGTATCATAGTGCGTAAGGTTGCATACACATACGAGTCTGGCATCATATAATACAATAAGGTAATCATATCCGGAACGATGGGTGCATAGTGTATCCCTAACAAATCATGTGCTGCACATAACAAGAGTTTTAAAGATCGCTGTGTATGTAGGGATAAGGGTATATGATTGTAATGATCTCGTTGTATGATACTATCCCAAAAGAGGGTTGGATGCGATCCGTGTTCTTGCTGCTGCTGTTGTTCAAACAGTGAGTTATTGGCAGCCACAGCAATAACAGCAACTGTACTAGGACTCACAGGACCGCCGCCTAAATTTAAATCTCCGCTATCCATTTGTCCAAAGTCCGGTATAAATGCCAAGTCGATATCACTCCAATCGTGTGCTGTATGTTTGGGAAACATTTTTTTAATCGCTGCTTGCCATGTTTGCTGTAGCATACGCCGACGTGCTGATTTGAGTGTTTGTTTGGAGGAGAATGTATTATTCGTGGTGGACGAAAAGGATGCAGATGATTGTATCATGGCTGCTGTGGATGTGGCGGATGAAGACATATTTCGCTTTGCCTTTATTTTGGATACCAATGATGGATGTGGACGGTCTCAAGGTGATGATGATGATAATAATAATAGAAAGAATGTGGTAAATGCTGTATGTATTGTATGATGTGAAATGGATGTAAACTATGTACTGTACATACTGTAAACTGCAAACAGATGATTCGTTCAAGAGACGATTGACCGAAGAAAATAAAATGGATTTTCGAACCGATCAGGGAACTTTTAAAAAATAGCCTGACTTGGAAGGGACGTTAGAAATCCGTACTATGTATTGAACCCGGGGGT
>Ga0169931_10013250_pt1 | contig 11283 bp, 5 predicted proteins | sample Kivu_15m_20L_FD_129675 | JGI IMG/M metagenome (GOLD analysis project Ga0169931, IMG submission 129675) | Freshwater microbial communities from Lake Kivu, Western Province, Rwanda to study Microbial Dark Matter (Phase II) - Kivu_15m_20L... | ecosystem: Environmental > Aquatic > Freshwater > Lake ... | reverse complement strand
CTACTTGGTCCGACTGCCATTATCTACCTAATTTCTGTGTTAGACGTTCACCGATACTTGCTGCTTCAGATATAGCCATTGGACTTGTAGCATAACGAGGATCATTCATAATTAAATTATTTAACTCTATTTCATTCATAAGTCTATAATTTCCTTTATCATCTTTATAGTTCAAAGCCTTGATTATGATTGGATCATTATTGGCTATAGTACGTCCAAATGACTTTCTTAATACATCTTGTAAAGGTGAAATATAAGTCATTACATCATCACCAGCAAGTAATTGATTCTGTACACCTAGATACTGTGTAGAAGCAACTCTTCTTTGCTTGGCAAAGTAATCGTTTAGTTTCTGGGTAGCAATAGTATCATCTGATGATTTCAATATATCTTTAATTACGTTTGCTACAGTAGGTAGATTAGGTTCTGATAGAAGGTTGTTTCTATGAACTCCTACAATTTGGTCATACAGACTTTTGGCTTGACCACCCAAGTTATCCTTGGTAGCAACATCAAAGTTTTTAGAAAGGTAGTTAGCAAGGAACTGTTGTTGTTCTTGTTCTGTAAATCCTTCACCTAATGTAGTAGTTAATGAACTAGTTACATCACCCTTTGTGGTCATTGAGGTGGTTGTCTTAGCCTTCTGTCTTTCAGCCTCTTTATTCCATGATTTCTGGAAGTTCTCTATTTGAGTTTGGCTAGGAAATGCTCCATATGCCTGATAGTATGAATTAGACAGTTGAGATTTAGCATCCGTCAAATCAAGTAACTTAACGGCTGTAGCAATATTCTTGCTAAACTTTACTGTGTTGTTAAGATTCTTATTATCATAAAGTACTTTAAGGGTATCTAGGAATGTAGAATTATTCTGGATTGCTATTCTAGATATTTTTTGCATAGCATCAGAATCATCCATTCCTATGACACCACGAGGAGTAGTATCTTTAGATGCACCACTTCCACGAAGAAGGGCTTGGATATAATCTAATTTATTTTCATATCCTACTGGATGATTTTCTTTGTCATTTTTCCAATTGTATAAATCTTTTTGAATTGCATAAGCATAAGCAGTCTTATCAGCATAAAGGTTTGATTTTAACTCAAATGAACCCTCATAATTTACAAGAGGTGTAGAACTGGTACCATATGATGGTCCTTGTACTTGTGACAACTTATTCCTCAACCTTCAGTTTTGAAGCAAACACTCCGTAATACATACGAGCAAATGCTGGGTTATTAATCATTAATTGTGTGGCTAAAGTATCTAATTCTTTTGATTTTTCTTTTGCATACCAGTTTCCACCACCCATAGCAGGAGCAGCAGAAGTTCTTACTTCTTGTAAAAACTTTTTTAATTCATCATAGGCTGCATAGAACTGAGCAGTTTCTTTATAGACAGGAGACTCTTGGAATGCTGGATCTTGTAATGCTTTTCCAACATTTGCTATTTTATCTTCAGCAGAGCCAATATCAACTGACATGACAGGAGCACTTCCACCAAATTGGTCATTTAATTTGATAATCTCATTTGTATACCAAACATCGCTATAGCCCATGGCTGCTTGTTCCTCAGAGATCTGAGACTTAGCCATTGAGTAAACAATGTTTTCAGCATATTGTTCTAACTCTTCAGGACGTAGATTACGACGACGACCTGTAGCCTTTTGCCAGTTATAGTATGCAGTTGCTGCTTCTCCACCAGGGAAAAAGTAAGGAACTATATCTCCTGTTTTAGTAGCATACGTATCTGCAACTTCTGGGTGTTTATTTAAGAATGACCAAGCATCACCAGTACCACGAACACTTCGTGTTGAACCAGCGAGGATTGGTAGTAGGTTCTTAATACCAAAAGTATCAGAAAACTCACCAATGGCACCAAAATAATCACCAGGATATTTTTTGCTTATCTGTTCAAATGCATTGTACAAGAAAGTTTGAGTTCTTAAAGCACCATTTTTATCCTTAGCAAATACTTCTTGAGAAGGTGTTGCAGGGGCAATATTTTGGAATAGTGCAGTCATAAAGCCTGTCCAACGAGATAGGCCACGAGCATCATTAAATAACTGATTACGTTCTGCATCGTTGGCTAATGGATTATCACCATAATCACCAGTAGATGCTAAGTAACCAGCCCAATCTTTAACGCCACGTTCTACCTGTGCATTGTTATTAATTGACAGTAAAAATGATTTCTTTAACCATGCTGGAAATAGTAAATCATCTATACTCTTTGGCTCACCAAATGGAAATATTATTGAACTTATTGAATCCCATTCAGGTCCAAATGCTTTAGATTTACCAGTTGCTCCATAAATAATTTGACCTACAGGGCCAATTCCTGGAACCGCTGGGTTAACAGCACCAAATGCAAGGTTTAAAGTTTGAACAGGGGCAGTAATTTGTAATGCTTGCGCAGTATCAATATTCTTGCCAGCCAATGCTCCGATAATACTTCCCGCTAGTGGATAACGAAAACGAGTTTCACCAAACTCATCTTTATAGAAAAACCCTTGATTTTCTTCGTATTCAATATTAGTTAAATCATAAATAGCACTAGAATCTTCTTGAGTTAATGCATTATACGCACGACCAAGTTTATAGAATTGTACTGGTTGTTTAGTAAATAATTCGCCCCATTTATATACGGTATTAAACTGAGCCTGTATGAATGGGAATACTGTTCTTAATGCAGCAGCATGTTGACGTTGTTTAGCAGCATCATAGAATAAATTCTTTGTATATTCGGTTGCCTTTTTAGAAGCCATTTCATTCATGGTATGCAAATCAATACCATCTGTAACTGACTTACCCTTTTTACGGGCATTAATTTCTTTGTTAATAGCACGCAGAGAAGGGTGACGGCGTAGACTTATGCTTCTTCCATTTATGGTTAGTGGTGTTAAAGACTTCTGAGCATTAACTAAAAGTTTTTCTAAAGCCTCATCATTAACCATACCTACATAACGACCTACGTGATCCCAGTAAGACATACGGAATTCAGGGGAAAAGTTTACAACGTTTTCAATTTTTGTTGATAAATTAAAGAATCCTTCAATAGCATTATTTAAGAATCCAAATTGTTTCATTCCTATTTTTTCTGATCTGGAAGTTAAAGCAATTGATCCAGTCATATCTTCGGATTTAAAATTACGATATAGGAATGAAGTAAAAGCGTTTTCTTGATCTGGTAAATTATTGATGTTATCAAGTTCTTTATAACCAGGTATCTTTATAGTTTTTCCATTAACTGTAGCAAATTTATCTACTAGCATTTTCCGAATAGCGTTAGCATTTGGACCTATACCAGCAAGACCATCTATCTGTTTTCTAACAGAAAAAGCATCTGGACTTCTATCAAATAAGTAAGATTTAAGGTTTTCAAACTCAATATTATCAGCAGTTACTTTATATCTTCCGTCTGCATTTTTTGTTAAATCTTTTAGTAGTCCTTGAGCAAAGATATTTCCTTCTAAGCCGTATCTACCGCCTTGAATCATTGCTTCCAATACAGGCAGTTTTTGATTTAAAATAATTTGAGTAACCTGATCTTCAGTACCTTCAACTGTATTTGCTACCAAAGGTATCAATTCGTCAGATCTCCATCTAATGATGGTATTTGCTAAACCTCTATGATATTTATCGCTTTCAGGTCCTACCTTTTCCCAAATGTTTTCAACATAGGAAAATCTAGCATCTCCAGAATAACTGTTTCTGGACATCATCTCCATATGACCTTCAACGAATGGAGAAACAGCAGCATCTGCATCTTTATCTAACTTTATTAATTTATTACCTAAAACATCGTTTTGGTATTTTGCAATTTGAGCAAGAAATCTTTTTGCTGGTCCACCATTTGGATTAGCCATTATCATTGCTACATATCCTAGTGGATGATTAAATAATGAATCATGTCCTGAGAAGTATTGACGTAACTGCATTTCACCAACGTTACGCATAATATATGCAATACGGAATGCTAGTTGAGCAGTTCTCCAACGCTCTCCAAATTCAGCATTGAATGCGTCAAGAGCATCTTTAGATTTACCAATTGTTTTACTCTTGTTATATTTGTTTAATAATTTTTTAATATCCCGAGTATCTGGTAATTTAATTACATCATCTAGGAATTGATGTTCCAACATAGCAGTATCTTTACCAATAGGTAATTTTTTACCGTCAAATAAATTCCAAGTAGGAACTGCATTATCTGCAGTCTTAATAACTGAATACTCTTTGATTATAGCGCTATCTCTAGCAGCAGCCCTGTAGATCTGTTTAATAGACTTAAGTACTTCTTGGTCACCAGGAGCAATTCTTTTTGCAAGTGCTAACTGAACATTTTCTATCTCACGGAATACAATTCCAGAACGCTCTTGAACACTAGTAGCCTTAACTATTTGATTAATAGTTGAAGCAATTATATCATCTGGAATTTTAGCAGAAGACATCCAGTCTTCCATTCCATTAACAAGTTTATTTAAATCGTCTAAAGGTAATATAACTGATCTAGTAAAATATCTACCAAAGTTTCTTTCAACCTTTTGAACATAATCAATTGCTGCTCTAGGAACTGGAGGAACAACCTTAAATAATGGATTCTTGGCCATTGAGGCTGCTTCGCCTTTTAGGGCTAGAGAGCGATAAATCTTAGGATCAGATGTAGGTGCTGCCAAATTCTTTAAGAATATAGATATTACTTCATCTGCTGTTGTAGCATCAACTAATTCTTTAGTCATTTCTACATCAAGTTTACGACCAAATAAAGCATGTAAACGTGAAAAATTTTTTTCTTTAGCAACAATATTTGCTACTTGTTCAAAGTTTTTTCCTAATAGGTAGGTAGCAGCCTTATCTACATCACCTTTAATTGCTCCACCAAAACCATCAATTAGACCAACTTCTGATCTATAAAATTCTTTTAAGTAGTTAGTATCAGCAATTTCCATTTCAAGATCTATAATTTTTGCAAGACCAATGTTCTCAGGATCATTAATTATTTGAGCAATTAAATCTGGATCTTGTGCCATATAATCACGCAAAACTTCAATTTGTTTTAATTTACCGTCAATACCTGCTTGAGCAGCCTTAGCACTCTCTAATGCATTACTTGCTTCTAAAATTTCTTGTTGAGCATCTTTAATTGATTCAACTAACTTAGCCCCAAGTTGAGTTCCCATTTCTGCTTTACCAGATAGGGATGTAATAACATCAGTAACGCCTACTCGACGTGCTCCAACTTTAGCGCCATTGACTACTACAACTCCACCCATACCACCATTGATAGCACGAACATTGCTATAAGCATCAGCAAGCCATTGATTTTTGACAGCATCTTCTACAATGTTTATTAACTCATCATTTTTAGTGGCTATAGCCCTACCAATTAAGGTAGCAACGCTTTCTACGCCACCATCAAATGTGATATCATCAATAGATGACTGAATGGCATTTTTACCATTAGCACCTTTTTGGATATAAGTAGTTAATACTGATCTTAACTCATCACTAATATCTTCTTGTAATCTTAACTGTAAGTCATTCCAGAAGTTACTACGACGCTCTATTTCAATAGCACGTTCTTCCATTGATACGCCTTTGTAAGTCTGTGCTAAGTCATATACCTCTAAAGGCTCTTTTGCAGAGGCAGTAACAATATACTCACCATTGTCAAATGCACCAAATTGTAACTTACCAGCCTGTGGTAGTTCTTCTAGGTATATACCAGTAAATGTTTTACCAGTATTAATATAATCTGCCTCTAATTGGGCAATAGAATCAATTACACCTTCTGGCTTTTTCTCAGCAATGTTTTTAACTACAAAGTCACCAATACTACCATTAGCAATAGCGGCTACTGTATCAGGATCTCCTGCTACCTTTTCACCACGTCCAAGACCAAAGGTCAATGCTTTTTCTAATTTTTTAGAAACAGCAGCACTTTTAGATTGAGAAACTTTTGCTAGGTCTCTTTCAGCCTTCATATAAGTATTATCTATACGACGCTTTATTTTCTTTTGTTCACCAGCACTTAGTTTTGCTTTTTTATTTTCTTCTTTTGTAAGTGCTTTAATGGCTTTAACTTTTTCTGAAGTCTGTGCATCTACAATTCCTTTGGCAGTTTGCTTCATAGCAACTGCTTCTTTACCACCCTTGATTACTTTAGTAATTGAACCAGGACCAGCCCATAGAGAAGGATCAGTACCTACGGCAAGAGTAGCATCAATAATTCCAGACATTACACGATATGGCGTACTATTTGGATCAACACCTAAAGAATTCATTGTTGAACGACCAATAGTAAATGATTTACCATTGATACGTCCATAGGCAGACATAGCCTTAGCCTGTGCAGCGCCTACTTTACTTTCAGGATTAACAAAAAAACCAGATCCAGTATCAACTGGTCCATTACCTGTTATAACTCCACGAGTTGCACGTACAAGTTGTCCTAGATTTGTTTCTTCTCCAAATAGTTCTGCTAAAGAAGCATTTTGAATTAATTGACCTGTACTGATTTCACCTCTGCCTCTAGCATAGAGGTTTCTACCTACGTTAGTTACATATTGATAAGGTGCTTGTAATAAAGCAAATGCCACACGAGATGTACCTTTTAGTACACTATATATACCCTCTCTAAAACTTTTATCTTTATCTGCTTCACTTTTAATGTTATCAAAGTTAATTAGATCTTGTTTTAGTTGAGCAATACCATCATGGGCAGATAGTTTTTCAATACCTTGAGAGTTAGCATTTAAACCTATTTTAGCAGCACTCAATAAATAATCTTTACTTTGATTAGGAAACTTTGTAAGTAATGAGTTATAGTTTTGTATAATATCTGGATTTAGTCCAGCAATTTGTTGTTCCACTAAAGTAGACATAGGTACTTTATTTGGAGCACTAGACAGGTCAGTATATTTATACTTATTCCAGTAAGAAAGTAAAGGATCTTTTACAGCCATTAACGACCTTCTTGTTGAAATGACTCCACGAGTCTACGATTTTGAGGTGTAGGATCAATTACATAAATGGCACGTGCTAAAGCAGCATTATTGTCAGGAGCATCAACTGGAGCAGGTAATTCTTCAGGTTGACGACCTGGTGTATTTCCAGGAGCACCATCAGTCATAGTGACTGGGTTTGGATTAACGGTATTTAAAAATGATGTGTCTACATTGGTAGCAACTGTGTTTACTCTAGCAGGTGCTAAAACTGCAGAAGGTACTTCAGTAGATGCACCTTGTGCTAAACCTTGTAATTGACTTGCTTGGCTATAAGGTCCGCCAGTAGCATACTGAATCTTTGCTTCTCTTTGAACTTTTGCAACTCTTTCAGAGACGTTTTTATCAGTGCGCTTGGCATCTTTACCAACTCCACTAACAACTTCATTTATTGACATAATATCTCCTACTTAGTAAATTGAGTTTTAATGTTTACGGGTCCACCGCACCATATATTGTATTGAATTGCTATGTTAACTGCCTTTTTAGCGGCACTTGCCGCTTTAGCATGTGTTTTAGTCTCAGTATCCATCACGGCTAGAGCACCAAGTGCTATAGAACCACCAGAACCTATACCGTATAAACCTTTATCATCACGCATATAACCAAAATCATCACTAACTTGGTATATTTTGCCATTAAAACAGATTAAAGCGTCCCAACCAGCGTCATCATCTTTGTTATTCTTAGGATTAGGATCATAACCTGCTTCTGTAAGTATTTGTCTTATAGAAGGAAGCACCCTAATCATCATAAAACGATCTGGTTCCTGTGTTTTAATTACTTTAGGTGGTTGCCATAAGTTATAAAGTATATCACCAGCGGTTGCATCACCTGCAACTGCTACTAAATACTCACCAACTTTAACTATCTTCTCGCAACCTTTTGCTACATAAGGCTTATCTGTAAAGGTAGTCATTGAGTCTGCACCCAATACAGCCCAACCTTTACCTTGAATACCAACTATTGCAGTCATCGTCCCCTACTTAGTTATGCTTGTCCTTGTAAACCTGCCAAAATTGTCATTAAATCTGGTGCGCCTTGTTGTGGGGTTCCACCAGAAGCGGGTCCAGGAGGGGCTGGGGACAGGGGAGCCTGCTCAACTGGGGCTTGTGAACCTGGTGGAACCATTCCAGACTGCGCCTGTGCCATTGCTTGCTCCTGCGGAGTAGGTGCAGGAGGAGTAAATACGGCTAACGCAGCATTCTCTATGCTTTCCCCATTACGTGTACGTGAAATAACATCAGCAATATTTTTAATCATTGGTGATGGATCTTGTCCTTGAGCAGCCATAGCAGGAATTGCTTGTGCAGTTGCTGTAATAGCAGCGGTCAAGTTTGCACGCATTTTTTCAATTTCAATTTTTGTTTCTTCCATTGAAACATTTACTGACCAAGGAAGTTCTCTACGAATAAAATCCTTTGATACTAACTCAGCACCTAATGCTTGCAGAGAGAAAATTAGAGCGCGTGATGGGTCAAGACCAGCCATCAATCCATAGCGTACTTCAATTGAAGAGTCGCCCTTGATGTCTTTGCTTGGTATGTACTTTAACTCGTACGGAGTACCCTGTGCTATACCTCTAACTGATTTCTCTGTATTAAATACAACCTCGTCAACTTCAAAACAAGCCTTAATAACTTCTTCAAAAGTTTCAGCGAGGATTGTTTGCCCAGCCTTGATTTGTGAATCAAAGGCGCCTAGAAGCGCTTGAACACCTTGACCAGTGATAACACTTGCGTCAATTGTTCCAGATCTACCTTCTGGATAACGAGCACCAAGACGCATTTCAGATTGAAGTGCGGATTGCTCTTGGAAGGCAGCATTAGGTATATCGAGTTGTACTCGACCTACGCCTTGCGGTTGGGCTGTACGAATAATCGCATCAGGACCCATAGGCAAATCTATAACATCATTAGGAACAACTAGAGGTGCTTGGATAGCCTTCTCTGCTGCTTCCATAGCAAGATTAGAAAAACGTGCTCTTGCTAGTTGTACATATAAAACATCGTCGAATTGTCCACGAGGTTCTTCATCTATTCCAGGTTTACGAGCAACAAATGTAAGCATTTTACCCATAGGGTTCTTTGCTTCATTTAATATTAAATTACCACGACTAGGTACGTAAAGAACAATATTGTTTCTATCTGTGTAGCGGATAAGTTCCACAATAGCGTTGGTATTTTGATTATAACCAAGTTGACCAAGTATTGCACCAGCATATTCAGGATACTCATTTGCTAACTCCCCAAGTGTTTTCATATATCGTTTAGCGTATGATACGCAACGACCAAACCTATCAAACTCAGGATATGATCCAATTGGATCTTCTACTCTAATACGAGGAAGTTGTGTTTCAAAATCTAATTCAACATGGATAGGTAAGAATCCATAAGTAAAGTACCAGTCAGCACCCCAATACATCTGTGATTGTAGACGTGAATGATAAACGTAGTTATTAGCAATCATGCCACGCTTATCAGCAAATGCTCTAGCACGATCTGATACTGTGTTAGTTGTAGAGCAGTTAAATGAAGGAAGTGGAGCAAGTACCTCAGCAAGATCACGGGCTGCAACATCAACGAAGTTAGCAATCATCGCTGAGTTCATTCCCTCTGGGAATAAGTCAGGAAATACTTCGGTCATCTTGCCTTTACGAACAGCAAGGATATCTGCCATACGAGCATCTCTTGAAGAGTATCGTAATTTAAGATTATCTACGCGTTGCGCAATGGTCTCAATATTAACTGCCATTAGTTTCCTATTCGTAACTGGACATCTCGTATTCGTTTACATTCATAGTAAATCGAGTATCGAGTTGCTTTCGAGTAGCCCATCTATTTTTAATGTGGGTCTGATTGATATTTCCATTATTAACTATTTCACGTGCTCTTAGTTCACAGAACCATAAAGCCATAACGCAGTCTGTAGGACCACGGGTATCAGGTTTCCAAGTAATCAGTTGTTGTATCAAGGATTTAATACCTTCAGATCCTTCCTGTGAAGGAAGTTCTATTAGGTTATTATCCTGATGTAGGTTATTTCGCATAGTGCCAAATAGACCTGACATAGCGGCTACACCAAAAGATGTGTCCCACTTGTTCTTACCTGTAAATTGACTTGAGAATCTAATGCCTCGAGAGGCTAGGTATGAGTTTAGATCTGCGTCTAAGGCGTAAGCCTTCTGATGAGCATTAGTCTCAATTCTTAGTTCTTGAGGATTGTACTTAGTACACCAGTCCTCAATTAACTCTTGTATCTTTGCAGGTGTTGGATCTTTCATATTCTCAACATCTAGCACATACCGCTTACGTGTCATACGATCTACGGTCATAATTACTGCTGCAGTTCTACCACTCATCGCTGGGTCTAATCCCATAATGGTGTAATAAGAACCTGGCTCTTTAGGGTGTCCTGGAATCCCAGGTCTTATTGGTCCCCGTTTGCGCATCCCGTTGATTGAACCTTGCACACAACCAGGGGAAAAAATAGAATCCTCTTGGATATCTTGCTGTTGATAAACCAAAGCCCAGGCAGAGGCTGATACTTCACTTCGACGCCTAAATAAAGCGGGGCCGTCCCATTTCGGGTATAACCCATTTTCATCAGGTTGTATCCCTTCCTCAGAGCCTTCCCAAGGAATATGGGACTTAGGCCATAATGTAACCCAATCTTCTGGGTCATCTTCAAACTCTAATACCGCTGGCATGTTCATGTAGGTAAAAGGAGTTTTGCCACCAGACCAATGCTCAGGGTTTCTTATCTCTCGGTAGAGATCATTTCCTGCAATTCTAGTTCCTACAATAAGTAACTTACCAGCATCACCAAGACGAGTAATAACCTCTCGTTGTAGCCAGAGTAGTTGCTTCTCCCACTCATGAGCGTTGGTAGTAGTCACAACGTCATCAAGGATAATTAGATCAGAACGAGCACCAGTGATTTGACCACCAATACCTAGAGCCTGTACAGTAGGATCTTTTTCGGTGGAGTCACGGGCTACATAGATTCGATCAGCCTTCCAAGAATCAGCATCTTCTTTCCAACCACCAGCGCTACCATAGATGGCTTGCATCTTAGACCAGCGTTCATGGTTGAGTCTTTGCTTTATGGAGTACAGGTACTCCTTAGCACGTTCTTGGGTTTTAGAGACAATGGTAATTTTAACATTCGGATTCATCGCTATCCGATATACACAGTAGTTGACTGTGATGACTGTAGACTTAGCGTGCTCAGGTGGCACATTAACTAGAAGTCTTTTGGCTGAGGCTGGTTCATAGACCAT
>Ga0169931_10013249_pt1 | contig 11284 bp, 7 predicted proteins | sample Kivu_15m_20L_FD_129675 | JGI IMG/M metagenome (GOLD analysis project Ga0169931, IMG submission 129675) | Freshwater microbial communities from Lake Kivu, Western Province, Rwanda to study Microbial Dark Matter (Phase II) - Kivu_15m_20L... | ecosystem: Environmental > Aquatic > Freshwater > Lake ... | reverse complement strand
GAAAACACCGGATGCCCCGTGCTCACAAGGCTTCCTGCGTCGTTGGGGCCTTCAAAACGCCCACACGACTTCCTGAAGACCCTAAAAAAAGAGCCCGGCGGGTACGCTGGGCTCTTCCAGGTGGTTGTGACGAACCCTTACTTCTTGAGTTCTTCCCCGAGGATGCGCACCGTCACCTCGACACGGCGATCCGGCGCGTAACAGGCGATCAGCTTCTTCTTGCGCAGGCCCTTGCAGTCCGTCAGCTTCGTCACCGGCTTGGACTTGCCGATGCCGGAGGTGGTGATCAGGCTGGGGTCGACGCCACCCTGCTCGACCAGATACTCCTTGACGGCGTTGGCGCGGCGCTCGGACAGCCCCTGGTTGTATTTCCTGGTGCCGATACGGTCGGTATGACCGACCACGTTGATGCCTTCGCATTTCGTGGTCTTGAGCTTGGCCGCGATCTCGTCGAGGGAGCGGATCAGATCGGGCCGGAGCTTCCACTGGTCGAAGTCGAACAGGCCGGGATCCATCTGGATGGTGACTGGCGGGCACTCGACTTCGGGAGCGGGCCTGGGCTCGGGCTTGGCTTCGACCGGAGCCGGCTGCTCGACCTCATACTTGGTGACCGGGAACTCCGCCGGGGTCTGCTCCACCGCTGCGACGGTCTCGACTGGTGGCTTCGGTGCGGCGGTCGGCTCCGTCGTTACGACCGGCTCCTCGGCAGGAAACACAGGCGGCCCACCTGCATCCATCGGCTCCAACGCGGCCAGCTCTTCCTCGGGGAACACCGGCGGGCCACCTGCATCCATCGGCTCCAACGCGGCCAGTTCTTCCTCGGGGAACACCGGGGGACCGCCTTCGTCACCCGCTTCGGCGACGATGGTCTCCTCCTCGGGAAACACCGGCTCTCCGCCGTCATCCGCCAGGGCCGCGACGCCATCATCCTCTGCCGGGATGACGCCAGCGATGTGCACGGGGAAATCGGCCTCGCGGTCCCCCATGTAGGTCGTTTCCTCGTCGTCCTCGACTTCCGCAGCGGCGCCGGACTCGTCGTCCTCGTCCCCATCTTCCGCGAGGGCGGTCATTTCCTCCGGTTCTTCAGCGGACTCGATCGCGTCGCCCAGGAAGGGGGTATCGTCATCCTCTTCCGGGTAGACGGGGGCTGCTTCCTCTGCTTCGTCGTCATCGTCAGGCATCGATGGGACCGCAGCGGCCAGAGCCATCGGAGCGTCGTCGTCCACCAGGAGACCGTCGAGGTCATCATCAGCCTGGGCGGCGTCGTCCGCATCGACGAGAGCGAGGTTCTCGTCGTCCCGGATCATCTCTTCGCCAGCCAGAGCCAGGGCTTCGTCCTCACCGTCCTCGTCTGCGTCAGAGGCCGACGCTTCCTCGGCTTCGTCGTCCTCGTCGGCCGACATTGCGGTGGCGTCCTCGGGGAGATCGCCTGAGTCGTCGGCCAGGAGCGCCGTGACCTCGTCTTCGTCCTCGGTGGTCAGCGCGGCGAGATCGTCCGTGCCGTCATCGTCGTCATCGCCGAGCGCACGCATGCTGGCGCCGTCATCCTCGGGCACCAGAGCCTCTCCGTCCAAGTCCAGGGCGTAGACCGTTACAGGGAACGCAGGGATGGTGTTGTCGATGATGGAGGGCGTCGAGGCCAGTTGCTCCGCCGGCGGTACGATGCCCGGGCCGGGGTCGGGTTGGGCGGCGCCGTTGACATCCGTCGCTGCCGCCGATCGGGCGCTCCTGTCGACCTCGGGCGGGGGCATCGCGATGCGTGGGGCCAGGTCCCCCGCGGCGGGCTCGGGGTGCGCTGCCCGCCACCCACTGAAGAGATCCGGATCACACTGCTCGGTGGCGAAGCCGGGAGCCCACAGGCCATCCTTGACGCAGTTGCGCCCGAAGCCGTCCCTCACCTCGCGGTTGGGGGTGTTGCCATTGGAACGCCGCACATAGGAGCCGAAACTGCCCTCGGGCAGCAAAGCGCCGGGGGCGACCACCGGGGCAGCGGCACGGGCCTTGGCGCGCTCTTCCATCTCGGCTGCCTTCGCGGCGTCGCGCTTGGCCTGATCGGCCTGCCGTGTGGCCTTGGCGGCTTCTGCCGTGCCGGTGCACTCGGGCGAGTCGAACGCGTGGGTCTCGCCGCCGGAACTCACACAGGTGGACCCCTGGCCGTCACGGGTCGACCGGGTGAACCCGTCGAAAATCCAGCGGCCAGGGCTCACGTCGGCGTGGCTGGCGATGGGCGCGAGCAGGGACGCCGCGGCTATTCCGATCAGGGATCTTTTCATCTTGAAACGAATGGCAAATCCGAACATGGCGTCGTCACCACTGGTTAGGGTTGCTCTTACTCTTCTATCGCCGCGCGCGGCGCGCTCTCTGCCCGGGGTGCTGTTCCCGGGGTCTCCCGCGAGTGTGTCCGGCCCCCCCTTGCTGTGGGAGCGGTTCGAGGATATCACAGAGGCGAAAGCATGAGACTAATCAGGACTCTGGCCCGTTCACTCCAGGGCCCGGGAGGCCTGCTTCGAAGGGGGGGCGCATGATACGATCGCAGTTTTTCGGCGATGCCCTGTCCCTGTTTCAGACGCAGGGGCCGTGGGCCTGGAGCGCAGGGGCTGGCCCGGCGTCCAGTCCGTCCGCGCGCCGCCTCTAAACCGCCCACCGCAGAAGCCTGAAAGCATGGAGCAGTTCGCCAAGGAAACCCTGCCGGTCTCCCTCGAGGAGGAAATGCGCCGGTCCTACCTCGATTACGCCATGAGCGTGATCGTGGGCCGCGCCCTCCCGGACGTGCGTGACGGCCTCAAGCCTGTGCATCGACGCATCCTCTACGCGATGCACGAGGCCAACATCCAGTGGAACCGGCCATACGTCAAGTGTGCCCGGGTGGTCGGTGACGTCATGGGTAAGTTCCACCCCCATGGCGACAATGCCATCTACGACACCCTCGTGAGGATGGCGCAGGACTTCAGCCTGCGCTACACCCTGATCGACGGGCAGGGCAACTTCGGGTCGGTCGATGGCGACAACGCCGCGGCGATGCGCTACACCGAGTGTCGTCTCGAGCGCATCACCACCGAGCTGTTGGCGGACATCGACAAGGAGACCGTCGATTTCGGCCCCAACTACGACGGCAAGGAGGAGGAGCCGCTCGTCCTGCCGTCGCGCATCCCCAATCTGCTGGTCAACGGCGCCGCCGGCATCGCGGTGGGCATGGCCACCAATATCCCGCCGCACAATCTTGCCGATGTGGTCGACGCCTGCCTGAAGGTGCTGTCCGAGCCGGAGGTCGACCTCGAAAGCGTGATCGACATCGTTCAGGCGCCGGATTTCCCCACTGCCGGAATCATCTATGGCGTTGCCGGGGTGCGCGAGGGTTACCGCACCGGCCGCGGGCGGGTGATCATCCGCGCCCGTGCCCACTTCGAAGATCTCGAGAAGGGCAGCCGTCAGGCCATCGTGGTGGACGAGCTGCCCTATCAGGTGAACAAGGCGCAACTGCTCATCCGCATCGGCGAACTGGTGCGCGAGAAGCGGCTGGAAGGCATTTCCGAGATCCGCGACGAGTCCGACAAGTCGGGCATGCGCGTGGTCATCGAGCTCAAGCGCGGCGAGATGCCTGAAGTGGTCCTGAACAATCTGTACAAAGAAACACAGATGCAGGACAGCTTCGGGATGAACATGGTGGCGCTGGTCGACGGCCGGCCCCGCCTGCTCAACCTGAAGGAGATCATCGAGGCCTTCCTGCGCCATCGGCGCGAGGTCGTCAACCGTCGCACTGTCTACGATCTGCGCAAGGCGCGCGAACGGGCCCACGTTCTCGAGGGGCTGGCGGTCGCACTGTCCAATGTCGACGAGATCATCGCCCTGATCCGCTCGGCGCCATCTCCGGCCGACGCCAAGGCGCAGTTGCTGGGCCGCACGTGGCGCTCCTCCCTGGTGGAAGACATGCTGTCGCGCGCCGGCGGGGACAATCTCCGTCCCGAGGGCCTGGGACCCGAGTTCGGCATCGGGCCGGAGGGTTACCGGCTGTCCGAAATCCAGGCGCAGCGCATTCTCGAGATGCAGCTTCAGCGGCTCACCGGTCTGGAGCGCGACAAGATCACCGCGGAGTACCGCGAGGTGATCGACAACATCATCGACCTGCTCGACATCCTGGCGCGGCCGGAACGCATCACCGCCATTGTCGCGGCCGAACTGGCGGCGCTCAAGGAGCAATACGGTGACAAGCGGCGCAGCGAGATCGTGCTGAACGTCCAGGACATCGGGATCGAGGACCTCATCACCCCGGAGGACCTCGTGGTCACGCTGTCCCACACCGGCTACATCAAGAGCCAGCCGCTGGCGGACTACCGGGCGCAGCGGCGGGGCGGTCGGGGCAAGCTGGCGACGGCCACCAAGGAAGACGATTTCGTCGACAGCCTGTTTGTGGCTCACACGCACGACTACATCCTGTGCTTCTCCAACCGTGGTCGCGTCTACTGGATCAAGGTCTACGAGGTGCCGCAGGGCGGACGCTCCAGCCGCGGCAAGCCGGTGGTCAACCTGTTCCCGCTGGCGGAGGGCGAAAAGATCAACGTGGTGCTGCCGGTACGCGAGTTCGACGACCAGCACTTCGTGTTCATGGCGACTGCCAATGGCACCGTCAAGAAGACGCCGCTGTCGGAGTTCTCGCGGCCGCGGGCGAGCGGCATCATCGCCGTCGATCTCGACGAGGGCGACTACCTGGTCGGTGCCGCCATCACCGACGGTGGTGCCGACATTTTCATGTTCTCCGACGCCGGCAAGGTGGTGCGGTTCGCCGAGACCGACGTTCGTCCCATGGGGCGTGGCGCGCGCGGCGTGCGGGGCATGCGGCTGGCCGGCGCGCAGATGGTGATTTCGCTGGTGGTAGCAGCCGACGAATCCAAAACCGTGCTCACCGCCACGGAGAACGGCTACGGCAAGCGCACCCCGGTGGCCGAGCACCCCCGCCACGGGCGCGGGACGCAGGGCACCATTGCCATCCAGACCAGTGCCCGCAACGGGCGTGTCGTCGCCGCCCGGCTGGTGGATACCGACGACGAGATCATGCTGATCACCACCGGCGGGGTGTTGATACGCACCCGTGTCTCCGAGATCCGCGAAATGGGCCGCGTGACCCAGGGCGTGACGCTGATCGACCTCGACAAGGGGGAGCGTCTCGCAGGTCTGGAGCGGGTGGTGGAGAAGGAGGAAGACGCTGCGGTCGGCGAGTACGCCGAGGACGGGGCCGGTGAGCCCGGCATCGCAGCGGCAGAGGTGTCACCCGCCGGCGATTCGGACGGGGAAGGAACGGAGTAAATGGAGACAGTGTTCAATTTCAGTGCGGGGCCTGCGGTCCTGCCGCGTGAAGTGCTGGCCCAGGCGCGCGACGAGATGCTCGACTGGCACGGCTCGGGCATGTCGGTCATGGAGATGAGCCACCGGGGCAAGGAGTTCGAGTCCATCATTGCCCAGGCCGAGGCCGACCTCAGGGAACTGCTCGCGGTGCCGGCCGGCTACAAGGTGCTGTTTCTGCAGGGTGGGGCCTCGCTCCAGTTCTCCATGATTCCCATCAATCTGATGGGCGCTCGCAAGGTGGCGGACTACGTCCACACCGGGGAGTGGGCCAAGAAGGCGATCGGTGAGGCGAAGCGGGTCGGCACGGTGAACGTCGCGGCGAGTGCCGAGGACCGCAGTTTCTCCTGCGTGCCGCCGCAGTCGGAGTGGAAGCTGACGCCGGACGCGGCCTACGTTCACGTCACCACCAACGAAACCATCGGTGGCGTCGAGTACCACTGGGTTCCCGACACCGGGTCCGTGCCCCTGGTGGCCGACATGTCCTCCCACATCCTGTCGCGACCCGTCGACGTGGCGCGCTACGGGCTCATCTATGCCGGCGCCCAGAAGAACATCGGGCCCGCGGGTCTGGCCATCGTCATCGTGCGCGAGGATCTGGTGGGCGGGGCGCCCGCCGGTACTGCTGCCATGCTCGACTACAAGGTCATGGTGGACAACTGTTCAATGTACAACACGCCCCCGACCTACGCGATCTACATCGCCGGGCTGGTGTTCCAGTGGCTGAAGCGGCTGGGCGGGCTGGGCGAGATGGAGCGCATCAACCGCGCCAAGGCGGCGCTTCTGTACGATCTCATCGATGGTGGCGGGTTCTACTCCAATCCGGTGGCGCCAGCGGACCGCTCGCTGATGAACATCCCCTTCAGGCTGGGCGACGAGGGCCTGGACGAGGCTTTCCTCAAGCAGGCCAAGGCAGCAGGCCTGATCCAGCTCAAGGGTCACCGGTCGGTCGGCGGCATGCGGGCGTCGATCTACAACGCCATGCCCATGGCCGGGGTGGAGGCACTGGGTTCGTTCATGCGTGAGTTCGAGCGCGCCAATGGCTAGGTATCGCCTGCTGACGCTGAACAACATCTCAGCGAGGGGTCTTGCCCGGCTTCCCCAGGACCTGTTCAGCCACGCCCCCGACGAACCGACTCCGGACGCCATTCTCGTGCGTTCGGCGGACATGCACGCCTTGGACATTCCCGGATCGGTGCTTGCGGTCGGACGCGCCGGGGCGGGCACCAACAACATCCCGATCGATTCGCTGAGTGCCCGCGGGGTCCCGGTGTTCAATACCCCCGGGGCCAACGCCAATGCGGTGAAGGAACTCGTGCTCGCAGGCATGTTGCTGGCGGTGCGCAACATCGCACCGGCCCTGCGTTTCGTCGAAGATCTGGCGGAGACCGGGGATGCGCTCGATCGCCGGGTGGAGGCGGGCAAGAAGCAATACGCCGGCGTCGAACTGGCCAATCGCACCCTCGGCATCATCGGACTCGGGAAGATCGGCAGCCTGGTGGGCGACATGGCGATCAAGCTCGGCATGCATGTGGTCGGGTTCGACCCCGAGATCACGGTCGATGCGGCCTGGAGCCTGCCGGCCCAGGTGCGCAGGGCGAACAGCATCGAGGAACTGCTGCGGCTGTCGGATTTCGTATCCCTGCACGTACCCCAGATTCCTGCGACTCGTCACCTGATGAGCCGCGAGCGTCTGGGGCTGATGAATGCCCAGGCCGTGCTGCTGAACTTCTCCCGCGAGGCCATCGTCGACGTCGATGGAGTGCTCGAGGTCTTGGCGGCACGTCGTCTTCGTGCCTACGTGTGTGACTTTCCGGACGAGCGTCTGCGCGGGCAGGCCGGCGTGCTGGCGCTGCCGCATCTGGGCGCATCGACCAGCGAGGCGGAAGAGAATTGCGCCATCATGGTGGCTGACCAGATCAAGGCTTACTTGCAGCACGGCAACATTACGAACGCCGTGAATTTCCCCGCAGTGGTGATGCCGCGCGAGGCACCGTTCCGCGTCGCCATCGCCAACGCCAATGTGCCCAACATGCTCGGCCAGATCTCCACGGTCATGGCGCAGTCGGGGCTGAACATACACAACATGCTCAACAAGTCGCGCGGCGAGATGGCCTACACCCTCGTGGACGTCGACAGCCCCGTGCCCGCCGCCGTCATAGACGGTCTGCGCTCGATCGAGGGCGTGCTGTCCGTCCGTTATCTGCCTGCGGAGGCCTGATCGACAGTGGACCACAACATCCTAAGGCTGCGCGACAGGATAGACGAGATCGATGCACAGGTGCTTGCCCTGGTGAGCGAGCGCGCCCGCTGTGCCCACGACATCGGTCAGCTCAAGGGTGCGACAGCGGTGTATCGGCCGGAGCGGGAGGCGCAGGTGCTGCGTCGCCTGACGGAACTGAATCAGGGGCCGCTACCGGCAGCCGCGGTGCAGCATCTGTTCACGGAGATCATCTCCGCCTGCCGCGCGCTCGAGAAGACGCCGGTGGTGGCCTTTCTCGGGCCGAAAGGGACCTACAGCGGCGAGGCCGTGCTCAAGCAGTTCGGCTCCAGCGCCGAGTCGGAACCCTGCGGGTCCATCCCCGAGGTTTTCCACCGGGTCGAGTCCGGATTCGCCAACTATGGCGTCGTTCCGGTCGAAAACTCAACCGAGGGTGGCGTTGGCGTGACCCTCGATCTGCTGCTGGCGACCAATCTGCGGATCTGTGCCGAGGTGGTGCTGCCGATTCATCACTGCCTGCTTTCGCAGGGCGGATCGCCGGGTACCGTCTCGGTGGTGTACGCCCACTCGCAGGCGCTCGCCCAATGCGCGGAGTGGCTGTCCCATCACGTTCCCAATGCCCAGCGTGTGCCCGTTTCCAGCAATGCGGAGGCGGCCCGCCGCGCCGCGGAGGAACCAGGCGCTGCCGCCATTGCGTCGCAGGGGGCCGCGGAGTTGTATGGCCTGGATGTGCTTGCACGCAATATCGAGGACGAGCCATCGAACACCACGCGGTTCCTGGTCATCGGCGACCAGGATCCCGGGCCCTCCGGGCGCGACAAGACCTCGCTGGCCATGAGCGCCCCCAACCGCCCGGGAGGGCTGGTGCAGATGCTCGAACCGCTCGCCCGGCACGGCCTCAGCATGTCCCGCCTGGAGTCGCGGCCCTCGCGCACGGGCTTGTGGGAGTACGTCTTTTTCCTCGATCTGGAAGGCCATCGTCAGGACGCTGCCCTGGCTGCGGCGCTGGATGAGCTGCGAGAGATTTCATCCTTCCTGAAGATCCTTGGTTCCTACCCCGTTGCCCCGTCCTCACCATGATTGAAGCCTGCGAACTCGCCCCTGCCTGGATCCGCTCCTTCGCCGCCTACGTGCCCGGCAAGCCCGCGAGCGAACTCGCGCGCGAGATGGGTCTGGCGGAGTCCTCCATCGTCAAGCTCGCCTCGAACGAGAACCCGCTCGGTCCGAGCGCGCGGGTGATGGAAGCGATGCGGGCCATGCTCGCCGACATCGCACGCTATCCCGATGGCAACGGGTATGACCTCAAGCAGGCCATCGCCGGGAAGTTCGGCGTAGACATGGGACAGATCGTGCTCGGCAACGGCTCCAACGATGTTCTGGAGCTAGTGGCCCGCACCTTCCTTGCGCCCGGTAGCAGCGCCGTTTATTCGAGGCATGCATTCGCGGTGTATGCCCTGTCGGTGCAGTCGGTCGGTGCCACGCACATCGAGACGCCGGCGAAGGACTTCGGCCACGATCTCGACGCCATGGCGGCGGCGGTGCGCGAAGACACGCGCATCGTCTTCATCGCCAACCCCAACAACCCGACCGGGACGTTCCTGTCCGGGGACGTGCTGAAGGCGTTCCTGTCTCGCGTGCCTGCGCGCGTGGTCGTGGTGCTGGACGAGGCCTACACCGAATACCTCGATGACGCCGACCGGTACGACAGCATCTCCTGGTTGCGCGACCACCCCAACCTGATCGTCACCCGCACCTTCTCCAAGGCCTACGGGCTGGCCGGGATGCGGGTGGGTTTTGCGCTGGCGCATCGCGACGCGGCGGACCTCATGAATCGCGTGCGGCAGCCCTTCAATGTCAATTCAGTTGCTCAGGCGGGTGCGATTGCCGCATTGGTCGACGACGACTACCTGGTGCGCAGCCGCAGCGTGAACGCCGAGGGGATGGCGCGCATCGTCGCGGGTCTGGCGAACATGGGAGTGGAGCACATCCCGTCCCGCGGCAACTTCCTGTGCGTGCGTGTCGGGCCAGCCGCCGAGGTGTATCGGAAGCTCCTGCGTCTCGGGGTCATCGTCCGGCCCATCGGCGGCTACGCCATGCCGGAATGGCTGCGGGTCAGTGTTGGTCTGGCGGCCGAGAACGACCGTTTCCTCGCCGCGCTCGGCGAGGTCATGGGCGGCGGTCGGCATCGATAGGTACGGTCAGTGTCGCTGGAGCCCATGCGCCGGATCGCGATCGTCGGCGTCGGCCTGATCGGCGGGTCATGTGCCCTGGCGTGGCGCAGGGCTGGCATCGCTGGCCACATCGTAGGTGTCGGGCGCGGGCGGGCAAACCTGGAGCGGGCCCTCGAACTCGGTGTGATCGACGAGATCGCGTCCGATGCAGCCTCTGGCGTGAGCGGTGCCGACGTCGTGTTGGTGGCGGTGCCGGTGGGTCAGTTGTCGAGTGTGCTGGCCGAGATGCTGCCGGCGCTCTCGCCCGCCGTGCTGGTCACCGATGCCGGCAGCACCAAGCAGGACGTCGTGGCGGCAGCCAGGGCCGTGCTTGGGGCGCGACTGCCACGCTTCGTGCCGGCCCACCCCATCGCCGGGGCGGAGCGGTCCGGCGTCGCGGCGGCGCGGGCCGAGCTCTACCACGGACGACAGGTGGTGCTGACGCCGCTGCCGGAAACCGACGCGGCCACCCTGGACGACGCCAGGCGGCTGTGGGCCGCCTGCGGGGCGCGGGTGTCGACACTCTCCCCGGAACGTCATGACGCTGTGTTTGCCGCTGTCAGTCATCTGCCGCACGCGCTCGCCTTTGCCCTGGTGGACATGATCGCGCGACGAGGAAACGCAGAGCAGCTGTTTGGCTATGCTGCTGGCGGGTTTCGCGATTTCACCCGCATCGCCTCCAGTTCACCGGAAATGTGGCGTGACGTCTGTCTGGCCAACCGGGACGCGTTGCTGGCGGAACTGGATGCCTATCTCGCGCACCTCGCGTCGCTGAGGGAAGTTGTGGCTGCAGGCGATAGTGCCCGCATGGAAGACATCTTCGGCAATGCCCGGCGTGCCCGGGATGACTGGCTGAAGAGCATCGAGGATGGAAAATGAACAACGCCAGGTACCCGGCCTTCCTTGACCTGGCGCCGATGGCATCAGCCGCCGGCACGGTGCGCTTGCCGGGTTCAAAGAGCATCTCGAACCGCACGCTGCTGCTGGCAGCCCTGGCCGAGGGTGCAACGCAGATCCGGGACCTGCTGGACTCCGACGACACCCGGCGCATGCTGGAGGCGCTCGCCGTCCTCGGCGTTACGGTGGAAGGTGATGCGTCGACCGGCTCGGTGGTGGTGCGCGGATGCGGCGGGCGATTCCCGAATCGTGATGCCGACCTGTTCCTCGGCAACGCGGGCACCGCTTTCCGGCCGCTGACTGCGGCCCTGGCCCTGTGCGGCGGACGCTATCGGCTTTCGGGTGTGCCGCGAATGCATGAGCGGCCCATCGGCGATCTGGTGACGGCGCTGCGGGGCCTCGGTCTCGACGTGCGTTACCTGGGCGAGGAAGGATTTCCGCCTCTGGCCCTGGAAGGCGGCACGGTGTCTCTGTCCGGACCGGTGCGAGTCCGCGGCGACGTCTCCAGCCAGTTTCTGACGGCACTGCTCATGACGCTGCCGATGCTCGGTCAGGAGGTGGTGATCGAGGTCGAGGGCGAACTCATTTCGAAGCCCTACATCGACATCATCCTGAACCT
>Ga0169931_10013248_pt1 | contig 11284 bp, 8 predicted proteins | sample Kivu_15m_20L_FD_129675 | JGI IMG/M metagenome (GOLD analysis project Ga0169931, IMG submission 129675) | Freshwater microbial communities from Lake Kivu, Western Province, Rwanda to study Microbial Dark Matter (Phase II) - Kivu_15m_20L... | ecosystem: Environmental > Aquatic > Freshwater > Lake ... | reverse complement strand
GAGCGGAGTTCGCCTGCGGCCGTTGCGCGTTACAACGAACAGGTCGAGCGGGCGCAGACCCGACTGGCCAACTGCCGCGTGCCCGTGATTGCGGCGATCAGCGGCTATTGCTTTGGCGGGGGGCTGGGGCTTGCCCTCAGTTGCGACCTTCGTTTTGCGAGCACGACGGCGCGATTTCGCATGCCCGCCGCGCGACTCGGTCTGGGCTATGGCTATGAGTCGATGCGTAGCTTCGTGACACAACTGGGCCCGCAGGCAGCGGCCGAGGCGTTTTTCACCGCGCGGATTTACGATGCGCAGGCCGGACGCGATCTAGGCATCGTGCGCGCCGTGGTCGACGATGTGTTCGCTCATGTTCAGGCGCTCGCCACCGAGATTGCCGGCAATGCACCGCTCACGGTTCAGGCGGGCAAGCGGGCCATGCGCGCGGCCATCACCGGCGCGGGTGAGGTCCACGCTGTAAGTGCTGCAATCGAGGCCTGTTTCAATAGTGAAGACTATGCCGAAGGACGGCTCGCGTTCGCACAAAAGCGCCCACCGCGCTTTGTGGGCCGTTGATTCCGGCTTGACTCTTCGCCGATCGATCCTGTCTGTAGCGGTGTCGATCGTCGGTCCAACCTGATCCGTCACCTTCGAAAAGGAGCTCACGTGGCCAATCCCCGTGTTCCCTACGGTTTCTCGAACGATGGTCCGCGCCTCGAGCCCCCGCCTGGGGGGCCGATCATGGTGCATGTGGTCGTGAACGTCGAGCACTGGCGCTTCGAATCATCGATGCCGCGCACCATCATCACGCCACCCCACGGCAAGGAGACCGTGCCCGATGTGCCCAACTTCAGCTGGGCCGACTATGGCATGCGGGCGGGTCTTCCGCGCATCATCGATGCGATTGTCGAGCGTGGCCTGCCGGCGTCGACGAGTTTCAACGCGAGCGTGATTGATGCTTATCCCCGCGCAGCGACAGCGATGCTCGAGGCGGGCTGGGACTTCATTGGCCACGGCTTGCATCAGAAGTCACTCAATGCGGCCGAGACGACCGAAGAGTCGGTCATTCGCGAGGCGCTCGACAAGATCGCGGCCTTCACCGGCACACGCCCGCGTGGCTGGTTGAGTCCGGGGCTGCGCGAGACGCATGACACGCCTGACTTGCTGGCAGGACTCGGTGTCGATCATGTCTACGACTGGGTGATCGACGATGTGCCACGTTGGATGAGCACGCGCAACGGCCCCCTGCTCGCGATGCCCTACAACCTCGAGATCAATGACTCGATCGTGTTCGCGATCGAAAAGCATTCGTCAGACGAGATGTTTCTGCGACTCGAAAAGACGCTCGAGCTCTTCCTGCGTGAGAGCCGCCGCGCCCCCCGAGTACTCGCCCTGGGGCTGCATCCTCACCTGATTGGCGTGCCGCACCGTTTCGGCAGTTTCGAGCGCATGCTCGACCTGCTGATGAAGACCCCGGGCGTCTGTTTCATGACCGGAACCCAGATCGCCGACTGGTACGCGGCGCAGGTTCCGGCTGCGGTATGAGCGCTGCTCCAGCGTGCGGAGAGCGGGGCGCTGTCGTGGCCCGGATGTGACGGACGGGCCCGCGCGGCGCAGAGGAGTGGAGCGCTTCAGAGGCCGAGGCGCCCCTCTTCGACTGCGTGACAGGCCACCCGTCCGCCTTCGGTGATCTCGCGAAGGACCGGGCGCTCGGCTTTGCAGCGTTCGTTCGCGAGCGGACAGCGGGGGTGGAAGGTGCAGCCTGACGGAGGATTCAAAGGGTTGGGGACCTCGCCTCCTACCGGCGTTCGCGCGCGGCCACTCATCGAGATGTCGGGGATCGCATCGAGCAGCATCCGCGTATAGGGATGACGAGGGCTGCCGAAAATCCTCGCCCGTGGCGCGATCTCCACGATTCGTCCGAGATACATCACGCCCACCCGATCACTCACATGGTGGACGACCGCGAGATTGTGCGAGATGAAAAGGTAAGTGAGCCCGCGTGCGCGCTGCAATTCGCGCATGAGGTTCAGGACCTGCGCCTGAACCGACACGTCGAGCGCAGAGGTGGGCTCATCGCAGACCAGAAACTCGGGCTCGGATGCGAGCGCACGGGCAATCGAGATCCGCTGCCGCTGCCCCCCTGAGAACTGGTGAGGGAACTTGACCGCGTCGCTTGCAGCGAGTCCTACCTGGCCCAGCAACTGCGCCACTCTCGCCTCGATGTCGGCAGGTGATTCGATCAGGCGGTGAACCCGAATCGGTTCGGCAATGATGTCAGATACCCGCCAGCGCGGGTTGAGACTGGCATAGGGGTCCTGAAAGATCATCTGCATGCGGCGCCGCAAAGCCTGTGCTTGCGGTCCCGCGATACTTGAGAGGTCCTCGCCGTCGAATCGGACCGAACCGGACGAAGGGCGATAGAGGCCGACCAGTAGCCGCGCGACCGTGGACTTGCCGCAGCCCGATTCACCGACCAACGCAAGCGTCTCACCGCGCTCGATCTCGAAACTGACCCCGTCGACCGCATGCAGCAGCAACCGGGGCTTGCCCTCGAGCACGCGATTGAGCCAGGGGGGCGATACATCGAAAACCTTGCCGATGCTATCGGCCTTGACCAGGGGTGCCGCAGCGGTGCTCATCGGGTCACCTCGGGCGTCTGGGCGTGCAGCCAGCATGCGGCAAGAGTCTGCCCGGCGGGCACGAGTTCGGGCCGCTCTTCGCGGCAACGTGGCATCACTCTCGGGCAGCGGGGGTTGAATGCGCAGCCCGTCGGAATTGCATTCAGCCTGGGCATCGCGCCATCGATCTGTGCGAGCCGTGTGCGGTCCTCGCCGATCGACGGAATCGAACCCATGAGGCCGACCGTATAGGGGTGTTGAGGCCGATGGATGACATCGGCGACCGGCCCCATTTCGACGATGTGTCCGGCATACATCACGGCCACCCGATCAGCGGTCTCTGCAATCACCCCCATGTCGTGGGTGACCAGCATGACGGCTGTGCCCTGCTCCTTGCACAGCCGCTTGATCAGGCTGATGATCTGCGCCTGTATCGATACGTCGAGTGCTGTGGTTGGCTCGTCGGCAACGATCAGACGGGGTTCGGCCGCCAGCGCCAGCGCGATCACCACGCGCTGACGCATGCCCCCCGAGAACTGATGGGGATAGTGGTCGATGCGCTGCGCAGCGGCCGGGATACCGGTCGACTCGAGCAGGGCGACCGCCCGGTCACGCGCGGCCTTTTCGTTCAGTCCGAGGTGGGTCTGAATCGTCTCAACCAGCTGCCTGCCCACGGTGTAGAGCGGGTTGAGCGAAGTGAGCGGGTCTTGAAAGATCGCACCGATCTTGCGGCCCCGGATGGCCCGCATCGACTCGTAAGGCAGATTGTCGATCCGCCGGCCTTCGAGCAGGATTTCGCCGCCCGTGATACGACCGGGTGGTTCGATCAGGCCAATGATCGCAGCGCCCGTCACCGACTTGCCGGCGCCCGACTCGCCGACCACGCCGAGCACCTCGCCTGGGGCGATCGACAGCGAAACATCGTCGATCGCGACCAATGCACCACGACGCGAGGCGAACTCGACGCGCAGGTGCCGAACTTCGAGTAGCGGTGTCTGGGTCATTGGAGTTTGGGGTTCAGCGCATCGCGCAGCCAGTCGCCCAGCAGATTGACCGACATGCAGAGCAGCACGAGCATCAGGCCCGGGAAGATCACCAGCCACCACTCGCCCGAGTAGAGAAAGTTGTTGCCGTTGTTGATCATGGTACCGAGCGATGGTGAGGTGGGGGGGACACCCACACCCAGGAAGGATAGCGTAGCCTCGGTAATGATCGCCTGAGCGATATTGATCGTTGCGATCACAAGGACCGGCCCCAGTGAATTGGGGAGAACGTGACGCCACATGATGCGAAGTGGGCCGACGCCGATCACGCGGGCGGCCTGGACGTACTCCTTGTTCTTCTCGATCAGCGTCGACCCGCGCACGGTACGCGCATATTGCACCCAGTTGGCCAGACCGATCGAACCGATCAGCACGGCGATTGCGATCCACTCGTTGTGGGCATCGCGCGGCAGGGCGGCACGCGCAACGCCATCGATCAGAAGCGCGATCAGGATTGCGGGAAACGACAACTGCACATCGGCCACGCGCATGATGAAGGCATCGATCCGCCCACCCACATAACCTGAGAGGAGACCCAGCCCGACGCCCAGCACCATCGCAAAGACGACCGAGGCCAGCCCCACCAGCAGCGACACGCGCGAGCCGTAGAGCAGGGTGGAGAGCACATCGCGCCCCTGATCGTCAGTGCCAAGCAGATAGCGCAACTGCCCATCGGGCAGCCAGGCTGGCGGCAGCATGGAGTCATTGAGCGACAGGGTCGAGGGGTTGAAGGGTTCGTGCGGGGAGAGGATTGGCGCGCCGAATGCGCCGATGATCAACAACAAGGTGATGATCGCCGCAGTCATGGCGACCGGTGCCCGGGTGAAGCTGTACCAGAGGTCGCTGTCGAGCGCCCGGCGGATAACGCCCGGTCCGCGATCCGCGATGGCCGTACGCGTGTCAGCGCTCATCCTTGTCCTTCGACCGAAACCGACAAGGGCATCGCCCGCTCGGCCAGCCGCGCAAAGAGCGCCGCGCCCAGCGGGAGTACCTCATCGTTGAAGTCATAGCAGGTGTTGTGCAGGAACCGCCCGGCGCTCGCGCCGCCCTGGCCCAGCCGGAAGTACGCGCCGGGGCGCTCCAGAAGCATGAAGGCGAAGTCCTCGGACCCCATGCTGGGCTCGAGATTGGTGACTACCTGGGCCTCACCCACGAGCTCGCGTGCAACCTGCGCCGCGAAGATCGACTCGGCCTCGCTATTGACCGTGGCGGGATAACCGCGCTGATACTCGAGCTCGGCGCGTGCACCAAAGCCGGCTGCGACCGACTCGATCAGCGTGCGCAGCCGCGTCTCGATCGCCTGCTGCACCTCGGGCCTGAAGGTGCGCACCGTGCCTACCAGGGTCGCCTCGTGGGGGATGACACTCATGGCCCGCAGGTCGCCGGCCTGCATGGCGCATAGACTGATGACCGCCGAGTCGACGGCCTTGACGTTACGAGACACGATCGACTGGATCGCCGTGATCAGGTGACCCGCCACCAGGACGGGGTCGATCGTCATATAGGGGTGGGCACCGTGCCCGCCGTGACCGTGGATCCGGATCGTGATCCGATCCGATGCGGCCATCATCGGCCCCGGTCGGACGGCAATCTGGCCGGGTTCGAGTGCCGGCCAGTTGTGGAGGGCATAGACCGCATCGCAGGGAAAGCGCTCGAAGAGGCCGTCCTGGATCATGGAGCGTGCGCCCGCGAACCCTTCCTCACCGGGCTGGAAGATCAGATGCACGGTGCCGTCAAATTCGCGCGAAGCGGCGAGGTGGCGCGCTGCGCCCAGTAGCATCGCGGTGTGGCCATCGTGTCCACACGCGTGCATCATGCCCGGCCGCTGCGAGCGCCAAGCGTGCTCGCCCGCCTCGGCCATCGGCAATGCATCCATGTCGGCGCGCAGCCCGATCGCCCGTCCGCTGAGTGTCGAGCGGCCGCGTATGACACCTACCACTCCGGTCTTGCCAATGCCTCGATGGACGACATCGACTCCACAGCGCGCGAGCTCGCGCGCGACGAGTTCGGCCGTGAAATGCTCCTCGAACCCGAGCTCGGGCTGGGCGTGCAGTGTGCGCCGAATTTCGGTGAGCTCGCTGTGCCAGGCCCGAAGGGCCCGCAGGGCGCGACTGGCTCCGAGATAGTGGCCGGTTTCAGCAACCGCATTCATCGCAGGATGTCCATTCCGTGGTCAATGCGAGGCGCTCGCGCGGTCGACGCGAAGTCGGGGGTCGACTGCGAAGTAGAGCAAATCGACGATCAGGTTGATGATGACGAAGATCAGCGCGATCAGGCACAGATAAGCCGCCATGATCGGCACATCGGCAAACTGGACCGACTGAATGAAGAGCAGGCCCATGCCCGGCCACTGGAAGACCGATTCGGTGACGATTGCAAAGGCGATGATGCCACCGAGCTGCAGACCGGCGATCGTGATGACGGGCACCAGGGTGTTCTTGAGCGCGTGTCCGAAGTGCACGGCGCGGTTGCTGAGACCGCGCGCCCGGGCAAATTTGATGTAGTCGGTACGCAGCACTTCCAGCATTTCGGAGCGTACCAGTCGCATCACCAGTGTCATCTGGAAGAGCGCGAGCGTACAGGCGGGCAGGATCAGGTGCAACCAGCCGTCCACGGTCAATAGCCCCGTACTCCACCAGCCCAGTTGCACGGTATCGCCCCGGCCATAGGACGGCAGCCAGCCCAGCGATACGGCGAAGATCAGGATGAAAAGAATACCGATCAGGAAAGTGGGCAGCGAAACCCCGATCAGCGAGAGCGAAAGCAGTGTATTGGAAAGAAAACCCCGTCTTCGCAAGGCCGTGTACACGCCCATCGGAACGCCTGCAAGCAGGGCAATCGCAGCTGCCGCAATCGAGAGCTCCAGCGTGGCGGGCAGCCTGTCCATGATCAGCGTCGAGACCTTGCGGCCCTGCCGGTACGAAATCCCGAAATCGCCCTGCAATGCGTTGCCGATGAAGGTTCCGAACTGGACGTAGAACGGCGCGTTCAAGCCGAGCGACTCGGTCAATTCGATGCGCTGCTCGGGCGTGGCGTCCTGACCGAGCATGGTCAGCACCGGATCGCCCACGTAGCGAAAGAGTGAAAACGCGATCAGTGCCACGACTGCCATCACGGCAGTGGCCTGAAGCAGCCTCCGGACGATGAAGGCAAGCATGGATCAGCGGGCTTCGGGCTTGAGCCAGCGCTCTGCGAGGCGCACCCAGTAGGCAGCGCCGATCGGCAGCAATTGGTCGTTGAAGTCGTAGTTGGGGTTGTGCAGGGTGCACGGTCCCAGACCATGGCCCGGCGCGCGGTGGTCGCCCTCACCGTTGCCGATCGCGACATAGCAGCCCGGCTTTTCCTGGAGAAAGAAGGAAAAGTCTTCGGCACCCATGGTCGGCTCAAAATCATGAACCTTGCCCACACCAACGAGTTCGCCCATGACATCCTGACAGAAGCGGGTCTCGGCCGCGTGGTTGATGGTGGGCGGGTAGTTGCGCTTGAACTCGAACTCGACGGTCGCGCCGAAGGCGGCCGCGATGCCCTGGGCAAGTTCGCGCATGCGTGACTCGATGAGGTCAAGCGTCTCGATCGTGAAGGTGCGGACCGTGCCGCGCAACTCGGCGTGATCGGGTATCACGTTGACCGCTTCGCCCGCGTGGATCATGCTGACCGAAATCACACCCGCCTCGACCGGGCGCTTGTTGCGCGTGAGGATGGTCTGAAATGCCTGCACCATCTGGCAAGCGATCGGCACGGGGTCGACACCTAGGTGGGGAAGGGCGGCGTGAGCGCCCTTGCCGGTGATCCGGATCCGGAATTCGTTGGACGACGCCATCATCGGTCCTGCGCGCACCGCAAACTTGCCCACGGCCAGCCCCGGCCAATTGTGCATGCCGAAGATGGCCTCCATCGGGAAGCGCTCGAAGAGGCCGTCCCGGATCATCTCTCGCGCTCCGGCGCCGCCCTCTTCGGCCGGCTGGAAAACCAGGTAGACCGTGCCATCAAAATTGCGGTGCTGCGCGAGATGCCGCGCTGCGCCCAGCAGCATGGCGGTATGCCCATCATGGCCGCATGCGTGCATCTTGCCCGGATGGCGGGACGCGTGTTCGAAAGTGTTGAACTCGGTCATCGGCAACGCGTCCATGTCGGCGCGCAGTCCGATGGCGCGTGACGAGGTGCCGGCCGTGATCACACCCACGACGCCGGTCTTGCCCAAGCCCCGATGCACCGGAATCCCCCATTCGGTGAGCCTCGCCGCGACCATGTCGCTGGTGCGAACCTCTTCGTAGCAGAGCTCGGGGTGGGCGTGTATGTCGCGGCGGATAGCCTGCAACTCGGTCTGAAATTCGGCGATCTGTTCGATCAGTTTCATAATGGTTGGGACCCGGTCTGGTCGACCTTGCCTGAAAAGCAATCGTGGAAGATTAGCATCTGCGTCATTTGTGTCACAACCGGCATCGGTTGCGGGAGGGTTTTCGATGATTGTCCAGGGAGCTTGTCCTCATGATTGCCCGGATACCTGCGCACTGCGTATTACCGTCGACCAGGGACGGGCGATTCGGGTGGCGGGTGACCCCGATCATCCGACGACGGCCGGTACGCTTTGCACCAAGGTGTCGCGCTACACCGAGCGGACCTATTCGCCCGATCGCCTGACGACGCCGCTGCGGCGGGTGGGCGCCAAGGGCGAGGGTCGGTTCGAGCCGATCGGCTGGGATCTGGCGCTGAAGCTGATCGCCGATCGCCTTGGCGAGGTCGCAGCGCGCGATCCGCAGCGCATCCTGCCCTACAGCTACGCTGGCACGATGGGCTGGGTACAGGGTGAGGGCATGGCGATGCGCTTTTTTCACAAGCTGGGCGCATCGCTGCTCGACCGGACCATTTGCTCGTCGCCTGGGATGACTGCGCTGCAGTACACGCTCGGGGGCTCGGTTGGTATGGATGTCGAGCGGTTTGTCGACTCCGGGCTGATCCTCATCTGGGGCTCCAATCCCATCACCTCCAGCGTTCATTTCTGGCGGATTGCCCAGGAAGCCAAGCGCCGGGGGGCGCGGCTGGTTGCGATCGACCCCTATCGCAGCGACACGGCGATGAAGTGCGATCAGCATGTTGCCTTGCGGCCCGGGACCGATGCGGCCCTGGCGCTGGGCATGATGCGGGTGCTGATCGAAGAGCGTCTGATCGATCGCGACTACATTGATCGCTACACGATCGGATTCGAGGCCTTGGCCGAGCGAGCGGCGGCCTGGTCGCCGGAGCGAGTCGCGGCGGCCTGTGGCATTGAGCCCGATACGGTGGTCGATCTGGCGCGGGACTATGGTCGGATCCGGCCCGCTGCCATCCGGCTCAACTACGGCATGCAGCGTGTGCGTGGGGGTGGTAACGCCGTACGAGCAATTGCCTGCCTTCCTGCGCTGGTGGGTGCCTGGCGCGATCCGGCCGGGGGCCTGCTGCTCTCGTCTAGCCAGATGGTGCCCACCACGCCCGCCCGGCACACGCGCCCGGATCTGTTGCCCGGCTGGCCCGATCGCACCCCGCGTACGATCAACATGATCGATATTGGCCCCGCCTTGCTGGAGGCCGACCCGCCCATCGAGGCAATGGTCGTCTACAACTCGAACCCGCTTGCCGTGGCGCCGGATTCCGAGAAGGTCATTCGGGGCTTTTCGCGGGAGGATCTGTTTACCGTGGTGATCGAGCAATTTCGCACCGACACGGCCGACTATGCGGATATCGTGCTGCCTGCCACCACGCAACTCGAGCACTTTGATCTGCACAAGGCCTATGGTCACTGGTACGTGCTGGCCAACCACCCTGCGATCGAGCCGATTGCCGAGGCCCGACCGAACGCCGACATCTTTCGGGCGCTCGCTGCGCAAATGGGTTTTCACGACGAGGCGTTGCGGGCGAGCGATCTCGAGATTGCCCGCGATGCGATGGACTGGGCGCACCCCGCGGCGGGTGGCGCGAGCCTGGAGGATGTGCTCGCGCGGGGGTGGATCCGGATGCAGCATCCGCCTGCGCCGTTTGCCGAGGGCGGCTTCCCGACGCCTTCGGGGCGTTGCGAGTTCTGGAGCGAGCGACTCGCGCGTCAGGGCCTGGACCCCTTGCCCGATCACCTGCCCCCGCGCGAGTCGCCGGAATCGGATCCGGAGCTCGCCTCGCGCTATCGCCTCGCGCTGATCTCGCCGCCCGCTCGAAATTTCCTGAATTCAAGCTTTGCGAATGTACCGAGTCTGGTCGGCATGGAGCGCGAGCCGCGCTGCGAGATTCACCCCGAAGACGCCCAGGCTCGGGGCATCGCCGATGGCGACCCGGTCACCATCTTCAATGACCGTGGCCGCTTCGAGGTCCGTGCCCGGGTGAGCGATCGCATCCGTCCCGGGGTCGTGCTCGCCTGGGGGCTGTGGTGGCCGCGTACGGTGCCAGGTGGACGCAACGTCAACGCCGTGACGTCGACCGCGATCACCGACCTCGGACGGGGACCGACTTTCTACGACTGCCTGGTCGAGGTGGTCCCGCAGTCGCTCAGGTCATTCGCCCAAGAACCGGCGCCTCGCCCAGTCGCCGCCACAGATACTGGCCGTGCCCAGCCGGTCCTGTGATGCGGCCATCCTGCATGACAGTGACCCCGCGCACGATGGTGCGAACGGGCCAACCTTTCAGGCTCCATCCGTCGTAGAGGCTGTAGTCGCTGTAGGAGCCGAGTTCCTCGGCGCGCACCGTGCGGCTCAGCCCGAGATCGACGACCGTGAAGTCGGCATCGGCGCCTGGCGCGAGCGCGCCCTTGACCGTCGCAAGATCGAAGACCTTGGCCGGGCCGGCGGTCAGCACGTGGCAGATTCGCTCGAGCGACAGCCCCCGCTTGTGATAGCCCTCGGACAGGAGCACCGGCAGGATCGTGGCCGTGCCGGGGAATCCTTGTGAGGCGAGCCAGAGCGATCGGTCCTTGGTCGCCCGCTTGCGCGCCACATGGTCCGAGGCCACCACATCGATCGTCCCGTCTGCAATCGCCTCCCAAAGCGCCTCGACATCGTCCTGTGCGTGAAAAGGCGGGTTGGCCTTGCCCATGCCTGCGAGATCGCTGTCCTCGGTGTGGGTGAGGTAATGGGGGCAGGTCTCGATGTACACCTCGGGGTAGCGCTTGCGCCAGGCGCGCACTTCGTCTATCGACATCCGTGTCGACAAGTGCGGGAAATAAACCCGGGCTCCCAGTTTTTCGGCGAGAAACATGGCACGGATCGCGGGCTCGGCCTCGGTGATCGCGGGCTTGCAGCGTGCCCAGTCGGCGAGCGTACTGCCGCCTTCGGCCTGAACACGTTGACGCAGTCGGTTGACGATCTCGATGTTCTCGGTGTGACAGACCATCATCGGGCGGCCGACCGAGGCCGAGCGGGCGAGCAGATCGAAGAAAAATCCGTCATCGGTGCCATCCAGCCCCAGATAACGTCCCTCCTCGCCCTTGAAATTCATGAAGTACTTGAATGAGGTGACCCCGTAGTCCTGGATGTAGCGGTCGAGTTCGGCGATGTGGAGCTCGTTCGCGGTGCTGAAGTGAAACCCGTAATCGACGTGGCTGCGAGGCTCGGCGTACGCCTGTTCGCGTTTGTAGACCTCGGCGTAAGCCTCGTTGTTCAGGAAGTAGCCGAGGAT
>Ga0169931_10013247_pt1 | contig 11285 bp, 8 predicted proteins | sample Kivu_15m_20L_FD_129675 | JGI IMG/M metagenome (GOLD analysis project Ga0169931, IMG submission 129675) | Freshwater microbial communities from Lake Kivu, Western Province, Rwanda to study Microbial Dark Matter (Phase II) - Kivu_15m_20L... | ecosystem: Environmental > Aquatic > Freshwater > Lake ... | reverse complement strand
TCAATTGATGGACCCGGTTGTCGGGGTAAGCAGTGGTACAAGTGGCGGAATAAGTGGCGGTATGAATGGTGGAATAAGTGGCGGTATGAATGGTGGAACTAGTGGAGGTATGAATGGCGGTATGAATGGAGGAACTAGTGGCGGTATGAATGGCGGAGGAACTAGTGGCGGAACTGCAAATCCTGGTCCAGTTTTATCTACCATTCGGTATTTTCAAGAAGTCATACAACGCACCATTATTTCTATTCAAAATTACAAGACCTTGGAAATTGTTGGCGCCAATGATATGAATTTGTGCGTGGTTGGATTAGAAAAGTGTTTTTCGGATTTACATAAAATACAGACAATCGTCCAAGAAACCAATGTGGACTTTACAAGCATACGAAGTCAATTACAAATGATAAACAATGCGCTGTCAGACGTGTTTCGCAAATATGGAACTCAGTATTTGGACGACTTGTTGATTGTGTGTTTTGGAAAGAGTTTTTTAACAAATATGACTTCTCCGGGGTCAAAATGGAACTTGCCGAAATTTGATATTATCCACAAATACTTCCATCCTTTTCAATACAAAGTTGTTGCGTGGAAAAATGGCCGCAACCCCGCGCTTCAATCCAGCGTCACACACAATAATTTAACGGATGAATCCGTCATTCAAAAAACGCGCATCGTGGATGATATAATGATTGTTGAAAAGTCGGAAAACTTGGATTGTTTTGATTTATCCCGCAGCGCAAAGGCATTTAAAACCCGGGTGTACGGAATGAAACTGGCCATTCATAATGAAGCGGAAAAAAAGACACTCATTGTTAGCGGGATTGTGGATAATATAATGCTGGATTGCGTGGTTTCCCCGTATGTTGAACAAAAAATCGCGGCATTAAAAGCCATGAGCAATATGGTAATTATTTCAGAAGGGGCGGACATTGACTCGTATCACCGATACATTCAATCTCTCACGCTTAAAGAATTGTTGGTTTATGAATGCCGCGATTTAACAAACAAGTACGCATATCATATTACGCAATTAAAGATGATTAAACAAATGCCGATTTCGCAATTGGTTAAAATATTTATGAACAGCGAACTGTATTCACAGCGAACTACATTGATACAACTTTTATTGAAAAATAATTCGCACGAATATCAATATTTGGCGTATTTGTTGTATGATATTTTATCAAATGACACTGCGATTGAATCCGGCGGCAACGGAGGCGGCGGCAACGGAGGAGGAGGCGGCGGCAACGGAGGAGGTATTGGTTCAGGATTTGGTATAGGCACTGGAACCGGTATAGGCACTGGAACCGGTATAGGCACTGGAACCGGCACAGGCACCGGTATAGGAATTGGAATAGACGACGATACAAATTCATCATCCTCTAATGACAGTAACAGCACAACTAAATTTGTGTCAGGGTTACCGGATTTAGAGACGCAGGGGTCGGTTATGGTGGTAAGTGGCAGCAGCGTGGACACCAAAGAACAGTGCGAATTATATGACAGTCTTCCGTGGAACATGAAAAAATATTTTAAAGACGCAATGAACCAAACCATAAAATACACCAAAATGTTGGCAAATTATGACATCAATAAAATACCACTGGAACAACAAATCTGTTTAATGAAAACCAGCGATGCGGTGAAAGAAAAGGCGATGTTGAAATTGAAAGAAATACGGTCCAAATCCGAGGATTCCGGCTCAAAGGCCCGCCAATATTTGGAAGGGCTTCTTAAAATACCGTTTGGCACATATAAACACGAACCCATTCTCTCGGTTATGACAAACATTCGCATTATGTTTTCAAAAATGGTGATTAATATTTCGCAATTGTATCCGGAGTGTAACATCCAGCCGAGCCCCCATTATACAAACATTGAAATATATAATCACTTGAAAACCGTGGAAACAAAATACATACACAACATTATTCCGCTGTCTCTGAAACAAATAAAAGAAAACATACTGGATGACGCAAAAAAGCGGGATGTAACGGTGGATTACATCAATAGCATCAACGCCGTCATTAAAGAGCACAAACTGCGGCACCAGCATTTGCGGCATTCCGGAAAAACACACGAATTTATGCGGAATGAAATTGAACGGTTCTTTGACTTTTTAATTGAAAAATCGGCCGGCATACAGCAACCGCAACAGCAACCGCCACAACCGCAACCGCAACCGCAACCGCAACCGCAACAACAACAGCAACAGCAAAACCACGACGGCAAGTCAAAAATAGATGCGGTTGTTGATAAAAGGTGTAGCCTTGTTATGGCGGATTTAATGAAGGCATTTACTGGCCAAGTGGCAACGGAGGGGGGCCATGGTAAAACAAATATGGGAATAAACGACCGCGTAAATGGTCTGGTGAATGACGCCGAAAAAATAAAGCACCAGTGGGCTGGCGTGAATAAATACATCACAAATGCCAACCATATTTTGGATGCCGCGGTCCACGGACACAAACGGGCAAAACGGCATATTGAACGCATCTTGGGGCAGTGGATTAACGGCGAACAATCAGGGTATTGTTTCGGGTTTGAAGGACCGCCCGGGGTCGGTAAAACCAGTCTTGCCAAAAATGGACTTGCGAAATGTTTAACCGATGAAAACGGGGTTGCTAGGCCGTTTGCTTTTATTGCGATTGGCGGGTCCAGCAACGGCAGCACATTGGAAGGCCACAATTACACATATGTCGGCTCAACGTGGGGGCGCATTGTGGAAATATTGATGGAAACCAAGTGCATGAACCCCATTATATTCATTGATGAGTTAGATAAAGTAAGCAAGACGGAGCACGGGCGAGAGATTATTGGCATATTGACGCATTTAATTGACCCCACCCAAAATGACGTATTTCAAGACAAATATTTCAACGGCATTGATTTGGATTTGTCAAAGGCGATGTTTGTGTTTTCGTATAATGACGTGGATTCCATTGACAAAATTTTGCTGGACCGTATTCATCGTATTAAATTTGATAATTTATCACTGGACGATAAATTGGTGATTGCGGAGAAACACATTTTGCCGGACATTTACACCAAGATGGGTCTGGTCAATATGATTCAATTGACTACCGAAAATTTGATATACATAATTGACTATTACACGTGCGAACCCGGGGTTCGTAAACTCAAAGAAATACTGTTTGAAATTATCGGCGAAATCAACTTGGACTACATTAAATCGCTGAATTGTTATGACGTGTCCGCGATGGCGGCGCCGCAGTATGAATTGCCGATATGCATAACAAACGAAATGATACGCGACAAATATTTGAAAGAACGGCACCAAGTTCATCGGCACAGCATACATCCGGGGCCTTCTATTGGCATTATCAACGGGTTGTGGGCAAATGCGCTGGGTAATGGCGGGATTATACCCATTGAGGCGTACTGGTTTCCTTGCGCAACAATGATGGACCTGAAATTGACGGGGATGCAAGGCGACGTTATGAAGGAAAGCATGACCGTTGCGAAAACATTGGCGTGGGGGCTGTTGGATGAAGACACGAAAAAGGGGCTCATACAATGGTTTGATGCCACGAAAACACAGGGGCTGCATATTCATTGTCCGGAGGGGGCGACTCCGAAAGACGGGCCGTCCGCTGGAACGGCCATTACCTGCGTCATGTATAGTTTATTCAGTCGCAAACCCATCAAAAATACGATTGCCATTACGGGCGAAATAAACTTACAAGGAAATGTGACAAAAATAGGCGGGTTGGATTTAAAGATTCTTGGTGGCGTGAAAGCCGGCGTAAAAGAGTTCTTATTTCCGTTTGACAACACAAAAGATTTTAATGATTTTTATGAGAAATATAAGGACAAAGACGTGCTTAATGAAGTGGTATTTAGACCGGTAAAAACAATACAAGAAGTGTTTGCTTTTGTGTTTTGATTTTTGGTTCATGGAGAGACGAGACGGAGTATATAAAACGAGACATTATGTTGGGGTCTCGTTTTATGATTATGAAAGTATTGAATTATTATGGAAGTATGGAAGTATAGAAGTATGGAATTATGGAGTGACTCTAAATGTCGCCAAGAAGTTGCCCGTTTTTATATACAGAACATTTAAAGGTTTGGTTGTTGGGGCGTTTGCACACCACATTATTACTGGTCAAATCTTGGAAATAAAGGAGTGATTCATTGCCGGTGAGCATCATAATGCTGTAAAAAACCAAACCAAATATCAACCCGATTACTCCGTTAAATATAACGCCAATTTTAACATTCGTGCACCCATTAGACACATTGGTATACGCATCCACGGCAAACATTGCGACCAGAAGACCAATCAACCAAACATTCACCTGGTTGTTTGAAAGCATAGGCAGCAACAAATACATAAAGGTGAAGGCTATAAACATGCTGTTAAACCGTGCGGGGTTCAAACTGGATACACTGTATAAATTACAAAACACCGAGTCCGATATCGGCAGGTAGTCTTTTAGTCCAGTTTGTATGAATATATTTAAAACGCTGGCAATTGTGACACCACCTAAATATATCAACCCTTTTATGTTTTGATTGAAAATGGAAACTAATACCAAAAAGAATGCGAGAAATATTGGCGAAAATATGCCAAATAATTGTAATATATTTGAAACGGTTAATTGAAGGGCCATGATTTATTATGTCTTGCGATAAGTTATGCGATAAGTTATGCGATAAGTTATGTCTTGTATATAATTACAATTACAATTACGATATAGTATATACCTATATTTATTATACACTATATCACATAAAAATGGAAACATTCATAATTTATCTAATTATCTAATTTATCTAGAATATCCAATCTCCCGCCATGCCTTCTACTACGGCTTCGGCGCCGTGATAAATGGTTTCGGCGCCGTGAAACACCGCCTGCCCGTATTGGTGGTTCTCAATGTTTTCATACGTTTCAATGCCGTTTCCGGCTGCCTCCATGCCATTTCCAACTGCTCCGCCGACAAATGAGCCGCCGATGTCAAGAAAATTGGCTATGCCACTTGCGGTTATATGCATATCAAAGTCAAAGTTTGTTTTTGTATTATAATATGGTTCAATATTTTATTTTTGGTATTTTTTTTGGTATTTTTCAAGGAGAGGTGTTGAGGGAGGTTGTATAACACTTACACAAAAAAGGATTTAAAGACACCCCGGGGTAATATAATGAGCCACATACTAAATAAAATCAGTATGTGGTGGCTGTTTTTATTGTCTCTGTAGCTCAGTGGTTAGAGCGACCGGCTGTTAACCGGTAGGTCGGAGGTTCAAATCCTTCCAGGGACGACAGTTCTTACGATTTTGATTGTAACTTATTTACATTTTACAATCAAATATTTTGAAATACTTTTTATTAGAGTTTTGTGGTGTGTGTATATGTGTGTGTATGTATGTGTGTGTTTCAAGGGTCAAACCGCGTGTTGTTTGTTGCGACCCACGCTGAAAACTCCGACAACAATATATCCCTGTGAAAATTTTGCGTCATCAATTTTAAGTTTCCATTTGATTTTTTCCCATATCGTTGAAAAAAGAACTGGATTACTGCCGCCGTTTTGGCATCCTCGTATTTTGTGTTTGACTCTGCCCACAGCATAACCGGCTTTTTAAGGCGGGCATTCACTTCATTGTGAAAATCAAATAAAAACCGTTTTAATTCTTCTTTTGTATTCACACTTCGTTTGCTGTTTTTCCTTAAATGGGTGGTCGCGTGTTCGGCGCATTCCGGGCACGGAAGATTGGCGCATATACGATACACAAATTTCATAAAGTCGTCTTTCATCAACGGGAAGTCTTCTTCCTTGATTTTGTGTGCGAGGGTGTGAAATAAATACCACACACTTGGCCCCCAAAATCGTCGCCCCGTTGCGCTGGCAGATGAATTGGTTTCTTCTTGTTGTTGGCGTTCAAGGGTTTGAGTTTGTGGCTGAGATGATGGAATATTTCTAAATCGCATGGGTGGTTGCGCCGGATTAAATGGGGTTGGGGGAGGGGAGCGTTGTGGCGGGGCAGAGAGATTTAAATTCATCATTCTAAAACTTACTACCATTGGATTATTGGTATTGATTGTATTGAGTGTATTGATTGTATTGATTGTATTATTATATGTATATACATAATTTACATAAAATCAACATAATAGATATAACATAATAATAAACCTATACACATCCAATTATGAATAATCATAAAGTTAAAAATAACACAAAGATTACATATATACTTCAAGACAACATTGACTTTTTTTCGGAGTTAAATGATATTACTAATAACAACAGCGGCGACATTTGCAGCAGCGGGGATGATGTATGCCTTAATGGAAGCGATTCGCCACTGCCTTCAAACACGAAAACAGCGGCGGAAACAAATCCAGTATCAAGTTCTGGTGGAACAGCCGTGAATTCACAAGAACAGGAATGTCTTCTTACAAAAGAACCGTTGCGGCCGGACCACATAAAACTAGAATGCGGGCATACATTTAATTACATCCCTCTATTTAAAGAAGTCATTTATCAGAAATGTAATAAAATAGACCCAAAATGTGTAAACAATGATATAGTGGGCGGCGGGATTGACGTGGTCCAAGGATACAAGAATAAAACATACTACAATAAATCATTGTCCAATGAAACGACGCGGCTTTCCACAAATGAAATGAAATGCCCGTATTGCCGAACAATTATAAAGAAATTGTTGCCGTATTACCCTTATGAAAATGTTAAATATATTGTTGGCGTGAATTACCCGGCTGACATGTGTATGGCGGGACACACTTGTTCAAGTGACCCGGATTGTAAAAACCCGCCAATTTATAAAGAAACGGTTGGCTTTGTATGTAAGTCGCACCTGCGTCTTCATAACAAAAACAATAAAAAGGATAAAAAGGAAAAAAAGGAAACAGTCAAAAAGACGTCGTCGTCGCAAAATAATGTCGGCGGCGGCATTGGCGGAACCCTGGGGTGTAAAGCAATACTCGTATATGGCGCAAATAAAGGGTATCCATGCGGGGCAAAGGTTGGCTATGGTTCTAGTGAATTTTGTAAAAGACACGCCGGAAAATATCAACAACCGGTTTCACAAAATGGCGCATTGGACCACGCAGGTGTTGCCCCGATATTATGATTTATGGATTTATTGGTTTATGGGGCTTCCGGTGGTTGGTGTGGCGCCCACCATATCAAAATTTGTTCCGAATGTACCAATATATGAATAAACGGCGGGGTCTAATGAAAATGAAGTAGTTATAAATAATTGCTGGCCGGTATAAGGCCCAGACGCAACTGTCACTTGACGCCACCGAATGACTTCACTGCTTCCATTCTTAAAAATGTATTCAGTTCCGTTATCGGTTAAATACACACCATTATTCAAAGTTATCGGGCTCATTGCGCTTCGTGCGGAAACAAGATTTGTATAAAGTAAATTCAAATTTGTCAAACTGGAACTAGTGAAGGTGTGGGTAGCAGCATCATAGGTGTACAGCGACGAGTTTGTCACAAGACCGGCTGAAAATTGGCTCATCGTATATACTCTAACTCCGGATATGACGGTTATATAATAATTCGGGCCACAGATGTTGTTTTTACAGGTGCCGGCACTGCGCGCCTTTGCACGCCGGTTGGCAATAGAACTTGCTCCCACACCAGAGCCGGCAATGTATCGGTTTTCAAGTTGTTGGTTGCTGCTGGCAGCCAAAGTAAGTCGCACACGTTTTAACATTTGTTTTTATATTATTCAGAGATGATATATCAATATATATTTATATATTACATTGATATATTCTTATGTTTTTTATGTGTATTGAAATTCAGTTTTTATTTTACAGATGACTGAATTTCTATGGTATTGGTATTGGTATTGGTATTGGTATTGGTATTGTTATTGTTATTGTTATTGTTATAGGTATCTTCTATATCTATATCTATATCTTCTTCTTCGTCGGTTTCGTTTTGGATTTCAGGGAGAGAATTCAACACATTCACTTTATTGCGATTGTTATATATGATTAATTTGATGTTCTTCTTCTTCCACTCTTCGTAGTTTTTGTTTTTCATATTATTTATAAACGATGCTATAATGCCTTTGGTTTTACTGCTTAAACACTTGTTAAACTCGTCTAAAAATTCATTTATGTTATACATTCGCTCGGATACGATTTCTTCCAACAATTCGTCTTTTTTCACGGCATCAAATTGAAGAGTGGCTTCGTTGTATTTGTATGCTAAATCATTTTGTGTGTTTGTAATCAATATATTTTTGAATTGCGGGTATTTGTCGTTGAAGTGGGTGTATGAAACCAAAAAATCCAAACTTTCAAACCCTTTGTTCAATACGTCCAACTTTTCTTTGTTTGAAAAGATTTGCGATAATTCCTCCTTTCCAAGTTGGATAATGTTGTAGTTGTTGGTTATGATGTTGTTGTTACAGTTGTTGAGTTGTTTGTTTATTTTCACCAGCGTCTTTGGATGAACCTTGCAGTTTTTGTTCATATAATGGAGCAGTTGCTTCTTCAAGTCATTCATCTTGTCGGTGATTTTTATGATTTGTTTTTGAAGCAATATGTTTTCTTCCCGCAATTTTAAGTCGGTGGATGACTTGTTTTTACAGGTTTTATAGTGTCGCATCATGTTGTCTTTTCGTGAAAACATTTTAAAACAGTAGGTACATTCATACGGCCCGCCATATGACGACAGCGAGGTTGCGGTGCTCATACTGGTGGTGGACGTGAATGTGGTGTCGGTTATTTGAGACATGGCGTCGTCGTCGTCGTCATAATCTTGCGTGTATTCAAAATCAACAAATTCACCTATATTTGGCTGCTGATGCGGAGGCAGAAGCAGAGGCGGCGGCGTAACACGTATGGCTGCTGCTGGTTCAGACGATTTTGGTGGTTTTGGCGTGGTATAATGTATTGGTATTGGGGTATGTATTGATGGCGTGGATGAGGGTGAGGTCTTTGTTGTTGTTGTTGTTGATGTCGGTCTCTGTGGCGTGGGAGGAGAAAAGACAATTTCGTTTAATGCGGTTTCTTTTCTTTCACTAATACTGGGTTGATTGTTTTGGTTTTGTTGTGTGAGTTGAGTGTTAAGACCAAGCGTTTCATTGAAGTGGAACCGTTTTATATGATTCCAATGACTTTTGTAAGATGAATATGTTTTATTACATTTACTACAATAATATGGCATTGCGGCGCAGTTATATTAACTAACATAACGCAATATTTTTATATCCACTTTTTATCCACTCCTCCTCAAAATCCTCAAAATGGATAATTGAGGGTGGCAACAATATGAAAAAAAGGTGAATGATAAATGCTGTCAAAAACACACACCGTTAACTAAAACTTAAAAAGTGGATATGAGTTAAAAAGTGGATATAAAAAGTGGATATAAAAAGTGGATATAAAAAGTGGATATAAAAAGTGGATATGAGTGGATATAAAAAGTAGAGCATAATCCGTCTCATTTTTATTTCCACATCATACCAAACCACATATCCTAAACTCCCGAACTCCCAAACTCCCAAAACTCCTCACATGATAACGCCGAAATTGAGTATCCATTCAAAATAAACATACATGAACCGCAACAACGCCGCACCGTTCTTCGTCTCCTTTTTTACCTCCCTCACTGAAAAGAGAAAGTGTATCCACCGCCTCCAAAGAAAGCCCCTCACAATGTATGGCTTCCTCAAAAGTGGAATACCTCATAATTTTGAGGATGCACGTTTTACACATTCGTTGATATCCACTTTCATTGTTTTCAAACCATATATGGTCTCCCTCTTTCATCGTGGTGTATAAACCGCGACATATTCTTATATCCACTTTTTTGATTCCGGAGGAAATGGCGGTGTATAATGGCTCAAAAATGGGGATTTTATATGTTAACATTGGTCGTTTTTTGGGCGGGACTTGGAACCAGTAAAATGCGGGGATATGTATATTATGAATTGTTATCAAAATACGGGCATAAATCAATTTTACAAAGTATATCCCTTGAAAAAGAAGGTTCTTGTTTTTAGCCATACAAAAACATCCATTTTTAGACCATCAAAATCACAAATCAAATTTCAAAAAACGCAAAAAACATGTTTTGTGCAAAACAAGAATGGCCATTTTTGGGACATCATTTTTGAAACCCGGTTTTGAAAGTGGAAAATTGTGTGTTTTTTTGATGAAATGTGAAAAAAAGTGGATGGTAATATGGTGTCGTAGTGTATTTTATGAAATGGATGCGAATGAGACCATTATATCATCCACCATTTTGTAATGTGGAAATTTTTGCCTTACTGACCGAAAAAGTGGAAAAAAGTCGGGTGGATATGTGTGTTTTTTTGGGTTTAATTAAAATGTTATGATATTATGATGCGAATGGTGTTTTTGATGACAAAATAGTGGTTGAGACCATAAAGCAGTCTACTTTTATACGACGCCGGAAAAATGGACATATCCACCGGAATGGTTTTTGGAAGGGTATGAAAAAAGGGGGTCTAAAAAATTCGCTAAGACCTTTTTCAGTGCGGGATTTTTGACACCTCCCGAAAATTATGGTGTGGCTAAAAAAGGTGAAATGAGTGAAATTGAGGGTTTTCCTCAAAAAACCTCACACAAATGAGGAAAAATGAGGGAAAGTTGTTTTTTTCGCATTTTTATGACACGATAAATGGTAAGGAAGATGTTGAAGGTTGAACACCTTTAAAAATACGTCCACTCGAGTTTGTAGAGAGAGAGAGGAGCAGTATAGTTCAAAGGGAATTTTATAGAAAAAAAAAGTACAAAGTCGATCGAAAAACATGTTTTTCACCAAACAAGAATTGAAACTTTGGGGGGATGCTGTTTCACTTGTAAGCGAGTGGATTTCCAAACACCTGTGTTTTTTTGGTTAGACCATTATGGTAAGGGGGTGTTTTTGAAGTTCCGCTGGCGGTGGCGAAAACAAGTCTCGCTGACTGGCCTTCCAAAACTTGGTGTCGCCGGTGGCGAAGCCTTATCATAATGATTTGTGTTTTTTCGTGTTTTTTGTGTCTCCCGTGGATTTTAAGGAATAAGGAATAAGGAACAAGGAATAAGGAATAAGGAACGATAGATATTGTTTGTAAAATAAAATATTTAGTGTTATTTTATTATACTATAATCATCTCACATAAACATATATACAGTAAATATAGAATATAGGTATAATATAGTTGAAAGTTGAAATGGAACCATCCAGAGAGAATTTGCGTGAATTTATTCGTAATTGGATTCGTGTTGAAAATGAAATTCGGCAACTTAGTATTGAAAT
>Ga0169931_10013245_pt1 | contig 11285 bp, 9 predicted proteins | sample Kivu_15m_20L_FD_129675 | JGI IMG/M metagenome (GOLD analysis project Ga0169931, IMG submission 129675) | Freshwater microbial communities from Lake Kivu, Western Province, Rwanda to study Microbial Dark Matter (Phase II) - Kivu_15m_20L... | ecosystem: Environmental > Aquatic > Freshwater > Lake ... | reverse complement strand
CGCCTCTGCTTCGTCGGCATGACCCGCGCGGAGCGGCGGCTCCTGCTCACCTCCGCCGCGACCCGAACCATCCGCGGCATCACGCAGTCCACGGTCGAGAGCCAGTTCGTCCGCGAGCTCCCGGAGTCGGCGGTGGTCCGGGCGGGCGGAGAGTCGCGGGGATCCGCCGCGAGGAACTCGCTCGGCGGGGATCGCAGGTCGCCATCCGAGGAGGGACTCGACGACCTCGGACCGCGGATCGAGTACGAGGACTCGCCACGGGGCGGCATGGGCGCCCGCTTCCCGGTGGGGTCGCTGGTGCGGCATGCTCGATTCGGTCTGGGCCGGATCGAGGCGGTGCTGCCCCGCGGTCGCGCGACGAGCGTGCGGGTCCACTTCCGAGAGGTCGGCGTGAAGACGCTCGTCCTCGAGTACGCCAAGCTCGAGCGGATCCTCGCCTGAGCGTGTGGTTCGACTCGAGCGGTCCATCGCCCCTCGCTCGGCGGAGCGCGGCCGAGCGAGCCGTCGAAGTCCCGGCGATCGACGGTGACCGGCGTGTGGACGCGGGGGGACCCTCCCGCCGATAACCACCGCGTCCCGTCCTCCGCTCGACCCGTGAACAGCCGCTCCCTGCTGGTGGTGCTCGTGATCCTCGTCGCTGGCGCGGCGGGGCTGTCCATCCTCCTCGGAAGCCTTCGCGACACCCGAGAGTCGGTGCTCGAGGAGATGAACGAGCAGGCCCGATCGCTCGCCGCGTCGGCGGGCGCGATCGTCGACCTCGACCTGAACCAGCGGGCGTTCGAGGGAGGGAGTTGGGAGACGGACGCCTACCGGTCGGTGGAGCGGACGCTCCGGAGGATGCGCGACGACTGGCGGGAGGCGGGCGTCGAGGTGCTCTTCGTCTTCACGCTCGTCGAGGACGCCGGGTCGCCGAGCGGCTGGGTCTACGTGGTCGACGCGGAGGAGGTGCCCGAGGACAAGGCGTCGGTCGGCGAGGCGTTCGAGGTCGGCGCGGTCTCGGGTCGGGAGCGGGCGGTGGTGGACCTGCGCGTGCCGCAGTCCTTCTTCTATGCGGACGACTACGGCACCTACCTCTCCGGCTTCTTCCCCGTGCGGGACGACGCCGGCGCGTTGCGCACGGTGGTGGGCGTGGACCTGCCCATCGACTCGGTCATCGCGAGGGAGAGGGCGCTCTTCTGGAGCGGCCTGCAGCTCCTCGGGGCGATGACCGCGGGTTGGGTGCTGGTGGGCTGGTTCGTGGCGACCTGGTACGCGCGGCCGCTGCGCCGCCTCGGCGACGCGGCGGCGAGGATCGCCGACGGCGACCTCGCGGTGGAGGTCCCGATCCGCGGCGTGCACGAGACGCGGGCGCTCGGTCGGGCGATCGCCGCGATGGCGGCGAGCCTGCGCGGGGTCCTCGGCGAGGTCAAGGAGACCACCGCGGGCGTCGTCGCCGCGAGCGACCAGATGCAGAAGCGCGCCGCCGAGCAGCGGGGGGGCGTGCAGTTGATCGTGTCGACCGTCGCAGAGATCACCGCGAGCGCGAACGCGATCGCCGAGAGCGGCGCCAGGCTCGCCGAGACGCTCGCCTCCCTGCGCGAGGCGAGCGACCAGCTGCGCTCCACGAGCCGTGGGTCGGTTGACGGGCTGCGGGCGATCGAGACGTCGATGGATCGCCTCGAGCGGCAGGCCGGCGAGATGCGGAGCCGGCTGCAGGTGATCGAGGAGCGGGGCGGCGCGGTGACCAGTCTCCTCGACGCCATGACCCGCGTCGCGACCCGGACGAACCTGCTCTCGATCAACGCCCAGATCGAGAGCGAGAAGGCGGGGGAGGCTGGTCGAGGCTTCGCGGTCGTCGCCCGGGAGATCTCCACGCTCGCCGACGCCGCCGCCTCGAGCGCCCTCGACATCGAGGAGCACCTCGCGTCGATGCGTCAGGCCGTGCAGGCGGGGTCGGACGGGGTCGCCCGCCTCGTGGACGACGCGACGACGAGCGGTCGCGACACCACCCGCATCGCCGGCGAGATCGGCGCGGGGATGACCTCCCTCGACGGGCTGCTTCCGCGCATCGCCGCCGCCGCGGGGGAGGCGGAAGGTCAGCGGCAGGGCGCGGAGGAGATCGCGTCGGTCCTGGGCACGCTCGTCCAGAGCGCGGTCGATCGGCTGGCGATGGCGGAGGAGGGCGACGCCGCCGCCGCCGACCTCCGCGAGCGGTCGCGGCGCCTGGCGCAGTCGATGGATCGATTCCGGACCTGAACCGCGGGTCAGTCCCAGAGCGTCCGCACGCGGATCGTCTCGGGGACCGACGCGAGGTCGCGCCGCACCACCTCCGCGTCGGCAGGATCGACCTCGAGGATCACGTAGGAGAGATGCGCGTCGGACTGCAGGTACTCGGCGGTGATGTTGATGCCGCGGGAGGCGAGCAGCGTGTGCATGCGACCGAGCACGCCAGGGACGTTGCGATGGAAGTGGAGGATGCGATGGGCGCCCTCGCGGCGCCGCGGGAGGTCCACCTCCGGCACGTTGACGGCGCCGCGGGTCGAGCCGCCGATCGCGTGACGGAGGAGCTTCTCGGCGACGTCGCGACCGATCGCCTCCTGCGCCTCCTCCGTCGAGCCGCCGACGTGCGGCGTCAGGATCGAGTTCGGCGCGCCGGCGAGCGGCGTCGCGAAGCCCGGACCGTTCGACTCCGGCTCGTTCGGGAAGACGTCCGCCGCGATGCCGCGGAGGTGTCCGCGGCGAAGCGAGTCCGCGGCGGCGTCGAGGTCCACGAGGCTGCCGCGGGCGTTGTTCACGAGGATCGCGCCGCGGCGCATGCGGGCGATCTCCGGCGCACCGATCATGCCGCGGGTGAGGTCGGTCTCCGGCACGTGGAGGGAGACCACGTCGCTCCGCTCAAGCAGCTCCTCGAGGGAGCCGAGCGCGACCGCGTTGCCGAGCGGGAGCCGGTGGTCGATGTCGAAGAACACCACGTGCATCCCGAGCGACTCGGCGAGCACCGACAGCTGCGAGCCGATGTGACCGTATCCGACGATGCCGAGCGTCCGTCCGCGCACCTCCCGCGCGCCCTCGGCGGTCTTCCGCCAGATCCCGCGGTGAAGCTCCGTCGAGCGGTCGAAGACGCCCCGCAGCAGCATCACGATCTCGGCGAGGGTGAGCTCGGCGACGCTGCGGGTGTTGCCGAAGGGACTGTTGAAGACCGGGACTCCATGCGCGGCGGCGACGCCCAGATCGACTTGGTTGGTCCCGATGCAGAAGCAGCCGATCGCGAGCAGCTCGGGCGCCGCCGCGAGCACCTCGGCATCGACGCCCGACCGCGAGCGGATGCCGAGGATCGACGCGCCGCGGACCGCCTCCACGAGCTCGCGACCCTCGAGGGCACCTGGTCGCGCCTCGACCTCCACGCCGGCGGCGCGGAGCATCGCCTCGGCGACTGGGTGGACCTTCTCCAGCAGCAGCGCCTTGAGGGCGCCGGATCGAGGGTCGTCAGCGACCGACGATCTCGGGCAGGTCAAGGAGTCCGGCGGTGAGGTTTCGGGGTCCATGCTCGGTGACCAGGACGTCCGCCTCGTAGTGGACGCTCAGCGAACCGTCCGCGGTGTAGATCGGCCACTTCCGTCCCTCGGTTCGGACTTCCGTGCTGCTCAGCGCCACCATGGGTTCGACGGCGAGGAGCGTGCCGGGTCGGAGGCGGGTCCAGGCATCCGGCCACTCGCCCGGATAACTCGGCACCACGTTGCTGACGAACGGGGCGCCGTGCAGCTCGCGGCCGTAGCCATGACCCCCCAGTCCGCGCACGAGGCAGAAGCGGTGCTGCCGCTCCACGACGTCCTGGACCGCCTTCGCCCAGTCGATCAGCGGTCGTCCGGGACGGAGCATCGCGACTCCCTCCTCGAGGGATCGGCGACCGCACCGCATCAAGGCAAGCGCCTCGTCGGTCGCCTCCGCGATCGCGTAGGTCCACGCGGCATCGCCGATCCACCCCTCCTTGCGCACGCCGATGTCGACCGAGAGGACGTCGCCCGGCTGGAGCGGCTTCGAGGACATGTCGTGCGTCCCGTGGACGACGCAGTCGTTCAGCGAGAGGCAGCTATGGCTCGGATAGGCGGGGTGCCCGCGGGCGCGGTAGCCAAGGAACGCGCTGCTTGCCCCGAGGTCGGCGAGGGTCCGCGCCACGAAGTCGTCGATCTCCGCGAGGGTCTGACCCGCCCGCAGATGTCCGACGAGGCGGCGGTGCACCTCGACGACCGCCTCCGCCGCGGCGGCGGCGAGCTCGACGTGCTCAGAGGCGGTGACCACCATAGGGGCGGGGATGGTAGCGGCGCAACGAAGTGGGGCGATCGTCCCTCCGTGGACGATCGCCCCCTTGAGTGGATGCGTGGTCGGGTCGGGGGAGCGCTTCCCCGCGGGTCACGCCGCCGCGCGCACCGGCGTGCGCGTCGAGGTCTCGGTCGAGCCGGCGTAGTTCCACTGCGTGCCGGTGGTCACGCCCGGCGAGCCGCCGGAGGTGGAGGGGGTGATCGAGCCGACCGTGCTGGGCGAGCTCGAGAAGACGTTCGACCGGCTGCTCGAGGTCGAGCCGAAGCCGCCGAAGGTGCCGGTGTTCTGCGTGCTCGACGAGGTCGTCGGCACGCCGAAGCCGTACTGGCCCTGGTAGGTCGAGCAGGTGGAGGGGACGTAGCCCTGTCCGAAGGTCGGCGTGGTGCCGCCGAAGACCTGCGCGGCGCCGAAGTTCGTCCCGAGGTTCGTCGAGGTGCCGAAGCCGTTCACGTTCGAGCCGAGACCGGTCGCGTTGAAGAGGTTCGCGACGCCGGCGACGTTGCCCGAGGTGGTCAGCGCGTTTGCGAGGGCGGTGGCGAAGGTGAACGACGCGGCGGGATTCGGGGTGCAAGCGGCGAGGATCGCGGTCGGCAGGGTGTTCGCGTTGAAGGAGGTGTTCATCGGGTTGAAGCCGCTGAAGCCACCGAGGCCGTTGAAGCCGTTGAGACCACTGAAGCCGTTGAACCCGTTGAAGCCGTTCGTGGTCGGGTTGGCGAACGAGGCGCCGGTGGTGCTGCAGGCGTTCTGATTCCAGCCGCCGTTGTTCCAGGCGTTGGTCGGGGTGTTGCCCTGATTCCAGCCGCCGTTGTTCCAGTTGTTGCCGTAGTTCATGATCAGCGCTCCTGCGATGCACGCATCCATGCGACCAGAGGGGAGTCGTCCGCCGCCGCGGCGAGCGCCGTTGGAGGAGGACGGTCCTGCCGACGGACACGAGTCCGGGACAGGGGTCGCAAGCGGAATCTCGGCGCGTCCGAGAGGCGACTTTGGTCGGAGCGTTCGGTTTGCGCGGGATGAGCGGTCTACGCGAGACCGGCGGGGGTCAGGTCCGTCCACCGTCCGCCGTAGGAGACTGCCGCCGGACCCGGACCCGCAAACTCGCCGCCGATCGCCCGCTCGTCGTTCGAGTCGAGCACCTGCAGATCCGCCCGCAGACCAGCCTCGAGGCGACCGCACTGTCGCTCGAGTCCGAGAACGCAGGCGGCGTTCACGGTCACCGCGTTGATCGCCTCGGCGACGCTCATGCGGAGCCTGCGGCAGGCGAGTGATGCGGCGAAGGCGACCGAGGGACTCGGCGCCGAGCCGGGGTTCAGGTTGCTCGCGACCGCGACGGCGCCTCCGCCGTCGATGAGGCGACGCGCATCGGCGTAGCGATCGTCGAGCCAGAAGCCGCACGCCGGGAGCAGCACCGCGATCACGTCGCTCGCCGCGAGCCGATCGAGGTCCTCTCGACGGGAGGCTTCAAGGTGATCGACGCTCCGCGCACCGAGCTCGATCGCCCGCGGCAGCATGCCGAGGGCGTTGAACTGATCGAGGTGGACCCGGATCGGCAGGCCGAGCGATCGGGCGCGGGCGAAGAGCCGCTCGCACTGCGCGACGCTCCACGCCCCCTGCTCGCAGTAGGCGTCGCAGGCGATGCCGGGGAACTCCGCCGCGACGAGCGGAAGCGTCTCCTCGATGATCCGATCGACGCCGTCGGTCAGGGCAGGATCGATCGCGTGCGCGCCGAGGAACGTGGGCACGATCGGCGCGGGCGAGTCCGCCGCCACGGCGCGGATCGCCCGGAGCATCGCGAGCTCGCTCGCGGTCTCGAGCCCGTAGCCGCTCTTCACCTCCATCGCCCCGGTGCCGAGCCGCCGCATCTGCTCGACCCGATGCCGAAGCGACGCCTGCAGCGCCGCCTCGCCCGCCGCGCGGGTCGCCCGCACGGTGGACATGATGCCGCCGCCCGCCGCGAGGATGTCGAGGTAGGTCCGACCGGCGACGCGCATCGCGAACTCGCCGTATCGCTCCCCCGCGAAGCAGGCATGGGTGTGGCAGTCGACGAAGGAAGGCATCACGACCCGTCCGCCGAGCTCGATCCTGCGACCGCGGACCTCCGAGGTCGGCAGCGGGAGCGATCCCACCCCGGCGATGCGGCCTGCGGAGACCGCGAGCCATCCCCGCTCGATCACCGCCAGCTCCTGCATCCAGCGACCGCGGCGGGGACCAGCAGGTGCGCCCGGCGGCGCGAGCGTGACGAGCCGGGCATCGACGAGGGTGAAGTCCGCCATCGGTCGGGCAGCGTACCGGGGAGACGACGCGCGACGGACTACCATCGCGCCGGAGGTCGTCCTGATGGAGTTGATCCTCGTCCGCCACGCCAAGGCCTTCGAACCAGACGCGGCCGCTTGGCCTGACGACTCGCGTCGCCCGCTCACGGAGCAAGGTCGCGAGAGGTTCCGGCGCCTCGCCCGCCACCTCGGACGGACGATGCCGGCGCCCGAGGTCGTCGAGAGCAGCCGGTTCGTGCGGGCGTGGCAGACGGCGCTCGTGCTCCACGAGACCGCCGAGTGGCCGAAGCCCGTCCGCCTCGAGGCGTTGGAGGCGGAGGGCGACGGGGGACTGGCGGGGCTCCGCCGGTCGCTCGCGGCGATGCAGGGGATCGAGCGCGTCGCCTGGGTCGGTCACGAGCCCCAGCTGGGTCGACTCGCGTCCCTCCTCCTCGCCGACGACCCGGACGCGGTCACCATCGACTTCCGCAAGGGCGCCGTGGTGGCGCTCCGCCTCTCGGAGGGTGTTTCCGGGCGTGCCCGGCTCGCGTGGATGCTGACCACGGGGCTAGCGGGTCGGGCCCGCCGACGAGGGTGAACGGACGCGCGGCGGAAAGCGACCATCGCAACGCAGATCGAGTAGACGGGATGCCGATGTAGACTCGACCGCTGGGAAACGCTGATGACTCGATCTGGCAAGGATCTTCCGGTTCGACGCTCGCTCGCGGTCGCCGACCTGTCGTGGGATGGGCGGGTGCTTCGCGTCGGACTGCTCAGTGCGAGCTTCGGTCCTCGCGAGGTCCCGGAACTCAACGAGCACATGGCGGAGTTCCTCGTGACCGCGGGCGGCGACCTTCGGCACCTCGTGATCGACGTCCGACCCGTCCGCTTCATGTCGAGCATGGGTCTCGGCTTCTGCATCGCGAGCCGCAACGAGGCGTCGCGCCGCGGGGCCTCGGCGCACGTGCTCGGCGCCGCCACCGAGCTCCTCGACATGTTCAAGCTCATGAAGCTCGACACCATGTTCCACTTCCACCGGGGCGAGGACGAGCTGGCGAAGCGGCTCAGCGCCTGACGGCGCAGTCTCGGCGACCCTGCCGAGCGCGAGCGTCCATCGGACCGATGGAAAGACCGTGATGTCCGCGACCCTGCCGCCGTCGACCCACGCCACGACCGCGCCGGGTCGTTCGCTCGGAGCCCTCGGCGCCGTCGTGATCGGGCGCAACGAGGGCGCCCGCCTCGAGACCTGCCTGCGATCGCTGCTGAGGGAGCTCCCGGCGACCTCGATCGTCTACGTGGACTCCGCCTCCTTGGACGGAAGCGTGGCGCTCGCGACCTCGCTCGGGGTGATCGTCCATCCGGTGGATCCGTCGAGACCGATGAGCGCCGCCCGCTCCCGCAACGAGGGATTCGAGCGGCTGCTTGGAGTCCATCCCGAGATCGAGCTCGTCCAGTTCGTCGATGGCGACTGCGAGGTCCTTCCCGGTTGGCTTGCCCGCGGTGCGGCGATGCTGCGGGGCGCGGAGGACCTCGCCGCGGTCTGCGGACGGACGGTCGAGCGGCACCGTGATGCGACCATCTACAACCGGCTCTGCGACATCGAGTTCGACGCGCCTCCCGGAGCCGCGAAGGCGACCGGCGGCATCTTCATGATCCGGGCGAGCGCGTTCCGCGCGGTCGGCGGCATGAGGGTCGAGGTCGTCGCGGGCGAGGAGCCGGAGATGGGATTGCGCCTCCGGGCCGCCGGCTGGCGCCTCGAGCGGCTCGGCGAGCGGATGGTGCTCCACGACTCCGCGATGACCCGCTTCCGGCAGTGGTGGCGCCGCTCCGTGCGGTCGGGCGTCGCCTACGCGATCGGCAAGCACCTTCACGGGCGCGGGCCCGAGCGGTTCTGCGTCGCGGACGTGCGGCGGATCCTCCTGTGGGGTCTGGTCCTCCCGGTGCTCGCTTTCGCTCTCGCGTGGTCGACCCTCGGCATCAGCCTGGCGGTCTATCTGCTGCTCGTGCTCGGGCAGTCGTCGAGGATCGCCTGGCGAAGCCGTCGGCGTGGGCTTCCCTGGCGCGACGCGGCGCTCTACGGCGCGTCCTGCATGCTGGCGAAGTTCCCCCAGCTCGTGGGGCTCTCCACGGTCCGACTGGACCGCTGGAAGGGGCGGGCGCCGGCGATCGTCGAGTACAAGTGAACCGACGCCGTCCGCGACCGATCAGGACGCGCCGTCGGTCGTCGCCGTCGGCTCCGCCACGGTCGCGGGAGCCGTGCGGGTGGAGACCACGATGTCCGCGCGGCGCCGGTCCTCTCCGCGAAGCGAGCGGAACGGCTCCGGCACCAGCGAGATCGTGAGGATCCTCGCGAACGGCGCCCGGCGGGCGATCTCGAGCACGGTGCCGCCGTCGAAGTCGGAATGGAACTGGCCCACCACCAGCACGACCTTGGCGACGCCGTTCGGACGACGATCGAGGGCGCGAGCGACCGATGCCGCCATCGTCGCGTCCCAGGTCATCTGCGGACGCAGCACCGCCTCGACCTCCTCCTCGCTCGGGGGTCCCTCGCCGCGGGCGGCGCGGGCATCGGTCATGAGTTGGCGGAGCCGCGCGCGGTACGCGCCATCGTCGAGCGAGCTCGGGAGGTCGAACGACGCCTGCTGCTCGGCGGGAAGCGCTCGAAGCGACTCGTAGCCCTCGCGACCGGCGAGGCGGACGTACTCCCGCGGCGCGTTCGCCGCGACGACGGCGGCGTCGTGGCGTCGCGCGCACTCGACGAGCCGACCGTAGGACTCCTCCCACGACTGCGCGCCGGACCACCGTGCGCTTCCGGTCCGCTCGATGAACTCCGACTCGGAGAGCTCGCCGGCGAGAAGGGCATCGACCGCCGCCTGCTCGTCGCGATCGAGCATCTCGAGCGCCAGCACGGAGCCGGGATAGGTCGCGAGCACGTTCTCGAGGACCGCGAGCTCGACCGCGTGACCGTTCGCGTCGTCGTGCTGCTCGCCGAGGACGACGACGTCGCTCGAGGCGACGGCGTCCATGAGGTCCGCCCACGTCACGACCCGCCCATCGCGACCCGAGAACATCGGAAGCGCCCGCGGTGCCCATGGCTCCTGCGGCAGCAGGTGCTCGGAGGGGCTCGGGTCCTTCGGGACGAAGGCGAAGGGATCCGGTCGCGAGCAGCCGGCGAGGGCGATGGACAGGACGCAGCAGCCGACGGTTCGGGTCGCGGATCGCATCGCCGGAGCATCTCGGGCGTCGGGGGTCGGGTCAATCGGAAACCCGGCGGGCGATCTCGCCGAAGGGTCCGGCTCGGCGTGGTCCCGATCCGGTCCCGGAGTAGATTCCGATCATGAGCATGGTCCATCGCCGCCGCTCGAACCTTCTCGGTCTCGTCCTCGGAGTGCTCCTTGGTCCGCTCGCGGCGGTCGGCGGAACGTCGATCGCAGCGCCTCCCCCCGCGGACCTCGAGCGACCCTACGCCGGCGATCGGGTGGTCCGCGTGACGATCCGTAGCGCCCGCGACCTCCGGGCGATGCTCGCTCTCAGTGAGGACGCGTGGTCGCATCGGCTCGGCATCGGTCCCTGCGACTTCCGGGTGTCGCCCGAGGCATTCCGGGCGCTCCAGCGGAGCGGCCTGCCGTTCGAGGTGCTGATCGAGGACGTGCAGCGCGTGGTCGACGCGGAGCGCGCCCGCCTCGCGGCGGCGGAGCCGGAGGGCGGCGTCGCGGGGTTCGACTTCTTCGCCGACTTCCGCGACCTCGCGACGATCAACGCGCGGCTCGACGAGCTCGCGGCGCTGCATCCCGACCGCGCGAGCGTGATCGCGATCGGCACGTCGGTCGAGGGGCGCTCCATCCGCGGGATCGAGATCCGTCCCGAGGAGTCGGCGGGACTTCCGCAGGTCGTGATCAACTTCGCCCAGCACGCCCGCGAGTGGGCGACCCCGATGACCGGCATGTGGCTCGTCGAGGCGCTTCTCGAGCGCAGCGATCCCGCGGTCGCCGCCGTCGCGGACGCCGCCATCTGGACGGTGATCCCCGTGACCAATCCGGACGGCTACCAGCACTCGTGGGGTCCCGAGCGGCTGTGGCGCAAGAACCGCCGACCGAACCCGGACGGCAGCATCGGCGTCGACCTCAACCGAAACTGGGGCTGGGGGTGGGGCGGACAGGGATCGAGCGGCTCGCCGAGCAGCGAGACCTACCGTGGTCCCTCGGCGTTCTCCGAGCCGGAGACGGCGGCGCTTCGCGACTTCCTCTCCTCGCGGAGCGACCTCGCGGCGCATCTCGACATCCACAGCTACGGACAGTGGATCCTCCACCCGTGGGGGAACGTCGCGACGCCGACCCCCGACGCGGTGGCGTTCGCGCTCATGAGCAGCGAGATCGCGGGCGCGATCCGCGCGGTGCATGGTCGCACCTACGTCGCCGGATCGATCTACTCGACGCTCTATCCGGCGTCGGGAGGCGCGTGCGACTGGGTGTACGGCGACCGTGGCGCGTTCTCCTTCACCTTCGAGGTGCGCGACACCGGCTCCTACGGATTCGTCATGCCGCCCGCGGAGATCGTGCCGAACGCGGAGGAGAACCTCGCCGGCATCGCCGCGTTCGCGCGGGTGGCGCTCTCGCCCGCCGCGTTCGTCGCGCCACAGATTCCCGCCCAGGTCCCGGCGGGCGAGGAGGCGCGGGTGCCGGTCTCGATCGTGCCGATCCGCGGGGAGGTGACCGCCGGCAGCGAGGTCGCGTGGAT
>Ga0169931_10013244_pt1 | contig 11286 bp, 6 predicted proteins | sample Kivu_15m_20L_FD_129675 | JGI IMG/M metagenome (GOLD analysis project Ga0169931, IMG submission 129675) | Freshwater microbial communities from Lake Kivu, Western Province, Rwanda to study Microbial Dark Matter (Phase II) - Kivu_15m_20L... | ecosystem: Environmental > Aquatic > Freshwater > Lake ... | reverse complement strand
TATCTCTCGACAATCATATGACGATGCATTCTTTGCAGCCTCCCCCAAAATACTCTCCACATTAGAAAGAGCGCCCACATGGGGAGCCACGAGTTCTGGTAAACAACCGTATGGCGTGGCGAATACCGGTTTCCCAAAATACAAGCTCTCAATTACGGCAGTGGCTCCTGGCTCATGCCAAAGGACCGGAAACACTAGCCCAGAGCTCCCGCGAATAAGTTTGTTCTTCTTTTCACCACCAACCATACCGTGAAAACTAGCATGTAAATCGAACGTAAACCGGAATCCCATCTTAAAATTAAGACGACTTCCGCCGAGAATGTCAATTTTTTTTCTTGCCTTGCGCGCGACAGAAATTGCGCCTTTCACATTTTTTAGACGCCATGCGGCTTTTCCCAGAAAGATCAGAGAAGCACTCTCTCTGTTTTCAAAATTTGGACTTCCATATTCTCTTGGGTCTAGTCCGAGGTGCACAAATGCTTCACCCCCGTGGTTTGTTGCATGCTTTAAAGAGCAGAAAATTGTATTCCGGTCAAAGGTTTGCCAATTGCGAGCATTACCATGATTTGTATAACAGTAGGGATAATTCTGCGGCGCCGCAATGTCGCCATGTATATGGACGATATTTGTGCCTTCTGGAATTTGACTGTCTAAAGATTTCGATACATCTAAAGGAAGTACCTCTGCGAAATCTAACTTAGACGTAGGTTTGGCAAGGAATATCGGTTGATGGCCTAGCTCTTTCAATCCGCGGCCAAGCCATACAACTACTCGCTCAATCCCGCCGTACTCGAGTGCAGGGATTAAACTATTAACTACAATGCAAATTTTCATTTATTTTCTGTTCCATGTCTTTGCATTTTTCCTAAGTAGTTCCGCCAGGACAATATAGTCTCAGTCAAAGCCATCCTAGAAAATATCACGTAACAATTCTTGATTGTATAATCGAAATATCAGAAATAAAACGCCTTCGAGCTGTTTACTTTAAAAGTATTTAATAAATACAATGATTTGATCAATATTCTCTTAAAAAATATTCACCAATTAATATCTGACAGACGGTTAATTCTTAAACCACTTGAACTTAGCTCGTTTTTTCATAAGCGAATTAAAACTAGATGCGAGCAAAGCCATTCCTGGCTCAAATTCTTTGAGCTGATGACGATGACTCAATAGACTCGTGAATGTGCAGGAATTTAAATCTGCTTCATTAATCATATTGCGATTGACTTTCACGAACATCGCTTCGGTCGGCGATAGGGTCCTACCGTAAAAAGCCCCCTCAAATAATACATCGCCATTTCTGGATGAGACATTTGGAAAATCCATCGATAGCTTTCGGTAGTCCAGACCTTCGTAGCCGGGCAAAAAACTACCAATATTCCAACCGTTATGGATGATTTCCTGCGATAGCTTTAATTCATAGTGGACGATGACTTCTTTCTTGGTAAGCGTTCTATCTACACTATAGAAGCCGGCATCCAGCAGATAGCGCACGGCGGTGGACGATAGCGCATACGCCGTCGTCTGCGCATGCACATACGGCGGCTGATATCCATAAACTGCTGAAAATCTTCGTGTATGCGTCGCAGACTCGGGAAGAATGTTAATCGACGCCCCGACTAGATGAATGTCTCCGCGAAGGCGATCGATAAAAGCATTTACCCAACGGAAATCGGAGTAGCTTGGTAAAAATGGACCCCGCACGGAAGAGTTTATGAATATAAAAAATTCATATTGTTGGACCGGTACGACTTGAAAGAATTTTATGTATCCACCAAAATCATTATTCCAATTGTCCATTTTGATATAGGTTACGTTACGCCGATCGGGCAACGCTACGGTGCATTCTCCAGAAATCATGATGAAATAATCAACCTCTTCCAGAATCGCCACACTCAAAAAGTAGACGAGATTGTTTTTGTAGGTCAAATCCTTCTCAAAATAATGGTAGACAACAACAGTAGAACTACTCATCGCATCCCCTATGCTTTCTACTTCCAAGCTCGTCAAATCATTGACCCCAAACAACTAGCCTGTGATTATTCAAATGTTTCGCTCATCGAGCCTAGAATGGAAATACAATGGAAAGGTGACCAAGTTTCATCAGGAGCGCTGCTCTTTTACAGATCTATGCATTTAATTCGTCAAGCTCTGAGCGTCTTGGACCGACGACATAAAAATGACCGCATCAGCTTTTATGCAAAAGCATTTGGCAAGCTGATGCTGCCTGATCGTTTTTTCCAACATAAAGCTCAAAGTCTAATTTCGCGATATCCAGTCCTTAGCGCTGAGAACCAGGCACGCCTTGATTACTACTGCAAGCTAATGTCTCCATTTACACTGACGGACGAGAACGGGATCGGTCTCGATCAATTTCGGTCCCACCCGAAATCCACATATTTTCTAGACTTCTATCCCTTTATCCGCGCCTTCCCTGGCAACAGGAAATTCCTTACCCTGTTCGGCGATGTGGTTAGCATCCCAGATCAGCCCAGCTTCGTTAAGAGTCGCCCAATTGCAGGCATCAATCAAAATTCGGTTCTATTGAAACTTGATTCCATACGCCATTTCACCTTCGTACAGGATGCCAAGCCATTTAGAGAAAAGCATCCTGCCTTGGTCTGGCGCGGCAGATTACATCTTGATAGTGCGAAAGAAAGACGGCTAGACTTTCTTCGCGACTTTACTGGCAAGCCAGGCTTCGACATCGGACACATCAACAAAGGGGAGATATTTCCCGAATTTCGTCGCGAGCGATTATCTATTCAAGATCAATTGAACTTCAAGTACATCTTATCGCTCGAAGGCGTCGATGTTGCGACCAATCTCAAGTGGATCATGTCCTCCCACTCATTGTGCTTTTCACAAAAACTGAAATTCGAAACTTGGTACATGGAAGGCTTGCTACAACCCGGCGTGCACTACGTAGAAATCGCAGCCGATTTCTCTGACGTCGAGCAAAAAATTGACTATTACGAAAATCATCCAGACGAAGCCGAGCAAATTATCGCAAATGCAAACGCTTATACACGTCAGTTCTTTAACCCGGAGATCGAAGACTTGCTGTCTTACCTTGTCGTTAAACGTTATCTGGAACTTTCCCAACCCGTTTAAAGGGCACCAGTCATCCTGCCTCCTTCCCTGCTACTGCTTGTCTTTAGGTAGCCGCCCCATCAAATAAAACTCTTCATTTGGCTTCATACCGATCGAATTCGCAATCCGGTTGGACATCCCAAAAAATGCAGTGATCGTCGCGATGTCCCAAATATCTTCGTCATCAAATCCGTGTATGTGTAACGCGGCATAGTCGGCTTCATTTACCGAAGCCGAATCCAGGCATACCTTCACTGCAAAATCCAGCATCGCCTTTTGTCGTGGCGCGATCTCTGCTTTCAAATGGTTTATGGCTACCTGATCCGCCACCAACGGGTTTTTAGCATAAATGCGAAGTAGTGCGCCATGCGCGACAACGCAGTACAGACAATCATTCTTTGCACTGGTGGTGGTCACAATCATCTCGCGATCGGCTTTAGTGAGATTCCCCGTTTCCTTTAGCATAAGCGCGTCGTGGTAGGCAAAGAAAGCACGAAACTCTGCAGGCCGATGCGCTAACGTCAGAAATACATTAGGGACAAATCCGGCTTTCTCTTGCACAGCCAAGATTGTCTGTCGAATATCATCAGGGAGACCTGCTATTTCAGTTGTTGGAAACCGTGAGATCGGCGGGTGGTTTGACATTAGACCTCCTTGGCGAATTGCAAATAATAGAGGTGTGCATACACACCATTAGCCGTTAATAATTCCGCATGGCTTCCGACTTCCACGATACGGCCATGCTCGAGCACAGCAATACGATCTGCGCGCTCGATCGTCGAAAGACGGTGCGCAATGACGAGGGTAGTCCTTCCCTGCATCAATATGTCCAGCGCTTGCTGCACCGCTCTCTCTGATTCAGAATCGAGCGCGGAGGTAGCTTCGTCAAGGATCAATATGGGTGCGTCGTTGTAAATTGCTCGGGCTATGGCCAAACGTTGGCGCTGACCGCCTGACAAGCGCATCCCATTATCACCAATCTGAGTGTTGGCTCTGTTCGGCAGCGCAGCGATTACATCCTGTAGGTTAGCGGCTCGTATCGCTGCATCGATTCTGGCCGGGTCAGGTGCTGGGTCACCGTAGGCGATATTCGCTGCAACCGTATCATCGAATAGAACTACATGCTGACTCACCATAGCGATCTGCGCTCGTAAACTGACCAAATCAATTTGCGCAATAGGGGTTCCGTCCAAAAGAATCTCGCCGGCCGATGCAGAGTAAAACTCTGGAATTAGATTTACCAAAGTGCTCTTACCGCCCCCCGACATACCCACTAATGCGATTGTCTCGCCCGGGGCAATCGCTAGATTCACATTAGATAGTGCGGCATCATTAGCCTCCGGGTAGCGGAAACTGACATTTCGAAACTCCAATGCACCTTTCGAGCGCTCCAGCAAAGTGGTACCACCCGTACGCTCAATAGGCTCGTCCATCATCCCGAATACTCGCTCACAGGCTGCGAGGCTCCGCTGGAATGGCGCATTAATATTTGCCAAGTGCTTTAACGGAGTTAGCATCAGCAGCATCGCGATAATAAAGGAGGTAAATCCGCCGACGGTCATTTGACCGTCACTCGCCTGCACTAGAGCAATCGTAATAATCACCGCGACAGCAATCGCGTTTAGAAGCTGGGTGATTGGCTCAGTCGTGGCTGCTGTAACCTCTTGCCGCAAGATAAAGCCGCGCAATTTATCGGCGCGTTGGGCGAATCTTATTGCTTCATATTGCTGACCACCAAACACTTTGATCACCTGGCGCGCCCTGACGGTCTCGTCGATCGTCTGCATTAGTTCACCAGTCAACTGCTGGCTCTCGCGAATCAAGCGTTTCAATCGCCTGGCGGTCAGTCTTATGGCTATCGCGACCAAGGGTACCAAGACGAGCGTAATCAGTGTCAGCTTCCAGTTCAGCCAGAAAAGGTAAGCAGTAAGCCCTAGCACCGTCATACTGTCTCGGATGAGATACACCATGCAGGTACGGAATAGATCGAGGACCTGCATCACCTCATTCATCATAGTATTCAGTACATGACCTGTCGCATGCTGGTCATGAAAGCCAATCGGTACTTGCAGCAATCGATTAAACATCTGCTGCCGTAACTGCGCAGCCATGCGTCCTGACACCCACGCCATTAAGTAAGCGGCGGTAAAGGTCGCCATTCCTCTTACCAAAAAAATACCCACCACGAATAACGGGGCTACCCAGATCGGGAAGCCCACCTTGACGAAACCGTTATCGAGAAGTTCCTTCATCAAAGCCGCAACGGTCGGCTCGGTGGCTGCGGTGATGGCGGTGGCGATGAACGCAACCAAGATACGCGCCTTGTAGGGCGCAAGCAGTACGAGCAAGCGCTGCATCGATCGAGAGAATTTCATCAGTACTCGAACCAAACGTTATCAGCGCTGAGCCAGTCGGATAGCTTTGCACGTAACGCGTCATCAGCACGTACCCGCCATTCATCCGACAAACGAATTTCAGCGAGGGCACCTTGCTTGGTGTATTGAACAACAATAGGACACGATGCACCCTGGTTTTGAAAAGGCTTGATCAATTCACGTAATTTAGCGGCATCTGCTTGGCCATTCATCGAAACACGGAGTGCCTTCACAAATCCGGCCCGGGCAGAGGCGATATCCATCACTTTGTCGGCGATGATTCTCAACCCGCCAGAGAACCGGTCTTCAGAGATCTTGCCTTGTACTGCGAGGAATTCATCTTCCTTGAATAAACTTCGATTCGGCTCGAATAACTCGTTATAGACCGTCACCTCTAATTGCGCAGTACCATCATCTAGCGTGACGATAGCCATGCGTCCACGCTGAGTGAGTTGGAATCGAATACCGGCAATAATGCCTGCCAGTAGCTTAGGCTCGCGTGCAGGTACAACATCACACAACTTCACCCGAATGAAATGTCTGACCTCGGCAGCGTAGGCATCAAACAAGTGCCCGGATAGATAAAAACCCAGCGCAGCCTTCTCTTCTGCGAGGCGCTGCTTGTCTGACCAAGGCGGCACATTCACATACTCGGGGCTATCATCAACGCCCACATCGACGCTTTCAAACAAGCTGACCTGGTTTGCGGCCGCCTCAGCCTGCTCAGCGTTATCCATGGCGCGACCGACTGAGGCGATCAAAATACCTCGATTAACGCCAAAGCCATCCATCGCACCAGCTTTAATCAGAGATTCAATTGCGCGTCGATTAAGGTGGCGTTTGTCGATCCGTTTAACGAAATCAAATAAGTCTTTGAACGGCCCTACCTGGCGCGCCTGCACAATCGCCTCAATCGCACTTTGGCCGGTACCTTTGACGGCGCCCAGACCATAGCGAATTCGATCTGCCTTTTTCCCGGCATCGGCCACTGCTGTGAATCGATACGACGAATGGTTGATGTCGGGTGGTAGTAAAGCTAATCCGCAATGACCCGTTGCATCTTCGACTAAAACTTTGATTTTGTCGGTGTCGTCCATCGCCAGCGACAAGTTGGCTGCCATGAACTCAGCGGGGAAATGTACCTTCAAATAAGCGGTGTGGTAAGACAATAGTGCGTAGGCGGCAGCATGTGACTTGTTGAAGCCGTAGCCAGCGAATTTCTCCATCAAGTCGAAAATCTCGTCAGCTTTATTTTCTGCTAAACCGTTTTTTGCTGCGCCCTCGCGGAAGATCTCACGATGCTCTGCCATCTCCTCGGGTTTTTTCTTACCCATGGCGCGGCGAAGTAGATCGGCGCCACCGAGCGAGTAGCCCCCGATCACCTGTGCCATCTGCATCACTTGCTCTTGGTAGACCATGATCCCGTAGGTTTCGGACAGAATCGATTCGGTACGCGGATCGGGATAATCGAATCGCTCACCGTGCTTGCGTCGGCAAAAATCGGGGATTAACTCCATCGGCCCCGGCCGGTACAGCGCGACGAGCGCGATGATGTCTTCAAACCGATCTGGCCGCGCATCCTTCAGCATGCCCTGCATGCCACGGCTTTCCAGCTGAAACACGGCAACGGTTTTGGCCTCGGTGAGCAGCTTGTAAGTTGGCGCATCATTCAGCGGTACTTTGTCGAGGTCGAATCCGGCATGCTCGGGGTACAGCGCGCGAATACTCTGCACCGTACGATCCAGAATCGTGAGCGTGGTCAGTCCAAGAAAATCGAATTTCACCAGACCGATGGCTTCAACATCGTCCTTGTCGAATTGCGACACCACGCCGCCATCCGTACCCTGGGTATACAGCGGACAAAAATCGGTGAGCTTGCCCGGCGCGATGAGAACGCCCCCTGCGTGCATGCCGACATTGCGCGCAATGCCTTCGACTTGCTGTGCCAGCGCGAGTAGTTGCCGTACTTCTTCTTCTTTTTCTTGTCTTTCCTTGAGTAGTGGCTCTTCTTTTAGTGCATCGTCAATCGTCACTAACCGCCCTGGCTTGAAAGGAATCAGCTTGGAGATACCATCGCAAAAATTGAAACCAAAATCCAGCACACGCCCTACATCACGTACCGCACCTTTAGCGGCCATGGTGCCAAAGGTCGCAATCTGTGAAACCGCCTCTTTGCCATACCGGTCCTTCACATACTGGATGACACGGTCGCGTCCTTCCTGACAAAAATCGATATCAAAATCCGGCATCGAAACACGATCAGGATTCAAGAAGCGCTCGAAAAGCAAGTTATAGGCAAGCGGATCGAGATCAGTAATTTTTAGCGCGTACGCCACCAACGAGCCGGCACCCGAACCGCGGCCCGGACCGACAGGAACCCCATTACGCTTTGCCCACTGGATGAAGTCAGCAACGATCAAAAAATAACCGGGGAAACCCATCGTGATGATGGTGTCGGTTTCGAACTTCAATCGAGCAGCATAACGCTCGCGCACTGATTCGCGCTGGAACGCATCGGGATATAGCTGTGCAAGTCGCTCCTCAAGCCCGGCTTGCGACTGAGCTACTAATAAATCATTGATACTCATCCCGGCGGGCGTCGGGAAATCGGGCAACTGTGCTTTGCCGAGCGTGAGCGACAGATTGCAACGCTGCGCAATCGCGATACTGTTTTGCAGCGCGGCCGGCATATCGGCAAACAGTTCGGCCATTTCCGACTGCCGCTTGAAATACTGTGCCTCGGTAAATCGCTTTACCCGCCGAGTATTCGCCAATATCTCGCCCTCGGCAATACAAACCCGTGCCTCATGCGCAGTAAATTCTTCCTTGCGCCCGAACTGTACTGCGTGCGTGGCAACCACAGGCAGCTGCAGCTTGGCAGCAAGTTGGGTTGACTGTCTCAGCAGTTGCTCACGTTGCGGATTACCGTCGCGCTGTACCTCAATATAAAAACTATTCGGGAAAATCTGCATCCAGCGTTGCGCGCAACGCTCGGCCAGCGCTGAATTACCATGTTCAAACGCCTGACCAATATCGCCGGTGTTGAACCCTGATAGGGCGATCAAGCCGTTGTTTTGCGCGAGCGCCGCTAACCACTCAATACGAATTTCAGCGCGCCCGCGATATTGGTTATTCAGCCAGGCACGGCTGAGTAAATCGCACAGTTGCAGATAACCGGCATGGTTTCTGACCAGCAGCAGCAAGCGAAAGGGCTTGTCGCGCTCGTCTTCATTGGTGATCCAGACATCCGCGCCAATGATCGGCTTGATTCCCTTGCCGCGCGCCGCCTTGTAGAACTTGACCATCCCAAACAAATTGGCGAGGTCGGTAACAGCCAGTGCCGGTTGCTGATCATCGGCGGCCGCCTGAACCACCTGATCAATGCGCACCAATCCGTCGACGATTGAGAACTCGGAGTGCAGGCGCAGGTGAACAAATTGCGGGGCGGTCATAGGCCGTATTTTACCCGCTGGGACCAGCCCAAAAACTAGCAAAATAATATCAAAATCGCTACTAAATCACATTGTAATCGGTATTTATTAAAAGTATATTTGCATTAAAAGTCATTTTTAGAGAAATTTCGACATGAAAATCTCACAAGAAGAGCTGGTTGCCGTCCTAGCCCAATTCAACCCGTGGTGGCGCGGCGAAAGCGTGCCCGAACTTCCGGATTGGCGGCGGGCAGCATTTCGCGAGCTACACGGTTGGTTGGTGTCGCCACCTGCGCCACGCGCGGTGTTGCTGTCGGGCGCTCGTCAGATCGGCAAGACCACGCTACTGCTTCAAGTGATTCAGGCGCTGCTTCGTAATGGCGTGCCGGCCGCAAATATTTTGTACGTTACTTTTGACCATCCACTTCTCAAATTAGCAGGCATCGATGCCGTGCTTCAGGCTTGGCGCGCTCGCGAACCAGCAGCAGAGGGCGTCGAGTATCTATTCATGGATGAGGCACAGTTCATTCGTGACTGGGGTACGTGGGTCAAACATCAGGTCGACTTTAATAAATTTCGGCGAATCGCATTTACCGGGTCAGCGATGCCGCTGGCGGAAACTGCACAGGAATCAGGCGTTGGTCGTTGGCACACCATTCGAATGACCACGCTCTCATTCTTTGAATATCTGCAGATCAAGCGTTTGACATTACCGGCTTTGCCTCCGGTAAAGTCGCTTCGTGAACTTTTCCAGTGGCAGCCCGCTGATCTCGCCCGCGTGGGTGAAAGTGCCGAATCTTATGTTGCACATTTTCATGAGTATCTAGTACGCGGCGGGTTTCCGCAAACTGCGCAAGTCCACAGTATTACGCAGGCACAGCGCCTACTCCGCGAAGATATCATCGACAAGGTGCTCAAGCGAGACATGACGGCACTGTTTGGCGTCAGGCGTGTTCTGGATTTGGAGCATACGTTTCTTTATCTTTGCATGCACGATGGAGGCCTGCTCGATGTCGCCGACTTGTGCGCCAATCTGGAAGTTAAACGCCCCACCGCACAAAACTTTATCGAGCTATTGGAATCGGCGCATTTGATTCACCGACTAGCGCCTTATGGCTACGGCAAAGATATTTTACGTGCCCGATTCAAAATTTATCTTGCAGACGCAGCCATCGCGCCAGCTGTGATGCTTAAAGGAAAAGCAATGTTGGAAGACCCGACTGCACTAGGTATCGCTACAGAGACCGCAGTATTCAAACATCTGCTATCGAGGTACTACGCTAGTAGCGTCCGCTTTTCTTATTGGCGCGGCCGAAAACATCATGAAGTTGATTTGCTTGCCGATGCCGGAGGCCAACTCATACCTTTCGAGGTGAAATACCGAAGCCAGCACACGGGAAAGCGAGAATTGAAGGGTTTGATTGAGCTATGTGACACAAAAGCGATAACACACGGCTACGTCGTCACTCGCTCGATGCATGATTTTGGGCAGATCAATGACAAGCTGCTTGGTGATCACACGCGAACCCAGCTGATACGCATACCAGCACCACTGCTGTGCTACTGGCTAGGCGCGTCTGAACTCGACAGTAACGAACAACCCATCAGCATGTGAGGGCTGCGCTTTATAATCCTGACTACATATTCAGCACTAATGACCGCGATGCAACCCGCCGACCCTATCGTCAATATTTCAGCTTACAAATTTATAACGCTCGACGATATCGCTGAGTTACGGCCGCGTTTTTTGCAGCGCTGTACCACCCTTGAGTTGAAGGGCACGATCTTGCTGGCCCCCGAGGGTATCAACATGTTCCTGGCGGGGAGCCGTGCTGCCATCGATAGCTATATGGCATGGATGCACCAAGACCCACGGCTATCAGACATCGTGGCGAAAGAAAGCCTTTCCGACCGACAGCCATTCCGGCGCATGCTGGTGCGCCTGAAGAAAGAAATCATCACCATGAAAAACCCGCTGATCAAACCTGAGCTCGGTCGCGCGCCAGCGGTTAGTGCAGCTGATCTGAAGCGGTGGCTGGACCAGGGGCATGATGATGAGGGCAAACCTGTCGTGATGGTCGATACGCGTAATGCTTTCGAGGTTGACGTTGGCACTTTTGATAAAACACTGGACTACCGTATCAATAAGTTCAGTGAATTTCCTGAAGTGATCGCACAGAACAAAAATCAGCTGAATGATAAAACCATCGTTACTTTTTGTACCGGTGGCATACGCTGCGAGAAAGCAGCCATCTATATGCGTAATATTGGCTACGACTCGGTCTATCAGCTTGATGGTGGCATCTTGAAATACTTTGAAGAAGTAGGTGGCGCGCACTACAACGGTGATTGCTTTGTATTCGATCAGCGTACCGCACTCAATC
>Ga0169931_10013242_pt1 | contig 11287 bp, 14 predicted proteins | sample Kivu_15m_20L_FD_129675 | JGI IMG/M metagenome (GOLD analysis project Ga0169931, IMG submission 129675) | Freshwater microbial communities from Lake Kivu, Western Province, Rwanda to study Microbial Dark Matter (Phase II) - Kivu_15m_20L... | ecosystem: Environmental > Aquatic > Freshwater > Lake... | reverse complement strand
CCGGCTGGTACATGTGGCGGTCAGACGCTGAGAGCAGCGTGATGCGCGCCTTGCCGCGGCGCGACTCGGCGCTCAGGCGCCGGGCGAGATTGTTGGCGACGATGGTGCCAGCCGTGCCGCCACCGACTACGAGGATTCTCATCGTTCGGTTCCTTTCCTTGCGCGCCGCGTTATTTGGCCTTGCGAACCTTGAGGTGCCAGGTGTCGCCCTGCTGCTCGATGCCCAGCATCTCATGGCCCACCTTCTTCGTCCATTCCGGAATGTCGGTGGCGGAGCCCGAGTCGGTCGACAGGAGCTCGACCACGTCGCCGACGTGCGCCAGGCGCATGTGGGTGATGAGCTCCATCAGCGGGCCCGGGCAGAAAGTGTTTCGCGCGTCGATGACCTTGGTTGCGCTCATGCCGATCTCCATTTTTTTAAAGTGCCGCGGAGCGCCTAGAACGTGAATACCTGGGCGCCCTCGGCGTCGCTCAGGAACTTGGTGAGCCCGGTGGGCGGGCCGAGCATCGGGTCCAGGTCGCCCGCCTCCGCCTTGATGAGGTCCAGCGCCATGGAGCACGGCTGGATGCGCGCGCCGCCGATTTCAGCTGCCATCTGGAACAGGTCGCGGTAGGGTGGCACGCCCTTGGTGCCCAGCAACGCGCCAAACGGCCCCTCGTCCAGCGCCTCTCCCCGGCCCTTCACGAAGGGCAGCACGGCATTCATGGACAGGAAGACCGACACATCGTCGCCCGAGGCCGCGGCGACGGAGGCGAACATCGCCGCCATCTGGAGCTTTTCGTGGGTGCCGCTGACGCAAACGAGGCTGATCTTTCGGGGCATGGGCGAAGAGGTTTGTGGTGTGGGGCGCGCTATTGCTTGTGCCAGCTGTAGCGCCTGATCAGAGCGAGGCAGGCGCTGTCCAGCGCGTAGCCCATGGTACCGATGACCAGCAGCATGGCCATCAGGTGATCGTACTCCAGCGACTCGCGCGCATCCTCGATGCTGTAGCCCAGGCCCGAGCGTACGCCCAGGAACTCGGCCGGCACGAGCACCATCCACGCAACGCCGAGGGCCAGGCGAACGCCAGTGAGCACGTCGAAGGCAATCGCCGGAATGATGATCTCGGTCACGATCTGGCGCGACGAGGCGCCGAGATTTCGGGCCACCTTGAACCAGGCCGGGTCCACTTTCGCGAGCCCCGCAGCAGTGGCGAACATGATCGGCCAGACCGCGGCAATGGCGACCAGGAAGATTATCGCCGAGTTCCAACCCGCGAAGACGATCACCGCGATCGGCTCCCACGAGAGGGGGCTGATCATGCGCATGAGCTGGAAGGGCGAGTTGCTGAGCTCGCGAAACCAACGGCTGCGGCCGATGAGGATGCCGATCGGCACGCCCGCGGCGATGGCGATGAGTAGCCCGGCGCCGAGGCGATACGAGCTTGCCCAGATCGCCTTCTGGACCTGACCCTTCTCGATCATCGCCCAGGTGGCCTCGAAGGCGGGGCCGGGACCGAAGCTAGCGAACCGCGACGTGGCCGGGTTGAGCGAGAGCGCCCAGGTGGAGAGCCACCAGAGGCCGAAAAGGATCGCAAGCCCCGCTACGAACGTCGAGGCATTGTAGGAAAAGCCCGCGAAGCGGGAGGCGGCTGGCGCCGCCGCAGCGACTGCCGCGTTGTTGCTCATGCGCCTGACCAGTGCCAGCTGTAACGGCGAATGAGCATCACGCACACCGTGTCCAGGAAGTAGCCGATGATCCCGATGGTGAGCACCATCGCGGTGAGGTGATCGTAGCTCAGGGTCTCGCGGGCGTCCTTGATGGAGTAGCCCAGCCCGGAAGTGACGCCGAGCAACTCCGCCGGCACCAGCACCACCCAGGCCACACCTAGGGCGAGGCGGATGCCGGTGAAAATGTCGAAGGCGATGGCGGGCATGATGATCTGCGTGAGCATCTGCACCGGGTTGGCGCCAAGGTTCCTCGCGACCTTGAACCACGCGGGGTCCACCTTCGCGAGGCCCGCGGCGGTGGCGAAGATCACCGGCCAGACTGCTGCGATTGCCACCAGAAAGACGATCGAGCCATCCCAGCTGCTAAATACCAGGACCGCGATCGGCATCCAGGAAAGCGGGCTGATCATGCGAATAAACTGGAAGCCCGAGTTGCTAAGGTCGCGAAAGAGCTTGCTGCGCCCGACCAAGATGCCAACCGGCAGACCGATGACGATGGCGATGCCCAAGCCGGACCCGAGCCGCTCACCGCTGGCGAGGATGGCCGACTGCAGCTTGCCAGCCTGCCAAAGCTCGGGAAACGCGGCCAGGGTCGGCAGCAGGCCGAAGCCGGAGAAGCTCGCGGTCTTCGCATTGGCCGCGATGAAGTAGCCGCCCAGCCACCACAGGGCGAAGAAAATCGCCATGCCCGCAACCCAGTTGACGCTACCCCGCACCGCCGCCTGGGCGGTGGCGCGGGGTTTGGTACCGGTAGCGGAAGCGGCTGCGGACTCGGCGGTAGCGCTCAGAGGGAGATAACTTCTTTACGGGTGAACGGGTCGCCCGTGGCCGGCACGCTGCGGTCGTTCTTCCACTTCGGGTTGCGCTCAAGCGCGTTGCGAATGAACGCGTAGTTCACCAGGTCGTCGGCGACGAACTTCGGCTCGAGTTTGTCGAGGAATGCCGCGTCGCCGGTGATCACGGTGCTCTTGAGATCCGACACCACCAGCTCGGTAGCCGAGCGGTACGGCCAGCCCTGGAAGTTGATGCGGTCGGCGCCCCAATCCTTGTTCTTGATCGCGTCCGGGTTCCCGGGATAGGGGATCTGGTAGAGCATCATCGCCCGGCGCACGACCTCCTTGGGGAACGGCAGGTAGTTCTTGCCGTCCTTGGAGAGCATGTCGGCCATGGCCTCGCGGTTCTCGAAGAGGTGAATCTGCGCCTCGACGATGGCGTTGTGCACTGACTGGGCCCATTGCGCGCGCGCGGGGTCCATGGTGTCCGCCTCGTGCATGACCACCACGCAGCACGGGTGGCCCTTCCAGACGTCGCCCGTCATGCGCAGCATCTTGCCGTTGGCCCGCATTTCGCCCAGGGCGTTGAACGGCTCGGCGACGCAATAGCCGTGGATCGACTTCGCGGCGAGCGCCGGCGGCATGTCTGGCGGCTGCAGGACGATGAGGTTGCACTCGTTGGGCGCGAGCTTGGCATCCTGCGGCCTGATCACCGGCGTGATGCCGGCATCGCGCATGATCTTCTGCGAGATGATGTTGTGGATGGAGTACCAGAAAGGCACGGCAAACTGCTTGCCGCCCAGGTCTTTGGGCGTGTTGATGCCGGCGTCCCTGTGCACCACGATTCCCGAGCCGTTGGTGTGGTTCCAGGCCGTGACCTTGATCGGGAATTTGTTGTTGTAGCGCATCCAGATGGGGATCGGGATGAGCATGTGGGCAAGGTTGAAGCGGTGCGAGGCAAAAGCCTCCACCAGCGGCGACCAGCCGCGGATGAGGGTCGGCGGCGCAGACTCGATACCGTGCTTCTTGAACATGCCCATCTCGTGCGCGACCAGCAGCGCGGCCGCATCGGTGATGGGGATATAGCCGATCTTCACCACCGGATCGAACTTCTTCTCCTGCGCAAAGGTGGCGGCCGTGGGTAGAAGGCTGCCCAGCGCAGCCAGCGAGCCGACGCGCAGCAGGTCGCGACGGCTCACGCCGGTGCCCAGGATCGAGCTGAAGCGGTCGTCGTAGTTGAGCGCGAGCCGCGGATCAGGCTTGCCTTCCAGCATCTCCGGGTCCTCGGGCATCAGGCGGACGATCGGGTCGTCCCGCCCGGGCATTGGCACGCACAGGGAACACTGGCACCCGTAGACGTGCACCAGCGGCGTCTGGCTGCGCTTGTTGCCGTTTCGCGTTTTCCTCATCGCAAGCTCCTCCATTTCGGTTGTGCGGCGGGTGTTACGGTGCTCGACTTTCCTGTCCCGGGCGCAAGGCCCGGGGGTATGGCAATCGTCAGGCGGCTTGCTCGCTGGCCGGCGGCTTTCCAGCCGCCCTGTGGAACGCCTCCATCAGGCGCCCGCGCATTTTCTGCACGGCAGGATCTTCGCGCTGCCGCGGGTCTGGCAGGGCCACCTCGATCTCGTCCATGATCTTGCCGGGGGCGCCAGCCATGATCACCGCGCGGTCGGCCATGATCACGGCCTCGTCGATGTCGTGGGTGACAATGATGAGGTTGAAGCCGAGCCGTTTGGCGATCGAGCGGACATCCTTCTGCATCGACGCGCGGGTGAAGGCGTCGAGCGCCGAGAAGGGCTCGTCCAGCAGCAGCAGCTCGGGCTCCATCACCAGCGAGCGGGCGAGCGCCACGCGCTGCTGCTGTCCGCCCGAGAGGTCCTGTACGTTGGTGTCGGCGTATTCCTGCAGCTCGACCAGGCGCAGCGTCTCGGCGACGCGATCGTTCTTTTTTTTCTCCGGCCATTTCGCGAACTTGAGGCCGATTCCGACGTTTTGCGACACCTTCATCCACGGGAACAGATGCGGCGCCTGGAACATCATCACCCACTTCGGGGACGAGCCCTCCACCTTGGTGTCGTCCAGGTGGATGGTGCCGACCTCGGGCTTGAGCAGCCCTGCGATGATGTGCAGCAGCGTCGACTTGCCGCAGCCCGAGCGGCCGACGATCGCGAGGCATTCCCCGGGGGAGGACTGAAGGTTCAGCTCCGTGAAGGTGGGTTGGCCCCGCGTGCTGTAGCGGTAGCTCAGGTCGCGGACGTTGAGGCGAACACCCCGGATCGACATGCTCAATGTTCCATGCAGGCGTCGCCGGCACTCTCAGGCGCTGTTCAGCCGCTGGTGAACCTGCTGCAGCCGCTTCGCAAGCTCGCCCTCGTTCACCAGCCCCCGCTTGATCAGCGAATGCGCGAGGGCGAGGAGCTGGCGCTCGGGGAAGGGAACGTCCTTGTAGATCGTCTCGGCGAGTTCGTCCTCCTCCCAGCGCCGTTCGAGCGCGGGCAGGGGCGCGGCATCGCCCACGGCCTTGCGATCGGCCTGCCCGGCAAGCCACTGCTTGTCGAGCTTGGCCGAGGTGTCGCAGGTGTTTCCGCCCAGCACCTCGCACATGCCCTCGAGGCTGGTCTTCCATGGCGGGTCCGGGTTCTCCACGCCGTACTGGTGGGCAAGGTCTTCCCAGACCCGGCCCTCCTGCTTGATCTTCTCGAGCAGGGGGACCGGCTTCCATTCGCCGCCGGTGTGGGGCACGTCCTTGTTCAATGCGTCGGCCATGGCCTCGCGTCTCTCAGTGCGAATCGCCCGGGGCGTGCATTACCTGCAGCTTGATGTTGCTGGTGATCCCGGGCTTGGGCAGCGCCACGCCGATCAGGCAATCGCGCGTGACGATGGCCGTGAGCTGGTCTTCCGTCCAGCCTTCGGTGCCCTTCGGGCGCACCGGCATGACGATGAAGCGGCACTTCTGGTTCGAGTCCTCGACACGGATCTCCACCTCGGGCGGCAACGACAAACCGAACTCGGCGAGCACCTGGCGCGGCCAGCGCACGAGGCGGCGGCGGTAGTTCGGCGTGCGGTACCACTCCGGCTGGAAGCCGAGGATCGGGCGCGGGTAGCAGGAGCACAGGGTGCAGACCACCACGTGCTTCAGGGTCGGCGTGTCCTCGAGCACGCGCACGTCGGTGTAGTCGCTGGGCGTGCCAAAGCCCGTCGGCTTCAGGTAGTCCACGCCCACCTGCTTGGAGGCCTGGATGACGTCGGTGAAGAGCAGTTGCTTGAACTTGGGGTCGAGCCAGGCCTTGGCCACCATGCGCGCGGCGGGCGTCGGCCCGATCTGCTCGGCGAATTCGGTGAAGCGGCGGTGGTCCTCGGCGGTGAACAGCCCCTTCTCGATCGCAAGCTCGCGCACGGCGATCTCCAGCGCCTCGAAGTCGCTGATCTCCTCCACCATCGGTGCGGCCTTGTGGTCGTGATCGTGGCCGTGGTCGTGCTTCTTCGACATGGTCTTGCCCTTTCTTGGTCCGGTTGGCGGTCAGGCCGGCTCGAGCCAGCGCTCGGAGAATTCCGTCTGCAGCGTGTCGTTGGCGAAGGCCGCCGGGTACTCCGGCCAGAGGTCCTTTTGCTTGAAGCGCACGATGTAGAACCATTCCGACTTGTCGACGTGGCCCCAGGCCTCGTCCTCGGGCGCCGGGCTCTCGTGCGTGATTACCGCCACTTCACCGACGGCGCCGCGCGTGTACACTTGGCAGCGGGTGTAAAAGATGTCGGGCAGGTTTCTGATGCGAACCCGCTGGCCTACCTTGAACTTGGGCGGGCCGTCAGACGTGCCCTTAAAGCATTGCGGGTCGCCCTTGCCCGTGGCGATCTTGGCGTGATGGTTGCGGTCACCGTGTGCCATGGCGCTTCTTCACCTCGTCGATTTTGTTGATGAGTTCAGTCAGCGTGCAGTGCCGTCCCTCCACGAGGACGCGGGCGGCAGCGAGCAGCCACCGGCCGTAGTAGGGCAGGCCAAGGTACTGCGAAGTGCCCAGGTCTACGTTCTGCATCCGCCGACGTTCCTCGGCGCACCAGACGCCGCGCCAGGCCATCACTTCGGTGGTGACGTAGGCGCGGTAACCCCACGCCTCGCCGTGCTCTTCGGTCCATTCGACCGGAACGTCCACCTCGCCGCCGACGTCGTGCGGGGAGCGAGTATACGCCCGGAACTGTTCGTGCGTGATGTTCCAGGAGTACTGCGCCTTCCCTGTCTGCTGTACCGGCGGCTGGACCTCGACGACCGCCTTCAGGTGCCGGAGCACCTCCTCGCGCGTGTCGGTTGACATGTCTGGACTGACTCCTCTGTGTTGGGCCACGGGGGCGGCGTCATTGTGCACCGGCCACCCCGCCATTCCATGTCTATTTTCCGATTCGGTCAATAGAAATCGGCTATTCATGCTACGGTTACCGCATTCGACGAGGAGGCCGGGATTGCGGGGGTGGCGCAGCCGCGCCGACCGGCTGAGCCCCGAAGTTTCATAGCCTATGCAAACCAAGCTGATGTTCCCGCGTGCGCTTCGCTACCTGCTTTCTGTTGCAGAGCACAAAAGCTTCACCCGGGCTGCCGACGCGCTGTCCATCTCGCAGCCGACGCTCTCGCAGCAGATCAAGCACCTCGAGGAGGCGCTCGGCATCCAGCTGCTCGATCGCTCGGCGCGGGTGGTGCAGCTCACCGACGCGGGGCAGGTCTATCTTGTGCATGCGCGGCGTGCGCTGGAAGAGCTGGATGCTGGCCAGCGCGCCATCACCGAGGTGGCCGACCTGACGCGGGGCTCCCTGCGCCTGGGCATGACGCCCGTCACGCAGTACCTGACCACCGCCCTGCTCGATGCCTTTGGCGCGCGTTATCCCGGCATCCACCTCCAGGCCTGCGAGATGTCGCAGGACCTCATTGAGTCCGGAGTGGCCGACAACACGCTGGATGTCGGCGTGGTGGCGTTCACGCACGCGGGGCCATCCGATGCGTGGTCGGCCCGCATCGAGACGCAGACCCTGTTCATGGAGCCCTTGAGCCTCGTGGTAGGGGTCACACACCCGCTGGCCGCGCGCTCGGCGGCGGTGAGCCCCACGGTCTTCGAACAGGAGCCGATGGCGCTGCTCAATGGCCAGTTTGCGCTGCGCCGCCACTTCGACCTCTATGCCCTCGAACAGGCACTCACGCCCCGGGTGGTCGTGGAGTCGAATTCGCTGGGGATGATCCTCCAGACCGTGGGCCAGGGGCGGCTGGTGACCGTTCTGCCGACCACCATCGCCGCCTCGCAGCCCCGCCTGCGTGCCCTGCCGGTGGCGCCGGACTTGCCGCATTACACGATTGCCCTGGTCAGCACCAAGGGCTCGTACCACAGCCCGGCCTGCCAGGCGTTCGTGAGCCTCGCCTTGGCCTGGAAGTTCAGCGGTGCCAAAGCGCAGCCGCCGGCGGCCGGGCCATCGGCGCTCGTGCCGGGCGGCGGGAGGGCGGGCGGGACAATGCTGGCGCCACGGGGCCCGGGCGGCCAACGGTCGGTGAAGCGCCCCTAGCGGCTGCAGGGGCTCAGCGCGCCGTTACTTCGGCCCCATGATATAGGTGTAGTAGTTGCAGCAGGCGAAGAACGTGCCGTCGTCCATCATCTGATGCTGCACGGACAGACACTCCTTGGCCGTGCCGTCGGGCAGCAGCCCCGCTTTCTCAACGAAGGGCACATAGGTCTCCGCGAACGAGCGGAAGTAGCTCGCCTGGTCGATCTCGGCCACCGCGTCTCCCCAGGCCACCTGAAGCTCGAGCCCGAGTTCCAGCAGCAGGCGGGGAAGGTCGCGCATGATGCGCGGGTTGTTGAAGCTCGCGGTGGCCAGCGCCACGCCCATGGTGCGGCCCAGCCCGCTGTCCGGGTGGCCGTAGGTGAGCGAGGAGTAATCGCCGTCGAAGACGGCCACGACGCCGCCGGGCTTGGTCACCCGCGCCATCTCGCGCAACACCGGGCGCGGGTCCGTCACGTGGCTGATCAGCGTGTGCGCTAACACGGCATCGAAGGTGTGGTCGGCAAAGTGCAGGTCGTGCGCATCGCCGACCATGAAGGTGGCGCGCGCGGCCGTGCCCTCCTGGGAGACGAAGTGGCCGGCTGCGTCGATGAAGGGCGGGCCGTGGTCCACGCCCGTCACCTTGCCGGTAAACCCCGGGCGCCTCAGCAGGCGGCGACTGGTGGCCCCGGTGCCGCACCCGACCTCGAGCACCTGCCCGCCGGGCGCCGCCTCGAGGTAGCTGGCGTACTTGTCGAAGAGCCGAGAGAAGACCTCGTCGCGGGCGCGGCTCTCGAGCCGCGCGATGATGCGCTCGATGGCGCCGTCGTCGAGTTCGTTGGCGAAGCGATGCGGGTCGCGTGCAACCATGCAGAACCTCCCGAGGACGTGTAGGCGCCCTCGGCGGGGGGACGGTCGCGCACAGCATCGGTGCGGTCGCCCTGGCCTGTCCAAGACGGATTTTCAATTCGTGCCATAGGAATCCGTTATGCGCGGTGGCGCGCTTGTGGGCCGTCCGGCGCGCGCGGTAGTCTCTTCGCGCTGCGCCCCCGTGCCCCAGGTTGGGGCCCCCACGAACCGGAGAGTCCCGATGAGCCAAGCCGAGGCCCCGCGCCCGCCGCTGCCCCCATTCACCACCGAAACCGCTGCCCAGAAGGCGCGCGCTGCCGAGGACGCCTGGAACAGCCGCGACCCGGCTCGCGTGGCGCTCGCGTATTCGCCGGACAGCACGTGGCGCAACCGAGCCGAGTTCTTCTCCGGTCGCGAGGCTATCGCCGCATTCCTGCGCCGCAAGTGGGCCAAGGAGCTCGAGTACCGGCTGGTGAAGGAGGTGTGGGCCTGCCAGGGCAACCGCATCGCCGTGCGCTTCGCCTATGAATGGCATGACGATTCCGGCAACTGGTTCCGCTCGTATGGCAACGAGAACTGGGAGTTCGACGACCTGGGCTACATGCGCCGTCGGGTGGCGAGCATCAACGACCTGCCGATCACCGAGGCGGAGCGCAAGTTCCGCTGGCCGCTGGGCCGCCGGCCGGACGACCATCCTGGGCTCACCGACCTCGGGCTGTAGGCGCCGGGGCTACGCGGGGCCGATGGCCATGGCTGCGCCGCGCCTGTTCCTGGTCGATGTGTTTGCGCAGTCGCCGCTCGCCGGCAATCCGCTGGCGGTGGTGGTGTCTGACACGGCGCTCGCTGACGCGACGATGCAGGCCATCGCAGCGGAGATGAACTTTTCGGAGACGACGTTCGTGCCGCGAACCGCGCGCGCCGATGGCGCGTTCCCCGTGCGCATGTTCACGCCCGCCCAGGAAGTGGACTTCGCGGGGCATCCGATACTGGGCACTGCGTGGGTCGTTCGTCGCAACGTGCTGCGTGCCAGTGCGCCCGAAATCCGGTTGGCGCTCAACGTGGGCGTTGTGCCGGTGACGTTCGAGGGCAAGGGCCACTCGGAGGTGGCTTGGTTCGAGGCGCCGCCGGTCACGCTCGGCGCCAGGCTTCCACCGTCATTCGTGGCCCGGGCGCTGGGCCTCGGCGCACGCGATGTCGAGATGCGCCCGCCGGTGCAGGTGGCCCGATCGGGAACCGCTGCCACCTTGGTGCCGGTTCGATCACTCGATGCGCTCCGTCGGGCAAGGCTGGACCTCGCGCGGCTCGGCCCGCTGGTCTCCCAGGGGGCGCCGAAGCTGGCCTACCTCTTCTGTCGCGAGGCCGAGGGAACCGGCAACCACGTCACCGCGCGCTTTTTCTTCGTGGCCAACGGCGTACGGGAGGACCCCGCCACCGGCAACGGTGCCGCGTTCCTCGGCGCTTACTTGCTCGAGCACGGCGTCATGGGCCCCGGGCCACTGGACCTGCGGATCGAGCAGGGCACCGACGTCGGGCGGCCCTCCCTCGTCCGGCTGCGCGCGCACCGGGCGCAGGGGCGTGTCGTCACTTCGGTCGGGGGCGGCGTGCTGCCAGTCGCCCGAGGCGTGCTGGAGCCCGGCGTGCATCGGCCGGTAACGGTCGCATCGCCGCGCTCGGGGCGGGTGCGCTAGGATCGCAGGTGCCCGGCGCATTCGCGCCGGCTCATCGAGGGCCCCATGAGCGATCCCCGCGTTCCCGTCACCATCCTCACCGGCTTCCTGGGCAGCGGCAAGACAACGCTGCTCAACCGCATCCTGCGCGACGAGCACGGCCACCGCATCGCGGTGATCGAGAACGAATTCGGCGAGGCCGGCATCGACAACGAGCTGCTCGTGCAGGACGAGAACGAGCAGATCATCGAGATGAACAACGGCTGCATCTGCTGCAAGGTGCGCGGCGACCTGATCCGCATTCTCGGGGACCTCGCGGACCGGCGCACGGCGGGCAGCCTCCGCTTTGATCGCGTGGTCATCGAGACCACGGGGCTCGCGGACCCGGCGCCTGTGGCCCAAACGTTCTTCGTGGACGAGGCGGTGCAGAAGCACTTCCGGCTGGACGGCATCGTCACGATGGTGGACGCCGTTCACGCGCCGCAGCAGCTCGACGAGCACCACGAGGCGCAGGAGCAGGTGGGCTTCGCCGACCGGCTGCTCGTTACCAAGACGGACCTGGTGGCTGGCCAGGACCTCGGCCCGCTGCGTGACCGGCTGCGTCGCATGAATCCGCGCGCGCGCATCGGCGAGTCGCGCCACGGCGTGCCGACACTGGACGACCTGCTGGACCTCAAGGGCTTCGACCTCGATGCCATCCTCGAGATCGAGCGAGGCTTCCTCACGGACCTCGAGCACGAGCACGACGAGGACGTGACGTCCTTCGTGTTT
>Ga0169931_10013239_pt1 | contig 11289 bp, 11 predicted proteins | sample Kivu_15m_20L_FD_129675 | JGI IMG/M metagenome (GOLD analysis project Ga0169931, IMG submission 129675) | Freshwater microbial communities from Lake Kivu, Western Province, Rwanda to study Microbial Dark Matter (Phase II) - Kivu_15m_20L... | ecosystem: Environmental > Aquatic > Freshwater > Lake... | reverse complement strand
TTTTCACCTCAGGGTGCAAGCCCGGCCCGTCAATGGCCTCTTTCCAATATCCTATTTTCTTGGGTCCAACAGGCTTCAATTCCGTGTATCGCTCCGCAGGGCGCTGGGAGAGGGTGCTGTCATATTCATCGGGCCCTGCCATCACTTCCAATAGCAGCGCTGCATCGGCCACATTGGTAGCTAAAGGACCAATCTGATCAAAACTGGAAGCATAGGCCAACAAACCGTAGCGCGATATGCGGCCGTAGGTAGGTTTGAGACCCACCAAACCGCAAAGAGAAGCAGGTTGTCTGATTGATCCTCCGGTGTCAGTGCCCAATGAGGCCATACACAAACCCGCAGCCACAGCCGCAGCCGAACCTCCCGAGGAGCCACCCGGCACGCGCTCTTTATCCAGTGGGTTCAGCACAGGGCCAAAGGCTGAGTTTTCATTGGAGCTTCCCATGGCAAATTCATCGCAATTGCACCTACCAATGATGATAGCATCAGCGTCTAACAAACGCTGTACAGCAGTAGCAGTGTAAATGGCTTCAAACCCCTCCAAGATATGCGAAGAATTGGAAACTCGATGGCCTTTGTAGCTCAGGTTGTCCTTGATAGCAATGACCATCCCGGCCAAAGGGCCGGCCTTTTTATCAGCCAGTTTTCGTTGAATCTCGACCGCCCTTTGCAAGGCTTCATCGCCAAAGACCTCTATAAAAGCATTGAGGTCGCGATGGGTGTCGATTTGGTGGAGATAATGCCTGACGGCTTCAGCCACGGTGACAGTTCCCGAATCCAGTTTTTCCCGGTAATCGGAATAGTTCAGATAGTCTTGCACCGCAGAAAGGTTCTATTTTTCGTCTATTTTTCTCTTCTCGTCATCGCCCTTTTGAGCGTCTTTGAATTCTTTCATTCCTTGGCCGATTCCGCGCATCAATTCGGGGATTTTCTTACCACCGAAAAGCAACAAAACCACCAAAACAATGAGAATAACTTGCATTGGTCCTATGCTCATCCGTTCTGTTATTAGTTGGAGGCAAAGATAGACTAATCAAGCGGCTCCGGCCTATCGGAGTTTACACTTCCATGTTGTCTATCAACCGAACACCTTCCAACCATGCAGCCGCGATGATTCGATGGCCGGGAAGCGCATCTGTGGGTGCAATCTCTGTGAAATCCGTAGGGTTTATCAACGAAAAATACTCTACATCAAAACCTTCATCTCTAAGTTCCTCTGATATTTGGCCAAGCGATTCGTCAGTACAATTACCTGCCCGGACAATTTGAACCACTTGGCTCATGGCACGGAAAATTCCAAGTGCTTGATGAAGTCCGTTTGCGGAAAGACGAGAATTGCGTGAGCTCATGGCCAATCCCTCCGGGGTGCGGACAGTGGCACAGGGCACCACACGGACAGGTAATGCCTCAGTCGCAACCAGCGCTCGCACCACAGCCAACTGCTGAAAGTCTTTTTCTCCGAAATACGCACTACACGGTCCAATCAGTGCAAATAACTTGCGTACAATGGTCACCACACCGGCAAAATGCCCGGGGCGATGTTTGCCTTCAAAAACGTCAAAAAGCGATGAAACGAAATGGAGCGCGGCCGGCTCCGTAGGCGGGTACATCTCTTCCACTGAAGGCAGAAAAACCGCGTCTACACCTGTCCGCTGCGCCATGGCTACATCGGCAGCTTCTTGACGGGGATATTTGATTAAGTCTTCGGCATTGTTGAACTGAGTAGGATTGACAAAAATGCTCAACACAGTGACTTTATTTTCAGCAACGCTGCGTAACATCAGTGCCATGTGACCGTCATGCAGTGCACCCATGGTAGGCACAAAACCCACTTTTGCTCCGTTTAAAGATTCTTTGGTCAGAAAGACCCGAAGCGCATCAGAAGTGCGGATTATTTGCAACGGAGTTGTGGTTTTTTGGGACGGTACAAACCCGCCAAAACTATATCAATTCAAAAGTCCGGCAATAAATTTGTATCTTTGGGCCTCCTTTTCAATTACAAATCACTTTTAGCATGGAAAAAACTCGTGTTCTCTTTGTTTCTCAAGAGATATTCCCCTTTGTCCCCGAGTCTGAAACCGCAAATACTACCAGAAAACTGATTCAAAGTACCCACGAGAAGGGTAAAGAAATCAGGGTTTTTCAGCCGAAATACGGTAAAATCAACGAGAGAAGACACCAGCTGCACGAAGTCATTCGCCTTTCGGGGATGAATATGGTAGTTAATGGATCTGACTACCCTTTGATAATCAAAGTAGCTTCAGTTCCCGGGGCACGCATGCAGGTCTACTTCATTGATAATGATGTGTTTTTCAAAAGAAAAGCCTACCTCACCGATGAACACCAGGCATTCTTCAATGATAGCGATGAGCGCGCCATTTTCTTTGCCAAAGGTGTTTTGGAAACAGTGAAAAAACTGGGTTGGGCCCCGGATATCATCCACTGTCATGGATGGATGAGTGCGATTTTACCCGCTTACTTGAAAACAATTTATCGTCAAGATCCTCATTTTGCGGATACACGGATTGTCTACACCCCATATGAAGGCGATGGAACCAAATTGCCCGCCAATAAAACAGGTGACAAGCTGAAGTCAGATGGTGTTGACAGCCTACACATTAAGGTTTTGGACAAGTTTAGCCATGAAAAGCTAAACTCGTTCGCCCTTCAGTTCTCTGATGGTTTAATATTCACCAACGCCAACGGGCATGCAGATTTGGCCGCTGAAGCCGCCAAGATGGACATTCCCGTTGTTCGCGCATCTGAATTGGAGCAATTTGTGGTTGAGGCAGATGCACTCTATGATGCCATCATGTCGGGACGCCCGGTGTTGGCTGACTAATAGAAAATCTCTTAGATGAAAATGATACAGAAAAAGCGGCCTCTTTGGGCCGCTCTGTTTTTTGCAGGCATCATGTCATCATGCGAACTTCCGGAGCAAACCGTGGGTTTGAACATGCAGCCGGATTCGGATTTGCTCAATTTGTACCAAACTGATACACTGAGCATCAACATGCGAACAGTGCGCGAAGACTCGGTCAAAACCGATGAGGTGTCTTTGAGCCTTCTTGGCAATATGGTCAACCCCATTTTTGGGCAGACAGGTGCTTCTATTTATACCCAAATCAGACTCTCCACCAACAACGTGGACTTCGGGAACATTGAGCCAATCATCATTGACAGCTTGGTTCTTGTTTTGGCCATGGACAAAGAGTTTTATGGAGATTTGGTACCGATGCGTTTCTCAATCAAGGAATTGGACGAACAGATGTATTTAGATTCGGGGTATTACAGCTCTCAAAAATTGAACACAACAGGCGCCAACCTGATAATTCCCGGCCACGAAGAAAAATGGCCAAATCCTTTGGCTACCTCCGTGGCGGATGGAGAAGAAGTGCCAGCTCAGTTGCGTTTCAGACTGAATCATTCATTAGCCCAGCGATTTTTGGATGCTTCGGGCACTACGGATTTGGCAAATAACACGAATTTCGTTGCCTTTTTCAAAGGTTTTCATATTAGTTGTAATACCACACAAGCTGCTATTCTTCGTTTTGATTTGGTCAACTCCAATTCCAGAATGTTGCTCTATTATCGCCCGGCCGAAGGTGAAGAACAAAAAACTTTCGGCTTCAACATTAACTCAGAAACGGCTCGATACACGGCTTTTGAGCACGGATTTACCGGGAGTGCTATGTCATCTGTAGGCCTGCCTGATGGCCAACCCGCGGATGTCACAGGATTTGTGAAAACACCCGGAGGCAGTAAAATCGAGTTGGATATTCCGAACTTGCTGCAGCTCAATAACTATCCGGAGCGCACCATCAATAAGGCTCAAATAATCTTGCCTTTGTCTGACCTGAATATCCCCCGCAGCCTCAGTCCTGAGCGTTTGTTTGTTCTGAGAAAAGCCACAGACGGTTCATTTGTGGGCATTGCAGACCAAGCTTTGGGTTTAGACCATGTAGACGGCACTTATTACAGCGCGTCAAATGACTATAGGATGAACATATCCAGACACGTCCAGCAGGTATTGAATGGTGCAATCGAAAACACACCCTTGTATATTGTATCGGGCAATGCAGCCGTCACAGCTCGCGCCACCGCTGTCAATGGTCCTGCTGCTGACAGCGAAGACAATACAAGAAATGCGCGACTGGTCATCACTTTCTCCAATTGAGCCCCGAGCGGATTACATTTCGGACTTTAAAAACATTTTCTCAAATCATCAGCCATGTGTGGAATCGTAGGATATCTGGGACCCGAGCAGGCATTCCCTATTTTGATTAAAGGTCTGAAAAGATTGGAATACCGCGGCTATGATAGTGCCGGAGTGGCGCTGGTGGATGGCGGCAAACTCAATTTGCTCAAGTGCAAAGGACGCGTTGCCGATTTGGAAAATTTCATTTCCCAAACTTCGGTGAGCGGATCGGTGGGCATAGGGCACACACGCTGGGCCACACACGGCCCCCCCAATGATATCAACGCACACCCCCACATCTCGGCCAACGGGCGATTTGCGGTCATCCACAATGGCATCATAGAGAATTACGCCACCATCAAAGAAGAGCTGATTAATCGTGGCTACCTATTTAAAAGCGATACCGATACCGAAGTGCTGGGCCACCTCATTGAGGAGTTGCACAAAAACACAGGTGCCGACCTTTTTGAATCGGTTCGAATGGCCCTCAACGAAGTTATTGGCGCATATGCCATAGTTATCATTGATCAAGAAAACCCGAACCAATTGATTGCCGCTAAAAAAAGCAGCCCATTGGTTATTGGTATCGGTAAAGATGACGACTATTATGTAGGCTCAGACGCCACGCCCATTATCGAGTACACCAAGAATGTGGTCTATTTGGAAGACGAAGAAATTGCACGTATTGACCGCACGGATGGGTTGAAGATTGTGACCATCAAAAACCAGAACAAGGTGCCCTATGTGCAAGAACTGGAGATGCAGTTGGAAGCACTTGAAAAAGGAGGGTATGAGTATTTCATGCTTAAAGAAATTCATGAGCAGCCTCGGTCAATTAAGGACTGTTTCCGCGGCAGAATGGATCTTCAAAAAGGCATGATCAAAATGAGCGGCATTGATGACCACGAAGAGAAATGGCTCAACGCGCGCAGAATTTTGATAGTGGCTTGTGGCACGTCATGGCACGCAGGCCTGGTGGCCGAATACATGTTCGAAGATCTTGCACGCATCCCGGTGGAAGTGGAGTATGCTTCTGAGTTTCGCTATCGCAATCCGATTATCTATCCCGATGACATCATCATTGCCATTTCGCAGTCGGGCGAAACAGCAGACACGCTGGCCGCCATCGAATTGGCGCGCGAAAAAGGCGCGTTCATATTTGGTGTGTGCAATGTGGTGGGAAGCACCATTTCGCGCTTTGTCGATAGCGGAGCCTACACGCACGCGGGGCCCGAGATTGGCGTGGCATCCACCAAGGCGTTCACTGCACAAGTGACTGTGTTGGCATTGGTGGCCATGTTGCTGGGCCAAAAGAAAAAGACCATATCTGATGACCGATTCCACCGATTGATGGCCGAAATCAATTCTCTGCCCGAGAAGGTATCCGAAGTGCTGAAAGAAAACGACCGCATTGCAGTGATTGCCGACATCTACAAAAACTCGCGCAACGCGCTTTATCTGGGACGCGGCTACAATTTTCCCGTAGCGCTGGAAGGAGCATTGAAACTGAAAGAAATCTCATACATCCACGCTGAAGGATATCCCGCTGCTGAGATGAAACATGGCCCTATTGCCTTGATTGACGAAGAGATGCCCGTGATTGTGGTCGCCACGCAAGACAAATCATACGAAAAGGTGGTCAGCAACATTCAAGAAGTGAAAGCCCGTAAGGGAACCATCATAGGCATTGTGAACCCGGGAGACAAGCATGTGCGCCAATTGGCGGACCACATCATCGAAATCCCCAAAACAGACGATGCTTTGGTACCTCTGCTTTCAGTAATCCCGCTGCAGCTGCTGAGTTTTCACATAGCCGTGATGCTTGGCAAAAACGTGGATCAGCCGCGTAATTTGGCAAAAAGTGTAACGGTAGAATAACTCAGTCAATCGGTTGTATCATTTCTTGACGTTTGCGGTCTCGCTTCTTGAGGACTGCGTTGACCACCAATGTGGCCAAGATGATGGCCCCGCCCATATAGAACTGTGGCGACATGTGCTCCTTTTCGCCATAGAGAATTAATGCAATGATGATGGTGTAAAGTGGTTCAAGATTGATGCTAAGTGCGATCGTGTAAGGTGATAATTCACGCATAACTGTGATTCCCGCCACAAATGCAAAGGCCGTGGCCACAGTGCCCAACAAGACCAAAAACAACACATCATACCCTTGAGGCATGAAACCATCGGGCGAAGTGCTGCCCGAGAAAAACACAAAGCCCGTGACACCCAACAATCCAAAGAGCATCTCATAGAAAGAAATCCGAACGGGCTCATCAAATTGCAAAAGGCGAGCATTGAGGACTGAAAACAGCGCGGCCAATGCTGCCGAAACCAACGCTACTGCAATTCCCAACGAGTAGCCGGGTTCAAAGCTAAAAATGAGCGCTATACCTCCGACAACACACAAACCCAACACCGCCTCATAGCGCACAAATTTCTTCTTGCGAAGCAGAGGCTCCCAAATGGAAACGAACAAAGCCGTGGTGGCCATGCAAGTGACTGCGATAGAAACGTTGGCCATTTTAATTGCGCCAAAAAAGGTAATCCAATGAGCAGCTATAATAAAGCCCACCACGGCATAGGCTCTGATTTGGCGCAGATCTATACCGAAAGACTTTCTCTTCAAAACCATGTATATGCCAATGGTAGCACAGGCGATGACCATGCGATAAAGCACCAATACATCGGCTTTGAGGCTGATTTCTTGGCCCAGAATGCCGGTGAAGCCAAAAATGAGCACAATAGTGTGCAGCAGCAGGAGATATTCAGTTCTTTTTGTCATCCTCTTTCAACTCGGAAACACCACCTGAGACAATATACTTCATGACGTCAGCCGGATTGGCATCCAGCGGGATTATCAATGATGCGGGCACTATAAAAAGATTGCCCGAGAACGCATAGGAGTGCGGCATGTAAACGGACACCATTTGCTCGTCCAGCCCCAAATGAGACAAGTCAGTGTCTGTAATAAAACCCGGCTTGAATATCTCCACGTCTTTGCTCATGCGCACCATCACGGGCCGATTGAATCGTTTTTTATTTCCTACAAAAGCCGAAGTCAAATCCTTGATTGAGGAATATATAGTCTTGATAAGCGGAGCTTTTTCCAGCAAAGGACCCAACCAAAATTGAAGTGGATTCGGAAGCAGGCGCGTAAACAACACCCCTATTAGCAGAATGCTGCCGACCAAAATCAAAATTCCCAGGCCTGGCCACTTTTTTTCCACGGGAATCAGCTCATCAAAGAAGACAAACAGGCGATAGACAATCAGCACCGTGATAAACAACGGGGTGATAATCAGCAAACCATTGATGAAATAAGTAGTTAGTCTTCGCAGCAGGGGATTTTTCATTTCGATGCCATTGGGGGTTGCAAAACTATGCACGAACCCCGGTGCGAGACCCGTATAAATACGGCAATCAACGTATTTGGCAGCAAAAGTCCATCGTCTACTTTGGCCCACTGATGCGCAGTTCGTTTTTGACATTGGTGCTGACAGCGGTGATGATGCCGGCCGTTGTGTTGGTCTCAACGGGCCAAAGCTCTTTCGCGCGCTACAGTTCACAATCACACCCTGACGAAGAAGAAGCCATCAGGGCTTTACTCAGCGAGCCGTATGAAAGTTTTGTGGCACATCCCGATGAAGCATCAGTGGCTTTTGCACAAGCGCGAACAACGGCCGTCCGAATGGGCAATCGCGAAGCAGAAGCGCAATTGTGCGACCGACTGGGTGTGGTCCATTTTCTGGCGGGGCGATATGATTCTTCGGTCTATTACACCACCGCTGCCATCCAACTCTACCAATCGCTCAACAAGCCCATAGATGCAGCCAAGTTGGAGTGCGGGCTGGGCCACCAAATGAAAAGACGAAATTTGAGCGAAGCGTTCAAGCATTTCAGCACAAAAAAACTTTGTCCCTAAAAATCAAACTCCTTTTCCAACACCGAACTCCGGCTTGAAAAAAACCTCCGCCCTCCGGACAACCGGTTGAGCGGAGGTTTTCTTTTTTCCTCACCCCACCATTTTCTCCGGCACCACCCAAGCGTCATATTCGACTTCGGTGACATAGCCCAGGCTCAGCGCGGCTGATTTGAGCGAAGTGCCCTCGATGTGGGCTTTGTTGGCTATTTCGGCTGCTTTGTAATAGCCGATGTGGGTGTTGAGCGCTGTGACCAGCATCAGTGAGTCGTCCACCAGCTGCTTGATGCGTTTGCGGTCGGGCTCGATGCCCTGAGCGCAATGCTCGTCAAACGAACGGCATGCATCGCCCAGGAGGCGGGCCGATTGGAGGAAATTGGCCGCAATGACGGGTTTGAAAACATTCAGCTCATAATGTCCTTGGGCGCCACCAAAGGTGATGGCGGCATCATTGCCAATGACTTGGGCACACACCATGGTCATGGCTTCGCACTGGGTGGGATTCACCTTGCCGGGCATGATGCTGGAGCCGGGTTCGTTGGCGGGGATAATGATTTCGCCAATGCCTGAACGCGGCCCCGAGGCCAACATGCGGATGTCATTGGCAATCTTGTTGAGTGCCACTGCCAATTGTTTCAGAGCTCCGTGGGCCTCCACCATGGCATCGTGTGAGGCCAAGGCTTCAAACTTGTTGGGGGCGGTGCGGAAAGGCAGTCCGGTGAGGCGCGCTATGGTGGCGGCCACGTGTTCCGAATAGCCCGGAGGTGTGTTGATACCCGTGCCCACGGCTGTGCCGCCCAAGGCCAACTCGCTCAGGTGGTCCAGCGAGCGTTCGAGGGCTTTCATGCCATAATCCAATTGGGCCAAATAGCCCGAAAACTCTTGGCCCAAAGTGAGCGGAGTGGCATCCATCAAGTGTGTGCGGCCGATTTTGACCACATCTTTGAACGCCTCGCTTTTAGCGGCCAGCGTATTGCGCAATTGGCGCACACCTGGCAAAGTGCCCTGCACCACCGCTTTGTATGCCGCAATGTGCATGGCTGTGGGATAGGTGTCGTTGCTCGACTGCGATTTGTTGACATCGTCATTGGCCTTGAGCGGCATATCGCCCGAGCCGAGGGTGCCCCCATGAAGCAATTGAGCGCGGTTGGCTATCACCTCATTGAGATTCATATTGCTCTGCGTGCCTGAGCCCGTTTGCCAGATGACCAAAGGAAACTGGTCTGCAAGTTGGCCGGCCAAAATCTCATCGCACACCCGGCCGATGAGGTCGCATTTTTTGTCGTCCATCACCCCGAGGGCGTTATTGGTAATGGCGGCTGCTTTTTTCAAATAGGCAAAAGCCTCAATGATTTCGGTGGGCATGGATGCCTCGGGACCGATTTTGAAGTTGTTGCGCGAGCGCTCGGTTTGTGCGCCCCAGTATTTGTCAGCGGGCACTTTTACTTCTCCGATGGTGTCTTTTTCGATGCGGTAATTCATGATGAGGTTGCGGATAGAAAATTGAAGATTGAAAATTGAAAATTGTCGGTTTACTTCTTTTTCAAAAAGTCCAAAACCAATTCGGGTGGGCGGGCGATGATGGCGGCATGCTCACGTGCCACGATGGGTCTTTGGATCAATATGGGATTTTCTGACATCACTTGCAGCCACTCGTGCGGATGCAGGCGCAGGGATTTGTATTTCTCTTTAAAAAGCGATTCGTCTGTGCGCAGCATGGCCTGGGGTTCCAAGTTCAACAGCACACCGAGGCGCTCCAGTTGGGCCGCGTTGAGGGGCGTTTTCAGATATTCCACCACCTCGGGCTCTATGCCGTTTTGGCGGAGCAGGGCCAGCGCTTCGCGGCTTTTGCCGCAACGGGGATTGTGGTAGATTTTCATCAGTCTATGTCGTCCACTATCACGGCTCCCTTGCCTCGGCCCATCAAATAGGCTTTGAGCATATCGCCAATGTCTCCGTCCAAAATGGCGTCCGAATTGGACGTTTCATAGCCGCTGCGCAGGTCTTTTACCATTTTGTAGGGCTGCAACACATAAGAGCGAATCTGCGAGCCCCACTCTATTTTGCGCTTGCCTGCTTCTATTTCGGAGCGGGCTTCGTTGCGCTTTTCCATTTCGATTTGATAGAGCTGCGACTTGAGCAATTGCAGTGCTTTTTCGCGGTTTTGGAGCTGCGAGCGGGTCTCGGTGTTGTCGATGATGATGCCCGATGGTTTGTGGCGCAGGCGCACACCGGTTTCCACTTTGTTCACGTTTTGGCCACCCGCACCGCCCGACCTGAAGGTGTCCCAAGTGATGTCGGCCGGGTTGATGTTGATTTCGATGGTGTCGTCCACCAGCGGATAGACATACACAGATACGAAGCTGGTGTGTCTGCGCGCATTTGAGTCAAACGGTGAGATGCGGACCAATCGATGTACCCCGTTTTCGCCTTTGAGCATGCCAAAGGCAAACTCGCCATCAAACTGCAGGGTGACCTGTTTGATACCGGCCACGTCGCCTTCTTGCATGTCTATCTCGGTGATCTTGAATCCCGAGCGCTCGCCATAGCGCACATACATGCGCATGAGGATGCTGGCCCAATCACAGCTTTCGGTGCCGCCCGCTCCGCTGGTGATTTGCATCACAGCGGGCAGATTGTCTTCTTCAGCAGCCAGCATGTTTTTGAATTCCAGTTCTTCCAAGGTTTGCTCGGCCAGTTCGAAAGCCGCATCCAGCTCGGCCATGGTGGCATCGCCCGATTTGTTGAACTCTTGGAGCACCACCACATCGTCTACTGCGGAGGCGGCTGCTTTGTAGGAATCAGTCCACACCTTTCGGTTGCGGATTTGTTTGAGGATTTTTTCGGCTTTTTTGGGGTCATCCCAAAAGCCCGGGTCGAGTGTATGTTTCTCGTCCTCTGCTATTTGAAGGAGCTTTGAATCCACGTCAAAGGTACCCCCTCAACGCAGCCAGGCGCCCTTGAATCTCTTGCACATGTTCGATTGTTACCATGCCGCGAAAGTACTATCCATATCGTGATGATTTTGATTGAAAGAAATGGCCGTTTTATCCGTTAACCTTTACTCTTTTAACCCACCCCGCGAACCAAAAATACATACTTTTGTTTGCGTTGTCTGAATTAACCAATCAATCATGAGAAAATACCCTCAGGGTCCGCTGCTGGAGCAAAT
>Ga0169931_10013238_pt1 | contig 11289 bp, 10 predicted proteins | sample Kivu_15m_20L_FD_129675 | JGI IMG/M metagenome (GOLD analysis project Ga0169931, IMG submission 129675) | Freshwater microbial communities from Lake Kivu, Western Province, Rwanda to study Microbial Dark Matter (Phase II) - Kivu_15m_20L... | ecosystem: Environmental > Aquatic > Freshwater > Lake... | reverse complement strand
CTCAGCACCGGACGGATCTGCGTAGCTGCAGTCAACAGTCGCAACGTCGACTACGTCGCGGACTCGATCGCTGCGGTGCTGAAGGGCTGAAACCAAGGCCTGCGCCCATTGTCCAGCCTTCGACGCGAAATCGAGACTCGGTCGTTCCTGGACCTGCGGCCGATAGCCCTGCGCGAGGTACCGAACGAGGTCCAGCCGATGGTTGTTGCGCTCAACGAGTGGCTGGGGCGCGTGAAGACATCGGTTGCGTCCCAGCAGCACTTTCTCGCCAACGCCGCACACCAGTTGCGAACCCCTCTCGCAGGCCTGCAGATGCGAATTGAGCAAGCTGCCCGTGACCCCGCGAAACGAATGGACCTTGCCACGATCGAGGACATTCGGATGAGTACCCAGCGCATGACTCACCTGACCAACCAGCTCCTGTCGCTCGCCCGCGCCGAGGCGGGTGTGCCTGTCGAACAAATGTCGGATGACGTGGCGCTTCAGGGCCTCATTGAAGACCTCGCCAACGAGATGATGGCAAGAGCCATCCGAAAGTCCATAGACTTTGGGCTCGACCTCCAACCGGTCAAGGTGAACGGCAACAAGGTCCTGATCCGGGAGATGGTGTCGAACCTCCTCGACAATGCGCTGCTCTATACCCCACCGCACGGCAAGGTGACCATCGAGACCCGCTCCACCGAGGCGGGCGCTCAACTGACCATCGAGAACGAGGGCCCCTCGATTCCTGATCCCTTGCGACAACAGGTGTTCGAGCGCTTCTACAGGCTCGAGGGCAGCCCTCCGGGCGGCTGCGGACTCGGGCTCGCCATCGTTCGCGAGATTGCGCTGCTCCACCGCGCTACCGTCAGCCTGGAAGAGCCCGATCAGGGGGCGGGCACTCGCGTGCGCATCGTGTTCCCGCCCGAGGCCCACCCGCGTCGCCTCATCAGAGGGACAGCAGCCGAACCCGCTGGGACCGATTAGGCGATGCCGGGACAATTCCGCTATAATTTTGCTCTTGGCAATTCCTCGATAGCTCAGTCGGTAGAGCACCGGACTGTTAATCCGTAGGTCCCTGGTTCGAGCCCAGGTCGGGGAGCCACAAAGTCAGAGCCTCAGCCCACCACCCGGTGGGCTTTGTCTTTTCTGGCGGTGCTTTGCGGCGAGCGGCTCGGAATGAAAGACGACCATGAACGCATCCTTGGCGGCTCGCGCCCGTGCCGCAGTCACGGCGGATCTGATCGACGCCTTCGAGCTCGACGGCGCAGTGTGCATCCGCCAATTGCTCACTGAGGCCGAGGTGAGGCGACTGCGGGAGGGTATCGATGCCAACCTCGCCGCACCCAGCCCGCGCGCCATCGTGGCGAGCCGGCCCGACGACCCAGGCTACTTTGTCGAGGACTTCTGCTGCTGGAGCGAGAACGCGGCGTACCGCGAGATCATTTTCGACTCGCCCCTGGCTGCCGCAGCCGGTCGACTCACAAACAGCAAGTCCATTCGCCTGTATCACGACCACATGCTGACCAAGGAGCCGGGCACGCGTGCGCCGACGCCCTGGCATCAGGACCAGCCCTATTACAACGTCGAAGGCCTTCAGAATTGCAGCTTCTGGATCCCGGTGGATCCCGTCAGGCGACACTCGACGCTAGAGTTCGTGGCAGGCTCGCACCGCGGCCCATGGCTGATGCCGCGCACATTCATGGATCATCAGGCCAGGTGGTTCCCCGAGGGCAGCTTGCAGGAGATGCCCGACATCGAAGCGACACGCGCCGAACGCACGATACTCGGCTGGGCGTTGGAGCCGGGTGACTTGGTCGCTTTCCACATGCTGGCGCTTCATGGCTCGGGCGGTGTCGATGGCGACCGGCGCCGCCGCGTGTTCTCCCTGCGCGTGCTCGGAGACGACATGGTGCATGCGCCGCGAACATGGACCACCTCGCCACCCTTCCCGGGGCTGGCCGACAGGCTGCCCGCTGGTGCCGCGATGGACGATCCGCTGTTTCCGATTCTGTGGCGCGAGTGAGCGATCTTGGATCGGAATCGCCCAGATGCGCCGCAGAATCGCTGCGCGCCAGCGCGAACTGTCGCAACATCGATTACGTCTCTGACCCGATCGCTGCACTGCTGAAGGGCCGAGACTGCAACCGTGAGATTGAGCAAGGCCCGACCAGAACGCGGGCCTGAAGCTCGGTACATCAGGTGGGCTGAACGCAGTTTGTAGTCGGTCGATCTCGCGCTGGCAGAGGGACTGCTCCTCGCGCCGTTGGTCGGCGCGGCTGGGGTGCAGCGCGCCGCACACCCATTCCAGCACTGCCTCGTCAAACCGACCATCATCAGCACGACCATGTGGTCACACCAACTTCTCGTGCACCGCCCCCACCGCCTTTTCCAACCACCCCCTCAACCGCACCTCCCCCGCCGTCTCAATCCTCTGCGTCGTACTCACCAACGCCAGCGACGCCACCACTTCCCCCTCCCCATCCAACACCGGCATTGCCGCCGCCCCCACGCCGGCATCCAGCTCTCCCGCCGACACGTACATGCCGCGCTGGCGAATGGTCGTCATGTGGGTGCGGAAGGCGGCCCAGTCGTGGCCCAGACCGCGTTGGGCGATCTCCTGGGCGTGGATTTCGTAGATGCGCAGCAGCGCCGCGCGCGGCAGGCTGGCGAGGATGACCTTGGGGGCGGCGCCCTGGAACAGAGGGCGCGGGCGGCCGCGGCCATACTGCAGCACGAGAGAGCTGTCCGAACTCACGCGGTGGATGTCCACGATCTTGCCGGTGCCGAACATGGTGCTCAATACCACGTCGAGCTTGCTGCGCGCGGCCAGGGCGTCCATCACTGGGGCGGCGGCCAGCAGCACAGGGTCACTCTGGCGTAGCTGGTAGTCCAGCTCGATGATGCGCGCGCCCAGCGCGTAACGGCCGGCCGAGACCTTGCGGAGGAAGCCGGCCTCCACCAGCTCGCGCACGTAGCGGTAGCCGGTGGCGCGGGCGTAGCCCAGCGCCTCGTTCATCTCGTCGGCGTGCCACACGGGCCGCTCGCGCGAGAACAGGCCCAGCACGGCCAGCACGCGGGCGGGGCTGCTCACAGATGGGCCCTCCGAACGATGCGCGACTGCCCGCGCGCGGGTGTCGTCATGCCGGCACGCCCATGCGGCGGGCCATTTCGGCCCGCCATTGCGACCGAGGCCGAAAGCCCGGCAGCGCCCGCGCGTGACGCTCCACGTGCGCCATCAGCGCGGCGTCGTCCTGGGTGAAGTCCACCGGCACGCGCATGGGCTGCGTCACGTACCAGGGCAGGTCGATGTAGAGCTCCAACCGGTTGCCTTCGGGATCGGGCGCGTAGACGGAGAGCGCGTTGCCATGCGTCACGGGCGTGATGTCGGGGCGGCGCTCTGCGACCAGGCGGCGGTGCATCTCGCGCAGCGTGGACAGGCTGTCGGCCTTGAGCGAGATCTGGTTGATGACATTGAAGCCCAACTCGTCCGGCCGGCCGCTGATGAGCACGATCTGGTGGTGCTCGTCGGGGTCGCGGCTGAGAAAGATCAGCTCCATCTGGCCGCGCGGGCCGTCGAGCTGGCCGCGGTCGGTCACGGTGAACTCTAGCACGCGTGTGTAGAAGCGCTCCATCGCCGCGAGGTCTTGTACGTAGATGCCCAGGTGGCTGAAGGCGAGGCCGGGTCGGTTCATGGTTTTCCCTAGAGGGCGTCCGCTGGTGCGGACGCGGGTTGACAAGCTCGTCATGGTCATCATTCAATCTCATTTATTGAGACTTTTCAACTTCACGGTTCGGGCCGCACAAGGACGACAGATGAGATTGCTCAGCTACGAACACCAGGGCCAGGAGAGCTACGGCGCGCTGGTGGGTAACGACGGCGTGGTGGACCTGAGGCGTGCGCTCGGCGGCCGCCATGCGGATCTGCAAGCGCTGATCGCGGCGGATGCCTTCGGCGAGACTGCTGCCGCGCTGGCCGGCCGCGCGCCGGACCTGGCGCTGGGCGCGCTGACGGTGCTGCCGGTGATCCCGCGGCCGGGCAAGATCTGGTGCTGCGGGCTCAATTACCACGAGCACGTGCGCGAAACGCAGCGCGAGGTCACGGCCAAGCCGATGTACTTCCAGCGCGTGGCGGATTCGCAGGTGGGCCATGGCCAGGCCATCGCGCTGCCGGCGGAGTCCACCCAGCTGGACTTCGAAGGCGAGCTCGCCGTCATCATCGGCAAGCCGGGCCGGCGCATACCAGAGGCGCGCGCCTTCGAGCACATTGCCGGCTACGCCTGCTACAACGACGGCTCCATCCGCGACTGGCAGCGCCACACGCAGCAGTTCGGCCCGGGCAAGAACTTCTGGCGGACGGGCGGCTTCGGTCCGTGGATGGTCACCGCCGATGAGATCCCGCCCGGCACGGTGATGACGCTCGTCACGCGCCTGAACGGGCAGGAGATGCAGCGCGCCACCACCGACATGATGATCCACGGCATCGCGCAGCAGCTTGCCTACCTCTCCACCATCGCGCCCCTGCGTGCGGGCGACGTAGTCGTAACCGGCACGCCCGGCGGCGTGGGCGCGCGCCGCGAGCCACCGGTGTGGATGAAGCCCGGCGACGTGGTGGAGATTCATATCGACCGCGTCGGCGTGCTGCGCAACCCGGTGTGCGCCGAAGGCGACCTGCCCGCTTCAGTGTAGCGCCTGTTGACACCCTGCCCGCTTTGCTTCCCCCACCCAACCGTATTCCCATAAGGAGGAGAGACCATGAAACCCCTTTTCGCCAGCCTGATGCTGGGCGTCGCACTTGCCTGCGGCAGCGCGATGGCGCAGACCGTCACGCTCAAGCTCGCGAGCTTCGAGCCAGCCACCGCACCCATCACCGGCGGCGTGCTCACGCCCTGGGCGCGTGACGTGGAGGCCGCCTCCGGCGGCACGCTGAGGATTGAGATCTTCCCCGGCGGCACGCTGGGGCGCAACCCCCTGCAGCAGCTCAAGCTGGTGCAGGACGGCGTGGCCGACCTCACATGGACGGTGCCCGGCTACACGCCCGGCCGCTTCGACGACGCCGAGATCGCCGAGCTGCCCTTCCTGATCGACACCGCCACCGAGGGCTCGCTGGTGATGACGCGGCTGCATCAGCAGGGCAAGCTGGTCGGCTTCAACGACCTCAAGCTGCTGCTGATCGGCACCGTGCCGGCCAACAACATCCACAGCCGCGTGCCGCTGAACTCCATCGCCGACCTGAAGGGCAAGCGCATCCGCGTCGGCAGCTCGCAGATCGCAAAGCTGGTGGAGCAGGTAGGCGCGGTGCCGGTGCAGCTGGGCGCACCGCAGGTGGCGGATTCGCTCTCCAAGGGGGTGATCGACGCCTCGCTGAACGAGTGGAATTTCGTGTCCACCTTCAAGCTCGACCAGGTGGCGCGTCACCACCTGGTGCTGCCGATGGGCACGGTGGCCGTCATCGTGCCGATGCTGAAGTCCAAGTTCGACGCGCTGCCGCCGCCGGCGCAAAAGGCGCTGGAGCAGCACTCCGGCGAGGCACTGGCACGCCGCTTCGGCGAGGTGGTGGACCGCACCAACACCAACACGCTCGAGCGTGTGAAGCAAGCCGGCCGCAACACCGTGGTGGTGCCCAACCCGCAGGAGCGCGAGGCCTGGCGCGCAGCGGTGCGGCCGGTGACGGACGCCTGGCTCAAGGCTCGCCCGCGGAACGAGAAGCTCTACCAGGCCTTCAGCGACGAACTGGCGCGCGTGCGCGCCGCGCGTTGAGGCGGCACGGCTGATCCTTTGCGCGCCACCTTCACCCACGTGCCATGGCGATGAACGATCACCGGGTCCAGCGTGCCACGCAGCGTCTTGCGGTGGCGGCGGCCTTCGGCCTGCTCGGGGTGGCGCTGCTCACCACCGCCGACGTGCTGCTGCGCTACCTCGCCGGCATGCCCATTCGCGGGATGACGGAAGTGGCCGCCCTGAGCGTGGCAGTGGCCATCGCTGCCTTCTGCCCCGCGCTGGTGGCACGCCGCGCCAACGTCACCATCCGGCTGCTGGGCAGCTTGCTGGGGCCGCGCGTGTCGGGCTGGCTGGAGGTGTTCGGCGCGCTCGTGACCGCAGGCTTTCTGGGCCTGCTGGCCTGGCAGCTCGTGCTGTACGCGCAGGCGATGGCCGAGGCGGGCGAGGTCACGCCCTTCCTGCGCCTGGCCACCGCGCCATGGTGGTGGGTGGTGGCGGTGGCCTTCGCGCTGGCGGCCATCGTGGCGGCAGGGGTGCTGGTGCGCGACATCCGCACTGCATCCGGGTCGGCCCCGGCTTCCTCCACAAACTGAGATGGACCCGCTCGCGATCGTAGGCCTGGGCCTGCTCGGCATGTTCGTGCTCATCGTGCTGCACGTGCCGCTGGGCATCGCGATGGGCGTGGCCGGCGTGGTGGGGTTCGCGCTGCTGGTGGACTGGGCGCCGGCCTTCGCGTTGCTCGCCAACGAGACGGCCAACGCGCTCACCAGCCTGGACCTGGCGACGATCCCGCTGTTCATCCTGATGGGCGGCTTATCCGTCGCCGCGGGCCTGTCGGAGGACCTCTACCGTATGGTCCAGGCGCTGGTGGGACACCGCCGCGGCGGGCTCTCAGTGGCCACTATCGGCGGCTGCGCCGGCTTCGGCGCGGTGTGTGGCTCGTCCATCGCCACCACGGCCGCCTTCGGCAAGGTGGCATTGCCCTCGATGCTACGGCGCGGCTATGCGCCGGGCTTCGCCACCGGCACCATCGCGGCCGGCGGCACGCTGGGCATTCTGGTGCCACCCTCGGTGATCATGGTCATCTACGCAGTGCTGGCCGAGCAGCTCATCGTCACGCTGTACGTCGCGGCCATCATACCGGCGCTGCTGGCTATCGTGCTGCACGTGGTGGCGGTGGCCTTCACGGCCGCGATACAGCCACAGGCCGCGCCGGCCGGGCCGCGCCTGCCCTGGGCCCAGCGCTGGCAAGAGGTGCGGCGCGGCTGGGCGGTGCTGCTGCTGGTGGGCCTAGTGTTGGGCGGCATCGCTTTCGGCGTGTTCACCGCCACCGAGGGGGCGGCGGTGGGCGCGGCGCTGGCATTTTTGTTCGCGCTGGCGCGTGGCAAGCTGGACCGGCGCACGATGGTGCAGGCGCTCACCGAGACGGCCACCACCACTGCGATGATCTATCTCATCATCGTCGGCGCAACGGTGTTCGGCTACTTCGTCACCGTCACGCACGCGCCGCAGCAACTGGTCGAGGCCATCGGCGCTTCGGGCTGGCCGCAACCGGTGCTGATGGCGCTGCTGATGCTGATGTACGTGGTGCTGGGCGCCGTGTTCGACGAGCTCGCGGTCATGGTCATAACCATGCCTTTCGTGCTGCCGCTGGTGCTGAACTGGGGCTACGACCCAGTGTGGTGGGGCATCGTGATGGTGGTGGTGATCGAGCTTGGCCTGCTGACGCCGCCGCTGGGCATGAACGTCTTCGTCATCCACGCGATGGCGCCCACCGTGCCGCTCACGCGCATCTACGCCGGCGTGCTGCCCTATATTGGCTCCAACCTACTGCGGCTGGTACTGCTGTTAGTCTTCCCCCCGCTGGCGCTGTGGCTGCCGGCGGCATTGCGTTGAACACACACTTTGACGGACGACATGACACTTTTTTCAGTTCTCCATGAGGCCAGCGGCGATACGCGCGTCGCACGAGATCATCAGAACCAAGCGGACACCGCGGATCGGGCTCTACCCGTCCGCGAGTGGCGCCCCCTTTCCAGGGGAGAGCGCCGTGAGACGCTCGGGGGAGGGCAAGCATGATTGATGTGCTGATCGTCGGCTGCGGCCCCACCGGCGCCGCGCTGGCCAATCTGCTTGGCGCGGCCGGTGTGCACGTGCTGGCGCTGGACCGTAACCAGGGCATCCTGCCGCTACCGCGCGCGGTCCACGTGGACGGCGAGGTGATGCGCATCTTCCAGGCCATGGGCTTGGCGCCCGAGATGATGAAGGTGGTGCGCCCCGGCGGCAGCATGCGCTGGGTGAACGCGCAAGGCGAGACGCTGCTGGTGCGTGCCGGCATCGACGGCCTGGGGCCGCAGGGCTGGCACAACAACAATTACTACCACCAACCGCTGCTGGAGGAAGTGCTGCGAGCCGGCATGCAGCGCTTCGATCACGTGAGCCTGCGCGAGCGTGTGGAGGTGCAGGCGCTGCAGGCGAGCCACGACCACGTGGAGGCGCAGGTGCTGGACCTCGCCACGAACGCCACGCAGACGCTGCGCGCGCGATACGTGGTGGGCTGCGACGGTGCGCGCTCCACGGTGCGGCACTGGGTGGGCGGCGAGGATTTCGAGGATCTGGGCGAGCACCAGGCGTGGCTAGTGGTGGATGCGCAGCTGACGCACCCGCTGGACCTGCCCGAGCACTCGATTCAGCACTGCGACCCGAAGCGCCCCGTCACGTCCATCTACGTGAACCCGCTGCGCAGGCGCTGGGAGCTGATGCTGCTGCCGGGCGAGACGCCCGAGGACATCAACCGGCCCGAGCGCATCTGGGAGCTGCTGCGCCCCTGGGTGCAGCCGTCACAGGCCACGCTGGAGCGCGCGGCAACCTATGTCTTCCACTCGCTGATCGCTCGCTGCTGGCAGCGCGGGCGCGTGCTGCTGGCCGGCGACTCGGCGCACCAGACGCCGCCCTTCCTCGGCCAGGGCCTGTGCGCGGGCATCCGCGATGCGTCCAACCTGGCGTGGAAGCTCTCTCACGCGCTGCGCCACCCGGCCGGCGCCGAGGCACTGCTAGCCACCTACCAGCCAGAGCGGCTGCCGCACGTGCGCACCTTCATCGCGCTGGCGGTGGACGTGGGCCGCATCATCCAGGAGCTGGACCCGCAGGAAGCGCAGAAGCGAGACGAGCGCCTGAAGGCGCAGGGGCTGGCCTTCCACTATCCCACGCCCAGGCTCGGGCCGGGCCTGCACCGTGGCGACGCGGCCGACGAATCAAGTTGCGTTGGCCGCGTCTCGATCCAGCACACGCTTGAAGACGGCTGCTGGCTGGACGACGTGGTGGGCAACCGCTTCGGGCTGCTGCTGACGCGCGAGGCGGCAGGCGCGCTACCGGCGGACTTGGCGCAGACGTTGCAAGATATGGACATCGCCATCGTGCGCAACGCCGGCCCGCGCCTGCAGGCCTGGCTGCAGGACCAGGGCGCGGCGGCCGTGCTGCTGCGGCCAGACCGCTACGTGTTCGAGGTGTGCAGGACGGTGGGTGAACTGCCGACATGCATTCAGGCACTGCAGCGTGCGCTCGGCGCGCCCCCCTGACGCTTCCGTGCGCTCTCGCATGCCGCTCTCGAGATAGAACCGTGGTCCGTCCCGCTCACCAGACCCCGATTTGGATCCCATGCCGCTTCACGGCCTCGGTGCTCTGCTCGACCTGCGCATCGTCCACCGTGATGCGGTTGCGCCGCGTCAGGCTCCATTCGAGGAGGCGGTCGCGCATCTCGCGCGCCACTGCCGGCGGCGGCTCATCACCCAGGTCGTGCAGCTCATGCGGGTCTTCCTGCAGATCGAACAGCTGGGGCCGCAGGCCCTCCCACTCGACATACTTCCATCGATGCGTGCGCACCATCCAGCCCCGACACTGCCCGGGGAGGCGGTTCAACGTCCAGCACGCCGCCCGGTAGCTGTAGTCGGCCTCGCTGAACACGGCCTCGCGGGGCACGATGCGAGCGCCATGCAGGTGGGGCAACAGCGACGTACCCTCGACGAGGTGTGACGGACACGGCACGCCCAGGGCATCCAGCAGCGTGGGCAGCACGTCGATGGCCTCTACCAGCGCACCGACGCTGCGGCCCCGCGTGGCATCGGCAGCCGGCCGGGGGTCCGCCACGATGAGCGGCGTGCGCACAGCTGCCTCGTAGAACAGCTCCTTTTCGCCCAGCCAGTGGTCGCCCAGCATGTCGCCGTGATCGGCACAGAAGACGATCAAGGTGTGTTCGCGCAGACCCAGGCGCTCCAGCTCCTGGAGCAGGCGGCCGATGTGATGGTCAAGCTGCGCGATCAGCCCCATGTAGGCTGGCCGGACGTGGCGCACGACCTCGCCGCGCGCGAAGTTCAGGCTCTCCTCATGCTGCTGGAAGGCGCGCACCACCGGATGCGCTGCAGCGCGCTCGTGCGCAGCTTTCACGGTCGGCGGCAGGGCCGTGTCGCGAAACATCGCGTGGTAGGGCGCCGGCGCCACGTAAGGCCAGTGCGGCTTCACGTAGGACAAGTGCAGGCACCACGGCTGCGTGCCCTGCGTGCGCAGGAAGCCTATGGCGCGATCGGTGAGGTAGGCGGTCTCGGAGTGGGCTTCGGCGACGCGTGCTGGCAGATGCACGTGGCGCATCTGCCAGCCGCTGTGGAGCTGGCCGTCTGCATCGACCACCGAGACGGCGTGCCCGGCCCATGGGTTCTCGCCGTGGTAGCCGTGCGCCCGCAGCCAGTCCGCGTAGCCGCTTCGCGCATCGGGCCGGCTGTGGCCATCGAAACGCTCGATGGGCTCGAAACCGCCTTCGCGCAGCAGGGCGCCGCGTTCAGACGCAATTTCGATGCCCATGCGATCAAGCAGCGCCGTGTCGGGCAGAACATGGCTCTTGCCGGCCAGCGTGGCATGGCGACCGGCGGCACGCAGGAAGTCGCCCAGCGTGTGCTGGGCGGCCGACAGCGGCACGCGGTTCCAGCGCGCACCGTGGCTCGTCACGTAGCGGCCGGTGTAGTAGGACATGCGCGAGGGCCCGCACACGGGCCCCTGCACATAGGCCGCATCGAATCGCACACCCTGGGCAGCGAGCTGGTCGATGGACGCAGTGGGCACTGGCGAACATCCGTAGGCGCCCACGTGATCCCAGCGCAGCTGGTCGCACATGATGAACAGCGCATTGCGCAGCGGGCGGTTGGCATCTGTTTTCATCTCATTGCTCAATGGCGCATCTCCCCGCCCAGATTCATCGCTCCGACCCACCACGCGACCCCCAAGGGAAGGGCTTTGCCGACCCGATCGGGGTACCCCCGTGAAAGGGGCGCGCGTGAGCGCACAGGGAGTGGTCGATCAAGCCACCTCGATGTTGGCGCGCTGGATCACCTCGCGCCACTTCTCGAACTCGATGCGGATCAAGGCAGCAAACGGCTGCGGTCCCTGCGAATTGACGTAGATGCCCATCTGCCGCATACGGTCGACCAGTGCGCCGTCCGCCAGCACCTGACCGATCGCGCGGCTCAGGGGCTCGATGGCAGCGCGCGGCAGGCTAGTGGGCGCGACGATGCCCGACCAGTCGCGCACGTCGAAGTCCTT
>Ga0169931_10013237_pt1 | contig 11289 bp, 10 predicted proteins | sample Kivu_15m_20L_FD_129675 | JGI IMG/M metagenome (GOLD analysis project Ga0169931, IMG submission 129675) | Freshwater microbial communities from Lake Kivu, Western Province, Rwanda to study Microbial Dark Matter (Phase II) - Kivu_15m_20L... | ecosystem: Environmental > Aquatic > Freshwater > Lake... | reverse complement strand
GGTCAACCCTAAGAGGTTGAAATGCATAGTTTAAATCCAAAACCACTCTCATACTTTCTCTTCTTCCATTTCTCCCTCCGGTTTTGTTCTGAGGTCACCATTGGTGTCCAAGCTTATATGTTTTAGGCTGTTGATTTCATTCGGCCTGTTTACTTCATTGTGTTCACGCCACTTAAGGTGCGCAATGCAGTACTGCATGCAGTACCTTCAAAATCCCATAGATATGATCGTCCGATTCCAGCCAGAGCCAGTTCCAATACTCCATAAATGTTAGAGGCTTGGGATTTGTAGGAGACCACATCATCATGGCTGCATTCACCAACACTCTTAGAGTTTGTGAGTGATATAAGAGGGACACGATTGGTTTGAAACAATCACGCAACTCGTTTGCGCATTCACGTCCGTAGCGCCCTGAGTGAATGCCGTATACAGAATCAACAGGCAAAAGGCACATAACGCAAAATCCAGCAGGTATTCTACACGCATCATTCCTACAGTGGCTCCTGTTGTGACCCGTCTGAAAACACTTACTGCAAGTCTTCTTGTTCCAAGGACAGTTAGCAGTAATGTGGCTGTGCGGTTCACGATTTCCAATAATCAGGCAAAAAGTGCAGCAACCATCCTGTGCAATCTCAGCGATCTGCAAACACAATGATTGGCAGTATTGTTTGAACACGTCGTATTGAAACACGGAATCTGTAGTGTCTGAAACAGCACTTGTCTGACCAATACCATCGCACAGTTTAAAGCAGTCAGCAGCCAGTGAGGCTGATACTCTCGATGTGATTATAACCTGTGCCATTTCTTTCGCACGAACATCCTTATTGCTGCAAATGATTGAGTTCAGCTGCGCAACAGTCGTGAAAAGGACACAGGTTCCCGGCCTTCGCAGTCTCCCAATAATCTGTGGTAGGCCAACCGTCAAGGCGCATTGGCAATGCACATTGCGCGCGCATACATTATTCTCACTTGCACAAAACCTTCCACACTCCAAGTTGACCGCACAATCACTATGTGGGACAAACCTTCGACATTGACTCCGGATGCTACACATGACGTTACAACGGATATGCGATTGAGGTTTTGTCTACGCTCAGAATGACAAACTGCTACTTGATTGGGGTATATCTTTTTCAGCAGTTCCCCAAAGAATTCAGCTTCTGCTATTGTCATGCAAAAGATTAGAATCCTCGTTGAGTCAATCTTCATTAATTGATCCACGTAAGATTGCAGTCCTGCCACAACTCCCTGCTCCTTGGGCGAAAACCTGCAGGACACAGCAACGTCATCTCTTTTGCACGATAGCCTCAGCTCACTATCAAATTTGACACCCAGCATCCTTTCTACAGCAGGCTTGTCACGAGGACGTAACGTTGCTGTCATTGCTTTGATCCTCACTAACGGGCAACTGGCACACATTGACCAGAACAGTCGAAAAGTTCTGTATTTGTGAAGTATTATGTCAACTTCGTCAACAAAACAGAATCCCAAACGTCCATTCCTTTCCAGGCACTGAAAGAAGGATATCATGGCTTGAGTAGCGTGCTCAAAACTAGCAACAACAACGTTCGCATCCAACGCTGCAGATGCAAAATCAGTGTTAATTGAATTCCAGAACCTCATTCTCAAACGATAATCTGCTTGAGCTTCTTTGAAAATGTCTTCCTGAATCGCCAGCAATGGAACAAATATAACGTTGCAGACATCGCGAGATATCGCGTCCATAAGAACAACCTTGGTCTTGCCAGATCCAGTAGGAAGCACATAAAGAGAGTGATCGTTCTGTTGTGAATTCAGATGTTTGATCATTTGGGCTTGATTTTCTCTTGGTGCGGAATCTTTGATTTCCCTGTCTTGACACATTTGCTTAGGATGCAGAGCCGGTGAAGTCACCACACCAGGATAGGGCTGCGTTTCTGCTTGGGATATTGTGATTTCTGCCTCATCTGTACCTGTCCAACTGAATGTCAATATTTTGCTTGTCTATTAAGCATTACCGTCGGTACCATCGTGTAAAATTCTTCAACATCAACGTCATCATCCACACGAACAATTGCAGCACTGAACGAACTGCCGCTCACCTCCCGTTCGGCGCTTGTTGCTTTCTGAACTTTGCATGTCTTGGCACATTCGCTTAGGTTGCGGAGCCGTTGAAGTCACCACACCAGCACAGAGCCGGGTTTCTGCTTGAGAATTTGTGATTTCTGCCTCATCTGTACCTGTCCAAATGAATGTCAATATTTTGCTTGTCTTTCAAGCATTATCACCGGCACCATCTTGTAAACCTCTCCAACATCAACGTTATCATCCACACGAACAGCAGCAGCACTGGACGAACTCCCGCTCACCTCCCGTTTGGCGCTTGTTGCTTGCTAAATTTTGCGAACTGTCCTTCTTTTGCGATGAACTAGAACCAAGCACATTTCTGTTCCATAATTGACTATATCTCCAACATTGCTCCATTCTGTCAGCGTCAATATGGGGCAGGTCTTCCCCTAGGCCCTTGCCGTATACTGCATTTGATGTGCCCAGCCCGTGATTCGCGTAGCACAAGAGTGGATTTGCAGGAACAACCGATTCCAAAAGACATCCTTCTTTTCGAGCATAAGATTCCAGCACATGTCTCATATCGTTAATTGTAACATCCAAATTCTGAGAAATGAATTCTTCTTGAAAAATCTTTCCAAGATTCTTACCGTCAACTGGCTTCCCTTTGTTAATCAAGAAACAAACACGGCTATTTGTTTGCGCTTCAGGTCCAAATTCGGGTATATCCTGAACAATGCAACATTCGAAGTGTTTCACAACAATCATGTAGGTCGCAACCAGGCTAGAGAGTTCGTCATCGGCAAAACAGGCAACTTTGTCTCGAGGTATTCCTGCACCTCCTGATTTTGAATATGTATTCACAATTGCTATCAACCCCCTGAGGAAACGCACGTTACGTTCATGGTTGTTGTCAGTGTTGGCAACGGTCCAGCTGCTTATTTCTGTCAATCGAGCAGATGGACCGCCCGATAAGTATAATGCTTTGACAAGTGTCTTGCCTAGAGAATAAATTTGACCGCAGAAACTCTTTTTTGTTTTGACACTTGATGCTTTTACCGCTTCGAAATTTTTCGTGACACCTGGATATTTTTCACAGTACTCCCGAAATATAGCGCCGTTCATGGACATAATACCCTCACCAGCCTCTTTTGAGTTTGGGTCACGACATCGGAGCTTCATCTCTTGGGTTATGTTTTGGAAACCAATTGATTGCATAATATTGTGGCACCGAGCCACTAAATTCTTGTACATGAGTTCCATTGAAGACTTGGACACTTTGACATTGCCTCTGATTGTCACCACTTCCACATCACCCTCGTCATTCCACTGTATCCTGCAATCAAGTGGTTCAAGGCATGTCGCAGCGAACCGCTTCAAACCTTGAAGAGCTGAATACGCAGACTCAACCTGTTCATTCAGAAAGTTCAAAGACATCATTTCATCATTCTGGGGATCAAATTCTTTCAAACACTTCAAAATATAAGCTCCTCGCAATCCATAAATCATGTGAACAGCCGCGTGACGCACGAAATCAGCTGTTCTATTCATAGGGCCATTGGGAGCTACCACATAGAATAAATTGATAAACATCGATGCTGAAAATCCTTCTACGCACTGGGGTTGCTTCATGGCTTCAACTAAAATATCATCGACCGCTTTGCAGCGCTCATTTGAAGAAACACTGTGATTTGAATCTACACTGTACTGGAGTTGTTTACACGCTGCTTCAAAGTGTTCTCCATAAGTGGCAGTATTGATTGCATAGAATATAAACCTAGCAATTGAGCGAGCATAGGCTCTCACTGAATCCTCGCAATTGAGACAACTAAATCCTGCAATCTTCAAAATTCCAGTGTGATCTCGCGTTGCAAATTGGCGCACTTTGTACCTGGTTTCGTCTGTTGCTTTTGCAACTCTCTTCAGAAACAATACGGCATCGTCGAAGAATTTGAGTTCCTTGCCTATTCTTCGCATTTCGAAGCCTGGATGACCTTGAACAAAATGTTGATACTTATCCAAGAGGCGCATTGTTCCTTCAAATTTGGACATATATCTGAAACCTGACATTGTAAATTTGGACAGTACGAGAGAATTCAACACATCGACTTTGCGTACCCATCTCCACCGTGACTTATGCATTTGTTTCTCTGCGTCAACCCACTCTAGATTCTGCTCATCTGGTACAATTTGGTTCAAATGCTCTGATTCGTTTCTGACATGCTCTTGCAACATCTTCCGAGATCTATAAACAACAACGCATGATTTTGGACAAAATGGACAGATGCAGCACTTTTCCTCGATGGACAGAACTGTTTCACCGTCATTAACGACAGACTTTGGTTCATGGCCTGCTTCCATTTTTCCTTAACAGTTCCCACGCATGTGTCATTTTGCATATGGGCATCAAAAGAAGCATGATTGGGAGCCCACCACTGCTTGCCTTGGTTCATTGCAGGTCTCGGATTGCGGTGTAGAACAATCACTCAAATTCAAAATTCAAATATAACATTGTTCAACCAGTGTTGTTGATGTGAGATACGCACAACAAGAAATTCAACAAGTTATGCTAGGCTTTTGGGTATGAAGAACTATCGCAAGGCCTTTTCCGGCCCTAATCGTTTCATCCAGTCGTATACACATCACCGAGACAGCCAACTGAACCACCGCACAGCTAGGCTTTTTTGCTTGCCAAAATGTGATTTGCAAGGTCTTTCGGTAAGGCTGATTCGCAAGGTTGTTTATTCGAATTGCAACTTCAACAGTATTTCGGTTCAAGTTTGAATTGAATTGCCTGAAAACCCCCAGCCATGTGAACGAATCCCACTAGGCTTTTACAGGTTCAAAAGCTGTTTCGCAGCCTCGCAGTGTCCCACACGGAACACACCGGCCCTATACGTTTCATCCGGTCTTTTTTAGACAACCAAATGAAATACCATTGCGGAACGAAACGCACTAGGCTTTTTCAGTTGTGATCGCTGTTGCAAGGCAAGAGTACTACGCCTCTCAAAAAAGTCCCAACTGACCACCATCTGCCAAATTTGAGTGTGTTCCATGTTTCCACAAAGGCGGCTTGCGTGCGGTGTTGCGTCAACGGTATATCTGTCATTGATGTATCACAATCTCAGACCGCCTCCAGGACAGCATGGGGAAGACTACGGTTCTTAAACCATGCAAAAATGGCCTAGATTCATTCTTTTTAAGCTGTCTTAAACTGAACCAAACCGATGGCTCAAAGCGATAACGACGGCGACAACGCCCCATCGGACAAAGCTCCCGATGCCACTCGCACTTGTGAAGATGATAACGACGATGCCCCCTTGGTCACACTTCCCGAAAATGCTCGCACTTATGAAGATGACGACGACGATGCCCCTTTGGTAAAGCAGGCGGCCGACACTCACGATATGCAGTCAGATAACCTCAATGCTCCTGTAATAAAGCAGCCAGCTGCTGCTGATCTTTTGGATTTCGACTCCCCACCTCCCAAGGTACCCTGACCCGTACCATCTGTCGGTTTGAACCCTTGACACTTCTTCTCCCTTTTGCACTGCCTCCCCTTCCAACTTTGGCCGCCCAAAAGTTTCGTATGCGTGCCCTCAAACCAGCTCTTGCAAATCAAACGCCTTCCCCAAGCCCGAAAGTCAAAAGGGCTGTCCCTTCTTCTCCTGGCGTGATCCAGTCACTTCGTGGCCTTGGGCTCGCATGTCCACTGCTCGAAACACAAGCCGTCGAAGTGGATGCTGATGGAGAATCGCAGAGCGGTTCCGAAAACAGTGAAGATGACCAACATTTGTCGAACCTGTCATGCGTCACAGATGGTACATATGTGCCACATCCAGCCGTTTCTTTTATTGTGTAACACCTCAACTGTTGCAGGCTCTTACTCGGATGGCGACAGAGACATCTACATCGCAAGCTTGGGGAGTCAGGCTTCAAACTACGGGTTTGGTCCCCCTATGGCCCGGACCAGGCGAGGATCCTTCAGGTCCAGCTACGATCCGTCCATTCGTCTTAGGGCTGGACCAAACTTCAGAGGAACTGTGTGTCCAGAAGGGCACATGTGCAGGTTCAAAGAGTACGCTGCGATACGGTTTTGCGATGAGTGTGTCGCCGAAATCGCTGCTGGTTCAGTGGGAGAGCGCTGTACCCTGTGTGATTTTGACCTTTGCCCCCAATGTTCATCAAACTCTCAAGCCAAAATTACGAGCGAAGCAGGCAGCACTACCGTCAATCCTGTTCAAGATGGCTCTTCCCCCCCTTTAAGCAGTGTCCATGTTGCCACCGTCCCTTCCAATACAATCCCAGCCCTCAGTGAAATTGTGAGCGAAGCAGGCGAAGAAATCGACACTCCTGTTCAAGATGGCTCTTCACCACCTGCACCCAGTGTCCATGTTGCTGCCATCCCTTCCAACGAACTCCCATCTCTCAAAATTCACCCATATTTTTTGCATAGGCCACGCATAATCACCGATACAGCATTACCCGAGGTGACAGTGCCAGCCACTCTGCCGGTTGACAATGCATCATGCGATGCATCTTCGAACACATCCACAGCCCCGTCAGTGATAGCAACTTGTCTTTTGCCAGCACTTCAGGTTACCAACCTTACCCCAGTTTTGCCCAAGTGTAGGTTGGGAGTGCACCGGATGAAGCTTACAATTGCGCCGAAATTAAAATCTGGCGCTTTGTCGACTTCCACTGTAACTTCACCATCAGCAGCACTATGCGGCAAAGCGCTTTTACAAGTGGCTTGCTCCAAAGCATCCGCTCCAGCAGCATCCGTAACTCCAGCTTTCAAATTGGCGTCGTTTCTGGCGGCATCGGTACTGCCTTCGGCAGCAGCTACAGCTGCTACAGGACAACCTGCTTCCTTTGAATCAGCATCACTTCCGGCGGCAGTGCCACTGCCATCACCAGCAGCACAAGCTGCTTCAGGTCCCGCAACCTCCAACCGTTCATCAGGAGCAGCAACACCGACATCACCACCATCATCAACGCGAGAAGCGGCTGCATCATCGCCTCTATCCCCTGTCTCCAGTTGGGAAGCATTTCAGGACAATGTTCGCCGGAATCCTGGGAAAAGGTTTGGTATCAGCCTTGGGATTCAATGCAATGTCCCCGACCTGCTTTTTGTGAACGCACGCGTTCCACAAAACAAACCACCATATGTGCACTCAGCACCTTTTTCAGACAGACGAGAACCCACGTTCGAACTTCCGGTGCGCGAGGGCCAGCGAGGAAACACGTATGATTTGGGCAACGCACTCTTGAAACCAGTTGCCGTTTATGTCCAAGGAGCCCAAGTCGTCCGTCAACCAAGAGATGGCCATTGCCTGTACCACGCCCTGATTCATGGCCTGGGTCACACCCTGTCGATTTTGGATCTTAGAAAGGAGCTGAGCGAATTTGTACGGAAAAACCCTGGCCTCATTGCTCACGGGCATCCGCTATCCACCTGGATTATGTGGGAGTGTCATTGCAGGTGTGTGTGTGTGTGTGTGTGTCAGTGTGTTTGCCATTAACGTTTAAACGTTTTGCTTCAGTGTTGACGAGTACGCAAGAAAAATGCTTTCTGATCGTGCCTGGGGCGGCGGCATTGAACTGTTCGCCTTCAGCCACTCCCGGCGTGTGAACCTTCACGTCTATCGGGTATCAATCTGCATGTTTTTGCACTTTAACATAGCTGTTTTTGACTACTCTGTTCGATCATGCAGATGTGCTTAGAAGGGCACGGATTCAGAAGAATGCGTTGTTTTAACATTGAAGGTGCTGAGCGCACCATCAGCGTTGCTTCATGGCACGGTAACCACTACGATTTCCTTTTTTTGCGTCCTGGTAATTTGGAATACTAGACTCACGCCTCATTTGTTTTTGCATTCGAATATAATAAATACTTGTATTTTTGTTGTAACAACAACACCACCACCACGTACAACATCATTACCACCAACATGAGCAGCAAGAGCAACCAGGGTGGTTACAGCTTGGTGGCTAGAGCTTGGTGGCTAGAGCTTGTTTCTTTTCAAGCGCACGACGGATCAAATACAAATAATAAAACATTGCATTTATTGCATCAATTTTACATGTTTATGGAGGTAATGTCATTGAACATGATGATGATGATAATTAATGATGTCGATGACACGATGATGATGATGAAGGCTAGACGGAGGGAAAAAAAACCTCCTGCAAACTGGGCAAAGTTACACAGTGAAAGCATTTGTTGACGATAGCCTGCAATTCTTCAGCGTCGTCCAGTTCCGCATAAGCAAGAGCAGGGTTTGGCACCTCGCTCCCGGATTGAAACGCCGAATTGCGTTGAGCAAGTATGGCCTGGTTGTCGCTGTGTGCAGTGCCCGGATATTGGCGCCTGCTGGCCGGAGACATGTAACGCCGACAATTGCGGACTCCGTTGTCTTCATCTTCAGCAGAATCGTTACTGAAACTGCTGCTGCTGCGTGAGCGTGGATCAGGAGTAGCGACTTTCACGACTTTTCTGGCCGGAGACATGTAACGCCGACAATTGCGAACTCCGTTGTCTTCATCATCAGCAGAATCGTTACTGAAACTGCTGCTGCTGCGTGAGCGTGGATCAGGAGCAGCGACTTTCACGACTTTTCTGGCCGGAGACATGTAACGCCGACAATTGCGGACTCCGTCGTCTTCATTGTCTTCATCATCAGCAGAATCGTTACTGACACTGCTGCTGCTGCGTGAGCGTGGATCAGGAGCAACGACTTTCACGACTTTCGCATGTTTTTCGACGGCAGGTTGCATCGCTTGATAGTCTCGTGCTCCGGCTAGGATTAGATCGCAGAGAGAGCGTTCTTCTGCTCGAAATCCGTATTGGGCTAGAGGATTGATCGCTTCGTCTTGTCTATCTGCCGAGTGGTTACCCAACCGTTTCCACACCTTCCCCTCAGTGTGAAAACGCTTCTGCCCACGCCTCATCAGCCGTCGACATGAACATCATGAGTCACACTAGGTCCCCTATTAACATGCACCTTGTGAACCGCAACTCGCAAGGCCCTTCCTAAAAAATAATTTTTTTTTTACTAAGTGCAACTTTAACAGTATTTCGGTTCAATTTGGATTGAATTGTCGTATGTGCCCCCTCAGAGTTTTGGGCAGCCCTTAAAACCCCCAGCCATGTGAACGAATCCCACTAGGCTTTTACACTGTTTTACAGGTTCATAAGCTGTTTCGCAGCTCGTTGTCGTAGAACAGACTGCAGAGCCTTTTTTCCTCGCAGGCGCTCTCCCCGTGTCACCAGTTCTCCGGCGACCGCCTATGTCCTTGAACCTGTAGCGCCACATCGCGTACGCATGTTGATGTACAATGAATGCAGTCGATGATTGAATGTATTACATTCCGGTTGTTGTGTGCCAGGCACCCTACCTCTTGTTTGCGCATGAACATTTCTTTGCGGAAAGAAGTGTCTGGAAATAGCTTGACTTCCAGCAACGTTTTTACAGCGAATTCTGGGTACTTTTTGGCGCACTCAAGGTTTCGACCACACGCAATATTCGAGTTTGCCATGCGCAGTTGTATAGACCACGGAGAGTGCAAAAGTTCCATTCAGTGCACCCCTCGAAAGGGCCTCAAAGAACCCATACATAGTTAGTACGCAGCTGAGGTCGCTGCCTCCTCATGTTGATTTGGTGTTTGACAATAATACTGACAATTTATTTCTATCTTTCAGGATAGTCATCACCATAGTACGCTGCATGAAACAGCGTTTTGCACAGAAGACACCAGCCTTTCTGTCTGCCATGCTCGCAAAGACTACCTCCCCCACAAATCTTGCACCTGTACAAATTTTCATTCGCAAATTTGAAGAGGGTACTCAATGTGACGCACCTCGTTTTCCTTTTGTCGTGTTGGCACCGCTTGTCACAATGTTGGACAGGTACTGGCCTGCTGGCCTCCTTCACCTTATGCACAGACGGGGATATATTTGGCGCTCGCACTTGTGCCACCGCAGGCGCCTGTGCGCGCAAGTACGATGGTGCTGACGTCGTTATGATCGCAAGGTTGTTCTTGTCCGGTGACGCTGGTGATGGTGCTCCCGTACACAAAGTTGACGGTGTCTTTGAATGACTGTGTCTGCTCATATATTTTGCAGGCGCTGGTAACGTTGAGGGTGACGGCTGCGCTTCAAATAGCGTCGCCCTGTCCGACGATGAATTTTTAGCTACAATACTGGGCATGTTGGAATAGATAGTCGGGGCAGCGGCTGAATTAGTTTTAAGTGTTACCGGTGCTGAATCATGCAGCCACAAACATTGAACATGTTTGTGTGGTACTTGTACGATGTCTCTGTTGCACATTGACATCCGCTCATCCTCAGACAGCAGAACCTCCAAGTGCGCTTCCCCAGTTGTGCTGTGAACTCCACTTCTGAGCACACATCCACGTCTCCCCTTATAAGGGCCTTCAAGAATCTGGACTGGCCTACTATAACTGTCACGAATTCTACGTTTGTTGCCGAAGTACCCGATCATACGCAGCGTCTGGAAGTTCAGCCTCTGTGTCACGGCACGAATAAATTAAAGTGCAATTGAACTCTCTAGGACGGTTGCACGAAGTCTGCGGTTATATATATCCGATGTTATATATATGCGATGGCCACTATCTTGCAGCTGCACACATATTCACGGTGCACAAACTGTCGCCGCCGCTATATATGCAGCAGTGCGACTGCTGGATAACAGGACGCCGTCACGGCAACACTCGGCCAGAATGATGCAAAGAGTGAGGGTCCCTATAGACAGACTTTCAACCATGTTTATTTTGATGCAATTTTGGCTTTAGTTTTTGGAACATGATGGACTTTGAATTGACGTAATGAAGAGCGGTGGTCAACAATGAAAAAGCCTCAAAAAAGGACTAAGAAAACGAGTAGGCAGCCTACTTCCATCTCAGTGACAACTACATATGTAAACAAACCGAATTTCGGTACTAGTACTGATACCTTTTTTTCGCATGCAATTCAACAATTCCGGGATTTTCCGCTTGCGCTGCGCTGCTGCTGCACTCAAGCCGCACAGGTGCCGGTGTGCGATATCGCCCCGCGGCTGCTTCACGAGCTCCATCGAATGCAGCGCACAGGTTAATGGAATTGCAGGTGGCTGCCCCCGCAATACAGCGCCAACACTACTGCACGTCACACTGCCACAGCTTTCAAGTCGTCCGCGCCGGGGGAGAGTAGCCGCGTGCGCTGATGGAGGTGATTGGCGT
>Ga0169931_10013236_pt1 | contig 11292 bp, 21 predicted proteins | sample Kivu_15m_20L_FD_129675 | JGI IMG/M metagenome (GOLD analysis project Ga0169931, IMG submission 129675) | Freshwater microbial communities from Lake Kivu, Western Province, Rwanda to study Microbial Dark Matter (Phase II) - Kivu_15m_20L... | ecosystem: Environmental > Aquatic > Freshwater > Lake... | reverse complement strand
CATGGGTGCAGATTTTTGCCATAGCCGCATTAAAGTACATGGTCACCGGCGTAGCACTTGGATCAGGAACTGTAGCAACTCCGTTTGCTGACTCCTGATTAGGAGGTTTATATGGGTATGCAATATGACGTAAAGTCAGCACACGCACAAAGTTCCAAGGTGGTGGTTAATTATCGAACTCGTTTGAAGAGTGTGATAGTTTCTCCTGCCACTGCGTCACAAAAACATGTTGCATTTGCTAATAATGTAACTAAGACAGGAACATATAACATCCCAACAAGTACCACTTGTACTATAACCATTACAAATCACGGTTTAACCACCGGAGACCGTGTTTGGTTAGATTTCACAAGCGGCACTGCGGTTGATAATATATATGTTGTTACTGTTACTACCGCAAATGAATTTGAAGTTACAACTGCGTCTTTAACAACTAGCGGCAATGTGACGATGTACTCGGATATTCTTTTAGAGGTTGATACATTTAACGCAACAGCGTTTAACGTACTGATTCCGGGTGAAGGGATTTTGGCTGAAAACGGTATTTATGTCGGGCTTGTATCAAACGTCACTGCAACGGTGATTTATGGCTAAGTCAAAAGGCATGGGTATAAACACTTCTGTTAAGTCGGGCAACTTTCGCCCGACCAAGCAGGGTGCTGGTATGACTGAAAAAGGTGTGGCCGCATACCGCCGTGCTAACCCAGGCTCTAAACTTAAAACGGCTGTGACTGAAGACAAGCCTACCGGCGAGAGAGCCAAGCGCAGGAAATCATACTGTGCTCGTTCGGCTGGGCAAATGAAGCAGTTTCCCAAAGCCGCCGCAGATCCCAATAGTCGTATTCGTCAGGCACGTAGAAGGTGGAAGTGCTAATGGAAATGATGCTTTGGAACATGGTGTTAACCACGCTGATCGGTATTCTTGCCTATATGGGGCATGAGAAGGCTTCAGAAATCAGCAGGCTCAACATCCTTCTTAATAAGACTCGTGAGGAGGTGGCCCGTGATAACGTCACTCAAGCAGAAATTACAAAGTTGGTGGAACACATTGATGCAAGGTTTAACCGCCTTGAAAGCAAAATTGATGGGCTTATTCAAAAGGGGTAAATGATGTCCAGTAAATCTAGAGCACGTAATTTAGCCCTTTTGGGCGGTCTTGGCGCTGCTGCATATTTAGCAACTCGTAAAAAAGATGCAGATTCTGATTCTCAGTATGAGGCTCAAGACAAACAAGAAGGTAGACCCACTCCGGCTAAACGGGCTACTCCTGTAGCAGCACCAGCACCGGCTAAAAAGATCAGCACTGATTCTCAGTATAAGCAGCAGGATCTACAAGAAGGTGGACGTCAAGGAGCTCCTTTCAAGATGGAAGGCGAGACTGCTTCTGGTTTACCCCGTGAAGCCCGTGGAGTTAGAAACCCAATAGCAGAAGGCGCTACCGCTTCTGGTTTACCCCGTGAAGCCCGTGGAGTTAGAAACCCAATAGCAGAAGGCGCTACCGCTTCTGGTTTGCCGCGTGAGGCTAGAGGCATAGCAGATACTCGCACTCCAGGTCAAAAATCTGCTGCTCGTCAAGAACGTGCCGCTGACGTTGTAAACCGCGCACGCCGTGAGCAACTTGGTCTTAAGAAGGGCGGCAAAGTTAGTTCAGCATCTGCCCGTGCAGATGGGTGTGCTCAACGGGGTAAAACCAAGGGAAGGTTTGTTTAATGCCTGCCGTATCAGCCAAGCAGGAAAAGTTTATGCAAGCGGTGGCTAACAATCCAAAGTTTGCAAAAAAGGTGGGGGTTTCCCAGTCCGTAGGTCGTGAATTTACGAAAGGAAGTGAAATGAAAAAGATGAAGAAAATGGCTGGTGGTGGTATGCCAATGGGACCAGATGGCAGACCTACTTTTGTAGGTGATGGCAAAGGCAAGATGAAAAAAGGTGGTATGGCTACAACCAAGATGGGCGCTGTTAAGACTGGTAAACCTGCTATGGGTAGTGCTTCTAAGCGGGCTGACGGGATTGCTGTTAAAGGCAAGACTAAAGGTAAAGAAGTTGCTATGAACTACGGCGGTAAGGTTAAAAAGATGACTCATGGTGGGAAGTGCTGAGATGAGACCGAGCCGGGGTATGGGAATAATGAACCCATCAAAGATGCCAAAGGCAAAAACCATCAAGCGGAAAGACAAACCGCAAGATGTCACTATGTTTTCCAAAGGTGGAGAGTCTAAAGTAAATGAAGCGGGCAACTACACCAAACCCAGCATGCGAAAGTCCATCTTTGAAAGTGTTAAGGCTGGTGGAAAAGGTGGTGCCCCAGGGCAATGGAGCGCCCGTAAGGCTCAGTTATTGGCAGCAAGGTACAAAAAAGCTGGAGGGGGTTACAAGGATTAACTTCCCTGTATACAACCGACAGACGGATGGAAATGTGTTCGATTGGCTAATTAGTACTGCGGAAGATTTTAGAAAGATCAGGCAACGGGAGCATTATCTTGAGTTTAAAAAAACCACAACAAAGCCTGAAGTCGTGGACTGCTCAAAAGTGGAGAACTAAAAGTGGCAAACCTTCTACGCAAGGATCGAAGGCTACAGGGGAAAGATACCTCCCTTCCGCCGCCATCAAAGCGCTCTCGCCGCAAGAGTACGCCGCCACTACCCGAGCCAAACGTGCAGGAAAAGCCGCAGGAAAACAGTTCGTGGCTCAACCCAAAAACGTGGCTAAGAAAACTGCGGGGTACAGGTAATGGCAACTAGCGGCACTGTTGCTTTTAATTTAGATCTTAACAATATTGTTGAGGAAGCCTTTGAGCGCTGCGGCCAGGAGTTACGCACTGGTTACAATATGCGGACGGCCCGCCGTTCTCTTAACCTACTGACCATTGAGTGGGCTAATCGAGGGATTAATCTGTGGACGATTGAGCAGGGAGTTATTCCTATGGTTCAAGCCCAGATTTGTTATGCGTTACCTACCGATACTATTGATTTAATGGACATGGTAATTCGTACCCAGACAGGTATTAGTCAAAGTGACATCAATATCAATCGAATTTCTAGCAGCACCTACTCTACGATCCCTAATAAAAATGCTCAGGGGCGTCCGATTCAGGTTTGGATTGATCGTCAAAGTGGTGATACTAATACAACCTCTATTACTTTAAACGGTGCTATAACTTCAACAGCAACTACGATTACTCTTAGTTCTGTTGTTGGATTGAATTATGTTGGGTTTATTAAAGTTGATAACGAAACTATTGGATACAACCAGATTTCGGGTAATGTGCTTCAAAGTTGTGTTCGTGGGGTAGATAACAGCACCGCCACTTCTCATACAAGTGGCACAGACGTGTCGGTGCGTAACTTGCCTAATATCTGTGTGTGGCCTTCACCGGATCAGTCCGATTTTTACACGTTTGCTTACTGGCGGCTCCGTAGGATTCAAGACGCTGGTAATGGGGTAAACACTGAGGATATCCCCTTTCGTATGTTGCCCTGTATGGCGGCTGGATTGGCCTATTACCTGTCTCTAAAGATACCTGGAGCAGAGAACCGGATTGATATGCTAAAGGCCGCATACGAAGAACAATGGCTACTGGGTTCAAGTGAAGACCGAGAAAAGGCTTCCTTGCGTTTAGCTCCACGACAGTATTTTTATTGAGGATGAACAATGGCTGGTCCAAAGTTTGCCTCTGGCAAGAAAGCGATAGCGGAATGCGACAGATGCGGGTTTCAGTACAAACTAAAAGAGTTGAGAAAATTGGTCATCAAGACCAAGAATATAAACCTGCTCGTCTGCCCTACTTGCTGGGAGCCAGATCAACCCCAGTTGCAGTTGGGTATGTATCCGGTGTACGACCCGCAGGCTTTGCAAAATCCACGCCAGGACAATTCGTATATTCAGGCCGGTTTGACAGGTATTCAGACCGAAACTTTAAATATGCCAAACGAGAATGTGGACGCCTTTGGTACACCTTCCGGTGGAAGCAGACAGATTCAATGGGGGTGGAATCCTGTTGGTTTGGACAACCCCTTGCAGTTATCGGGTTTACCCAATAACCTGATAGCCCAGGGACAGATTGGTACGGTAACCATAACTACTACTTAGGAGTAAAAGATGAAAAAGAAAGAAATGAAGAAGGTGGCTAAGACTGAGGTTAAGGCCCATGAGAAAAAGATGCACAAAATGAAAGCCGGTGGCCCAACTTCTATGGACAGAATGAAGTACGGAAGAAATATGGCTAAGGTGATGAATCAACGTTCTTCTGGACGGGGGCGATAATGGCTAAATTTTCTAAAAAGGTTGGTGGTAAAGAGATCGGCCCTGCCGAAGTGTATGCAGCCCCCCATACCATGACTGGAAAAAAGACTGACGTTCAGACCTACATGAAACATGAAACCGGAGCGCAAGTCGTTGACAAAATTAACATGTCTATTGGCATGATTAGCAAAGGTAACTATGCTCCTATTAACCCGTATGGTGTAGGCGTCATGCGTGGATATGGTGCCGCAACCAAGGGCCGCAAAATTAGCGGGAAGATGGGCTAATGAACTACGCAACGCTGTTTAAGACGATTCAGGCTTACGTTGAGAATGACTTCCCGACGACGGTAGTCATTGATACTGCTTCGTCTAATACTAACTTTACGAATAAGGAGCAGATTGATACCTTTATTCGTCAAGCCGAACAGCGTATTTACAACAGCGTTCAGTTGCCGGTTAGCCGCAAAAACGTGACTGGGCAGTGCACAACAAATAATAAATACCTGTCTATGCCTTCTGATTGGTTATCAGTCTTTTCTTTGGCTAGGATTAACTCGGATGGGACGCAAGAGTACTTGTTAAATAAAGACGTCGAGTTTATCCGTGAGTCTTTTCCTGACCCAACGTACTACGCTGCGCCCACCCATTACGCCATTTTTAAGGGGCCAAATATCGTTCCGGGCGATCAGTCAACTGTAATCCTCGGACCCACGCCAGATACCGACTACAACATGGAATTGCACTATTTTTACTATCCGCAGTCAATTGTTGACAATTCCAGCGGCACTTCTTGGCTTGGTCAAAACTTTGACACAGTTTTGCTATATGGTTCGCTACTTGAAGCGTACACCTACATGAAAGGTGAAAAAGATGTTAACGACGTTTATATTGGTCGTTACAATGAGGCATTAGCCATGTTGAAACAACTTGGTGAGGGCAAGAACCGGCAAGACATGTACAGAACAGAACAAGCGAGGTATCCAGTCCGATGAGCAGCATGAGCGAAGTAGCCTTCCTTTTGGGAGGCAATCAAGTGCGGGTTTTAACCACTTCAGGTCGGGGATTTACGCCTGAAGAGGTTGCCGAACGTGCGTTGGACAAAATTATTCATGTGGGATCTCAAACTCATCCTGCAATCAGGGATCAGGCTGAGGCCTTTAAAAATCAGATCCGTCAGGTTTTGGTTTTTTATATGAAGGAGGCGATTAAGTCGAACCATACGACATTAGCCAATAAGTTCAGGAAGGCAGGACATCCTGAGTTCGTTAAACTTTTAGATGATTAAGGAGCCTTAAAATGGCAATTACCCAAGCAATGACCACCTCTTTTAAAGCGGAACTGCTTTTGGGGGTACACGACTTTCGTCCTACCGGTGATACTGGATCGGATACATTTAAGATCGCTTTGTATACTTCTTCGGCTTCATTGGATGCCAACACCACGGCATACACTGCTTCAAACGAAGTTAGTTCGTCAAGCACTAACTATTCGGCTGGTGGACAAGCGTTGGCTAATACTGGTGTAACGGCTACTAACATCAACGCCAATACCGGTACAGGCTTTTGTGATTTCTCTGACGAGACGTTTGTTAACGCTAACTTTACCGCTCGTGGTGCGTTGATTTATAACAGCACACCTTCGGCAAATAGCAACGCTAACACCACACTGACTAATGCTTCAGTCTGTGTTCTGGATTTTGGCGCTGATAAGACTTCGTCTGACGGTGATTTCACAATTATTTTCCCGACTAACGACGCTTCAAACGCAATCATTCGGATTGCTTAAGGAAGAATCATGGCTTTTGTAATAGCCGATAGAGTTAAGGAAACCACCACCACTGGTGGAACCGGCACAGTCACTCTCGCGGGGGCTGTTGCCGGATTTCAGTCGTTCTCAGCCATAGGCAACAGTAACTCTACGTACTACACGATTACTGATTCAACGAACGGCACTTGGGAAGTGGGGATTGGGACGTATACCGCTTCTGGTACTACTTTAAGTAGGGACACGGTTCTATCGTCATCTAGCAGTGGGAGTCTAGTCTCTTTTGCAGCGGTATCAAAAGACGTATTTGTAACCTACCCAGCAGGACGTTCTTATTTTGGTATTGGAGATCAAAGTATTTCAACCAACAATACTCAGATTTCTACCAGTGGGACATTTCCTTCTACATATAACGGCCTGTCGGTTGGTCCCATCACAATTCAAACAGGCGTTTCTGTCACGGTGCCCACTGGGCAAAAATGGTTAATTTTGGAGTAAAAAATTATGAGTAATTTCAAAGTCAAAGGTAATGCAAGTGGAACCGGCACAGTCACTTTGCAATCAGGTGACACAAATACAAATTACACAATAACATTACCTAATACTGACGATACCGTTGCAGTACTTGGAACTGCACAAACTTTTACTGCGCCACAAACATTTAGGGCTACAAATGCAGTTAGATCAGAAGCGGCATCTACGCAAGATGCAGTAGTAATAGCTGGTAGAGCAGGCGGTACAAATTCGTATGCAGTCACAATGACCCCTGCAACTCTATCGTCTAGTACTACTTTAACTTTACCTAATGTTAATGATACAGTTGCCGTGCTTGGAACGGCACAAACTTTTACTGCGGCTAATACATTCAGAACTGCATCTGGAACAAGATTTGAAGAAGCATCTGGTCAAGATGCAATTGTTTTAGATGGTGGAAATGGCGGATCAAGTTCGTATGCAGTAACTTTTACCCCAACAACTTTATCAGCAAATAGAACCGTAACTTTGCCTAATGCAGATATAAGTTTTGTTACTGGATTAAACGTTGCTCAAGGCGGTACTGGCACTACATCATTAACTGCAAATAATGTTGTAATTGGAAATGGAACAAGTGCGGTTCAATTTGTTGCACCAAGTACAAACGGTAATGTTTTAACTTCTAACGGTACAACATGGACAAGTTTACCGGCGGCTGGTGGTACTTCAATGCCGTTTACTGCTTTTGGATCTAATGGTGGTTTTTAATTTATAAAGGAATATCAAATGGCACAAACAATAGTACTTCAAAGAGGAACGACAACCGTTACTAGTAATGGTTCAAGTTCTACAACTTTATTTACTCAAACTGGTGGAACTGCAACTAGAGTAATTAAAAGTCAAGTTGGTGTTTATTTTTCAACACAACCTAACTCATCAGTCGTATACATTGCTGTTTATCACAATGTTAGTGGTGGTCAAGGTTTTCTAATTGGTTGGATTAATGGTGCAAATATTAGGGCTAAGGCTTATCAATTTGTTCCGGGCGCGGCAACTGAAGATCAATTTCGACTTGCGCCAGTAACTACAACTAACTTAGGGCCTGCTTCTCCTCTTATTAGAAGTAACACCGATGGTATTGGCGCGGCAGGTGCAAGTAACATCAGTTTTGATTTTTCAAGTTCAAGTCAACAATATGTCAATAATTTCACACCAAATTTTTATATGGGTCCAGATGATAGTATTAGCATGAAAGTTTTCGCATCAGTTGTAGTTGGAAAATCATCATCAAATCCAACTGCAAATATTAGTTATTCATTTGTAACCATTACTGAATCATAAGAGGAAAAAATGCATACTTTAATTATTGATAAAACAACTAAAGTAATTTATCAATCGCGGTTTGATAATTCAACTGGCGAAAAAATGACTTTAAATCAAGTAAAAGAGTTTTATTGCAAAGATAACAATATTGATCAGTCTTTAGTAGAAGCAGTTGAAATTCCGTTTACAGAATTTGTTTTAGATATTGGAAAATATGTTTATGTAAATAATAAAATTTCAATTAATCCTGATTGGTCTGAACCGCCCAAAGTTGAATCTCAAAATATTCCAGTTTCATCAACATAAAGGTTAAATAATGGCCTACCCTGAAATTGCATTAAGTTGCGTTGCATCAGTTTATGTTCGTCAAATACATTTTTTAAAATCTGGCGATGTAGAAACAGGGCATGAACATTGTTTTGATCATCAAACTTTGTTAGCAAAAGGTTCAGTACAAATAGAAATTGATGGTGCTAAAACAATTTATACCGCGCCGCACATTATTTTTATTAAAAAAGATGTGGTGCATGAACTAACCGCAATGGAAGATGACACAGTTTGTTATTGCATTCATGCATTACGGGATGGTGATGATGTTGGTGACATTATTGACCCAGAATCTATTCCATTAGGTTGCGGCTCAGAAGAAGCATTTAAAGTTGCTAAAGGGCTAATAAAATCTACTAATACAGTTCCAGTTCCGCATTTACAGACGCATGAATAAAGTTTTATATGTTAGAAATTTTTTAAGTTTAGAAGAATGTAATCAGTTAAATAAATGGGTAGAACTTGGCGTACAAAATAAATGGTTAGATTTAGGAAGAAGTAAAGAAGCTATATGGGTTTATAACAAAAGATTAACTACTAGAGCATATGCGGATAGGTTTAACTATCCAAAAATTGTTTATAGCGTATTTAATAAAATTACTAATTATTTAAAAGTAGAACATTTAGATAAAAGCATTGCAGGCGGTGGTAAAGATGGTGTAGTAGTCAGTTATACATTACCCGGTGGTAATGTATATGCACATAAAGACCCAATGGAAAATGACCGTCATGTTTTAAGATGTAATGTAATGACGCAAGCGGCTGAAGATGGTGCAGAATTATTTATAGGTGGAGAAAAAATTAACATTGAAGTGGGCGATTTACATTGTTATTTACCATCAAACATTGAACATTATGTAACTGAAGCAAAAGGAAATACGCCTAGAATTATGTGGATGTTTGGATATCAGATTGACAAGCATGAATTTGACGAATTACTAATGAATAAACCGGAGTAACAAATGGCATCAACCTACTCTCCAAAACTACGCTGACTGAAAGTGTTAAATGTTTGGCTTTTTACCGTTCTCCACCGGTGCGTTTGATGACTATCAGACAAGCCAAGGTGTCAATGTATCAGTCACTGGAGTTAGCGGTACTGGTCAGGTAGGCACGGCCGTTGTTAATGGCGCAGTAAATGTCTATTTGACCGGAGTAGTAGCCACAGGATTTATTGACTCTGTAGGTATTGATGCTGGTGGAAGTTTCCAACCCGCTGGTGTTCAAGCCGTTGTAGCGTTAGGTGAAGAGCAGATCACAGCCGCTGCCAACGTTGTGGTCACGGGTGTTCAGGCTACCGGCGTACTAGGCGCAGAAGAAGTAGATGGTGGGGCAAATGTGCCGGTCACCGGGGTTGAGGGTGACGGCCAAGTCGGTGTTGTTGCAGAAAGAAGAGCCGCTAACATCTATTTAGTAGGTGTTGAAGGTGAAGGCCAAGTTGCAAGCGTTACTACTGGACTGTCAACAAATGTCACTGGGGTTGAGGCTGAAGGTCAGGTTGGTGTAGTTGCAGAAAGACGGACTGCCAACATCTACTTAGTTGGTGTTCAAGGTAATGGCAACGTCGGACAGGCTTCTGTATCTATAGCAAAAGAGGTCTTTGTAACTGGGGTTCAGGCTACAGGATTTATTGGTGCAGAAGAGGCTGAAGGTGGTGCGACTGTACCTGTGACTGGGGTTCAAGGCTCTGGCCTACTTAACTCTGTTGGTGTATCCCTAGTTAAATCGGTCACCCCTGCCGGTGTTCAAGCGGTTGGTGAACTTGGACAAGAATCTGTAGTTGGCAAAGCGAATGTCTATGTCCTCGGGGTTCAAGGCACTGGACAACTTGGTGAGGAAGAAGAAGAGACCGGGGCTAATGTGTACCCGACAGGGGTGCAAAGTGCAGGCGCTCTTGGTACAGTAGCAATCAATGCAAGATGCTTTGTTTATCCCACTGGAGTTCAGGCTACTGGAGAAATTGGTACAGCCACAGGTGAGGGTGGGGCTAAGGTTTACGTACTGGGTGTAAGTGCCACCGGGCGTGTCTCCAGACCGTTAGTCTGGGGCTTGATAGACACAGCGCAGACACCGAGTTGGGTGCCTATAGCGGCTTAATTAATAGAGGGTAAAAATGGCAAGTACATACTCAGATCTAAAGATTCAGTTAATGCAGACCGGAGAAAACACCGGTACATGGGGTAACGTCACTAACGCTAACCTTACTGCCTTAGAAGAGGCAATTGCTGAGTCTGTTGATGTACCTTTTTCAAGCGCGGATGTAACGCTTACACTTACAAACTCAAATGCTTCCCAAAGTGCTCGTTTTCTACGCTTAAGATGTACTGGCACAACAGGTGGAGCACGTAGCCTTATCCTTGGCTCGGGCTGTCAGATTGAGAAACTCTACTTAGTCAGCAATACCTGTGCAGATGCTATTACGGTTAAAAACACAACCGGCAACGGGATTGCAGTACCGGCTGGCAAAACAATGTACGTCTATAACGATGGAACAGACGTTGTTGATGCGGTTACTCACCTAACTTCTTTGACTTTGGGTAGTGCGCTACCTGTAGCCTCTGGAGGTACTGGGTCAACTACGGGTACGTTTAGCGGTGCCAACATCACGTCCATAAACGCTAATAACATTTCTACGGGTACGCTGGCTGTGGCTCGCGGGGGCACGGGTGCTACGACACTAAATTCTGAAGCCGTGGTTATTGGAAATGCTACTTCCTCGGTTAAATTTGTAGAACCCGGATCAAGTGGAAACGTACTTACTTCTAACGGCACAGCGTGGGTGTCTGAAGCCGTTAGCGGTACTGGATCAGTGGTTTCGGTTGGTACCGGTGCTGGCACTATAAATGGAATTTCTCTAACGGGTGGTCCGATCACAACTTCTGGAACAATTTCGCTTGGTGGTGCAATTAATGCTTCCACAATTAGTACGGGCGTTTTAGCCGTTGGACATGGTGGTACGGGTGGAAGCACAGTACAAACTGCAAGATCTAATCTTGGGCTTGGATCACTGGCTACTGAAAACTCTGCTAGTTTGACCAGTCAAGTATCTGGAACCTTACCTGTAGGCAACGGTGGCACGGGCATAACTTCTGCGGGTTCTTCCGGTAACGTTTTAAAATCAAATGGCTCGTCTTTTACATCTAGCACTCTTACTGCTTCCGT
>Ga0169931_10013235_pt1 | contig 11292 bp, 8 predicted proteins | sample Kivu_15m_20L_FD_129675 | JGI IMG/M metagenome (GOLD analysis project Ga0169931, IMG submission 129675) | Freshwater microbial communities from Lake Kivu, Western Province, Rwanda to study Microbial Dark Matter (Phase II) - Kivu_15m_20L... | ecosystem: Environmental > Aquatic > Freshwater > Lake ... | reverse complement strand
TCTGTTATGATGATACCAAGGATCGTTATCAAGAATAATGCAAATTATTCTATGGTATCGATCGTCGTTTTTAAGTGCCATTGGATTGCTTCACTCACGGTATTCAGTAGATTTGACGAACGGGAATAGCAAAACAGCAATCACAAGAGACCTTGTATTATTGGATTCGCGTAAATAATCATTACTCAAAATAGCCTCCTTCAGCCTGTACTATGTGTTACCATGATTTCGTCTAAAATATAGGAAACCTTATGCTGTAGGCTGTAGTAAGAGTATAGCATAGCGTCGTCAATGACAGGTATTGTGTCATTTAAAGACATTTGACTGATAACAATGGGGATTTAACACAATTCATTCATGATATGTGGGTGAGATTCCCCATGGATATTATGACTGCAATACACAGCATGCTATAGGATTCATGTGCCTCATCATCAACGCCCGGAATAGCCTAACTCAGCTTGTATATCGCATCAAAATCATTAGAGGATATGGCCTTCAGCAATATCGACAAAACCGCTACGATGGCAAGAAATATTATGTTGCAGACAGATTCTAGGATATATCTACATGATTCAAATGCGGTGAGGACGTGCGTTAAACTTCATCTGTCCTTTTAACCTCCCTACTATTAATCTGTCACCATCAACAACAATACCATGGTCAGCGATGAAAAGACCGGTCCGGTCAGGGATGAAAAGAAACCGGATGCAGTCGAAATCTAGGATCTCATCATTAGGAGCGCTTGTTGGTGTCCATCATCATCATCATGGAGTGGTACGGAAAATCTTTCCTCCCATATCACATCCCTCTATCTTAACTTATTATGAACCGTACACGATGCTGTAGGAGTATAGCAACGAGAAACATGAATTGCAATCAACAGTATTCTGTGTATTCAGTAGGATTCTCTGGCGTCTTCAACAGCACAACTTCAATGTTATACAGAGGAACATGCGGAGAAGCACAGCACAATTATACAGAGGGATGCGCGAAAAAGCTTTTCCCAAGAGCTTCATTTGCCTATTCTACTCATTTATACCTTAAGAGGATGTGACCATCAGCAACAGTAAAATTAGAAGCCAATACAACGCATATACTGGTAGCCATCATAAGCACTGTTTTATTGTTTTATTCTCGAGGATCTGCGTATAACGTAATCAGTCCCAATAGCCTCCCTCAGCATATAATAGGCATTTTGATGCGCAGTGTTGGCTGAGTGAGGATTTCGAGAATAATTATATTATACTCAGCTCTCTGAGCATAAAACATTCACGCCGATGATCACGTCTTGCAATCCTATAGCATAAGCATTATATTGACTTCGGGAACCTTATCATGGCTACAATTTCACTGTTGCAGACAGAAGATCAAGTTCAATAAAGGAGGTAAACCTCCTGTAATAATAACACAACCATCAGTGCGTCATTGTCAATGACAAGAAATCGTATGATGAAGGAGGAGTCTATGTCATTTTTATCAATCCAATGTGGATGTGCTATGGCGATGATTCGTGCTACGATTTATCAGTCTTATAGCCTCCCTCTGACTGTATCTTGCATCTAGATCTTGAGAGGACATGACCGTCAGCCACAATTAAATAACGATTACGCGGCAGCGATGACAAGAAACCGCATACTGTAGAAGTATAGACGAACATTCACACATATATAATATACACATGAGGATCCGGACACGACTTATCGATGAGTAGGCACCTTTTGTTGTCCCACACTATACCTCTATCTTCATTAGTTATGAGTATCTTACGGTGATGCGATGGTAAGGGACCCCAGGCATTGCTATGAATGACAGTACAACGTATACTGAGGTAATCTTCGGCGTCGATTGTCTTCAGCGCAATTGTATTGTTTAATTCACGAGGATCTATGAAAACTTATATTTCCATGTAGCCTTTCTCTTCTTGCGATCTTCAGATTATGTTACCTTCAGCAATATGAACAAAACCAATACATATCCGGCTATTGCAAGATACAGTATGCTTGACATAGTCCTCAGCCTCATTTGAAAAAACGTAATACCAAATCACATGATTGTTTCGCAGTACGATTTGCGAATAATTTCAGTTTACTCCCAAGAGCCACCCTTTTCTCATCTAGGTCCTCTAAGATGATGTGATCGTCACAGCAATGACGTAATCCTGCAGCGATTAAAAGAAACCTTATTATGAAGGAAACTAGGAAGTCATCATCAGTTCTCAATATGACTGTTTTTAGTCACGAGGGTCTATTTAAAATAAATATTTCACAATAGCCTTCCACTGTTTGCGCTACACATCAAGATCTCCTGATGATGTGATCATCAGCAATAACAACACAACCTATACATCTTCAGCTGTTGCAAGATACCATGCGCTGAAGGGTAGCTATGATGGTATTCTAATTATCACTTTAATAAAAACGTCAACACCATATGATTGTAACGCAACGGGACTTGTGTGTAACTTCATTTTTTCAAAGAGCCTTCTTCTGTTAGACACATTTAGATTTTCAGCGCATATGACCGTCAACGACAATAATGTAACCAACCATTACTTCTGCAGCGATAACAAGAAACCGTATTCTAAAAATCTAAGGCTTCATTATCAACGACACTTGATTAAGGTGCATGGGCGTGGGCATATCCAACCTTTTGTCCCATAGCAATCATCTATCGTTACGATTCATTTACATCTTCACAAGATGCGACCATATGCGAATAAATACCCCAACAATCGTCATTGAATGACAAGTAATCGAATGAAGTAGGATTCGTGGGCGTCATCATCAACGTTATTTGATGATCATGCTGGAGGATCTGTACAATACTAAATCTGTCCCAATGGTCATCCTGTGACCGTCAGTGATGATTCATAACCGTACTTAGAACCACTATAGGAATAATAACGTAGTAACCATAGCATAAGTAGCGACAACAATAAACCGTATGCAGATTGAATCAGGGTCGTTATCATGTACACAACATAGCCTCGTCAGCGAAGATGAAATAAATAATATTCCGGAGTACATATGTGTATGAAAATAATTTTGACATAATAACATCCCTTGTCCTTCTGCCTTCCACTATGTATCGAAATCGTCAGAGTATGTGTTAATCAGCAATCACAACATAACCATAACGATGACAAGGTATACAATAGGAATCTCTGGCATCATCATCAAAATATGATTGATATGCTGAGTGATACATTTTGAAGTTGTATTCAATATCATATATCTGCATGCACTATACGCAGCTATGTCTCCCGAGGATGGGATCAGTTTTGATAGTTACATAATTCGTATCATCAGTACAGAACCCCACATTGCATGCAGGATGAAGTCATCAGAGCCATGGGATTATGTTGGAGACTTTTCGTTTTGAAGAACTTTCGTAATCTGTCTTACAGCCTCCCTAATGCACTAGATACTTAGAGGATATATGACCATTAGAAATCTTGGACGCCATCATATCAGAGACAATGCAATGGACATGTATGTATGAGGATTTGTATACAACACCAAGAACCCACAGCATCCCTCTTTCTTAACTAGTAATGTCGACCATCTGCGATTATAAAAGAAAACGGGGGATCGTTACCCGTGACGATATACACACCATAATAAGATGTAGGAATCTTGGGAGGAGAATAATACTGTGTAAATCTTCCAATATATCGTTAGCAACCCTACGCCTATACTACACATCTTGATGCAGAGGACGCCATCAGTAACATGAGCATAACATCATCAGCGATAGTATAGGAATCTAGAGTGAAATCATCCTGACCATTCAATTTCTAATATATGAGGATATGCTTCATTCGTCCGAATATTAACTCCCCACGTTGAGAGGATGTGATCGTCTATGTACAAACAACATAACATCGTCGTCAACAAAATCGAGTATATGTAATTTGTAGGAGAAAAAGTCCACCATCAAAGGCTTGATGAACGGACGACGCGAGGGCGACCTTTTTGCAAGAAAAATGATGGTGACAAACGTGATTCATTCAGCACGAGCGACATGATTTTCTCTAAATACGCAAATGCAAAAGGGAAGATAAAAATCGCCGCTACAGTGTTATTATAAATATCTTTATCACTCGTATCACCCTTCATATACGATGATCATTATGAAATTCATATGTACATTCATTCTTCCAACGTTTCTGCTACTCAATTTTCACCTTGATTCTACAGTTTCTCTATCTCATTTACAGTGGAAACACAAGTCCATAACTTTCATAAAACAATGTACTCTTGTTTCATACATCTGTGGATCGATTGTAACAAGTTCAACTTCACCTATATTGGCAGAAATCATTCCTGAATCAATAGTAATTCAAAAAATACAAGGATCTTGTGTCTCGGGTGTAGGTGATGCATGTGAAGATTTGGCACAAGGAAATGTATGGATTCAAGAATTACAACGTAAAAGTGCATTAACGAAGGATAAAACCCAAAAGGTAACGTGTTTTTACAACATGGTCCTTTTCCTTATTTCAATATATAAATTTAATTTCTAGAACTTGGACCTCAACTGTTTTTTTCTCTCCACTCTTTCTATCCTTCCTTGTAGGAGTATCTAGAAGTATATAATGAAAAAAATTTTAAAGATTACTTTGCATCGATTGGACAAATTCTCGTTAAGAAAATATCCATAGAGGATGGTACATCTTCCTACGTGCTACTGGATGATAAAGAAGTTAATCAATTAAAGAAAGAGGGTAAAATTGAAATCGAAGTTGTAAAGGCTATGGGTGGTAGAGTTATTGATTTCACAAGTAAACCAAGACTTGTTTGGAGAGAGTAGTAAAAAGAATATTCTTCATCATAGACATATATACATAGGATTCGCAGATTCGAATACCAATTTCTTTTTATTTGTTTTTTTTAAAATGGAAAATAGAGGAGTCAAATAATGTACACTTGAATTCATAGTTCTTCTTCTTCTCCTCCTCCAAAAAAATCATCACCCATTGGTATATAATACATAAGGCCTGGAAATACGTCAATGTGTCTTTATGTTAATTCTAGCTAGTTAATTCACTACTCGTGTGATCATCATCGTAATCTTCATCTAATAGTTCACGAAGTATATCTATGCAATTTTTTAGTGTAGCTATACCTATAGCAAAGACAGAACTATACAGTTGAGGAAGTAGTTCCTCGCAGAGAGGAATGAAATGATCAGAATGATGAAGTGGATTATTATCGGTGAACCCATTCGAGTGACCATTTATTATCTGTTTGTGAGATCTTTCGGAGAATGGTATGGTTAACAATGTTGTTGTTGTTGATGATGTTGGTAACTTTTTATCAAATTTCTTGACTAATTTTCGTAATGCCTCTACATTCAGTGTCGCCGCAGAATGGATCCCTTTCAAAAACACGAGCATATCTAGGCTAGCTGTGTACCCTACCGTGGGTGTATATAATCGTAATGCAGTTTCGAGTTGCGCCCCTCGAGCTTGTGGAATTTTTGATATATCACGAAAGATTGTTGTCCATGCAGCTGTTGTGGATACACGAAAATCCTCCGATGCTTTGTCTAGAGCATTACGCCATTCGGAAATAAACCTAGTACGGATCGTCCCTATCGAAGATTGTGTACTATCCAACACGTTCAGGATACGATTGTCACGTATTTCAGTATATGGTACAATATAATGTGATGACGTTAAACCCTTTTCATTTAGTACCAAGGGATAAATAAAATTTGACCATCAACTTTTACACATTTTTTTATGCACTACAGATGGAAAGCAATATGATTTACCTGTTCAGATTCAAGGTAGAACTGTAGATGCCGGCCGAACTGGACCATATTCTATATTTTATATCTGCAGACCACGCTAATGCGTAGTAGTAGTGTGATTTCGAAAGGAACTTATAGTATATTAAACCAAAGTAGTCGTACAATTATCGCCTAACGTTGGAGCTTACAACGAAGAACAATTTCCTAATTTTTTCATGCTTATCTTCGATCCTACAAATGCTTTCAATATATTATACAAGAAGAGAGATTGGAGAATGTGTTATATTCATTTACGTTTTCGTCTCGCTTGGCAACCACAGCTTTGCGGTCTACATACAGAGGTTCGACTTCCCTTCTGAGTGAATCTTCGTCCACGGTCCACGGGCACATAGACGGTTCCTGGAGACCCTTTAAGTCCCCCCTCTACGTACACAATAGCTACCTATTTTGTAAACGCGCATCATGCGGACTTTTTATAAAATGGTTATGGATACTGTATGATGTATTTGCAGTCATCGCACGGGGCTGCGCGCTCTGTGACTGTAGAGTATGTAGCTGACTGCGAGTAAGTAGCCTCCTACTGTACAGTGCTGTACGTACTGATGTACTGAATACTGAACCACTATGACCCTACTCCTCATCCTTGAAGTACTTGAACTATGTACCATACCGTAGTGCTGTTCATCCTCGCCACGACATGGCTAAATTAGTGCCGTCGCTCCTTGTAATATCTGTACTGACCTTCGCGGAATAATAATATATGACATAGTATCTCACTCTTCCCCAAAGTGATGAAATTCATTCTCGCCACGATATCGCTAAATTAGTAACACGATGCCTTCGCTAGTCCTCCAGATGGACAATCACGAATAGCTTTGTCATTCGAGAATAAAGAAGCAGCGTTATATAATCTTGAAAATGTCCACGCTATCAGAGTATATACAGGGTGAGATGGACATTCTCTTCTTCGCTCCTGAGAGCAAAGATGTTGTCCGTGCCGTCAATGAAATGGTAGGAGTGGAGGTTGAAGATCAGGTTGAAGAGACAGCTCCTATTGATTCTCGTTCTCCCTTCACAATTTTATGTTCTCCTACTCCCGATATTGTTTTAACTGATGATGTTTCAGCCTCACCTGAGAGACTTCAGTCGAAAACGCATGAGAAAGCTCAATCAGAAACGTCCTCGCAAGTATCGACACAAGCAACTCCATCTAGGTCATCAGTGCCGACAACGCCAAGCAAATGGAACATGAAAGATCTAAACTTTGAGTCTGCTGGTTTTACTCCTGATGAAGCAGCTGCTATCAAACGTAAGATTGAAAGTCAAAAGCTTATAGCTGCACTTACTTCTGAGGTAAAACAAGGACTTGCTTCTTCCCCTTCATCGAAGAATACACCTGTATCTACAAACATGATAGTAACTCCGAAAAGCACAGCTACATTAACCAATGAAACCCCAGCATTCCCTCTAGACGGTATTAAACCCGATGATCAGGTTACTGTCATGCGTAAGATGAAACTTCAATCGTTAGTGGATGCCTTATCGAAAGAACAACAAAATGATAATATTATACTTGAGGGAAAATAAGACGATAAAAATATCCCTTTGCATTTGTGCCTTTGTTTTATCCAGATTGAATGATTGAAATTTTTGAACTGTTGTTCTTACCGATTAACTCTAGGAATTATTTATTAACTATCATTAGACTCATGTAGATGTAGTGGAAGTCATCTATCTTAAACTTGGTATTGCTAGAGAGACAGATCGAAACATGTATGACTTACACGCGAAACGTTACCTTATTGCAGAATGAATATTATTTATAAGGTGCCTGAAGCAGTGTTGCACCACAAGGGTCGCTTTCGTAAAGTCACAAAATGTATCTCTACACACAGTTTTCAACATCAATACACAAAAAATAGTACAGCAGTAGCAGCAGTAGACTACATCCTCAACAAGTGAATGCTCTGCCGTTCCATCGTCCTTCCATTATGTAGTTACATTCGTCAAGAAAGACACAATTTGGACCTATAAAGCCATCTGCATCTCACTTCTCAGCTTATCAGTGACAAAAATACTGAAATAGGTTACATACTGACCCGACTCCTATGTAGATCAAAGGTTAAACGACGTACATACAGAACCCGTATGTACACTGTGGCAATGGATGGTTGATAGAGATCAACCAGCGTATGACGAGGTGTGAAGTTGAGTTGATGTGTTGTCATACACATCTATCTACTACACATAGATCGATCGACAAGATTTCATGCATTGAACTGAAAAATCAACGACGAACGTCTGATACGATCATTCTGCATCAATCGCTAGAATTTCATAACAACTCAAATCCAATTGTTCAATATCTTCACAATCGCGCTCATTTAAAAGCACTGAACCCTCCTTTACATACTCCTTTGAAATCTCCTGTTAAACAATTATCAGAAATTATGAAAGCCGGAAATGGAGGTCGGATTGAACAAGCCTTTGCAGCAGCGAAGGAAAAAGGCGAAGCTGCATTTGTAGCTTTTGTAACAGCAGGGTATCCACATGCGGAAGGTATGTTGAATTTAATCCCCCTAAAGCCTTACTGAATCCAAAAGGTCTGTGACATATTTGTGTCTCAAATTACATTTTGTTCAAAATACAAGATACACCCCACATATTGTTGGCACTACAAGAGGGTGGTTCATCTATAATCGAGTTGGGTGTTCCCTACACTGATCCTCAAGCGGATGGTGCAACGATCCAGAAAACAAATCAAGTTGCCATTGCTGGAGGAACGAGAGACCTTGCTGATTGTCTTGCTTTGGTTTCTAAGGCACGGGAAATGGGTCTGACCATCCCCGTGGTTCTGATGGGCTACTATAACCCGTTTTTACAATATGGAGTGGAAAAGGCATGTGCTGATACTGCCGCTGCTGGTGCAGATGGCTTTATTGTGGTGGACTTACCCCCCGAAGAATCTATGGAATTGAGTTCATACTGTAAAAAGTATGGGCTTTCGAATGTCCCACTGATTGCCCCTACAAGTTCTGACTCTCGAATCGCTGTTTTGACAGAAAGTGCTTCTACTTTCTTGTACTGTGTTTCGGTCACCGGAGTGACAGGTGCTCGAGATGCCCTTCCAGATGATTTGGGAGAGTTTATTGAACGCGTGAGATCCAAGACGGATCTTCCCCTTGCAGTAGGATTTGGTATTTCGAATCCTGACATGGTGCAAGGTGTTGCCAATTTGAGTGATGGCGTTGTTGTTGGATCTGCCATCCTCAAATCCATGGATAACCTACCACCAGATAGTTCCTCGAAAGACCGTGCTGATGCAGTTCGCAATATTGTCTCCCATTTATGTAATGGACTACGACAGTCTTCGGACGCCAAGAATCAAGCTACATCTCTTGGTAATATTCCCTCTAACTCTCAGTCATATGAAGAGCGTCATAAAAAGACACACTTTGGGCGATTTGGAGGACAGTTTATACCTGAAACATTGTCTGAGGCATTCCGAGAAATCGAGGAATTTTACGATGCATTGAAAAATGATAAAGATTTCCTTGCAGAAGTTGACTTATACCGTCGTGATTTTGTCGGAGGTCCAACTCCTCTACATTTAGCAAAGCGGCTTACGGAATTCGCTGGAGGGGCCAATATCTGGCTTAAACGAGAAGACTTGGCCCATACAGGTGCTCATAAAATTAATAATGCCATCGGCCAGGCTTTGTTGGCGAAACGATTAGGGAAACCGCGTATCATAGCGGAAACGGGTGCAGGGCAGCACGGTGTTGCGACTGCTACTGTGTGTGCCATGCTCGGACTAGATTGTACAGTTTACATGGGTGCCGTAGATTGTGAGCGCCAGAAATTAAATGTATTTCGGATGAAAACTCTTGGTGCAAAGGTTGTTCCAGTTCAAGAAGGTCAACGTACACTCAAAGATGCTATCAATGAAGCCATGCGTGATTGGGTAACGAACGTACGAGATACCCATTATTTAATTGGATCTGCTGTTGGTCCGCATCCTTTCCCTACTATTGTCCGAGACTTTCAGAGCGTTATGGGTCGTGAAATACGTGCCCAAATGTTGGAGAAGACCGGCAAACTACCAGATGCTGTAGTCGCATGTGTTGGCGGTGGATCCAATGCGATCGGTGCGTTTCATCCATTCATAAATGACGAAACAGTGGAGCTCCATGGAGTGGAGGCAGCTGGTTATGGTATCGATATTGAAAAAGGACACTGTGCCACATTGAGTAAGGGAACACCAGGTGTTTTGCAGGGTGCATTGACGTATCTCATCCAAGAGCCATCAGGTCAAACTCTAAATACTCATTCAATTAGCGCTGGTTTAGATTATCCTGGCGTTGGACCGGAACATGCGTATCTAAAAGATATAGGCCGTGCCAAATACTGTGCAGTTACTGATGATCAATGCATGGAGGGTTTCAGAATGATGTGTCAATACGAGGGAGTTATTCCTGCCTTGGAAACCAGTCATGCTATATACCACGCTATTCGTTTAGCGAAAGAGATGGGGCCCGGTAAAGATTTAGTAATTAACATGAGTGGTCGTGGCGATAAAGATATGCCTCAAATCATGGCCTTGACTGAAGGCAAAATCATTTGAGGTTTAGAAAATGATAAATATTCGATAATATGAAACAATTTGTAGAATATAAATGATAAGTAGATGGTATGCTCAATCAAAAGCCTTATCGTTCACGTTCGCTGTATATGGGGTTGTATCTGCAGTTCACTTCGCCTTTAATCTGTGAAAGTAACTCTCTACTACCTGGATTGTTGGATATTGTGATAGTAAAAGATAACGAAGAACTCGAGGAAATCATAGAGATGTTTGATAGAGATTCGAAGTATTTATTACCAAGAGTTATGGGTGGACTACGAATGTAAGAATACGTATTTGATAGACATACGAATCACTCAAAATCATCTTCATCCAGTGCCCCATTCCCATCCTCGGCATCATTTTCATCATTACTTTCATTATCGGGAGTATAAATTTCCTCAGCCATATTCCATACTTGCAATACATTATCATCTGCAACACTGAGCAAAGTCCAAGGATCATTCATGTTCCAGGAAAAGTCGGAAACTTTACTACAATGACCTCCGTGTATAAACAAAAGCTCAGGAGGACCATCTTCAGCATCCTCAGGGCTTTGCTCCATACCAATACGTGACAGGTCCCAAATAATAACACGTCTATCAGCAGAGCAAGATGCAAGAATCGACTCATTGAACGGTGCCCAACTTAGATTGAAAACTTGATCTGTATGACCCTCGAGCGTTTGAATACGTCTGTGTTCCAGTGATATTTTATGAGCATGCATACACGAACAGATCCATAAAATATAAGATACACACAAGACGAATAAACGTACCTTTCGGGATTACGCAAATCCCATAACGCGACGGTTGTATCAGCACTTCCTGTAGCAAAGAGAAATTCATTGACTGGATTGAACGAAATGCTATTGAGATCGCATTCATGAGCCATTTTATTTGTATGGACAG
>Ga0169931_10013234_pt1 | contig 11292 bp, 2 predicted proteins | sample Kivu_15m_20L_FD_129675 | JGI IMG/M metagenome (GOLD analysis project Ga0169931, IMG submission 129675) | Freshwater microbial communities from Lake Kivu, Western Province, Rwanda to study Microbial Dark Matter (Phase II) - Kivu_15m_20L... | ecosystem: Environmental > Aquatic > Freshwater > Lake ... | reverse complement strand
TATGAGTGCGGTACTTAATACGCAAGTGAGCCGATGACAACCGATTTAGCCGATGGGAAGTGCAGCGATAATTTATTAAGTCACTAGTCATTCGTGCATGAAAGCATATCAGTCGTGCATGAACTATCCGACAGTACCCCTTTGCCCAATTCGAATTACAATTAACCCAAATGTTACACGTAAGCCAACCACACAATCTTCAAGATGTTCGGTTCGGTTTTCGTCACTCATGCCATACCACTTACGTACGTCGCACAATAAAACCTGTATGTAGGATCTTACAGGGTCATGTCCGTACTGCATGCACATACTTCTGCCACGTAAAAGGTCAAAGATCTCTCTTCTTTGCTTGCTTGGCTACCACACACAAAAACATATCGCAAGCAAATTCTCAACTAGATTTTTGTTTGTTGTAATCTATAATTCTGAACGCAAAGCAAGTTCATTCTTTGGCTGGTAAGTACCGTGATAGTACAGATTGTTATTCATTCTGAGCAGCCATCAACCTCAACCGTTTGCTGGAATCCTTTCTCATGATTCCTCCATGCAATAGCCTGATTAGACCTGCTTTGCCTTTGATATTACTCTTCAGTTACTATCCCTTCCCTTGTGTCGCTCCAGGCTCTCCGTCCCCTCACCGTCTAGTTCCCGTCTCTGTATCATGAGTTCTACTTCTGATAAAGTGTTGACCGGTAATGATGGTTTTACCGTGGCCTCTCGTAAGGACAGGAAGAATTGGCCTCGTGTTATCCCTGCTGCTGTTATTCAAGAGAAACTAGACAATAGTCCCAGCCCGTTTAAGGTCTTCCTTATTCAAGCAAATCGTAATAAAGCTTACTTTGCTTCGTTGACCTTGGGCAAGAACTATAATTACTTTGATTCTTTAGCCATGGATGATGATGATGACTTTTATCCAGCTGACGATGAAGAAGTGAAGAACTTTTCTTATTTCCAAAACATGAAGACCCAGAAATCTTCTAAACCTCGTTATAATGCGACTCATGATGATGAAAAATGCCAAGAAATATTTGAACATGACAACGTGAGGCACCGTAAACCCAGTAAATCATTAGAAACCGTCGATAAGAGGAGTGCAACATGGAAGGGGATCTACAGTCAACCGTTTCGTCTACATCGTCTTTCTTCGTATTCTAGCGTTTTCACACTTCTTGTCTTTTGCTGTTTGGTTTCTACAAATATTGCGCAAAATGCGTGTTCACTGCTAGGCCAGTTGCAGATTCTTAGTTCTATTCCTTCAAATTGTCAGAATTTACCCAAACTGAAACTGAGCGATGAAAATTTCCTGAAAGTTGCGTATTATTGGTCCAAATATCCGGCTCAAGCCTCTTCCATGTTTGGTCCAATACAGAGTTGGGATACATCTCAAATTACAAACTTTCAGAATGTATTTGGTTCAAGTAACCAATATGCTCTCCAATACGGTGGTGGAAGTAATTGGAACAAAAATTTAACGTTTCCCAAAGATGTTTTTTCAAAATGGAATGTTTTCAAGGTAACCGACATGTCCTACGCATTCAATGGCGCAACAACAAATATTACTTGGAATTTCACTACATGGAATGTAGAAAATGTACTGTCAATGAATTCGATGTTTGCTGGATCAAACATGAACGGTGATTTGTCCAAATGGAAAACTAGTAGGGTAACCGATACATCGCGCATGTTTTCGGGTGCCTACACCTTCAATCAAAATCTTTCGTCCTGGAATACTTCCCGTGTTACTTTTATGACACAAATGTTCCAGAATGCCATTGTATTCAACGGAGATGTGTCACAGTGGAATGTTGGTCGAGTGCTGTACTTTGACCGCATGTTCTATAATGCCTCTGCCTTTAATGCTGATATTGAAAAATGGAATACCGAATCAGCTCTTAGTCTTGCCGGTATGTTTCAACATGCCGCATCCTTTAATTCAAGAATCACACGATGGAATGTCAAAAATGTTGGAAATATGCAGGATACATTTAGCAGTGCCTCGAAGTTCTCTCAACGACTTTGCTGGAATACTTACTTTTCTTTTGATCCCTTCCAAAATACTCCAAATGCGTACTTTGATGACTATCCTATGTGCACTTATTTCCACATGAGCATAATTGGAACTCTGTACAGTTTTAACTCACCTAAGATGCTTGTTAACGGTGGCTCATTCTCGCTTCCATATCGTGACACACTGAGCATATCCAATAATCAAACTCTCATCTTTACGATTCCCACAACAGTCCCAGCGATAAGTGAAACTATGATTATACAATTTAATTTTCTTTTACTGATTGCGCGAGGAATACGCCACTCTATCTGTTTCTACCCGTATCTTCCGATATCTTCAATTCCGTTGCAAAATGATTATTGTTTAGATTTGGATGGATCTAGTGTAGCGAACACGGTGTCATCCCGCCCAAATCTTGGATCAATTAGTACTATGGTCATTAAACTGGCTGAAGTAAAGTCAACACTGAAAGGGACTCAACCAAAATACATTGTTTTTATCAATGACGTCGGTGTAGGAAAAAGCAGTACGATGGAAATCTCAAACATAAATTTGAGGGACTCATATCCTTTGTCAATAGCTTCACCATCATCATCTCAACTTTTTGTCAAGGCTTTCAATGCCTCATTATCTGTTCATGACAATTACTGGCTTAAGATCATTAGAGGTGATGGTGATCAAGAGTTACCCAAAACTATGAAAGGCAATCCTTATCCCCAAGGAGTACTAAATGATGGACTTATTGTTACTGATCTAGTTCCTGGTAAAAGATACAAAGTGCTTTACCAACCGTATGTGAATAATACAATCGATGAAACAGCCATTGACTCGTTTTATGGGGTAGGAATCGTCACATGCTCTTGTCCAGACAATAATGGCATGTATCCGTCGGATCAAACCGGTAGACCCATCAACCTTACGATTGGTCAAAAATATGGCTTTGTCTCGATGAATTTTACCGACAGTAGTGTATGCGAGGAAGCCTATTCCTTCACTCGTATCACAGGTGCTGGTATATCGATATCCTATGCGTCCAACTATTACTTCTATGCGAGAAGTAAATGTGGAAATAATTTGGTTCCTGGCCAAAGCTATGCAGATGATCTGTCCTTGTCTCGATTGGATGTGGGATCCACCTTCACTTACTGTGCTCAGGCAGTGGCTCCTCAGTATATTGCAGATTCAAATTCTGTAAGCGCGTATCGAATGTCGAGTGACGCTGCATGTCAAGATGTTACTATAGCTTGGGAAGCCTCTGTTCAAGGTCTAATCACATCGAAGGCTAGTGCAGGTAGTGTTCCCATTGCAGGTGTTACCGTTACATGGATGTTGGTAGATGCAGATGGTAAGACACCCTTGTCTTGTACGAACCCTGTGTCTGTGTGCTCCTCGGGTTCAACCGTAGTCAAAACTGATAAGAGCGGCAGTTTCGAAGCCGAATTTTTCGTGCAGGAACCCAACTTACGGTTAACTCGTACCAATCCTGTGTCAGTTTTGTTTAATTTCAGTAAATCCTTTGATGGTCAATATTCCACATTCCTTGTCAACAATGAAGAAACAACCATTGTACCCTCGGCTGGTCATGTTATGTACTTGCACCACGTACAGTTTGACACACCACTCTTTGTTGTGGATGCATCGACTGTCCCGTTCACGGGATCTGTGTATGTACGCAACACGCCCTATGGTGCATATCGGGGTTGTCCTGTCATTGGAGCCTATGTCTGTGCATACGAAATCAAACAACTGACGGTTGGTGAATCTTCATTGAAACAACCACTGGCCTGTCAAGATACAGATTCGGATGGGTATTACAACTTACCTCTTCCTGTTGGATCGATTGTCCATAATGTGACTGTTACGTATTTTGAACATGAATTTATTCCTACTTCACCCAACATTGGGGCAAGCTGGGTCGATCAATTACAAAATGGAATTACGATAATTCCAAGCAAAACGTACACCGGTAACAACTTTATCGATACGACAATTGCACCAGTTGAGCTGGAAGTGGCAGGAGGTCGATGTAATATTACCATGGGCCTCTCAATGATAAAGTACAAAATTCTTGGGTGTAGTTGGCCAGGGGCAACTTTTATGCAGTATGCGAAAACGATGCAATATGTTCCCGCATTTGTAATTCAATTTTCCAACGTCCAAGTAGTACTCCGAGGCCAAACAGCACCTCTGAAGGCCATCACAGAATATTTTTCAGACAAACAGGAAACAGCAGACATGAGGAAATATGTTGATCCCTTGGCGAAATCACTCAGTGTTAATTCAGATCAATCCCCAAGTTCATCAGCATCTTCTTCCAACATGACTTATGTTCGTTTTCAATACGACGGTATCTTGAGTATGTCACTGAAAGTTAATTCTACGGAATCGCCTAACTGTAGGGGCCAATGTCAGGATCCTTCGTCATCCTTGTTCTACCAAAGTTGTGACTCTCTCCATGTTGTAAACTTCCTCAGTGTTGTTGAAATAAATGTCAGCGTTTTCTTTGTCCTCCCTAGCGGAGAAACATGTGATTTAGTTGAAAGTGGGACCAATGTGACTTTGCGAAATCATTTGGGCTACGAAAATAATGCAGGGTTTGAGAAAACTAATTTTTATAAAAGTTTGTCGTCGGAAGAGAAGGAAAATTTACGTATTTGTTATCCATCCTGTGTCAACGAAGTCACCTATATCGATGATGCTGATGCTGGTCTACACAACCTTGTCCTTTATACCGGTCGCCCTGAAGTTATAAGGCCATACACTCGCTCTTTGAGTATTCGAGTTGATGGATATACATCCAGTGGGGAGTATCGAAGTGTTTCCCATTTAGCAAGCTTTGTTATTCAAGGTCTTTACAAAGATGGAGATGGACTCAGTTTTGCATTTCCTACTCATACCCCTGTTATGGTGTTACGAGATCCACCGGGAGGGACATCGTCCGCAACTTATGAAAATGTTAGGACTACTTTAACAGTCGACTCTCAGGAATTGACTGTTACTGCGGACTACACATTTAAATATGATTTCACTGTATTTACAGGGATCACTAAACAGTTGTGTGTTGGAGTTGGTGCTGAAGTTTGTTTAGAAGAAAAAGCCAAATTCTCTTTAAAAATGATCGACTTTGCATTGAACCTTGGATCAAGGGCTTACTACTGGAAGAAAGAAGTTTCTTCAAGCAAGTCGACAGTCTGGTCCATCCAAACTAGTTCAGATCCTTGGCTTGCAGGAAGTATGTCAGATATCTTTGTTGGTAAGTTTACTTGGTATACTTTGGGGAGTCTTGGTTAACACATTAATATCCTTACCATTTTCTTGACTTTTGCTGTTAAACTACAGTTCCGAATTTAAATGTTAAATATCAGCAAGTAAGAATTGTATTTTGGCAGGCTGACTCATGTACAGTACACGAGATGTGTGATAAAAATGGCGGCTCCTGTCGGTTACCTATTGATGTGGTGTTTGATGTTAAAGATAAAGAAAGCAAAGAAGCTTTGGCCTTCTTTTCACGTTATCACATTCAATACGTGAAAGTGGCGGAAATTACAGCTAGCTTGAATGCCGCTAATCAGAGACTAACAGATATGAAAAATGAGGTACCTGTGTGTGGAACACTTTATAAAAGTCCATGCAGTGACCATGATATACAGAATCAATTAAAGATGATCGATACTCTGCAAAAAGGCATCGATGGTTGGAACTTTATTTTTACACAAGAAGAAGGCGATTCTCTTGCTTCCATGACTGCGAATAATCGTTTTGGTGCTCTGACCCCGATATCTCTTCTGTCCAAGGCTATTGGACTAACACAGAGTCCCGTTGCATCGACACCAAATTTGAGAGATATAAATAGGATTCAGTTTAGTGGTGGCGGAAACGCCCTGTCCATGTCACTTTCGAATGAGGAAGGTCAAACTGTAACTCAAAATGGCAAAATACCCAGTTTGTCCAGTGAGCTAACAATTGAAGGCCCTTCTTTGGAGATTGAAGCTGAACTTGCTGGAACTGGCGTTAAATCAAAGATTACACCGTTTGTTTTACATGCAAGTACTTCATTTACGAACGATCTTTCTGATGGTAATCAGGAGAGCACGTCCATATCTTTTCAGCTAGGAGATGATGATCCCCAAGATGAATTTGTCATTGATCTGTATTTTGATTACAAGTATGGAGGTGTTGTTTTCAATACTGTTGGTGGAAGATCGAAATGCCCTAATGAAAAAGGAACCGCTGCTATTGAAGTTCCTATGATTGATGTCGTTTCATATCCTCCCTCTAAGGTATCGGCTCAAGATGACCTTCTATTTTATGTTGATTTGTCCAATATCGGAATGGGACAATCGGTTATGAATCTGTACACGGATATACAGAGTAATATGCATGGGCTCATTACTACTGTTGATGGTGTTAACTTGGATTCGGGATTCGCTATAACAACTATGGGTTCCTTCAACAATTTGGATCCGAAAAAAATTCGAAAACTCATTCGTGTAAAACGTGGTCCAACGATATTATCCGCCCAGACAATTTGGCTTACTATGGATAGCGCTTGCGACGATTCTGCTGGTGATTTGCTATATTCACTGAATCAGTACGCATATGCCTCTGTGCCATTATATAACTCCATAGATTCCAACAGCGGCCAGCAAATACTGCAGTGGATTGATGAATGCCCAACTATTGAATGGGCTGATTCGATCAAATACAACAACGGCTTTCTCGTCAACTCTCAAACAGAAATAAACATTCTTCCCGTAACAATTTTCAATCCTGGTCATGATTCGTTCAAACTTGCCCAACATTCGCGTTTGCAGATTCCCTCTGCACGTGTTTCTCTGTTTTATCGTTTGCTCGGAACACAGCAATGGAACACAGGCCAAATGAATTTAAACGGTACGACATCGGATTCCAACTTTTTGGTGCTTACTGAGGACGCCTATGGGTTTATTGCGTTAAACTGGGCCATTGGTTACAACTTCATTCAAGATGGAACGTATGAGGTATCGGTAAAGGTTAAATGTGACAATATTTGGGACCGAGTAGACGAAGTTGCACTCCCAACTGTCCTTGGTGTCATTGATAGGACTCAACCTGAGCGTTATGGTGGCGTCATACCATATGACGACTCGATACATATTGGAGAGGAACTGTCTATCGCATTCACAAAACCACTACTTTGTGTTCCGCTTCCTTTTCAAATTGAGCTCTTTGTGCAGAAAACTTCTCTTCTTCTTCGAAATGAGCAACTTCACATCCGATGTCATGACAACATCATCAGTTTTGTGATCGATCTTACAAGGGTTGATTATAGGCTGTTGCAAGGTAAATTTTCTGTAGAAATTGGGCGCTTGTCTATTCCGACTGCGGGTATACGAGATGTGAACGGAAATCCGACTGATCCTAATAAAGGAAACGTTAAATTTGTGAAGAACTTTTTACCGCTTGGCGTTGATACACAAACATCATTTACAATTTCAGCTACGAGCAACAGCGGTGGTCAATTTAATAGCTCATTATGTTCTACATGCCCATCAAATGTCAATCCGAAAAATTGTACAAGTACAGTAATGCGTCACTATCAAGAATCCTTGATTCGAAATGAATTGTCATTGATGATGACGCTTGATCCAACAGATCGCATAAGTTTAACAAATATCGACTGCTTATCCAATACAGTAACTGGAACAGTCACTTTCACAAATCCATTCCAGCCGACACCCTCACCTACAACGTTAAAACCAACAATAAGTATGAAACCATCATCAAAACGAAGCAAAAAACCTACTCGTCGACCGAGTATGAAGCCATCAAAGCGTCCTACTAGATATCCTTCTGCGAATCCGTCAGCTACACCGTCTAGACCTATCACGAAGAAACCGCTTGCTCCGACTGTTGAACCATCTCCGTCACCTACGTTCTTTCCTAGTGCCATGCCAACAAACGTGCAATTTCGCTCTTCATCTGGTCTTATATTTAATTTGGGTAGTGGATATTGTCTCGACGCCACAAATAAGATTGCGTTGGCTCAATGTGCTGACGGGAATAATTCTACTTTTAAGCAGTCATGGAAAGCAATCAAGATACAAGGATCTTATAATTTATTCCAGCTTCAAACTTCTACAAATAATACCTCCAATACTTCATGTGTTGATGTCGACAATGGTGTTATTATATCTCTCTCTATCTGTAATTCGTCGAAAACCACTCAGCAATGGACATACGATTATTCGTTTAAGCTTCTACGATCTAAGATACTTCCTAGCTCATGTTTAGCTTCTTCATCTGCCTTAACTAAGATGCAGCTTAAACCATGTGCATCATACGACTACACTCAAAGCTGGGGTGAATACATGATTTCCGGTGGTAAAGATTCGACCAACCTTACTTACTTTGTCTGTCCTCCAGGTGAAAAGGTCACCAATATCGTAGGGTATGGGGGTAATATGGTTGATCAGCTAGCCATGTGGTGTGATAGTGGCAAGGTTTTAGGCCCCGTTGGTGGCAGTGGAGGACTGTTCAATAAAAATCAACAACCATGCCCAATCGGTTACAATGGCTTTTCTGTGACTTTCGGCTCATACATTGGAAAAATTGTCGCTCAATGTGCACAAAGATCTAACTCGATAAGTATTGGACTTGCCTCAGGTTCAGCAGGTAGTGGAACGACTTATCAGACCCAAGCAGAAGGGAACCAGAAGATTATTGGCTTCTACGCTAAATCCGGTCTTTACATTGACGCAATTAATGTGATTTATGGGAATGTGCGAACTAACCCAACAACGTCGCCTACCAATAAACCTACTATTGATAGTTCGCTTCCCATTCTAGCGCGTTACATAAAGTTAGCACGGCTCACTCCGAATTCATGGTTTACGAACAACCATTATATGATTAATATCCTAGGCATTGATGTTTATAACGAAAAAGGAACCTTCATCTCAGACCAAAGTACAGCTTTTATCAACGAAATACATGGGAATAATAGTGCACTCCATGGTCCACAGTTTTTGATTGATGGAGTTCATCAAAGTTATAATGGGACACAACCTCGTATCCCTCGCACAACTGACTCTGTAGGTGTTTACATGCAACTTGATTTCGGCAAAGATGTTAAGATTAGTCGTATCGAATTGTGGAATCGAATAGACCTATTCACGAATCAAATCAATGGAACACTTTTTACAGTCACAAATAATGCCGGTACTGTCTTAATATCAAAACCCATAACCTCGGTACAAGCTACGTATAAATGGCTTATTGGTCCCCAACCTCCGTCAATCTTTCGCACAACCGTCGGACCGATTCGTAGCCTCCTTGGTCAATGTATCGATATCCCTGGCGGTAATTACTTTCCTGGTGTAGAAGTAAAAGTAAATTACTGCAATGGTTCCAGCAGTCAACAATGGGTTCGTCCGACAGCTAAGGGTTCCGATCTACGTCTGTTGACACAGAATAATAACACCAACTACTGCATGAAAGCTATAGGGACAAGTGGTGCAGTGGTTCTACAAACATGCAACTCAACATCCCAGAATCAAAAGTGGATCTATGACGGTAGAAATTTACGCCCGCAGTCTAATACTGGATTATGCTTAGCTATTCTTGGTGATGCTACTTACACAACGGGTTCTTCAGCGATATCCACTAGTATAGTTGTGCAACCTTGTGACAATGGCTTGACAAGTGCATGGAGTGAATATTCTAGCTCGCCGTTGGCTGGAGTTACAATCGGTACATACAATCACTATACATGTCCAACTGGCTCAAAAGTCATCAGTATCAGTGGTCGTGGGGGGATAGCAATAGATCAAATCACTTTGAAATGTGATGACCCATCTAACACAAAGATTGGACTTGCTATTTCAGGCGATAATGGAAACAATCTTACAACTTCTCCCAATTGCTTCAGTGGATACAATTCTTTCAGTATACGCAGTGCAACATATGTCAGCCAGATCTCGGCGTCGTGTGTTCAATCGTCCTCGCTCAATGCTGTTATTGGTTCCAGTTCAGATACTACCACGGTATCACAAGTTTTACAGGGTAACGAGCGACTGATCGGAATGAACGTATACAGCAATGGATCGATTCAAGGTCTGTCCTTTACTTACAGTGAGTCTGGGGCTTGGCAACAAACATTATCACCCATGGTATTTCCAACCATAGGTCCTACGAAAAGACCAAGTAGCAGACCAACGACACGACCATCACAAAAGCCTTCATCGAAACCTACCAGGAGACCGACGGGACCAACGCAAAAGCCCACCCCGAAACCGTCTTCAAGAGCAACTGTCAGTCTTAAGCCATCAGCCAAACCATCGACAAAACCATCGAGAAAACCGTCGACTAAACCAACTACAAGGCCTAGTACAAGAAAACCGTCTGCGAAGCCCATCTCGAAACCTACTCGAAGACCGACAGCGATACCCTCAAGAATACCGTCGTCAAGACCCTCCGCATATCCCACGTCGCAACCTACAATGAAGCCAACAGTGTACCCATCAAGGAAACCCACAGCTAAACCTTCTACAAAACCATCATCGAAACCATCAAGAAAACCATCGATTAGACCTTCAGCTAAACCTACCTTTACAAGGACAGCCAAACCTACGGCGAAACCAACATTAGATCGTTCTCTGTATTATTTTGCTCGATATATTAAGTTGACAAGAGAGAATCCGAGCTCTAGTACTACAGGCGGTCCAAATATTATCAATATTCTTGGAATTGATGTGTTCGATGGATATGGAATTTTCATATCAAATCAAAGTACACCAACAATGAGCTCTATTTTGGATGATAATCCAATTTCATTTGGACCAAAATATTTGATTGATGGAATACATCAAGCATATAATGGGACACAATTCCGTTTACCTCATACTAAAGATCTATCAGGCTCTTTCATGCAACTTGATTTCGGGAAGGATGTGATAATTAGACGTATTGATTTATGGAATCGAGTAGACGGTTCACATGATCCTCGTATCACCGGTACTCGATTCACAGTCACTAACAGTGCAGGCACAATCCTATTATCTCAACTTATAACCAAGACTCAACCGGTTTACAATTGGTACAAGGGACCGCAGCCTTTCTTATCGGCTCGTTATATCAAGTTGTTACGGGTATATCCAAGCCCTGATTCCAACGCACCCAATTACATAAACATTCTAGGAATTGATGTATACAACGAAAATGGGATTTTCATTTCAAACCAAAGCACTCCGTTCATTAATCAAGTATTGCAAAACAATCCAACGAATTTTGGTCCACAATATTTG
>Ga0169931_10013233_pt1 | contig 11292 bp, 4 predicted proteins | sample Kivu_15m_20L_FD_129675 | JGI IMG/M metagenome (GOLD analysis project Ga0169931, IMG submission 129675) | Freshwater microbial communities from Lake Kivu, Western Province, Rwanda to study Microbial Dark Matter (Phase II) - Kivu_15m_20L... | ecosystem: Environmental > Aquatic > Freshwater > Lake ... | reverse complement strand
GTTTCCATCCGTGGAGGCTGTGCGTGTGTGGAGGGATGGTCGATGGCTTTCGGTTCAGGCGGTGCGCGAGCGATTGGTTCGGGACTTTGCATCCGACGAAATGCAAGTCCTCGAAGTCATCGGTTCATCGGCTGACTCCTTAGTCCGGGTGACACAGATGGAAAGCTATCGCTATGCCCTGTCCGCGTTCGAGTTAGAAGGCTGGCGACAGACTGCGGCCTGGAAGGAGTGGGAGGCGTGTTCCGAGGATGAGCAACTGGGTGCTCGAGAGCATTACGCACGAAGAGTCGACATACAGTGGCGATACCAGCGGGAGAGTCTGTCCTTTTATGCTAACAGTTTCGCATCTGTGTTAGCCAAGGTGGGGATGGTTCCGGTGACGGATTCGGATTCGAAGGAACCTTTGCTGATTCCCGAACCGTTTTACGGGGCATTGGGCAGCGAGTTAAATCCTCAAAATCTGACTCCAGCACGAAGGCAATCGCTTGCCCGCGAGTGTGAGAAGAAAACTGCAAGCTCGCTTGCTATGAGCGAAGTCACCAGGCAGTGGCGGCGAATGCTAGCTACCGCGGGCGCCACGGAAAAAGTGAAGACATTTGACGAAGAGTCCATGCTCCAGGAATACGCTCGACACTGGGTGGGTACTTGGGATCCACGGGAACTCATAAGGTCGCTGGTCTTCTCGGAGGGTTGGGTTGCGACTGCTCTTGATTCACCTCCATAACGTCGCGTAATGTAGCGCGTCCGCAAGCCCTGAAACCATTTCGCATGGACGCGGAGGGGGTATTGCTAACGCCGAAGGAAATAGCGATGGATGCACTAGGTTTCCTACCAAATGATGTTGTGGAATTAGCCGGACAGCGTCTTGCACGGCGTCTTCTAAGGGGGCTGACGTGGAGGCTGAGGCGTCTCGCATATGGGGTAGCCTTTTATCTCATCGCGATGCTGAATCCTGTGTTTTCGCAGGAAATTAAGCCTGCACAGTACAGCGGCAACAAGCAAAAAGCGGAGTCGCCAGCGGCATCTAATGCTCGGCAGAAACAGGCCAACCAGCAGCGGGTTGCACCAGCCAAGCCCCGACCTGGCTTGATTTGGGTAGACCCGAGTTCGCCTGGCGGAAGAAAAGCGGGTGATGCATTTCTGCGGCGGGTTATGGAGTTGCCTGATATCGACAAGGCTTATTTGGAACTCGAAGCAAGCGTGGGTGCTGAGGTGTTCTTCAACGGGCGTCGAGTACGGACGGTGAAGCCTAAGTCCGGAAAAGAGCGCATCGAGATTTCAGGATTAACAAGACCAGGGAAGAACTGTCTAGCCATCCGAGTTTTTGATCCAGACGATGAGTCGCCAGGTGTTCGAGCTGAGTTCTACTTCAAGCCCAGCGGCGGGAACTGGCGAGTTGTTGTGAGCGATTCCGAGTGGCTTGCTACGAAGCTCCCGATCGCATCTTGGCAAATGATCGGGCTTAATGATGAGGCCTGGATGCAAGCCGTTGCGATGGATGATGACGCTGAAGTGCCGGAGGATGCGATTGCTGCAGGCAAAGAAAGCGATTCCGTCGAGGCATTTGAAGCTGAAGATAAAGCTCCCCAAGGGGCACGGGAGATGTCGAGTCGGGTGGCTTCTGAGTTGGAATCTAGTGAGGATCGCAAGTCGTCACCCAAAGCAGCGGTTGCGGCGAGCGCACCCAGTGCTGGTGCGAGGTCTTCGTCAGACGAGTCAGCAAAAGGTCCGGTTTCAGAAAAGATCGCAAAGAGATTCAAAACCGTTCCAGGTTTTTCAATCGAAGAAGTAGCTAGCCAAGAGATGGGTTCCGTTCTTGCGATGACTTTCAATGAGTTTGGGCACATTATTGCATCGCTCGAGGGTGGCGGTCTCGTCTTGTTTTATGACAATGATGAAAATGGCATACCGACGAAGACGAGGAGCTATTGCGATCTCGTCCAAAATGTTCAAGGTATCCTGCCCCTCAACGGTGATGTTTACGTGACCGGTGAAGGGAGCGACGGGATTGGGCTTTACCGATTGTTGGACGAGGATCGAAATGGAGAGTTGGAGAAGTCTGAATTGCTAACGCGATTCGAAGGTGTGCCAGGCGAGCATGGTGTGCACCAAATCGCGCTTGGGCCTGATGGGTTTCTCTATATTTCTCTCGGGAATCAAGCCATTGTTCCAAGAGATCCAGACGTCAAGCACTCGCTAGCTCCCCCGTACGAAGGTGACTTAGTGCGGCCGCGCATGGAAGACCCAGGTGGGCACGCTTCCGGGATTAAGGCGCCGGGTGGTACGGTGGTCCGTTACGACTTGAGCCAAGGGAAACTCAGTATCGTTGCTGGCGGCTTGCGCAATGCCTATGATCTCGCGTTTCACCCCAACGGGTCTTTGTATCTACATGATAGCGACATGGAAGCCGACATCGGTGCGGTATGGCATCGACCCACGGGACTGTTTCGTATCGTCGAAGGTGGTGAGTATGGTTGGCGAAGCGGATGGGCGAATTGGCCGGATTATTATCTGGATCGCCTCCCCTCCTTGGCAGATACCGGCAGGGGCTCGCCTACGGGGATCGCAATCTATAATCACTTTCAATTCCCGATTCGATACCATCGCGCTATCTTCACCGCCGACTGGTCGGAGGGGCGGATCATCGCTTTGCCAATTGACTCTGTAGAGAGTGGTGAGGTCAAGGCGGAGGATTTTGTCGTCGGAACCCCGATGAATGTAACTGACCTCGAGGTGGGGCCTGACGGAAGCTTGTACTTTTGTACGGGAGGGCGCGGAACCGAGGGGGGAGTTTTTCGTGTTCGCTGGGATGGAGAGGTCCCTCAATCGTATCGTAAACTTGGCGACGGAATTTCCAGGGCGGTACGAGAACCTCAGTTGTACTCTGCATATGGGAGACAAGCGATTGCAGTCCTGAAACGCGAGATGGCCGATGATTGGGATACCCAAGTATTGGGGGTGGCGTTCAGTGAGGAAAATCCCGCCCGTTATCGATTGCAAGCATTGGACTTGATGCAATTGCTCGGGCCGATGCCTACCCCTGAAGTACTCGTTGAGTTGTCGAGTGCAAACAATGAGCAAGTGCGAGCTAAATGCGCTCGCCTCATGGGATTGCATCCCGAGCAGCCAATCGTCAATCAGAGATTGCGTCAAATGCTAGGCGATCGTTCTTTGCTCGTTCGGATCGCCGTTTGTGAAGCACTCGTTCGGCTCGATGCTGTGTGTGAACTAAGTGATCTTGAACCGTTGCTGGTAAGTGATGTTCGAGAGGATCGATTCTTCGGTCGTCGGCTCTTAAGTAACATTCCGAAGGATGCTTGGAAGGAGAAGTTGCTCGCTGGCAAGGCTAGGGGAGCAATCCAGGCGTCCCTAGTTTTGGTCGCGGCTAATCCTAGTTCCGAAGATGCGAAAGCGGCAGTCGACACACTCATACGTGTGAGTAAGGGGTTCGTAAGCGATGCCGATTTTCTCGACTTGCTCAGAACACTGCAGGTCGCCCTTGCAAACGGCAATCTAAAGTCAAGTGATGTGCCAGGCTTGGTGGATTTCGTGGAACGAGAGTTTCCGACCGGGAATGCAACCATCAATGGCGACTTGATTCGGTTGGCAACCCACTTGGGTTGCGATATGGTACCGCAGTGCGTCGAGTATCTGAAACTCGATGTATCGATATCCGATCGCATGCTTATCGCCTTGCATCTCCCATTGATGCCGCATGAATGGACGTCGCACGAAAGGATGGCTGTGCTGCAATTCTTGGAAACATGTTTGAAGGAGAAAACGGGCAGCTCGTACCCCCTCTACGTTATGAAGGCTTCTGAAGGGATTTCGAAGCATCTGACCGAACGGGAAGCGTTGCAGATTCTCGAGCTCGGGCAGAAGTACCCGAACGCTGCCCTCTCTGCCTTGTTCAAAATCGAGAGCAAACTCAATAAAGACCAAATCGCGATGCTCGCAAATCTAGATACAGCAATCGATAAAGGAGGGCTGGAAGAGGACACTTATAAGCGATTGAAGACAGGCATAACTGCAGTGCTGTCGCAGCAAGATGATCCCTCTGCAAACGAGTATCTGCAACAGCGATGGCGGAAGAGCCCAGATCGTCGAGCTTCCATCGCGTTGGCGTTGGCCCAAAAGCCAAGTGAGGAAAACTGGGACTACCTCGTCCGGTCGATGGGCGTTCTCGAATTATTCGCAGTGCCGGATGTATGCAATGCACTGATGCAAATCGATGCTGTAACCGACGACGCCGATGCGATTCGGCAGACCATCCTACAGGGATGCAAATTGGCCGATGCCAATCAGGATTCAACACCGATTCGAAAACTCCTCGAGTACTGGATCGGTGAGACACCGACGCACACGGAATCCAAAGACAAAACACCCATGAGTGTTTGGCAAGAGTGGTTTTCTGAGCGATACCCCGATTCTCCCCCGGCAGCACTTCCCTCGGAAAAAGACCCGCCGCGATGGTCGTTGGAGTTTCTCGACCAGTACCTCAATGGCGAGCAAGGACGTGAAGGGTCTGCTGTTTTGGGAGCAGCGATATATGCCCAAGCTCGCTGTAGCGCATGCCATAAAATGAACTCGCAAGGAGGCGGCTTTGGGCCGGATCTCACGAGTGTCAGTCGTCGGTTCACCCGTACCGAGGTACTGGAGTCGATTCTCTTCCCGTCGCATGTGATCAGTGATCAATATGCGAGCAAGAAGGTCGTGACGAAAGATGGAGAAATCTACAACGGCATTGTGGTAAATACTCCCAAGGGGGTCGCGGTTCGCGTCAATGAGACCAAGGAATTCGTCGTTGCGAATGAGGACATTGAAGAGATAGCCGCTAGCAAAGTATCATCGATGCCCGCAGGCTTGCTCGACGAACTCTCCCCCACAGAGATCCGTGATCTGATGTGCTATCTAGGATTTATTCCCGAGGAAAAGAAAGCTGCCGAGAAGCCAGCTACGATTCGTAGATAAGCGACTTTTTCACCCTGCGGACCAGCGACGGTTGTTGCCTTTTGAGCATCTGCCGTTGTGGCTTTTTGCAATATTCTTTCGACCGTGAAATTGCCTTTTTGTGTTCGGGATTTCGACGGGCTGGTATTGACCGTTTTCGATCGGTTTTTCTAGTCTTCCGAAAGATGGAAAGCATGATATTCGGCAAGCGTTCCTGATTGCGCAATGCGAAGTGCTTTTTTAGTGCTTCGCATGGCTCGATCTTGCTGAATTCACTCGAAGCGTGAGGCGGTATCGATGGGGAAACCCGAATCAACAAGCACTTCCATGACAAGGCTCGCTCATGTCGCATTGGCATTGCTTGTGTACTGCACTTGGTTGATGCCTGCTTCCGTTGCATTCCAAGGAAGTACATCTTTGGTGAGACGGAATGTCCAGGTCGATAAGAGCAAGATATCGACCGTTCAAAATTATCTGCGGCAATCGTTTCAGGGGCGATTGTTCTCGCATCCAGCGAGGCAGGATACCTGGCTGTTGCAGATCGGCCAGGAAACTGCTGCTATCCAATTCAATGAGCTAGGAAATAGTATTCGGCTGGAAGGCCCCTCCGGCATTGTTGCTGATCTTGAGGTGATGGCCGGAGAGATCAGCCGCATGGATCGCGATTCGACGATCCGATTCCTTTCCCTCAACGATAATGGTCAAGCATCTTTAGCGGTCTTTTCACGCCGAGTAAATGAGTCGTACCTGTCGAACTCGGCTCGCGGTACATCATCACCTTTAAATAGCGCGGCTGGATCAAAGCTACCGGGGTTTCTGCAGCCTCGTCCGCAAGCTGCGAACCAAATAGATCCCCAGAACAGCAGGGGTGTTAAGGATAGCAGTGTTCGTGACTCGAACATTCGCTTAGCATCCGGAGCAATGCAACCTCCCGAAGGCCAGCAACCTCCCGAAGGACAGGCTTCAAAGGACCCCACCCCTGCTAACGTCAATCCGAATCAGGATGAGGCAAGTAGAAAAGGGCAGTTACCTGTCTTGCCGTTACCTCAATTCGAAGGGGTGCAGATCGAGATGCTCCCAGAGTTGGATGCTGTGATCCTTCGCGGTCGGGATAAGCAGCTCTCGGACCTATCGGAGATTATCAAGCGACTCGATGAAGTAAGTCGACTGACTCGCCCCGACATCGAGATCGTACCGTTGCAGCACGTTAGCTCCACAGCGATTTCAGAACTGATCGAAACGACCCAAGAGAAACTGGTCGGGACTCAACAAGGTCGTGTCACTGTGACTCCGTTGGGAACCCCTAATGCCTTGTTGCTCATCGGCTGGGGCGAGTCGATGTTGGCAATGAAGGATTTGATACAAAAGCTCGACCAACCCTCGAGTATCGACAGCTCGTTCGCGGTCATTCCCCTGCAACACTCAATCGCTAGTGAAATACAAACTCAACTACAGACGTTCTTCAAGTCCAAGGAAGGTTTAGCGCCAGTCATCAACACGGTAGCTGACGCTCGATCCAATGCGATCGTCGTTCAAGCTTCACCTCGGGACATGCAGGAGATTCGAAAGATCCTCAAAGAGATCGACGTCCCGCGAGGAGGCTTGATGCAGTCGGCCCGCGTCTTTCAACTCAAATACAGTTTGGCCGTCGATGTTGCCAAGTCCCTCGAAGATGCGTTGACGACTACCACGGCTGACCGAAACAAGAGCATGCAGCTGGTCGATGAAAACGGACAGCCGATCGTATCGAGCGGCGTGCTGGGAACGACCAAAATCTCGGTCAACGAGCGGAACAATTCCATCGTTGTTTCCTGCGCACCCGAAAATCTAGCTCTCGTAGCGCAGTTCATCGAGCAGTTGGATACACCAGGCGCTGTCGCGAAAATCAAAATCTTTCCGGTTAAGAACGGCGATGCCGCATCGTTGGTTGAGACGTTGCGTGCCTTGATTCCATCCGAAAGTGGAACCGCTCAGGGGGGCAACCGGCTCTCAAGCTCCCCGGATGAGACGGCTCTCCTAGCCTTGCGATTTACCGTGGATACACGGGGCAATAATATCATCGCCATCGGCTCCGAGGGAGACCTTAAAATCGTCGAAGCGTTAGTGCGAAGGCTCGATGAACAAGACGCTGGCTCGCGAAAGAGCACGGTCTACCAGTTAAAGAACTCGCCAGCGGTGGATGTTGCGTTGGCGATCAATGAATTCCTGAGAAGCAAGCGGCAAGTGGAGATTGCGGCACCCGGTGCTTCTAGTCCGTTCGAACAGCTTGAGAAAGAAGTAGTCGTGGTTCCGGAGCCAGTGCAGAACAAACTGATCATGAGCGCGACCCCTCGCTATTACGATGAGATCGCTAAGCTGATCGAGGAACTAGACCAGCAACCACCACAAGTAATGATCCAGGTGATGATTGCTGAAATCACACTGGGAAACACCGACGAATTCGGTATCGAGATGGGACTTCAAGACTCCGTTCTCTTCGATCGAAGTTTGCTCGGAGATTTGGTGACTGTAACAAAAACGACCAACACATCAACTCCGGCGGGCGTTGTGACCGAGACCGTACAGGACGTTATCGCCGCTTCCAATATTCCAGGTTTCAATTTCAATGACACCGATCCGCTTGGAAACAGTGGTTCCGGGAAAGCGTTGAATTCCGCCAATAGGGTTGGAGGGCAAGGTATCTCAAACTTTAGTGTCGGACGAGGCAACGAAGAACTCGGTTTCGGTGGTCTGGTTCTATCTGCGAGCAGTGAGAACGTAAGCTTCCTGCTTCGAGCGCTGCAAGACTCGCGAAGGCTCGAAATACTGAGTCGCCCCCAGGTTCTCACGCTAGATAATCAACAGGCCTTCATTCAAGTCGGCCAGCGTGTTCCACGAATCGTCAATTCGATCATTACTCAACAGAACACACAAAATGTTGTCGCTCTCGAGAACGTTGGGTTGATTATCGGTGTAACACCTCGGATCAGTCCCGAAGGCAATGTGGTCATGGAAATCGACGCCGAGAAATCGAAGCTCGGACCCGAGAATGAGGGAATCCCGATTTCGATTGCGCAAAACGGCACAGTGATTAGATCACCCCGAGTGGATACGATCACTGCTCAAGCGACCGTCAGCGCTGCCGATGGAGAAACGATCATTTTAGGCGGATTGATATCGCGAAATACGCGAACAATTCATCGTCAAGTCCCGTGGCTCGGCGACATTCCTGTTATCAAGTACCTGTTCAACTACGACTTCAATTCGATCCAGCGAACAGAGTTGCTGATCATCATGACCCCGCATGTGATTCGATCAAGTGGAGATATGGAACGTCTCAAACAAGCCGAATTCGCTCGGATGAGTTGGTGCGAAGCCGACGTGTTCGAGTTGCACGGAGACGTGTTCCCTCAAACCGGAATGATGAGCCAACTCATCGAGGATGCCGATTGTAAACTTGTCTATCCCGATTCGGACCCTCGCGGGGGGATAGATGGCACGAGATTGCCACTGGATCGAGACTGGCGGGAAATACCCGAGCAGCAGGCTCCAGCGCGAGAGCCAACCTTGGAGCAAGAGATCAAGAATCTGAACGCTCCCGACTCATTGCCTCAGCCTCGTGTTGAAGGCTACATGCCGATGCGTTTGCCTTCAGCGGATGCACAAAGGCAATCCGCAAACGTTGGTTACCTACCTCCGACGTTTTCAAACATAAACTCCTCTCCTTCTCCGATCGATTCGAGTGTTGTCCCTGCGCGAGCGTCAGGTACAACGCAATTGCAACCCATGAATCGGGGAGAAAGTCGATGAGGAATGCCGACAGACGGCTGCATGACATAGCAATCCTGTTCGCAATCATGATCCTTGGGATCAGTTGCAATGGGTGCCAATTTGCGCCAAAGAAGATGCCGACTGTATGGCCATGGGACAAAGACGGGCCAAAAGATCTACCCGATCGCATTCTCGCCGTATGGTCGGATACCGTTCTGCACCAAAAGGGTTTGCCAGGGGTGCGAGGATTCGGCGGTCGGATTTATTTCTATAAGAAAGATAGCACGGATCCGATGGAGGTCGATGGCGGCCTCGCGATCTATGTTTTTGACGCAGAGGACTTGTCACCTGCCTCTCAACAGCCGCTCAAAAAATTCGTATTCACGCCCGACCAGTTCGCAAGCCACATGAGCAAAACCTCGATCGGACCATCGTACAGTGTCTGGATACCGATGTCTGAAGTCGGCGGTCCGCAGATGCGATTGAGCTTGATCGCACGCTTCGAAGGGCGCGATGGCGGCTCCACGATCTCGGACCCAACCATCAAGCTCCTGCCGGGAATACCGAAGCAAGAATCGCTCGCGAAAACGTTGGTGCAACCGAAGAAGAGCGGTTCTCACTCGCCGGTTCAACAAGCCTCTTATTCCGAACCAATGAGCATTGAACCGGAAGAACAGCAGGCAGGTACAAAGGGTTTCGGGAGGAAAGATCGCGAAGTTCAGACCATTGATTTGCCGCCATCATTTCAACGACACATTCAGCCCGCTGCGCCTTCAGCAGTGGATGTCAGTAGTGTCAGAAGTCACACTCCGATCGAATCTCCAGTGACAACAGAAGTTATGGATTTACGCAATCGATCGTCGCCGTCCACACCGAGTCGGTTCGGTCAACGATCAGGTTCGTACGGTCGCGACATTCACGAAGGCCGCTCGATGCAATCGATCAAGCGGGGAAGCGACCTGCGATCGCGTCGAGGGGTATCCGGCATCCAGCAGGAACTCACCACCGAACCCTCGGCAGATACGAAGAACAATCCCTAACCTGCGTCCCGTCTTCACCCTCTACGCGTATTCCATCGTTGCACGACGCTCCGCGTGGTAACGTAGCCAGTTAGGTGCGCAAAATAGGTGCTAAGGACTTGTAAGAACCGCTAGTCCACAGCGAAGATTCGGCGCACTGCTCGTTGGCCTCGTCGCCAGCGATGTTGATGCTCCGATGCGTGGCGTGCCATGGTGTCTGGCAAGCCCGCGACACACCCCTGGTAGTACTTCTTGAACTTCCAAACCAAATCGATCCACAGCGATCCATCAATACCTAACCGACCCAGGGTGGACTCAACCTCCGGTGTGGGCTTTGGCTTTCCTAGGCTAGGACGATTGCTACCCGTCCAAGCAAGCAAAGCCAGATAGTCTTTTAACGACATTGACAAAAATCCCTTGTCGCTTGCGCGTACATTAGTCGAACTGACTTGCGGACCTGGTTTACCTCGTTCATCGAGAGTCAATGGTGCTAGCCATGCATCCCGCAGTATGTTTTTGCCTCGGCGTCCCTGCTTGGATTTCGCACGCCGTTCCCTCAATTGATCGGGCGTCGATGTCCGCCGGATTTTACCTGCTTCTTCCGTGGAAAGCACCACTGTGTCGGCAGCCATAGAGGCGATCGTCTTGCCTTGCATTCCCTCGATCCGATCGTACGCTGAAGTGTGACGCGATTCATCAATCGTCATCGCCATGGCCGCACGAATGGGATTCAAGTCGACGTACATGCTACAAGCCAACAGACCCGCCTCGTCCCGAATCGCCTGAGCCTTGAATCGTCCCTCCCAGAATCGGCCCGTGCATTCATCTTCTCTATTTGCCAGACGTGCTATCGGTTCTGCGAGCGCTCGCATAAACCACGAGGGGTTGCTGAGTCGTTCACGTATTTCCGCGATTCGGCCAGGTTCTCGAACCATGGCGTCAATCTGGCTTTGGGTGGGTTGCCCCAGAAACTCATCGACCCGCTGACCGGGAAACAGACTCAGCCACCGCTTGGCCACTTCATGGTCAGACCATTGGGAAACCACATCCGGACGGGTGCGCAAGATGACATGCATGTGGTTGGAGAGAATGGCATAAGTCAACACATCCAAACCGAAGACGGAAGCTAGGCACTCAAGTCGTTCGCGGATCCATTCCCTTCTCGATTCGTAGTTCTTTCCTGTCACCGGGTCTTGCCCCGCAAGAAAAGCACGGCGAACGCATCTCTGAATGCAGTGTACGATTCCAACTTCTTTAGGATCAAACAGTTCGGCACGCAGCGGTCTCGGCATCTCAGCATCTCCTCGCGTCGAAATATACAAAAACGAAAAGTGAATGTCAAATAGGTGGGTGGCACGTATTAAAAAGTGTTTGTTGCTCGCTAACCTGGGATGTGGTTCAATTCGGCTTCTGGATTATAGTGGTTTCAACCGCCCGCCCCGCCTCGGTGGATTTCCCACCCTCCCGCCGCAAAAATCGATACCCTGTTGATGGTATTCCCTATGAATGCTTCTACACCGCTGCGTGCGATCAATCGTTTCCTTTTGTTGCTTACGCTGTTCTGCACCTTTGC
>Ga0169931_10013232_pt1 | contig 11294 bp, 10 predicted proteins | sample Kivu_15m_20L_FD_129675 | JGI IMG/M metagenome (GOLD analysis project Ga0169931, IMG submission 129675) | Freshwater microbial communities from Lake Kivu, Western Province, Rwanda to study Microbial Dark Matter (Phase II) - Kivu_15m_20L... | ecosystem: Environmental > Aquatic > Freshwater > Lake... | reverse complement strand
GTCTTGACGCGCAGCCCGTCCTTCGCGGCCTCGGCCACGAGACGCTCGAGCACGTTGCGCGGCGCCTGCTCGACAAGCTTCTCCTCCATCGTCGCGCGTGCCGCGACCCAGGCCACGTCCTTCTTCCACGGCAACTGGATGACGCTCTCGGGGTCGGGCACCGCCATCAGGTCGGGGTGCGCCGGCGTCAGGTCGAGCCATGTCGCGAAGCCCGCGAACCCCGCGCCCTCGACCGACATGTCCGCGATCGCCTGCGTCGGCACGAGCTTGGCCCGCTGCGCGCCGAAGAGGTCGGTATAGGAGATCATGAAGTATCGGACACCCTTGTCCTTGGCCCATTTGGCAAGATCCGTCGCCATCTTGGTAACTCCCTGTTTTTCGTATCGTTCAGAATCCGGTCCGGCCGGGGATCCACGACGTCCCGGCGATCGGGACGCCCGCCATCGCGGCGGCCTCGATCGTGAGCGCGCAGAGATCCTCGGGTTCGAGATTGTGCAGATGGCTCTTGCCGCAGGCACGCGCGATCGTCTGCGCCTCGAGTGTCATGACCTTGAGGTAGTTCTTCAGCCGCCGCCCCCCGAGGATCGGGTCGAAGCGGCTGAAAAGCTCGGGATCCTGCGTCGTGATGCCGGCGGGGTCGCGGCCCTCGTGCCAGTCGTCATAGGCATCGGCGGTGGTGCCGAGCTTCTGGTATTCCTGCTCCCACTTCGGGTCGTTGTCGCCAAGCGCGATGAGGGCGGCCGTCCCGATCGCGACCGCGTCGGCGCCGAGCGCGAGCGCCTTCGCGACGTCGGCGCCCGAGCGGATGCCGCCCGAGACGATCAGCTGCACCTTGCGGTGCATGCCCAGATCCTGCAGCGCCTTCACCGCCTGCGGAATGCAGGCGAGGATGGGCATGCCCACATGCTCGATGAAGACATCCTGCGTCGCCGCCGTGCCGCCCTGCATGCCGTCGACCACGACGACATCGGCGCCCGACTTCACCGCAAGGGCGGTGTCGTAATAGGGGCGCGCGCCGCCGACCTTCACATAGATGGGCTTTTCCCAATCCGTGATCTCGCGCAGCTCCATGATCTTGATCTCGAGATCGTCGGGCCCCGTCCAGTCGGGGTGCCGGCAGGCCGAGCGCTGGTCGATCCCCTTGGGCAGGTTGCGCATGTTCGCCACCCGGTCGGAAATCTTCTGGCCGAGCAGCATGCCGCCGCCGCCGGGCTTGGCGCCCTGTCCGACCACGACCTCGATCGCATCCGCCCGGCGCAGGTCGTCGGGGTTCATCCCGTAGCGCGAGGGCAGATACTGATAGACGAGGGTCTTGGAATGGCCGCGCTCCTCCTCGGTCATGCCGCCGTCGCCGGTCGTCGTCGAGGTGCCGGCCATGGTCGCGCCGCGCCCGAGCGCCTCTTTCGCCGGGCCCGAGAGCGCGCCGAAGGACATGCCCGCGATGGTGATCGGGATGTCGAGGTGGATGGGCTTCTTGGCGAAGCGGGTGCCGAGCCAGACGTCGGTCGCGCATTTCTCGCGATAGCCCTCGAGCGGGTAGCGGCTGATCGAGGCGCCGAGGAACAGCAGATCGTCGAAATGGGGCAGGTGGCGCTTGGTGCCGCCGCCGCGAATGTCGTAGATGCCCGAGGCCGCGGCACGGCGGATCTCGGCATTCACGGCCGGGGTGAAGGTCGCCGAGAAGCGGGGCGGGGTACGGGGCAGATCGGTCATTTCAGGGCCTCAATAGGCTGACGCGTTGTCGATGTTGAAGTTGTAGAGCTTGCGGGCCGATCCATAGCGGCGGAACTCCTCGGGCCGGGCCTTCGCATCGGCCTCGCCCCGGCGCAGGAGTTCTTCGAGCGCCGCGAAATGCTCGTCGCGCATCTCCTTCTCGATGCAGTCGGCGCCGAGGCTCTTGACCTTGCCGCGCACGAAGATGCGCGCCTCGTAGAGGCTGTCGCCCAGCGCCTCGCCGGCATCGCCCAGCACCACGAGGTTGCCCGACTGCGCCATGAAGGCCGACATGTGCCCGATCGAGCCGTGCACCACGATGTCGATGCCCTTCATCGAGATGCCGCAGCGGCTGGAGGCATTGCCCTTGATGACCAGCAGCCCGCCGCGCCCCGTGGCGCCGGCATACTGGCTGGCATCGCCGTCGATGATGACGGTGCCCGACATCATGTTCTCGGCCACGCCCGGCCCGACGCTGCCCTTGACGCGGATGGTGGCGAGCTTGTTCATCCCGGCGCAGTAATAGCCGGTCGAGCCGCGCACGGTGATGTCGACGGGCGCATCGACGCCCGCGGCGATGGCATGCGCCCCGCGCGGGTTCACCACCTCCCACGACGTCATGTTGGTCTGCCCCTTCAGGGCGTGCAGCGCGGCGTTCAGGGCCCGCAGGCCCTCAGAGCCCAGGTCGAAGGTCTGCATTCTCTCAGCGCTCCCAGAAATAGACGGTGGCGGGTTCGGGTTCCCACACGCGGGCTTCCTCGATGCCGGGCAGGTTCACGAGGGCGCGATACTCCGACCCGAAGGCGACATAGGCGTCGGTCTCGGCCATGACGGCGGGCTTGCACGCGATCGGGTCGCGCACGACGCCAAAGCCGTTGCGGGTGCCGACGACGAAGGTGAAGAAGCCGTCGAGGTCGGTCAGCGTGGCTTCCATCGCCGAGCCGAGGCTTTGGCCCTCGCTCAGCTTGTGGCTGATGAAGGCGGCCGCGACCTCGGTGTCGTTCTCGGTCTCGAAGGTCATGCCATGGCGGCGCAACTCGCGCCGGACCGCGTTGTGGTTCGAGAGCGATCCGTTGTGCACGAGGCACTGGTCCGACCCCGTCGAGAAGGGATGCGCCCCCATCGTGGTCACGGCCGACTCGGTCGCCATGCGGGTGTGGCCGATCCCGTGGGTGCCCTTCATCTTCGAGACGGCGAAGCGCGCCGCCACATCCTTGGGCAGGCCGACCTCCTTGAAGATCTCGATCGAGTCGCCCACGCTCATGATCTTGATGGCCGGGCGCAGATGGCTGATCGCGGTGCGCGCGGCCTCGAGCTGGCCGATCGGCACCTCGAGCACGGCATGCGTGCTCTTTTCGAGCATCAGCACCGGCTGGCCGATGGCGTCGTGCAAATCGGCGTCGAGGTTGCGGAAGTCGCGGCCCGGATCGGCCGACTGCACGGTGATCTTGCCGATCCCGTCGCGGGCACCCGAATAGATCGCGATGCCGGCCGAATCCGGCCCCCGGTCCGTCATGGTGATGAGCATGTCCGCCAGCATGGCGCCGAGCTTCGGCTCAAGCTTGGGATCCTTCAGAAACAGGCCAACGATGCCACACATGGATTCGCCTCCTTCGACTGGCGAGGGGCAGGCTAGCACCATGTCGCGGCACCATCAACTACAGAGAAACTTTTTTTCCCCGCGCGGGAAATCGGACCGGCCCCCCGCCGCCGGGCCGGGAGCCCCTTCGGCGGCGCGACGGGACCGGGCGGTTTCTGCCGACGCTCAGGCCCGACAGCCCCATCGCCACCCGATGCGGCAATCCCGACGCCACCTTCCGCGCCGCGCGGCTGGATCGGGGGTTTTCCTGTCGGTGTCCTCGCCATGGCGGGGAAAACGCTTACCCTCGCGGGGCGGTCAGATGACGATGCCGCCGTCCGCTCGGGCAATGCCGGCCGGCACCTCGGTGACACCCCCCAAGTCGTCAGGCTCGTGAGAGAAACAGGGAAATGGAAGGAACCGCGTCATGAGTGGGCATCTCTTTTTCGCGGTCATCGCTTCGGTCATCGCCTTCGCTGCGGTCATTCTCATGACCGATCGAAAGCGTGGCGCCAATATTGCGTGGACCATCCTCCTTGGCGGCGGCGCTCTGGCATTCGCGGCGATCGTTTTCGGGTCGCTTCCGGGGATGAACGCGCGCGAGGTTGCGGGGTTCTCGGCTGCCCTGCTCGCGGCCGGCGCCGCGAGCATGCTCTATCACTTCTTTCTCGGGCGTTTCGAGCGGGTGTGGACGGCTCGCGGCGTTCTGACCGTAGTCTTCCTCGGCTTATGGCTGGTGATCGGCATCGCCATCCCGCAGGTTGAGGATTGAACGACCGGCGCGCGATGCGCCGGCATGAAGTCCTGCGCTGAGGAACAGGACCCGGTGATCGGGCACCGGAGCCCCTGACACGACTAGACAGACGATGGCACGAGCCCGTGGGGCGCGGCGGCATTCGGGGCGCCCGTGACGCCCGGGGCCGAGCCGGCCATCACCCATAGCTTCCAGTCGGGCAGCCGGAACCCGCTGCATCCGCGATTCCGCCAACCCGTCGACAAGGGCTATCCGGTTCGGCGAGGCAGGGGACGCGGGAACTGGTGCGCGCCGCCGTCATGCCCTCCGGATGGCACGCCGATGGTGCGGCGACCGGAGGGAGATGCGCAGCTGCATTCCCGGGCTCAGGCGGGCGCCCGGCCGGGGCCGGGGTCTCCTCATCCGCGGCCGAGGCGGTTGCACCTGCGCCGCGCGGTCGAGCGGCGCGAGATCGGGGCCACCCCGCGCGAGGGGGGGCCTTGCCCGTCAGTCATAGCGCAACTCGCGCGCCTTTCCGCGAAAGATGAAATAGGAGAGGACCGAATAGCAGATGATGACCGGCACGACGACACAGGCCCCGATCAGGATGATGAACAGGCTCTCGGGCGCCGCCGCGGCGTCGTAGATCGTGAGCTTTTCGGGCACCACATAGGGATAGAAGCTGTAGGCGAGCCCCAGATAGGCGAGCGCGAACTGCGCGCTCGCGATCGCGAAGGGCAGCCAGCTCAGCCGGTCGCCCTCGAACGGCATGTGCCGCAGCATCCGCCAGAGCGCGACGACCGCGAGCCCCGAGATGGCGGGCAGCGGCAGGAGCCAGAGCACCTCGGGAAAGGCGAACCACTTGCGGAAGATCCGCTCGCTCACCAGCGGGGTCGCGAGCGATACGGCGACAATCCCGAGGATGACGCCCCAGAGCCCGCCGCGCGCCCAGCCGAGCGCGCGCGCCTGCAGCCGCCCCTCGGCCTTGTGGATCAGCCAGGTCGCGCCGATGAAGCTGTAGCCGATGGCGAGGAACACCGCCGTCAGGCAGGCGAACGCGAGGCTCTGCCAGCTCTGGTCGAGGCCCATGATGTAGAGCCCGAGCATGAACCCCTGCGCGAGGCCCGTCATCAGGCTGCCCGCGAAAAAGGCGACGTTCCACAGCCGGCGGTGATGGTCGCGCGCCTTGGCGCGGAACTCGAACGCGACCCCGCGCAGGATGAGGCCCACGAGCATCACGAACACCGGCAGATAGAGCGTCGAGAGGATGAGGCCGTGCGCGGGCGGAAACGCCACCAGCAGCAGCCCCACCGCGAGAACAAGCCACGTCTCGTTGGCATCCCAGAAGGGCCCGATCGCGCCCATCATGCGGTCCTGCTCGGCCCGGTCGGCCAGCGGGAAGAGGATCCCGATCCCGAGGTCGAAGCCGTCGAGCACGACATAGACGAGGATCGACAGCCCCATGAGCGAGGCGAAGGCCCAGGGGAGCCAGTCGGCGGGGTTGGCGAAATCGGGCAGCATGGCGCTATTCCGCCGGCGCGAGGGTCGGGGTGGGGCCAGTCGTGGCGGGGCCGGCCGCGCGCGGCGGCGCCCCAGCCGCCTTGCGCGCCATGTAGACGATCACCCCGACATAGGCGGCAAGGAGCAGGGCATAAAGCCCGAGATAGACGATGAGCGTGCCCATCACCATCGGGGCGGGCACGTCGGCCACGGCGACGTCGGTCGTCATCACGCCCTGCACGAGCCAGGGCTGGCGACCGATCTCGGTCGTATACCAGCCGGCAAGCGTGGCGACCCAGCCCGAAAAGGCCATCGGCACGAGCGCCCAGATGATCGGGCGCGGAAGCCCCTCGACCGCGAGCCGGGCGCGCGCGCCGTCGCCCGCGTGCAGGTGACGGCGGCGCCACATGAACTGGAGGCTCGCCCAGCCGATCAGCGCCATCGCGAGGCCGGTCGCGACCATCACCCTGAAGGACCAGAACACGGCGGCGACGGGGGGGTGCATCGGCGTGCCGTCATCCGCCACGAAATCGTTCAGTCCCGGCACGACGCCCGCCGGATCGTGGCGCAGGATGATCGAGGCGCCGCTCGGGATGCCGATCTCGAAGCGGTTGGCGCGCGCCTCCTCGTCGGGCAGCGCGAAGAGCAGCAGCGGCACATGGCCGCGCGTGTCCCAGTTGCCCTCCATCGCGGCGACCTTCTGCGGCTGATGCTCGAGCGTGTTGAGCCCGTGCAGATCCCCGGCAACGATCTGCACGGGGATGAGCAGCGCCCCGAGCACGACCCCGGTCTTGAGCATCGCGCGCAGCTCGCGCGAGCGTTCGCCCAGAAGCCAGCGGAACGCCGAGACGCCCGCGATCAGGAACGCCACCGTCAGGAAGCTCGCCAGCATCATGTGCGCGAAGCGATAGGGCATCGAGGGGTTGAACACGATCGCCCACCAATCCGTCGCGTGGGCGACGCCGTCGATCATCTCGAAGCCCTGCGGGGTGTGCATCCAGCTGTTGAGCACGATGATCCAGAACGCCGACATGGTCGTGCCGAAAGAGACGAGGCCGGTCGCGAGGATATGGACCCATGCCGGCACGCGTCCCGCGCCGAACAGCATGATGCCGATGAAGACCGCCTCGAGGAAGAATGCTGTCAGCACCTCATAGGCAAGCAGCGGCCCCGCGATGTTGCCCACCGTCTCCATGAAGCCCGGCCAGTTGGTGCCGAACTGGAACGACATGGTGATGCCCGACACCACCCCGAGCGCGAAGCTGAGCGCGAAGACCTTCACCCAGAAGCGATAGGCCGCCATCCACTTCTCGTCGCCCGTGTGCGCGAAGCTCAGCCGGAAGAAGAGCAGCACCCAGCCGAGGCCGATCGTGATCGTGGGAAAGAGGATGTGGAAAGAGATGTTGGCGGCGAACTGGATGCGGCTCAGCATCAGCGTGTCGAGGGTTTCCATCGCTGGCTCCTGCTATTTGCGCCGGACGAAGGCGGGAACGGCCGCGCCGGCCTTGTCGATCAGCCCCGCGATGCGCGAGCCGAAGGTCATGAGCTTGACCAGCCGTTCGGTCTCGAGCCGGGCCATGTCGTCGTAGAAATCGGTCATCATCTCGATCAGCTCGCGCAGCTCGGCGATGCGCGCCTCGGCATAGTCGTCGCCCGCCGGCCCCTGAAGCTCGAGCTCGCGCAGCTTGGTCAGGGTGGGGTCGATCTCGCGCTTCTTGCGCTCCTCGACGAGGATGCGCACGATTTCCCACAGATCCTCGGGCGTGGTGAAATGGTCCTTGCGGCTGTCGGGCAGATGCCGCAGCCGCACGAGCCGCCAGCCCTGCAACTCGCGCAGGGCCATCGAGGTGTTCGACCGGCTGATCCCGAGCGCCTCGGTGATCTGGTCGGCATCGAGCGGGTGCGCCGAGATGAAGAGCAGCGCATAGATCTGCCCGACCGTGCGGTTGATGCCCCAGCGGCTGCCCATCTCGCCGAAGTGGAGGATGAACTCCTGATGGAGAGGAGAGAGTTTCATGATCGGCACCCGCATCGGAAGTTTCAGACATTTCTGAAATCGGAGATGCGGCACGTCCTGCCGGGTTCAACCGCCTGCGACAACGTTTCGCCCCGACGCGGGATGGCGCCCCCTTCGGCGCGCAGGAATCGGGCTCGGGCCCCGCGAACCGTCCTGAGCGACGGCCCGCGGCAAGAGGTGGCTTCGGCACAGGTCGATCGCGGTGCGGCGATCACCGCATTGATGCGCGCCCGAGAGCGCCAAGACCGGCATGTCGCGTTGGTGAGAGTGGGGTTCAGGCGCCCGATCACGCGGCGCGCCGCGTCGTCGCGGGGGCCGTCGCGGGCCTCGGGTCAGTCGGCCTCGCGCCCCATGATCCCGTATTTGCGCAGCTTCACATAAAGCGACTGGCGCGAGAGGCCGAGCATCTCGGCCGCTGCGACGCGGTTGTTGCGCGTCAGTTCGACCGCCGTCTCGATGCACATCATCTCGACCACATCGGCCGTCTGCGCCACGATGTCCTTGAGCGGCGCGGAGCCCACGAGTTCGACGATCTCGCGCATCCCCTCGTCGCGGCCGGGCAGCCCGCTGCGGCGCACCGTCTCGGCGCGGCTCACGTCGCGGATCACCAGCGCGATGCCCGGCCCCGTCCGCTCGCCGAGCCAGCTTGCCGAGATCTCGACCGCGACCTGGCCCTCGAAATCGGTGACGAGCTTCGTGGCATAAAGGCGCATCTGACCCGCCCGGCGCGCATTCTCGAGCAAGACCTTGAGGTCGATCGTCCCGCGCGCGAGGAAATCCGCGAGCGACCGGCCGCGCACCGCGCCGAGCCCCGCCGCATCGACCATGTTGAGGAACGCCTCGTTGGCGCTGCGCACCGTGCCGTCGGCGTCGATGAAGACGATCGCCTCGATCCCGTCGTGAAAGAGCCGCGCCAGCGCGTCGCCGAGTTCATCGGGCACGATCGCGGTGTCGGCGGGCTCATCGAGGCGGCACAGCATGAGTTTTTCGCCCGCCGCCCGAAAGACGGTCGGGACCAGGACGACCGGCCGCTTCGACCGCTTGGCGATCAGGTCGACGGGGCTCGAGGCGTCGGCGACCGCGAGCGTGGTCAGACGCTCGAGAAACTCGCCGCGCCGCGTCCCCTCGAATTCCTGCGCGACGCCCGATCCGATCAGATCGCCCCGCGCCGCGCCCAGCCGCAGCGCGGCGGCCGAGTTGAGGTCGACGATCCGCCCCGAGGTCATCGAGACGAGGACCACCGCATCGCGGATCGCCTCGAGCAGCACGCGATAGCGCGTCTCGGTCTCGCGCTGCATCTCGTAGTCGCGCTCGAGCGCGAGCTGGGCCGAGACGAGCTTCTGCTGCGCCTCTGCGAGGGGGCGCAGGTCGCGCCCGAGCAGCAGGGCGGAATTGTCGGTGCCCAGCAGGTGCAGGCTGTAGCGCACCGGGAATTCCCAGGCGCCCTTGTCGACATGCGTCAGTTCGACCGCCGCGACGGGGTGCGCGCCCGCCGCGGACCGCAGATCCGCGAGCCGCGCGGCGAGCTTGCCAAAGCTCGTGGCGTCGAGGACGTCGCGGACGGGCAATCCCTCCCAGTTGTGGATCTGTCCGAAGCTGCGATGCTGGCGGTTCACGAGGACAGACAGGATCGTGTCGTCGGGCGAGACGAGCAGCGCGATGTCCGCCGCCGTCGAGACGATCTCGGCCAGGAGATCGGGCGAGATGAGCGGGATCGAGCCGCCCTTGAACAAGGTTGAGCCGTTGGTCTTCACGTCTTCGTCCGCTCGCTGCCGCCCGCATTACCCCGGGGGTCGACCGCCCTGCCGGCCGGTCATGCCCGCTGGTGCCGCCTCGCTCCTTCTTCGCCGATTCCGCAAAAGCGCAGTGCCTCGAGCGGATCGTTCGTCACATGGTCCGCGCCGGTGAGGGCCTTCACGTCGATGCCTGACTGCAAGATCGCCCCCCCCACGATGACCGGCGGCGCACCCTGCGGCGCATCCTTGTGGATCATGCGGATGAATTTGACCAGTTTTGCGGCCAGATCAAGGTTCGAGCCCGCGGAAACCGACACGAGGACCGTATCGAACCGGCGCATCGCCATGAGATCGCGCAGATGGTTCGTCCCCGGCATGATCCGCAGGCAGGCCGAGACCCCCGCGCGGCGCAGCTGGTTGCTGAGCACGAGCGCGCCGAGCGTGTGCTGCTCGTCGCTCGGGACGACGACGAGGGCAGAGCCGCGCAGCGGGCGGCCGCGCGCGCCGAGGCCCGCGCCCTCGCGCCCCTCGATGTCGCGCAGCATGCCCTGCAGCCGCATCGCGCCGATCGTGACATCGACAAAGCTGATCTGGTCGGCATTCCAAGCCTCGCCGAGGGCGCGCGCGGCCTGCGGCAGGACCTCGTCGACGAGGGCCTCGGTCGGGATGCGCTGGAGGCGCAGATCATCGAGAAAGCGCGAGGCGGCCATCACGTCGTCCGACACCAGCGTCTCGACGAGGTCGAGCAAGAGCTCGCGGCGGATCTGCGACTCGGTGACACTGTAGCGCTCGGCCAGGACCGAGATCACCTGCGAGGCAAGGGTGCGGACCTGCGCGCCAACGGCGACGCCCGCGACCGGGTGCCCGCTCCGAGGTCCGATGTCCATCCGGCTCCCGCCCATCCGCCTTCCCGCTTTCCGGTCGGGGCGCCCGTCGGGTGCGCAACCGCGCGCCGCGACCCGCGCGACGACCTGTCCGAACTGTCGCCGAGTCGGGGCGCAATGTCAAAGGAAATTGACATTCCATGCACGCAGGGGCGCGCCGCGGGGCCCGGGCGCGACCCCCGGAGCGCGCGGATATCCGCAGGTTTTCGCGGCAGCCGCGCCGCAAGGGCCGCCCGGCGCGGCAATGTGTCAAGTCACAGAGTGTAAGATTTAATTGACACCTTTGGGCGCCCGGGTCTAGTTTCGGGCCCGAAGGACAACCCGCCACGCAAGGGGAAAACGTGACGCGCCTCTCCCCGCAAGCTTCGCCGGCGACCCGCCGCAAGCCCCTGTATTCGCGGGACGAACGCGCCCGGCGCGATGCGACCGTCTGGACCCTCGTGCAGGCGATTCTGGCCCCCTTCCAGTTCCTCGTCTTTCTCGTCTCGCTGGTGCTCGTGCTGCGCTTCGTCGCGACCGGCGAGGGCTACGGCGTCGCCACCGCCTCGGTCGTCGTCAAGACGGGCGTGCTCTATGCCATCATGATCACCGGCGCGATCTGGGAGAAGGTCGTCTTCGGCCGCTACCTCTTCGCCCCCGCCTTCTTCTGGGAGGACGTCGTCTCGATGGCGGTGATCGCGCTGCACACCGCCTATCTGGCGCTTCTGGTCAGCGGCGCGGCCACACCCGCGGCCGAGATGGGCGTCGCGCTCGCCGCCTATGGCGCCTATGTCGCGAATGCCGCGCAGTTTCTCTGGAAGCTGCGCATGGCCCGCCTCGAGGCCCCCGCGTCCGCCACCGACGCCCCTCGGGAGGCCGCCGCATGAACGCCCCCCTCCCGCCCCCGCCCGCGCGCGGCTGCCGCGACACGCCGGTCCTGAAGGAGCGCGGCCAGCGCGAGGTGTTCTGCGGCCTGACCGGCATCATCTGGCTGCACCGCAAGATGCAGGATGCCTTCTTCCTCGTGGTGGGCTCGCGCACCTGCGCGCATCTGCTGCAATCGGCGGCGGGCGTCATGATCTTCGCCGAACCCCGCTTCGGCACCGCGATCCTCGAGGAGAAGGACCTCGCGGGCCTCGCCGACGCCAATGAC
>Ga0169931_10013229_pt1 | contig 11296 bp, 18 predicted proteins | sample Kivu_15m_20L_FD_129675 | JGI IMG/M metagenome (GOLD analysis project Ga0169931, IMG submission 129675) | Freshwater microbial communities from Lake Kivu, Western Province, Rwanda to study Microbial Dark Matter (Phase II) - Kivu_15m_20L... | ecosystem: Environmental > Aquatic > Freshwater > Lake... | reverse complement strand
AGCTCCACCAACTCCGGCTCCTGTAGCTCCAGTTGGTCCAGTAGAACCTGTAGCTCCTCTTGAACCTGATGCACCACTAACACCTGATGCTCCACTAACACCTGATGCTCCAGTTGGTCCAGTCGGACCTGTACTTCCTGTAGCTCCGCGAACACCTGATGCACCACTAACACCTGATGCTCCAGTTGGTCCAGTTGGTCCAGTACTTCCTGTAGAGCCAGATGCGCCCTGAACTCCAGTAGCTCCAGTTGGTCCAGTCGGACCTGTACTTCCCGTAGAACCTGACGCTCCCTGAACGCCTGATGCGCCGGTAATACCTGTAGCACCAACAGGGCCAGTACTTCCAGTCGAGCCGCTGGCACCTTGAATTCCTGAAGCACCAGTAATACCAGTGGCACCGGTAGGACCAACAGGTCCTGTGCTTCCCGTGGCTCCGGTAGGACCAATGGGGCCAGTAGAGCCAGTCGAACCGGATGCACCTTGAACACCTGATGCTCCAGTGATACCTGTTGCACCTACAGGTCCAGTAGAGCCAGTAGATCCACTTGCTCCTTGAACTCCGGATGCGCCAGTAATACCCGTAGCACCGACAGGACCAGTTGAGCCGGTAGAACCAGAAGCGCCTTGAACTCCTGAAGCACCAGTAACGCCGGTTGCTCCGGTTGGTCCGACAGGTCCTGTGCTTCCTGTTGCACCTGTGGGACCGACAGGTCCAGTACTTCCAGTTGCACCGGATGCTCCCTGAACTCCAGATGCGCCAGTAATACCAGTTGCACCAACCGGTCCGGTACTTCCAGTTGAACCTGAAGCACCCTGAACACCGCTGGCTCCCCTGATACCTGTAGCACCGACAGGGCCAGTTGAGCCAGTTGAGCCTGAAGCTCCTTGGACACCTGATGCTCCAGTGATACCTGTTGCTCCGGTTGGTCCGACAGGTCCGGTACTTCCTGTCGCGCCGGTTGGTCCAACAGGGCCAGTCGAACCAGTAGAACCGCTAGCTCCTTGAACACCGGACGCTCCAGTAATACCGGTCGCTCCCACCGGTCCAGTGCTTCCAGTCGAACCTGAAGCGCCCTGAACACCGCTGGCTCCCCTGATACCTGTAGCACCAACCGGTCCGGTACTTCCAGTTGAACCGCTAGCTCCCTGAACTCCACTGGCTCCGGTTATTCCCGTTGCTCCGGCAGGACCAGTCGATCCTGTAGACCCAGATGCTCCCTGAACTCCACTGGCTCCGGTTATTCCCGTTGCTCCGGCAGGACCAGTCGATCCTGTAGACCCAGATGCTCCTTGAACACCAGATGCTCCAGTGATGCCTGTAGCTCCAGTAGGACCAGTACTGCCTGTAGCTCCAGTAGGACCAGTACTTCCTGTAGCGCCGATGGGACCGACAGGTCCAGTACTTCCTGTTGCACCTACAGGTCCAGTAGAGCCAGTAGATCCACTTGCGCCTCGAACTCCTGAAGCACCAGTAATACCCGTAGCACCGACAGGCCCAGTCGAACCGGTACTTCCTGATGCACCTTGCACACCTGATGCACCAGTTATTCCAGTAGCTCCGGTCGAACCTACAAGTCCTGTAGAGCCAGTCGCTCCAGTAGGCCCAACAGGTCCGGTACTTCCTGTTGAACCTGAAGACCCTTGAACACCGGACGCGCCAGTTATTCCAGTTGCACCGGCAGGTCCGGTAGAACCGGTTGAACCTGACGCACCCTGAACTCCAGACGCTCCAGTGATACCTGTCGCTCCAGTTGGGCCTACAGGTCCTGTACTTCCAGTGGCTCCAGTGGGACCAATAGGGCCAGTAGAGCCTGTTGAACCTGATGCTCCTTGGACGCCAGATGCTCCCGTGATACCTGTAGCACCAACAGGGCCAGTACTTCCCGTAGAACCTGACGCTCCCTGAACGCCTGATGCGCCGGTAATACCTGTAGCACCAACAGGGCCAGTAGAACCAGTTGACCCTGACGCTCCTTGTACGCCTGATGCTCCAGTTACTCCTGTAGCTCCAGTTGGGCCTACAGGTCCTGTACTTCCAGTGGCTCCAGTGGGACCAATAGGGCCAGTAGAGCCAGTAGATCCACTTGCGCCTCGAACTCCTGATGCTCCGGTGATACCCGTAGCACCGACAGGTCCAGTAGAACCAGTCGAACCACTGGCACCTTGAAATCCTGAAGCACCAGTAATACCAGTTGAACCTACAGGTCCGGTAGAACCAGTCGAACCGCTAGCCCCCTGAACTCCCGAAGCACCAGTAATACCAGTTGAACCTACAGGTCCGGTAGAACCAGTCGAACCGCTAGCCCCCTGAACTCCTGAAGCACCAGTAACGCCGGTTGCTCCGGTTGGTCCGACAGGTCCTGTGCTTCCCGTGGCTCCGGTAGGACCAACAGGTCCGGTACTTCCAGTTGAACCTGAAGCACCCCGAACACCGCTAGCTCCAGTGATTCCAGTCGCGCCTGTAGGACCAACAGGTCCAGTACTTCCTGTAGCTCCAGTCGGACCTACAGGCCCAGTGCTTCCAGTCGAGCCACTAGCTCCTTGGACTCCAGATGCGCCTTGAACTCCACTGGCACCGGTGATGCCTGTTGCCCCAGTCGGGCCGATTGGTCCAGTCGAACCGGTCGAACCAGAGGCCCCTTGAACACCTGATGCTCCAGTAACGCCAGTAGCTCCAGTTGGGCCAACAGGTCCAGTACTTCCTGTAGCTCCAGTCGGACCTACAGGACCAGTTGAACCCGTGCTACCTGAAGCTCCCTGAACTCCAGATGCTCCAGTAATACCTGTTGCACCAACAGGTCCGGTTGGGCCAGTACTTCCTGTTGAACCAGATGCTCCCTGAACTCCAGATGCTCCGGTTATTCCTGTTGCTCCGGTAGGACCTACAGGTCCTGTACTTCCAGTCGCACCAGTTGGACCTACAGGGCCGGTGCTTCCGGTTGAACCAGATGCTCCTTGAACTCCACTAGCTCCAGTGATGCCTGTAGCACCAACAGGTCCGGTAGATCCTGTTGAACCTGACGCACCTTGAACACCTGAGGCACCTGTAACACCGGTAGCTCCTGTCGGGCCGACAGGACCAGTCGAACCTGTAGCTCCAGTTGGGCCGATCGGTCCGGTACTTCCTGATGCACCTCGAACTCCAGACGCACCAGTTATTCCTGTAGCACCAGTAGGACCAACAGGACCAGTACTTCCTGTAGCTCCAGTTGGACCAACAGGGCCGGTTGAGCCCGTACTTCCTGAGGCACCTTGAACACCTGATGCACCGGTAATGCCGGTCGCTCCCACTGGTCCAGTGCTTCCTGTTGACCCTGACGCTCCCTGAACGCCTGATGCTCCAGTGATGCCCGTGGCACCCACAGGACCAGTTGAGCCGGTACTTCCTGACGCTCCCTGAACGCCTGATGCTCCAGTGATACCTGTCGCTCCAGTAGGACCGACAGGACCGGTACTTCCTGTGGCTCCAGTAGGACCGACAGGTCCAGTGCTTCCAGTTGAACCAGAAGCTCCCTGAACTCCAGATGCTCCAGTTATACCTGTCGCACCAACGGGACCAGTGCTTCCTGTTGAACCAGAAGCTCCTTGAACTCCAGATGCGCCTGTAATACCTGTAGCACCAACAGGTCCAGTACTTCCAGTCGAGCCGCTGGCACCTTGTACCCCTGAAGCTCCCGTTATTCCAGTAGCTCCAGTCGGGCCCACAGGCCCTGTAGAACCAGTAGCTCCAGTAGGACCGACAGGTCCGGTACTTCCAGTTGAGCCTGAAGCACCCTGAACACCGCTGGCTCCCCTGATACCTGTAGCACCGACAGGTCCAGTTGAACCTGTACTTCCAGATGCACCCTGAACACCGCTGGCTCCCCTGATACCTGTAGCACCGACAGGGCCAGTTGAACCTGTACTTCCAGATGCACCCTGAACTCCGGATGCACCTGTAATACCTGTTGCGCCAACAGGGCCGGTTGAACCAGTACTTCCTGACGCTCCTTGAACACCCGAAGCTCCAGTAACACCGGTCGCACCTGTAGGACCGACAGGTCCTGTACTTCCAGTTGCGCCAGTTGGACCAACAGGACCTGTGCTTCCTGTCGAACCGGACGCGCCTTGAACACCAGATGCTCCGGTGATGCCGGTTGCGCCTACAGGACCAGTAGAGCCAGTAGACCCACTTGCTCCTTGAACACCAGATGCTCCGGTGATGCCGGTTGCGCCTACAGGACCAGTAGAGCCAGTAGACCCACTTGCTCCTTGAACACCAGATGCTCCGGTGATGCCTGTAGCACCAGTCGGACCAACAGACCCGGTACTTCCCGTGGCTCCAGTAGGACCAACAGGACCAGTACTTCCAGTCGATCCAGAAGCTCCTTGAACACCACTAGCTCCAGTAATGCCTGTTGCACCAACAGGTCCAGTCGAACCGGTAGAACCTGAAGCTCCTTGAACTCCAGATGCTCCGGTAATGCCTGTTGCACCTACAGGTCCAGTCGAACCGGTAGAACCTGAAGCTCCTTGAACTCCAGATGCTCCGGTAATGCCTGTTGCACCTACAGGTCCAGTTGAGCCAGTGCTTCCTGAGGCACCTTGAACACCTGATGCTCCTGTGATGCCTGTTGCACCTACAGGTCCAGTTGAGCCAGTGCTTCCGGATGCCCCTTGAACTCCTGAAGCACCAGTGATACCTGTTGCCCCGGTTGGTCCGACAGGTCCTGTGCTTCCTGTTGCACCTGTGGGACCGACAGGTCCGGTACTTCCAGTTGAGCCTGAAGCACCCTGAACACCGCTGGCTCCCCTGATACCTGTAGCACCGACAGGTCCAGTTGAACCTGTACTTCCAGATGCACCCTGAACTCCACTAGCACCAGTGATACCTGTTGCACCAGTCAGACCGACAGGTCCAGTACTTCCTGTCGCGCCAGTTGGACCTACAGGACCAGTAGAACCTGTACTTCCAGATGCACCCTGAACTCCACTAGCACCAGTGATACCGGTAGCACCAATAGGACCAGTAGAACCGGTAGAGCCAGATGCACCCTGAACTCCACTAGCACCAGTGATACCGGTAGCACCAATAGGACCAGTAGAACCGGTAGAGCCAGATGCACCTTGAACTCCAGATGCGCCAGTTACTCCTGTAGCTCCAGTTGGGCCTACAGGTCCTGTACTTCCAGTGGCTCCGATCGGCCCAGTAGAGCCTGTAGAACCCGAAGCCCCTTGAACTCCAGACGCACCTGTAATACCTGTTGCGCCAACAGGGCCGGTTGAACCAGTACTTCCTGACGCTCCTTGAACACCAGATGCTCCGGTGATGCCTGTAGCACCGACAGGTCCGGTTGATCCAGTACTTCCTGAAGCTCCTTGAACTCCTGAAGCACCAGTAACGCCGGTTGCTCCGGTTGGTCCGACAGGTCCTGTGCTTCCCGTGGCTCCGGTTGGACCAATAGGTCCTGTCAAACCCGTTGATCCTGAAGCGCCTTGAACTCCGGACGCTCCTGTGATGCCTGTTGCACCGACAGGACCTGTGCTACCTGTAGAACCCGAAGCTCCCTGAACTCCACTAGCTCCAGTTATACCGGTTGCTCCGGTTGGTCCTACAGGTCCTGTGCTTCCTGTCGCGCCAGTTGGGCCGATTGGTCCAGTTGAGCCAGTCGAACCGCTAGCTCCCTGAACACCACTAGCTCCAGTAATACCGGTTGCACCTACAGGACCAGTTGAACCTGTCGAACCGCTAGCTCCCTGAACACCGCTGGCTCCCCTGATACCTGTAGCACCAACCGGTCCGGTACTTCCAGTTGAACCGCTAGCTCCCTGAACACCACTAGCTCCAGTAATACCGGTTGCACCTACAGGACCAGTTGAACCTGTCGAACCGCTAGCTCCCTGAACACCACTAGCTCCAGTGATGCCGGTAGCTCCGGTTAAACCAACAGGACCTGTCGAGCCCGTCGCTCCGGTGGGACCGACAGGTCCAGTACTTCCTGTAGCACCAACAGGTCCAGTTGAACCAGTAGAACCGCTTGCTCCTTGAACTCCAGACGCACCTGTAATACCTGTCGCACCAACGGGACCAGTTGAACCAGTAGAACCGCTTGCTCCTTGAACTCCAGACGCACCAGTTATTCCTGTAGCTCCGGTCGGACCTACAGGTCCTGTAGAGCCAGTCGCTCCGGTAGGACCGACAGGCCCGGTGCTTCCTGTGGAACCGGAAGCGCCCTGGACGCCAGATGCTCCAGTTATACCTGTAGCACCAACAGGCCCGGTGCTTCCTGTGGAACCGGAAGCGCCCTGGACGCCAGATGCACCAATAATGCCTGTTGCCCCGGTTGGTCCCACAGGACCTGTGCTTCCTGTGGCTCCAGTAGGACCAATAGGTCCAGTACTTCCTGTTGAACCAGAAGCTCCTTGAACTCCTGACGCTCCAGTTATTCCAGTAGCACCTACAGGACCAGTTGAACCGGTCGATCCAGAAGCTCCTTGAACTCCTGACGCTCCAGTTATTCCAGTAGCACCAGTTGGACCAACAGGCCCGGTACTTCCCGTGGCTCCGGTGGGACCAATAGGTCCAGTACTTCCAGTTGAGCCTGAAGCACCCTGAACACCGCTGGCTCCCGTGATACCTGTAGCACCGACAGGACCAGTTGAACCAGTTGAACCACTAGCGCCCTGAACACCGCTGGCTCCCCTGATACCTGTAGCACCAACAGGGCCAGTTGAGCCAGTTGAGCCTGAAGCTCCTTGAATGCCTGAGGCACCGGTAATGCCTGTCGCACCAGTCGGGCCGACAGGTCCTGTACTTCCTGTGGCTCCAATAGGACCAATCGGTCCGGTCGAGCCTGTTGACCCTGATGCACCTTGGACACCTGATGCTCCAGTGATGCCCGTTGATCCTGAAGCTCCTTGAACTCCACTAGCGCCAGTTACTCCTGTTGCGCCAGTTGGTCCCACAGGTCCGGTAGAGCCTGTCGAACCACTTGCTCCTTGAACTCCCGAAGCTCCGGTAATGCCAGTGGCACCAGTAGGACCGATTGGGCCCGTGCTTCCCGTCGCGCCAGTAGGACCAACAGGACCAGTACTTCCCGTAGAACCCGAAGCCCCTTGAACTCCAGACGCACCTGTAATACCTGTTGCACCGACAGGCCCAGTCGAACCGGTTGAGCCTGATGCTCCTTGAACACCTGAAGCTCCAGTAACGCCTGTCGCTCCAATCGGACCAACAGGGCCGGTGCTTCCTGTTGCTCCAGTCGGGCCAACGGGACCAGTGCTTCCGGTTGAACCGGATGCACCCTGAACACCAGATGCTCCAGTGATGCCTGTAGCACCGACAGGTCCGGTAGAGCCTGTCGATCCAGAAGCACCCTGAACACCAGATGCTCCAGTGATGCCTGTAGCACCGACAGGTCCGGTAGAGCCTGTCGATCCAGAAGCACCCTGAACACCAGATGCTCCAGTGATGCCTGTAGCACCAGTCGGACCAACAGGACCTGTTGAGCCTGTCGATCCAGAAGCACCCTGAACACCAGATGCTCCAGTGATGCCTGTAGCACCAGTCGGACCAACAGGACCTGTTGAGCCTGTGGCTCCGGTTGAACCGATAGGTCCGGTACTTCCTGTTGAACCTGAAGCACCTTGGACACCACTAGCTCCGGTAATGCCTGTTGCACCAACAGGACCAGTTGAGCCGGTCGATCCAGAAGCACCTTGAACGCCAGATGCTCCAGTGATACCAGTAGCGCCAACAGGACCAGTTGAACCAGTTGAGCCTGATGCTCCTTGAACGCCAGATGCTCCAGTGATGCCTGTAGCACCAGTCGGACCAACAGGACCTGTACTTCCTGTGGCTCCTGTTGGACCCACAGGACCAGTAGAACCGGTTGAACCGGATGCGCCCTGGACTCCGCTGGCTCCAGTAATACCGGTTGCACCAACAGGACCAGTAGAACCAGTTGAACCGGATGCGCCCTGGACGCCAGATGCGCCTGTAATACCAGTTGCACCTGTAGAACCTACAGGACCAGTGCTTCCCGTAGCACCAATCGGACCAACAGGTCCAGTCGAACCGGTGCTTCCAGAAGCACCTTGCACGCCAGATGCTCCAGTGATACCGGTAGCACCTACAGGCCCCGTACTTCCAGTCGAACCACTAGCGCCTTGAACGCCTGACGCTCCAGTGATACCAGTAGCACCTACAGGCCCCGTACTTCCAGTCGAACCACTAGCGCCTTGAACGCCTGACGCTCCAGTGATACCAGTTGAACCTACAGGGCCAGTTGAGCCAGTGGAACCAGATGAACCTTGAACTCCACTGGCTCCGGTGATACCTGTTGCTCCAGTTGGACCAACAGGACCAGTACTTCCAGTGGCTCCGGTCGCGCCAACAGGACCAGTACTTCCAGTTGAGCCAGATGCACCTTGAACACCTGATGCTCCGGTAATACCAGTCGCGCCAACAGGACCAGTACTTCCAGTTGAGCCAGATGCACCTTGAACACCTGATGCTCCGGTGATGCCTGTAGCTCCAGTTGGACCAGTACTTCCAGTTGAGCCAGATGCACCTTGAACACCTGATGCTCCGGTGATGCCTGTAGCTCCAGTTGGACCAATTGGTCCTGTGCTTCCAGTAGCTCCAGTTGGACCGACAGGTCCTGTAGAGCCTGTAGAACCTGAAGCGCCTTGAATACCTGACGCTCCAGTGATACCTGTTGCACCAACAGGTCCAGTACTTCCTGTTGAGCCGCTAGCTCCTTGAACTCCACTGGCTCCGGTGATACCTGTTGCTCCAGTTGGACCAACAGGACCAGTACTTCCTGTAGCTCCGGTCGGGCCAATAGGTCCAGTGCTTCCAGTTGAACCAGAAGCTCCTTGAACTCCTGAAGCTCCGGTGATGCCGGTTGCTCCAACGGGCCCGGTTGAGCCAGTACTTCCAGACGCACCCGTAATGCCAGTTGCTCCAGTGAGACCAATAGGACCAGTCGAGCCTGTAGCTCCGGTAGAGCCGACAGGACCAGTAGAACCAGTCGAGCCCGAAGCACCTTGTACACCAGACGCACCAGTAATACCGGTAGCTCCGGTTGGACCTGTGCTTCCTGTTGACCCTGATGCACCTTGAACACCGCTAGCTCCAGTAATACCTGTCGCGCCAGTAGGTCCGATCGGTCCCGTACTTCCCGTGGCTCCAGTAGGTCCTACAGGACCAGTAGAACCAGTAGAGCCAGAAGCGCCCTGGACACCGGATGCACCCGTAATACCTGTCGCACCGACAGGACCAGTACTACCGGTAGATCCAGATGCTCCTTGAACACCTGAAGCACCAGTTATACCTGTAGCACCAACAGGGCCAGTAGAACCAGTCGACCCAGAAGCGCCTTGAACACCGGATGCTCCAAAAACGCCAGTCGCACCAGTTAGACCTACAGGACCAGTACTTCCCGTGGCTCCGGTGGGACCAGTGGAACCAATAGGTCCAGTAGAACCAGTAGAGCCAGATGCGCCCTGAACACCTGAAGCACCAGTTATACCTGTAGCACCAACAGGGCCAGTAGAACCAGTCGATCCAGAAGCTCCTTGAACACCTGAAGCTCCAGTAATACCTGTTGCACCAACAGGGCCAGTAGAACCAGTCGATCCAGAAGCTCCTTGAACACCTGAAGCTCCAGTAATACCTGTTGCACCAACAGGGCCAGTACTTCCCGTAGAACCGGATGCTCCTTGAACACCACTAGCTCCAGTGATACCTGTTGCACCAACAGGGCCAGTAGAGCCAGTTGAACCGCTAGCCCCCTGAACACCGCTGGCTCCAGTAATACCCGTCGCGCCAGTAGGACCAACAGGACCAGTACTTCCAGTTGCACCAGTTGAACCTACAGGTCCAGTGCTTCCCGTACTTCCAGATGCGCCCTGAACACCTGATGCACCGGTAATACCCGTTGCACCGACAGGACCTGTTGATCCAGTACTTCCAGAAGCGCCTTGAACTCCTGATGCTCCAGTGACGCCGGTCGCACCTGTAGGACCGACAGGTCCTGTACTTCCCGTGGCTCCGGTGGCACCAACAGGTCCAGTACTTCCCGTAGAACCGGATGCTCCTTGGACACCACTAGCTCCAGTGATGCCTGTAGCTCCAGTAGGACCAGTACTTCCCGTAGAACCGGATGCTCCTTGAACACCAGATGCTCCGGTGATGCCTGTAGCTCCAGTTGGACCAACAGGCCCAGTTGAACCAGTTGAACCTGACGCTCCTTGAACACCTGAGGCACCTGTAACACCGGTCGCGCCTACAGGACCAGTGCTTCCAGTCGAACCACTCGCTCCTTGAACTCCACTGGCTCCTGTAATGCCTGTTGCACCAGTTGGGCCTACAGGACCTGTGCTTCCTGTTGCTCCGGTGGGACCTGTTGGACCTGTAGAGCCAGTTGAACCAGAAGCACCTTGAACACCTGATGCACCAGTTATTCCCGTAGCACCAACAGGCCCAGTTGAACCAGTTGAACCTGACGCTCCTTGAACACCTGAAGCTCCAGTAATACCAGTTGCTCCGGTTAGACCAACGGGACCCGTACTTCCTGTGGCTCCAGTTGGACCTGTAGGTCCGGTTGAACCTGTGCTTCCTGAAGCTCCTTGAACTCCACTAGCACCAGTAATACCAGTCGCACCGACAGGCCCGGTACTTCCAGTTGAACCTGAAGCCCCGGTGATACCGGTTGCACCAACAGGGCCAGTAGAACCAGTCGATCCAGAAGCTCCTTGAACACCTGAAGCTCCAGTAATACCTGTTGCACCAACTGGACCAGTTGAACCGGTAGAACCGGAAGCTCCTTGAACCCCTGAAGCTCCAGTAATACCAGTTGCTCCGGTAGGTCCGGTTGAGCCAGTACTTCCTGAAGCACCTTGTACACCAGACGCACCGGTAATGCCGGTAGCACCTACAGGACCTGTTGAACCTGTTGAACCAGAAGCGCCTTGAACTCCTGAAGCACCTGTAATGCCTGTTGCACCAGTTGGGCCTACAGGACCTGTGCTTCCAGTAGCTCCAGTCAATCCGATTGGTCCTGTACTTCCCGTCGAGCCTGATGCTCCCTGAACGCCAGAGGAACCGGTGATGCCTGTAGCACCTACAGGACCCGTTGAACCTGTCGAACCAGAAGCGCCTTGAACTCCTGAAGCACCAGTAACGCCGGTTGCTCCGGTTAGGCCTACAGGACCGGTACTTCCAGTGGCTCCAGTAGGACCTACAGGTCCAGTTGAACCTGTCGAGCCAGAAGCTCCTTGAACACCACTAGCTCCGGTGATGCCGGTTGCT
>Ga0169931_10013226_pt1 | contig 11299 bp, 17 predicted proteins | sample Kivu_15m_20L_FD_129675 | JGI IMG/M metagenome (GOLD analysis project Ga0169931, IMG submission 129675) | Freshwater microbial communities from Lake Kivu, Western Province, Rwanda to study Microbial Dark Matter (Phase II) - Kivu_15m_20L... | ecosystem: Environmental > Aquatic > Freshwater > Lake... | reverse complement strand
TTTTTTATGACCATAAGTACTAGCATGAATACCTTGCATTATTTCGCTGTAGTTACTCTAGTAGATATCACGCGGACTGGAGTGCTACATGGCAATGTTGATGATTCCGGTAGGAATCAACATCGCAATTGGGAAACAGTGTTGCAGACCATCGGTCTTCGTGCTCAACCCATGGAAATACAAGGTCCAAGCATGCAGGAAATCGATGTAGAAAAGCTGGAATTTGGTGAAATGTACCGTGGATCGCAACGTGTTTGGACCATGAGCTTTGCTGTAGAGCACATTGATGTTTGGAAAGAAAACAACGATCCAGTGGCCGGACTCCGCCGGGATTTCAATCAAGTCCCGATCATCACAGATCTCACTGAAACTGCTCGTTTCATGTTGCCGATATTCTATGCATCGGGAGCGATCAAAAACATATATTTTAAATCTCTCTCACAAGACGTAAATACAAGTTGATGCGATAGGCATACACAGGCACCTTTAGGCACACTTTGGCACATTCACAGCATCGCCCCTAATGAAAAGAGCGAGGAACAACAGTCGATGTCTTCTAATTCTACTGATATTGAAAAGAAAAGCCTTGAGGCGCACGTAGAACTCTGCGCGGAAAGGTATGAACAATTGGAACACAAACTCACGACCCTGGACCAAAGGGTAGCTAAAATCGAGACCGGCATTGATGACATCAAGGAAGCCATTGGCAGGTCGTCGATAGGTCAATCCAAACAACTTATAGCCATTGGAACCACATTGATGGGTGTAGGTGTCACAGCCATTATTGGACTACTAGTCCATCTCATCAACAAATAACCTGTGAAAATCGTAGAACTACTCAACAAGATGCAAGTTCCCTTGTCCAATGAAGAAAGCGATGTGCTGAACATCGTGGAAAATCGCGGCGAAATGGAAAAGCCCGATTTTTCAGAGCGCCAACTCTATGTGGCCAATCAATTAGTCAACAAGGATGTCTTGTTGAGAACCAATCAAAATGGCAGAATCCTCTACACCAAAAAAATCTCGTAAAAAACGATCGAAAAAGAATCACAAAGTTTCGTCCGCAGCACAGCTGGATATTGCCACAGATCTCGCCGCTGCCTACATCAAGCATTGGACCATTGATCGCACACGCGAAATACTCAAAACTGATTCCAAGCCCATCATCGTACCCACGAAGCAAGGGTTTGCAGTGGGCGGCATGAGTGTGAAACACAATAAAAATACCACTTGGACTGTGACTAATCGCTGGCAAGAACCAGTGGCCACATTTTCCTGGAAAAGCTCGGCTGTCACATATTGTGTGATGGAACACCTAAGAAAATACACACTTTCACGTGAAATACTGTTGCTGGATGCCAGGATGACCAAATTTGAAGTAGACATGATGCATTATCAGAAAAGCCTACGCAATAGCATAGCCAAAAAAGACACTGCTAAAACAGATTTTGTTTGGGCTCGATATCTCTACGCCAAAGCTCAACACGAAGTGGCCAAAAACAATTTGGAAAAAAGTCTAAATTCTAATAAATACTTGAAAGTTTGGGATACTAAATCATGAAACTAACAGAAATAGGTGTGAACAGCACCAAGAAATTTAACCGTGTAATGGAGAGCCGTTTTGGGTTTGCCATCGACTACGATAAACTCACACGTGAAAAAGCACAGCGTTTGGTCACAGCATTCACTGAAAGCCTTGATTCTATCAAACGCAGCCATGGCATGCACACCGCTGAAAAAAATCCTCGCTACATGGAATTGCTCATGGTGCGCGAAGGACTCAATCGTTGGTTGTCTGGCAATCAGTCTGTGCCTGCTGCAGATGTCAAAGTGGTCACTGAAAGCGAAACAGCCAAGAGCGAAGCCATACTTGCTGCCCGTGACATCGTTGATAGCCTACAGGACATGATGGAGCAGGTTGGCAAGATGCAGAACGAGCAGATGCCTGCTCTTTTAGATGCCATACGTGATCAGATCAGCATGGAACAAGCCGACGGATTCAAAGCTTCCGTGACACCATTGCTGGATACCTTGTCCCAAACTCTGCAAAGCTCAAGAGAGCAGGCCGATCAAGCAGCCCGCGCCCTGGCCGGCGAACAAGTGGCCACTCCCATGGCCATGCCCGGTGCTGAACCAGTGGGCCAACTCCCAGCTCCTGATGAAACCAGCGATCTCGACACCGACGAGTTTGCAGCCACAGATGCTGCTGCGGGTGGTGAGACTGAAATCGGCAGAGAGCGTAGATAATGCGGATTCGAGAGTTTACCAAAGACTTTGATGATTCCATCATCGAAGACGAAGCCGACAGCAGAGGCGATGCCAATCTCATAACTGCCTTGGAGTTCTTGCGCCAACGCAGCCATGACAGTCATCTTGTGCCCAAGGTGCGTGTGGACAGTCTCATTAACATGATCAAAGGCACAGACCAATCTGAATTTAATCTTGACAGTTTGTTGGGTGCATTCAAAACCAACGAAACAGTCAAGAGCCTCATCAAGGACATCAAAGACGACGAGCACGGAGTCAAGTATGTTTACTTGAAAACATTCAGTGATGACAAAGTGGATGACGCACCCACATTGGCTTCGGGCAGTGCAGCCGCAAATCCCGAAAAAACCGTTGACGCCATGGCACAACGTGCTCTCAAAAATCGATCATAATAAAAAGTAAGGATCAAACATCATGGATACATTATTCTGGATCGCTGTTGGTGCCTTTGTTGGTTGGAATTTTCCACAACCATTCTGGGCACGGGCCATACAAGACAAACTGGTTGACATGTTCAACAAAAAGCAGTAAATTAAACCCTAAGGTTCCTGTTTATGGCTTACTCAGACAAAGTATTAGATCACTATGAGAACCCACGCAATGTGGGTTCCTTGCCTAAGGACGACCCCGATGTTGGCACCGGTATGGTAGGTGCCCCGGCATGCGGCGATGTAATGAAACTACAGATCAAGGTGGAAGATGGCATTATTACCGACGCTCGTTTTAAAACTTATGGCTGTGGCAGTGCGATCGCTAGTAGTTCGTTGGTTACTGAATGGGTTAAAGGCAAGACTCTCAACGAGGCCGCCACGATCAAGAACACTGAGATCGCTAACGAGCTGGCTCTTCCGCCGGTGAAAATACACTGCTCCATTCTAGCCGAAGATGCCATCAAAGCGGCCATAGAAGATTACAAAAAGAAACACTAATGACATTGAAGATACGCACATGGCCGGATCCGGTCCTGCTGGCGCCTTGCCGACCATGGAATTTTGACGATATTCCAGTGAATGATCGAGATCAGTTCGAGAAGGACATGATCGACACCATGTTAGAGGAAAGAGGAATAGGATTAGCAGCCAACCAAGTTGGCTACGGTTTCCGTGTGTTGGCCATGCATCTACAAGAAAATGGCCAAGTCGTGGTCATGTACAATCCCATGGTCAAACATACCAGCCAGGAACAATGGTTGGCACCCGAAGGTTGCTTGAGTTTTCCGGGTATAGAGCTGGAAATTTCAAGACCCAAATTTGTCACAGCACAGTGGCAAGATCGAGATGGCGAATGGAACGAACGTATGCTTTCATACATAGATGCCAAATGTTTCCTGCACGAGATCGAGCACCTCAATGGTGGTGTATTCAAAGATCATGTCAGTGATCTCAAATTCCAAATGGCTCAAAAGAAATCCCAACGATGATCACGCTCACTCCTACAGCCACAGAAAAAATCAAATCCAGTTTAGAAAAACGAGGGCACGGTGTGGGCATACGCATCGGTGTGAAAACTACCGGTTGCTCGGGCCTGGCTTATGTGCTAGAATATGTGGATGACGAGAATCTCGTGGCCATGGCACACTACGATGTCAATGAGGTAAAAATATTCGTCGCTCTTGAGCATCGTGTTTATCTACACGGACTCACTGTGGACTATGTGAAAAAAGGTCTCAATGAAGGTTTTGAGTTTATTAACCCCAATGAAAAGGATCGCTGCGGATGTGGCGAATCATTTAGAGTTTGATTACACAACGATATCAATATTATCCTCTTAGTCGGGCAAACATAGACGGCCAAAGGCTGTATGCCACACCCGATGGGGAAAAGTTGCCCAGCGTGACCACGATCTTGGACAAAACCAAGCCGCCAGAAAGCCGACAGGCTCTCAATGAGTGGCGCAAGAGAGTGGGTGTTGACCGAGCACAAGCCATCACCACCGAAGCTGCCAATCGCGGTACTCGGATGCACAGTTATCTCGAATACTACATCAAAGAAGGACAGATCAAAGAGTGCGGATCAAATCCCTTTGCCTGGGCCAGTCATGCCATGGCACAATTGATCATTGAGTCGGGACTCAAAAACGTCGACGAATTTTGGGGAGTTGAAGTTCCCTTGTATTTTCCCGGAGTCTACGCAGGTACCACGGATTGTGTGGGCCTGCACCAAGGCGTTGCCAGCATATTGGACTTCAAGCAGACCAACAAACCCAAACGCGAAGAATGGATCGACGACTATAAACTGCAACTGGCTGCCTACGCCGAAGCACACAACGAAATACACGGTACCCAGATACGCCGGGGTGTGGTGTTGATGTGCGTAAAACCCGAAGTTTCTGACAGCGGACACGTGATGTCGGAGCCAAAATACCAAGAATTCATCATCGAAGGCGAAGATTTTGACCATTGGCGCCGGGAATGGTGGAAACGGGTAGAGCTCTATTATCTCACAGTGTGACTGTGATGTTCTTTGCATAAATAGCATTAACACAGGATTTAGCAATGGCCATCATTCAAATTTCGCGCATACAGCACAGGCGCGGTCTACAACAAGATCTTCCCAATCTAGCATCGGCTGAACTGGGCTGGAGCCTGGATTCACAGAAACTCTACATCGGCAATGGTACCTTGTCCGAGGGTGCTCCGGTAGAAGGTGTCACCGAAATACTCACAGAGAATTCCGACCTTTTTGCCTTGGTGGAGAGCTTCCAGTTCAAGGCCCTGCCTGCGGGGTTCGTAGCCAACACTTCGGGCGACAACGAAGGTTTCAAGCGTACCTTGCAGGAAAAGCTCGATGATGTAGTCAATGTCAGAGATTTTGGAGCCAAAGGTGACGGGCAAACTGACGACACAGCAGCTATCACGCGAGCATTGAACAATGCCTATGCATATTCCAGCACCATTGGTGGCATTGACATGCATCGCACCATTTATTTTCCTGCGGGATTTTATCTGGTTTCCAATGTCATCAAAGTTCCACCTTTTGTGCGGATACAAGGCGACGGTAAAAGATCCACAGTAATACGTAGCATCTTGGCCGAAGTGTCGACTATATTTGTGTTGGCCGACAGCAACAACTCTATTGGCTCAAATCTGGGCTCGCAGCCCGGTACCATCGAGACGCAGGCCCGAGAATACACGATCGCCGATATCGGCCTGCACAATAAAACTAACTTTGGCAATCGTTGCTTGACCATTGATGGCGGTACAGATGTACATCTCATCAGAGTGGCTTTCATGGGCAATGAAGATCTGTCGGTGCCATCCACCGACCAAGGATCAGGAAAGACCGCAGTTTTCGTTTCGGGAGCCAGCTCGTTGATTCCTTCGCAAAGGATCTATTTCACTGGTTGCGAATTCCGAAATCACAACACCGGTGTTGAGATCCTAGGCTCAACCCGAGATGTGATCTTGAGAGATTGTGTATTTGAGGATTTGTTCCAAGAAACAACCACGGGCAACCAAGTTGCTGGCTTTATTGTGCGTTCATGTGTGTCCAACGATATAACTGGATCAGTGACTGACCAATCATTGGTTGACCGCAGTGGTTCAGCGAATCGTGCTGCCGGAGTCAATGCATCAATGGCCGTGGGCACAGGCAGCATCACTGGCATGATCGGAGTTGACGCATATAAAAACCTAGTCATAGATTACAACATCGTCCAAGGAGACGAACATCGCAGCGGCAGTTTCCGTGCAACCAGCAACGGAGCGGTATATAGATATCAAGACGAATACGTGGAATCATCGGATCTTGATATTTCCATTTCTGTGAACGCATCCACGGGTGCAGTGACTTACGATAACCAAACATCAGATCCTGCTGTTATTTCATTCACTTCTAGTTACTATCTATAAAATTGGTCTGGAAACTCGATGACTCCGAGCGACTCGCTCGGTGGAAAACTTTTAGAAAATCTTTAGATGACTTAGGTCTCAGTGAGGCCATTGACAGCGTGGCCGATTTCTGGCAGACCGCACCATTTAGTCCCTATTATCTCGATCCCAATGATGCCAGCAATTGGCCCGATCCCTGGACACTTCTTTTGGAAAATTACTATTGTGATGTTGCAAAAGCTCTTGGAATGCTGTACACTATCAAGTTGACTGCGCATGATCCCGATGTAGAACTACGGGTCTACTATGATGAACGCCATCGAGTAAACTACAATTTAGTTTGGATCAACGAAGGAAAATATGTACTTAATATGACTGACGGAGTGGTGTTAAATAGACAACACATACCTGACACTTTTAAATTGAAATCCAGATATTTGGGTTCAGCATTGATTAAGCAATAACCACAGCTGATTGAACAGAGGAAGCAATGAATCAAATACTAGTAACCAAAAGAAGCGGCAGCAAAGAACCGCTCGACATAGAAAAATTACACAAAGTAGTATTCTGGGCCACTGAAGGTATAACAGGGGTCAGCGCCAGCGAAGTAGAAATCAAAAGCCATATACAATTCTACAATGGTATCCGAACCGAAGACATACAAGAAACCTTGATCAAATCGGCCGCAGACCTTATCAGCGAAGAAAATCCCAATTATCAATACGTGGCAGGTCGACTCTTGACCTATCACATACACAAACAAGTCTACGGAGATTATAAACCTTGGTCGTTGAAAAAGATCATTGAACGAAACGTTGGTATCGGATACTATACCAGAGAGTTGCTGGAAAACTACAGCGACGAGGAATTCGCTGAGTTAGATAGACACATCGATCACAAAAAAGACGAGCAATTCACTTACGTGGCCATGGAACAATGGAGAGGCAAGTATTTGGTACAGAATCGAGTCACTGGTGAGATCTACGAAACTCCGCAAGTGGCTTATATGATGATTGCTGCCACGTTGTTTATGTCTTATCCTCGGCACAGTCGACTTAGTTGGGTCAAGCGTTATTATGATGCCACCAGCGACTACGATATCAATTTGCCTACACCTGTGATGGCCGGGGTGCGTACTCCACAGAAACAGTTCTCCAGCTGCGTGCTGATCGAGACCGGAGATAGCCTGGATTCAATCAATGCCACTTCCAGCAGCATAGTGAAATACGTGAGCCAGAAAGCTGGCATCGGCATCGGTGCTGGTCGCATCCGTGCCTTGGGATCGCCCATCCGCAATGGAGATGCTTATCATACCGGTGTGGTTCCATTTTACAAGATGTTCCAGTCAGCTACCCGCTCGTGCAGCCAAGGTGGTGTGCGCAACGGCGCTGCGACCCTTTATTATCCCATCTGGCATCTGGAAGTGGAAGATCTCTTAGTGCTGAAAAACAACAAGGGCACCGAAGAGAATCGTGTGCGCCACATGGACTATGGTGTGCAGTTCAACAAACTCATGTACGAAAGATTGATCTCTGGTGGTGACATCACGCTATTCTCTCCGCATGATGTTCCTGAAATGTATGAAGCCTTCTTCAATGACCAGGACCGATTCAAAGAACTCTATGAGCGAGCTGAACGCAATACCAAATTAAGGAAAAAAACTTTCAAGGCCATTGATCTCTTCAGCAGATTCATGCAGGAAAGAAAAGATACTGGTCGTATCTACTTACAAAACGTAGACCACGCCAACACACACAGTCCGTTCGATGAAAAGACTGCACCTATTAAAATGAGCAATCTCTGTTGTGAAATAGATTTGCCCACAGTGCCATTGGATGATGTCAATGATGAAAATGGAAGGATCGCTCTTTGCACCTTGAGCGCCATCAATTGGGGCAATGTCAAAAGACCCGAAGACTTCCAGGACATGTGCGAGTTGGCAGTGAGAGGTCTAGATGCTCTACTTGATTATCAAAATTATCCCATCCGGGCCGCTGAACTCGCTACCCGAGAATTCCGTCCATTGGGCATAGGCATCATTAACTTGGCCTATTGGTTGGCCAAAAATGATCTGAGCTACAGTGACCCACAGGCATTGAGTCTAGTAGATGAATATGCCGAAGCCTGGAGTTATTACCTCATCAAAGCATCGGCCGATCTTGCCAGAGAGCGAGGCGCCTGTGAGCGATCCCGCGACCTTAAAAGCGCCACAGGAATTCTTCCCATAGACACACGCAAACCCGAAGTGGATGAGTTGATCCCACATCAAGAACGCATGCCATGGGGAGAGTTACGGGACCAGATAAAGAAATTTGGACAGCGCAATGCCACACTGATGGCTATCATGCCGGCTGAAACGTCGGCACAGATTTCCAATGCCACCAATGGCATCGAACCACCGAGAAGTTATGTGTCGGTGAAGCAAAGCAAACACGGAGTGCTCAAACAAGTGGTACCCGAGTTCCGACGACTAAAAAACAAATACGAACTACTTTGGGATCAGTCAAGCCCCGAGGGTTATCTCAAGATTTGCGCAGTTCTGCAGAAATATATCGATCAGGGCATCAGTGTCAACACCTCGTACAATCCTAGATTCTACGAGGACGAAAAGATTCCCATGAGTGAGATGCTCAAGCACCTGATCATGTGCTATAAATATGGTACCAAACAACTCTATTATTTCAATACCAATGACGGGCAGGGAGAAATAGATGTGGAAAAATTAGTCAATGTCAAACAAGAAGATAAATCTACTCAGTTACTCCGTGATCAAGAAAACTGCGACAGTTGCGTGATTTAATTAATTTAAGGCCTAATAGTTATGACTGTTTTTAATACTTCATTTACCAAACATACCGAAGCACTGGCTTTTCTAGATCCCAATGGACCCACCGGCATACAGAGATATGAAACATTAAAATATCGACAATTTGACAAACTCACAGACAAACAATTGGGTTTCTTTTGGCGCCCTGAGGAAGTAGACGTCGTGAGAGACGCCAAAGATTTTAAAGAACTCACTGAACACGAACAACATATCTTCACCAGCAATCTTAAACGACAGATACTTTTAGACTCGGTGCAAGGACGTAGCCCGAACCTCGCGTTCTTGCCCTTGGTCAGCCTTCCGGAATTGGAAACTTGGATCGAGACTTGGGCGTTCAACGAGACTATCCATAGTCGTAGTTACACACATATCATCCGCAACGTATATTCTGATCCTTCCCGAATCTTTGATGAAATGATGGATGTCAAAGAGATCATGGATTGCGCCGAAGGTATCAGCCGCTACTACGACGAACTCATTGATGCCAGCCAATGGTATCGTATGCTAGGCGTAGGCACCCACACAGTCAACGGCCAAACCGTTGTCGTTGATCGCAGAGACCTCAAGAAAAAACTATGGCTCGCATTGACATCAGTGAATGCCCTAGAAGGCATCCGTTTTTACGTTTCGTTTGCTTGCTCCTGGGCCTTCGCAGAACTCAAGAAGATGGAAGGCAATGCCAAGATCATCAAGCTCATCTGCCGGGATGAAAACATACATTTAGGGTCCACGCAAACCCTTCTCAAATTGCTGCCACAGGATGACCCGGAGTTTGCTGAGATCCGCGAAGAGATCCAGAGTGAGTGCGAACAGATCTATTTTGACGCCGCCGAGCAAGAAAAACAGTGGGCCGAGTACCTGTTCCGTGATGGCTCAATGATTGGTCTCAACCGACAGTTGCTCTGTGACTATGTAGATTGGATACTTTGCAAGCGCATGACTGCCGTGGGACTAAACTGCGGTATCAAGCCCGGATCTAATCCTTTGCCTTGGACAGCCAAGTGGATCGCCGGTGCCGAAGTACAAGTGGCACCGCAGGAAACCGAAATCACCACCTATGTGATAGGCGGAACCAAACAAGACGTCAACACAGATACCTTTAAAGGTTTCAGTCTTTAACACACCAAAAAGCCAGCGATAAATATCTAACAAGGATATTACGCTGGCTTTTCTTATGAAAAATAACAACAAAGAGAAGAAAAATGTTAACTGTTTACTCAAAAACCGTGTGCCCTTACTGCGTCAACGCCAAGAACTTCCTCCGGGTCCGTGGTATCGACTTCCTGGAAGTCAACATCGAAGAGGACGAAGTTGCGAGAGAATTTCTGCGTGAAGCCGGGCACCGTACTGTGCCACAGATCTACAAAGACGGAGAAGTGTTTGTGGAAGGTGGCTGGACAGGCTTATCAAAATTGTCTGTGGAAGAATTGAATTCTAAATTAGGAAAATAAATGCTTATTACCCCTTCAAACATCGACGTCAGTGATGTCGCGACATTCAAATTGATCAACGGTGATGAAATCGTGGCCAAAGTGGTAGAAAAACACGACGATCGAGTCAAGATCGAACGGCCTTTTGTGGTTATTCCCAATCAAAACGGCCTTGGTATCATGCCAGTGTTGTTTAGCGTAGACAACGGAAAACCCATTGAGATACTACGACAGCACATCATGATGATGGCTCTTACTTCAGAAGCCATCAAGAATCACTATGTACAAACCACCACAGGAATCGCGATCTAATGCCAGCAGCCGCAAGAAAAACCGATCCTGATGACAGCGACGGAATGGTCAACGGCGACGTGGCCTCTACAGTGTTCATCAATGGTCTTCCTGCGGCCATGCTGGGTAGCTTAGACGTGGATCATGCTCCCTACGGACCACCACACCCACCTCATGTGCCTAATCCCATAGTGGCAGCGTCGGGGTCGGTATTCATTGAGGGTCGAGCTGCGGCCAGAGCCGGAGATCCATTCCAGTGCGGACATGTAGTGGCTGCGGGCAGTCCCGACGTGAGTATCGGAGGTTAAACATGGCTCAGACTCCCATCGTACTCCTGGCCATGGACTATCTTCTCAAAGGTGATGGATTGAAACCATCAAAGGCGGTAAAGCAGGCATTAGATGCGTGTGGCCCATTACGGACCTATGGCGGTGGTAGCGGAGAAGAAGGAGAATCGTCAGATCCCAATGCTGGGCTCGACGACTTGCCGATAGAAATGGTATTGGGCAATGTAGAAGCAAGAATTGAAAGACTGTTGGGACCCGGCGAGCAAGGCATACGTAGATTCGTTAGTATCTTTTCTTCAGCCAGTGGTGCATCATCAATGACCACTGGCATATTAGATGCTGCTTCGGCACTGAAAAATTTCCAATC